>OWIM01000001.1_pt1 | contig 314944 bp, 221 predicted proteins | sample 1732751 | NCBI WGS metagenome assembly OWIM01 (sample SAMN05065749, study PRJEB22554) | human gut metagenome | biome: ENVO:2100002; feature: ENVO:00000062; material: ENVO:00002003 | host: Homo sapiens | place: USA
GGAAGTATACGCACCCTAACATCTGTGAGAATCTGTGAAATCTGTGGGAGTTTTTTCAACTGCAAACTTAGAGTGGATTCTGTGGGAAGTATACGCACCCTAACATCTGTGAGAATCTGTGAAATCTGTGGGAGTTTTTCAACTGCAAACTTAGGGTGAAATCTGTGGGAGTTTTTCAACTACAAACTTAGAGTGAAATCTGTGGGAGTTTTTCAACTACAAACTTCAGACAAGCGAGTGTTACCGCAAGCTGGGAACAACGTTACAGCGGTGCGGTAACGATATAACCGGGGCGCGGTAATGGCATTACATGTATGCGGTAAAGCCATTACCACGCCCCGGTCAGCATTTTAGAATTCGGTCAGCACTTTAGAACTTCAGTTTCACACTCGCACCAGCCATAACCCAGATGCCAGGCTGCTTCACATTGCCCAGGTCGTAGTAATGGTGGTTGGTGATGTTGTCGGCCTTTACATATATATTGTATGTAGGCGCAGTCCACTGAAGACGCACATCCACCTTCGTATACGGATGATAACCGTTCATGCGCTCCTGCCAGCGCAGCGCCCACGACGCCGTGAGCTGTCGCCAGATGCGATGGTCAACCTGCAGCGTAGCCTTGTGGCGCAGATACTCCAGTGCGTAGAGCGAACCATACACGTCGCCGTCGGTAGAATGTTTCTGATGGATGAACGCATAGCCAGCCTTTATGCGCGTGATGAAGAACTCAGGCAGCAGCTCCTGCAGATGCAGCGCAGCATCTACGGAGTAGCCCATATTGTCGAGCTTGCCGATGTTCATAGCCTGATACTTCTTGCTCTCAGCCGTAGGATACACCCAGTCGATGATGTCCGTACCCTTCGAGTAGAACCCGCTCAGCAGCGCCTCGAAGCCGTGCGTGCGGTAGCGCGTGCCCACCTTGAACGCCTCGTTCTTCTCCGGACGCAGCGCAATGTCGCCCTGCTGCACCGAGTTGCTCGTATACAGGTCGGTGTACGTAGGCACGCGCAGCGCGCGGTTCCACGAAGCATACACTTTCCACTCGTCGTTCGGGCGGTAGCTCACGTCCACACCCGGGTAGAGGCGGAACTTGCCGTCGAGCGCCGTGTTGCGGTTGGCGAGCAAGCCAGCCGACAGCGTGAATCCGCCCACGATGACGTTATGCTCGAGGAAGAGACTCGTATTGGTGCGCTCGCCGAGGCGGTTGTACTTGCGGTCGGTGCCGCTGATAGACACCCATTTGTCCTCCGGCTGCACATCGCCGTACGCCGTACTCAGGATATGCTCGCGGCGCACGTCGACACCAGCCGCCGTCTTGCCGAGCAGCCACGTAGCATGAGCGTTGAGCGAACCGCCGTAGGTGTCGAGACGATGATAGTTCTCGCCGGCAGCAGCGCCCTCCTTGCCCTTTATCAATTGGTAGTGGTCTACATCCTTATGCCAGTAGACCATCGGCGTGAGCACGAAACGGTCGTCAGCCCACGGCTTAATCTCCGCCTGTGCCGACGCCAGAAAACGTCGTGTAGCCTCAAACTGATTATTGTACTTCGCACTGTAGAACGTAGACGCACCGAAGTCCTGCGACGAGAATCCGCCCTGCCACTGCAGGTCTACGTAGCGCGACTCCCAACGGCCCATGTAGTAGGCACGACGGCGGCGGAAGTCGCTGTTCTCCGTGCCTCCATCGCTCTGCGTGTAGCCTCCGCTCAGCTTCTGGCGCACCGCACCCGTAGCAAGGTTCACGCTCGCGTCGCCGCCGAACGTGCCGAACGAACCGCCCTCGGCAGCCACCGACACATTGCTCTCGGCGTCCTGGCGCGTAACGATGTTGATGGCGCCGCTGAACGCCGACGAACCGAACACACGTGCCGAAGCACCCTCGAGAACCTCGATGCGCTCAATGTCGGAAAGCGAAACTGGGAAATCGGCAGCGTTGTGACCCGTCTGTGCACTCGAAATATTCATGCCATTCAATAGAATGGTTATCTGGTCGAACGTGCCGCCGTTGATGGAGATGTCCGTCTGTACACCAAAGCCCCCGCGCTGACGGACATCCACGCCCGGGACTAACTTCAAAATGTCGTTGACACTCGCTGCCTCCGCACGCTGAATGTCGTCGCGCGAAATGACAGCCACAATCTTTGCCGACTGCAATGCAGTGAGCGGAGCACGCGAACCCGTTACGAGCACCTCGTCGAGCTTCACCTCCTCGCGGCTCAGCGAGTCGAGAGCCAGAGCCGACGCTACCGGCTTGGTGCTGATGCCCTCTGCCTTGGCGTTGGTGAGCGTAGCCACACTGAGCGTGCAGATGAGCACCTCGCGACCCAAGCAGCTGAAAAGAGCATAGCTGCGGCGCGTGAAGTGCTTGAAATGCAAGACTCCAGGGCGTGCGTTGAAATTGTTTTTGAACATAAAAAATATAAATTGTTAATGATGATAGGGGTGTTTTGAGCGTGCAAAGTTAATACAAATCTAAGACTGCACAAAAAAACAAGCCTATTAATTTCCCTACAGCTCAACAGTAGCGGAGGTCTCCCGGCCTCCTACAGTTAGCCTTTCATCGCTATTCTATAGTTTTGGCACACCAACCTCCTACACTCCGATAGGGATAAAAAAACAAACTGCGGTTAGAATTAGCCTCACGGATCATTCTAATCGCAGTATGAAAAGAGTTATGCAAATAATATAAAAAGTACCATTTTTATGAGTGCCGGCGCAGCTTATGGACGCTTGCGCACTGCACGTACGTTGAGCAACGTTGTACGCTTTTCGAGAGATGCACCAGAATTAAGTATATACTTATACGCATTCTCATCATCCTCAGAAATGTCAGAAGCTGTAGAAGTCCAATAATTACCCTGCAACGGATATTCGTCGTCTACAATCGTTGAGAATTCATCCTTAGCTGGCAGATACCATACTAAGTTTTCATCCTTAAGTATCGGACGCTCTATCGTCTCGGTGCCTGCAGACTGAACTTCCTTATTGAACTTATTCTTCATAACAGCTGCTCTTACTGCAAACTCAGTAGGATTAAGTGGGAATGTCTGATTAGTCGTACCGCCCCAATTTTCGAGTCTTTTTATAAGTGCTGACACATCACTGATACCATTGAAGTTGTACAACTCAGATGAGTTCTTTATACCATCTGTCGGACTCTTTGCCACATTAGGCGACGGAATCTTATTAAAGTCAATTGTAACTCTAAATGATGTCGACCAAGAATCTCTATCTACAGTGATGTATTTGCCATAGTCGTTAAACCACGTTAGGACTATCTCTACCCACCATTTCTTTAATATCCAACCAGGCACTGTGTAGACCATCTTCGTATTGTCGCCCCACAGGAAGCCCCATTGGTATTTTTTACCCTCAATGCGCTCGCAACCCAAGCCATTGGTATTCCAACTAGGACACAACTGTCTGATTGTGAATTTGGCTGGTGTAGCTGAGGGGAATCCCTTAGGACTCAACTCGAGTACAACATCTCGCTCTGCATTAGTGACATTTTCTTCAAGGAAAGCATATACAGTTATGTCACCGCTCTCAGTACCTTCAATGGTTTGTGTACCACGATCTTCCTCAATCCAATAGCCAACTTCCTCTAACTCGGTGAGATTTTTACGTAAGGTCACCTTTGGCGATGTTGACTTCAATTTCCAACCACCGGTCAAACCTGGGTCTACCTTTATCTTGATAGGATAGATCACATAGTGAGCATCCTGCACCTGCGGTTCTGATGTGAACTCAAGTTCATACTCCGGAGTGATAGAGAGGCGATAGGTGACGGTCTTGCCCATCGGCCATTCGGCGCCGTTAAGCGAAGCTGTGAGCAGGCGGTCGCGGCCGGAGATGTTGTCGTGGAACATCACTTCGAGCTTGCTGTCAGCACCCAATGTCTGCGGCAGAAGCATGAATGTAGCGTCGTCGGCGTTGAGCTTAGTGCCTTCGGCTGTGGTGCTGCCTGTAGCCATGTTGGGCGAAACGGTGTAGCTGGTCGTTGCGTCATTGAGTGTCCATGCGGATCTCAGCATGTCGTACGTTCCAGAGTTGCGCACGTTGGTAACGGTTACGCTCTTTATCGTGCCGGGCGCCATCGTTGCGCCGGTCTTCACGACAACGGCTGTGCAGAGATGCTTGAACTGCAGCGATACCGGAGCGCATACTCCGCCCGCAGGACTTGCGTTGTAGCCGGTGGCAGCAGCCACGAGGTCGCGCTGCTTTGAGAGTTCTGCCGGAACGGTGTACTTTATGGTTGTCTTGTTTACGTCTTCTGAAGGCTTGACCGGCGATTCGTCAAGCTCTGCATCTAAAGGAGCCCATGCAAGGAAGCGTAGCGATCCGTTGTCGGGCCAGTAGTATATCGACGAAGAGGGTTGCCAAACAACGCCCTGCTTGGTGGCTACCTCGTTCATGTAGTATCGTGGAGCAATGTTACCGTCAGACTTCTTCAACTGCGCTACAACGTTGAACTGGTCGTACATCGTGGTCTGCATGGAAGCACGTGTGGCATGCTTGGCAGCGGCTTTGCCTATTCCGTCGCTTACGACAGCACGCACGCAGAGGGTGTCGCTCGATTCTGACGAGCGTAGCACATAACGGTCGGTGGTTATCGCTTCGTTTGCGGCTGCGGCGCGTGTGCCGTTGCCAGAATCAGAAATACCGAAGCAGATATTGTCTGTTGTGCTGTAATCAGTGTGTTCGTACGGCACATCGCTGCTGCATGAAAAGAGTGTCACCGACAGGAGCACAGCAGCCATGCCTGCTGTCATGTTTAATATATTTATTCCTTTCATATTCGTTCGTATTAAATGGGTTAATTGGTTTTAAGAGAAAAGAGCGGGTGTAAGGAGGAACTGTGCGTTCCCCCTACACCTGATGTGTTAGATGTTCACAGATGTGTCTTTTCGACGCATCGTGTGTTAGTTGTTTCCTACTATTACATGTTCATGTCGATTGCGTCGCCCCAAGCGTCCCACTCGTTAACAGTAGGTTCGAATACGATCGGGCAGAGTGCGCCTTCAGGATTGATGTTCTGTGCTGTGAACTCAGCCTTGAACTGGTAGCTCTTGCCAGACTCCATCTGCATCTCTGTGAGGTTAACAGAGTGCTCGTAGGTGTCAACAACGCCGTTGTGTGCACGCTCTACTTTGAATGTTACATTATAAGCCTTAGTTGTCGGAATCATGTACTTGTGACCTGTTGTGCAAGCTGCGTTCTGAGCGAAACCTGTTTCTGCTGCGTTGTCAAACATAAGGGCTGCGTTGCCTGAAGCTGCCCATGCCAAACCTGCATTGTCAGCAATGAGCTGTACAGAGCCCTCTGTGCAAGCGTTTGTGATCTGCACGTCCTTAACGGTGAGCAAAGAGCCGTCGTCCATAGCGTTCACGAAGTTGAAGCGAACGCGTGAGAGCATGTGGTTGAATGTCAGATCGACAGCAGCCGGACATACATCGCCATCCCATGTCACGAGACCCTTGTTGTTGGTAGCCCAGAGAAGGTCTGTATCGCCTCTACCGTTGTTGAACTTAACCTTGCCGTAGTCCTGGTAGTCGGCAGGAGCTGTTTCCATCTCGAATGCACCAGCCGGAGCCACAGCTACGAAGCTATACTGATAGCCCTTCTCCCAGTAAACTGGTGTGCCATAAGACCATGCGCCGCCAGCCTTGGTAACCTGTGTGCCAACGAACGGCTTGCCGATCTGGTTGTCCTTCTTCATAATACCCCAAACCTGGAAGTCGGTGAGGTTAGCGGTTGTCAAGTCTGTCGCACGTGTGCTGTTATTTACAAAGCTCTTGAACTGGATGCCGTTCTGATTCTTAGCTACCTCTACAGTCTCGTCGTTGCTACATGAAGCAAACAACATACCTATTGCTGCCAAACCGATTAAAAATAGATTCTTCTTCATAATGATGTAGTTTAAATTAGTAAATAAAGTTATATGAAAAGTTTAGTTGTAAACCGTGTACAGTTTCTACTTGAGTTGCGTAGCGCTACTTGAGCGGCATGTCTACGTCCTCGAACTCGCCCCATCCGTCTACGTTTACGTCGAAGCCCGATCCGCCGTGCTTGCCATCCTCGTCAGAGATCTCGATGCCCTTCACTACGATTACGCCGCCTTGCGGTTGCTTTGCAATCTGGTCGCTCACGTCGAAGTAGAAGTTCTTGATGATACCGTTCTTCAGTCGCACCTCGAGGTTGAGCGCGTGGCTGCGCGGTGCTCGTGTAGAAGTGTAGTAGCCGTTAGGATAGTCGGGCACTCCGAACGATGTAACTATAGCCTGTGCTCCCCATTGCTGCAGCGTGCAGTCGTAAAGTAGCGTTGCTGCCTCGGCTGATGTCCTGCCGCTGTTGAGGTATACGGCTGACGCCATTCCGGAGAGTGCTCCGCGCACCAGACCTACGTATTGCAGACCCTTGCTGAACTCGTAGCGAACGAGATACTTGAACACGAGCGGATGCATCGTGACCGGCATCACCGTCTCCTCCACCGTGCGCTCCGATGTGTACTCCTCGTTGAAGTTGCCGTAGAGCATGTCGGGCATTGCCACCGTAGGCTCCTTGGCGTCGGTCTGTTTCTGGAACGGATTGCCGAGGAACGAAGCTCGTGTGCGTGTTCGGGTTGTAGCCTTTGCTGCTGCGTACGAGTACATGTCGTCAAACACGATATACTCAGTGTCGTTGTTGTAGAACAGCAGCTGATGCTTGCCCGGTCGGAGACCTACTACGTCGCCCTGAGCCGGCATGTTGATCATGTCGCTCGGTCCGAGAGCCGGGAAGTCGTGCATTCGGAGACCGGCGGGTATGAGCGGTCTGAGGTCGTCGTATTGCATACCATAGGTGTCGACCCATGCAGAGAAGTTCTTCCAGTCGGTGCTTCCGTCGCTGCGTATCTCCCACTCCTGCTGATATGTTGCCTCTACACGGAACTTGTACTTAGGAGAATGAGAGTCGTGGTCGAAACACAAATCCTTGTGCTCGCAAGATGACAATGCTGTCATGGCAACCAGAGCAAACGCCGTTGCGATTCTCGTAACATTGCGTTTAAATATGACCTTAATCATTTGTCGCCTCCTTTCTTCTTATTGTTGTAGTTTCCATGTCCCAAGAGCCATACGAGCGACACCTCAGCCTTTGTAGGGCCTATCCAGTGGCGGTTTTTCGTGGCTTTCCACACGTAGTGTCCGTCCAGCGGCTCGTACTCGTAGTAGCGTCCGCCCATGTATCCTGCCACAACACTGAAGTCGATGTTCAGGCGCTTTGCTATCGGCAGCGAGTAGCCGTATTCGGCTCCTACGGCGTAGCTTGCGCGGTCCAAAAGTTTTCCGCCGGGTATGCCTGCCATGTATCCCTTTCCGCCGAGCTCGAAGTCGTAGGTGAACGCCTGTGCGTTGATGCCGAGGTGGTGTCCCTGCAACGGCTTCACCTTCGATGCCTTGCCGAACCACTTGCGCAGCGAGATGCCTCCGCCGTAGATGCGCCAGTAGTTGTGGCGATGGTTGTTGTTCCACCATGCGTACATCCAGTCGGCTGCTATCGACCAGCGCTTTCCGAGCGAGAACTCCATACCTATGTTCGGTACGCCGAGCGCGTCGTAGAGCATGTTGGTCTTGATGGCGAGGTATGCGTTGCGGCGCTCAGGCTCAGGTGCGGGCTCCTCTACTTGCGGCTCCTGTGTTACGGGCTCTTCCGGAACAATCACTTCTGCCTTTTGGTTGTCTACCACGGTTGGCTTCTGCTCGATGTAGACAGATATGAGGCTGGCGTTGCGCACTGCGGGGAAGAACTCGCGCAGCATGTAGTTCCATGTGCGTCCGTAGTTGAGGTCCATAAGGCGCTTCTTGCGGCTGTCTACCAGAACTCCCTTCGAGTTGTATGTGAACTCATCGGTCTCGCGTATCTGGTGCAGCACCTCGTCTCTGTACGGCATGTCCGACTTCTCTACGAAGTAAGCCAGCTTCTGCCACATCTCCGAGCACTCGCACTTTGACACGATAGCGTCGGGCAGCTGCACTCGCTCGCGAACGTAGCGCTCCATATTGGCGCAGCGTCTTTCGGTGAGACGCTGGTTGAGAAGAGGTCCACCCTCGGGCGATGCCGAGCCGCAGAATTTCACACTGGTCAGCTCCAAGGTGCTGTCTTTCTGCACGTCAGTAAGGAACTTGACTATTTCTGCGAGACTTGCTGCGTTGTCGCCGAAGTTAGGATTGAGCACGCTTGATGCCACCGGGAATCTTACGCAGACTTCCTTTGTATATGTCTGGGCTGACATATCGTTGCCGCAGAACAGTATTAATAGTGCAAATACAAGTCGTTTCATAAGCAACTCCTTTTTGTTGTTTAGTTTATATATGTTGGAATGTCTATCGGTTGGTTTGGAAAGACTACTCCTATTTAGTTATTCAGTTTGTAAAGTTTTGCTCGGTTGGTGCACTGCTTGCTCGGTTGGTGCACTTGAGACAAGTGCACCCCCTTCCCCGGAGTGGGCGGTTTCGAGAGAAGAGGCTGTTTCTCCTTCGGTTTCGAGAGAATACAATTTCTCTATACGAGTGAAGAGAAGACTCGTTCTCCATGCAGTTGCGTGAAGATACAATTTCTCCGTCGTGTGCCAGTAACTCCTTTTGGGGTTTGGTTTTTGATTTTGTGTTTTGTGTGGAAGGCTATCTGTAGCGAAAGCCGCTCCGGTTTCGTTTTTGTATTTTCGTCAGTTTGCGTCGTTGATTGCGTCAGTTTGAAATTTATCGTTTTCGTCAGTTTGCATCGTCTTGGTTTCTCTTTTCGTCTGTTTGCGTCGTCGTCTTGTCTGTGTCGTCAGTTTGCTTCAATAGCAAATGCTGTTTGTATCTGTGATAAACCTCTTCTTTTGAAAAGAATTAGTTTTTCAATTGCGAATTTAGAGAATGTTTTTATAACTTCCAAACATTTCTCAAGAAAACTTTACGTTTTTAACGTTATTCAACACATTTCATAATTAAACACAAAATGTCGCCTAAAGTGAATTTTCGCACGAAAATTGACACTTGTAGCGACATTCTGCAATTAAAACAGCTTATTTTACTTTCACATGCCGATTTACGTTTCGATTACGCACTGCGAGGTGGCAATATGTCAAAAAATAGACTACAATTTGTAAGCAGCATACACTATGTAGTTTCCGTCGCCACGCAACGTGACGCTCTCGCCAAGCGCCTCGTTGAGCGTACCCTGCCAAAGTGCGGAGAAGGCGTAGGGCTGCCAGCGCAGTCCGTCGCCGTCGATCTGCTTGCATGAGAGATTGAAGATGCTTATCTGCTGTCCGGCGAAAGTTCTTATTGCGGTTTCGCCAGCAGCCGGGATGAACACGCCGTAGTCGGTGAGCATCACGGCGTCTACATGCAGCTCGCGGCGGTAGAAGTCGAGTAGCGAGATGTTGCCCAGCGTGTGGTCCTCGCGCTTGCCCGTTGCTCCGACGTAGGCAATGCGGCGGCAACCGCGCTCCGTGCAGAACCGCGTAGCCTTCGTAAGGTCGTTGTAGTCCTGCTCCTCCACCTTATATATAATGTCGGCATGCGCCGCACGAAACTCCGCCGACATCGAGTCGCAGTCGCCCACTATAGCCGTCGGCTTGTAGCCACGGCGTACGAGTTCCTCGCCTGCCGAATCGCATGCTACAAGCATCCGTGCACGCTCCATCACGGCAAGCGGAACGGGATGCGTAGGGAAGTCGCCGCCGGCTACTATCACGGCGTCGAAGGCATCGGGTTGAAGCGACGCAAGAAATTCTGTGTTGTCCGAAGTGGCAGTCGCCGAATCAGAAGTAGCCTTTATTGTGTCTGAAGGATTGTCCATAATTATCGTGTATTTCCCAGCCGACGTTGTCTGCCGGCTGAACATGTATGTTTCGACGGACAAAAGTACGAAATAAATGGGAATTTGTTATGGAACGCTTGTGCCTCTTTACATTTTTCTTTAAATTTGCGACAGACAATCAAACTATTAACCCGCTATGGCTGAAGATAACGATTCTGCCAACAAAGACAAACCCGCTATGGCTGAAGATCCGAACACTCTACACGTACTGAATCAGCAGCGCAACTGGGACACGCTCTACTTCTACCAGAAGTCGGATGTGGTGTATCAGCTGGCGTTCGCTTTCTGCGACCGCTTCATTCATTTATACAAAGACCGAACGCGCGACCAGGTGATTCAGGCGGCACGCTCCTGCAAGCAGAACATCGTCGAGGGTTTGGCTGACGGTGTGGCATCGACGGAGATGCAGCTGAAGCTACTCAACGTGGCACGCGCCTCGCTGAAGGAGTTGCGCGAAGACTTCGAGGACTATATCAAGTCGCGCCACCTGCAGTTCTACGTTGCCGGCGACCAGCGCTACACCGATATGCTCGACTACTGCCGCCACCACAACCGCCTGCCCGACTACGCTCCGTTCTTCCAGCAGTGGAGCGACGAACAGATGTGCAACTACGCCATTACGCTCTGCCATTTCATCGACAAGATGATGATGTCGTTTCTGAAGAAGCTTGAGCAGGAGTTCATCACCGAGGGTGGCATCAAGGAGCGCATGCACCGCGCCCGCACCGCCTACAGACAGCAGCAGGACGCACGCCTGAAGCAGCTGGAGGAAGAGCTGCCACGCCTGAAGCAAGCTCTTGCCGAAGCGCAGGCGGAGGCTGCGAAATGGAAGGCAGCCTTCGAGGATATAAAGCAAAGAGCGCTGAAGGCGTATTATAGGCAGGAGGCAGAGATAAAAGGGCTGAAGGAAAAGCTCGACAGTCTGGAAGGAAGCAAGGAACTTTAGAGAGGCAAGGAGAGCCGGGAGAGCTAGGTTGGCTAGGAGCTCTAGGTTTCCTAGAAAGCCTAGAAACCCTAGAAACCCTAGAAACCCTAGAGAGCCTAGAAAACCCTAGAAAGCCCCCAGCCCCCTCAAAAACAAAAAAGATGCCCTAGGTTTCCCTAGAGCATCCAGATGAGTTATGCCTTTTTCGCAAGGCCCTTCCACTTTCTGTATCCCATGACCGCTATCACGACATACAGGCCGTACAACCCTGCCTTGAACGGTATGCCTTTCACCACATACAGATAGCAGCAGACCACGTCTACGGCTATCCAGAACAGCCACTGCTCTACGTATTTGCGCGCCAAAGCCCACAAGCCGACAAAGCTGAGAGCGTTGGTGAACGCGTCGAGCAAGGGCACGGTGCTGTTGGTGTAAGCCACGAGAACGTAATAGGTAGCAGCCCATGCGAGGAGGAAGAAGCCGAGCGTGCGCAGGATAAGGCGGCGCGGGAAGAACGTTATCGGAAGCTCTTCGGAAGAACCGCCTGCAGCATCTACTGCTTTATCTGAACCTGCAGCATACACTGCTTTATCTGAGCCTGCAACATCTACTGCTTTATCTGAGCCATCGGTGTCAAGAGCTTTATCTGAGCCTGCTACCCCCGAAGCCTTGCGCTTCAGCATCCGCTTCCATTTCGCTCCGAACTTCCACACGGCGTAGCCGTATATCGCAGCCAGCGTGTAGTAGACAGCCATGCCAGCATCGCCGTAGAGTCCGTGGCTCCAGTAGAGGTAGATGTCCATGGCAGGCATCACGATGCCCACAACCCAAAGCGCTATGCTCGCACGGTATTCGAGGACGAGATAGATTAGCCCGAGTATTGTCGTTACAATGTCGAGCCAATGAGTGGAGAGAAATTCAGTCATAACAATTAAAAAAAACAGCCCCTCCCGACCTCCCCATCGGGGAGGAGAGAGAGGATTGAATTATTAAATTATAAGAATGTATGCTTAGCCATGCAACCTTTTTAAAAAGAAACAAAGCATGTATCACTCTGCCATGCAACCTTTTAAAAAAGAAACAAAGCATGTATCACTCTGCCATGCAACCTTTAAAAAAAAAGAAACAAAGCATATATAACTCTGCCATGCAACCTTTTAAAAAAGAGACAAAGCATATATAACTCTGCCCTGCGCCCCCTCCCCGACGGGGAGGGATGGGGAGGGGCTTTTTTTAGAACTTCAGCGTTACGGTTCCGAGGCAGTTGAAGCCAGCCATCGGGATGTAAGCCACGGTAGAGTTGCGCTTGTTGTTGTTATACCAGTCGTAGTAGACGTAGCCAGACGCAGCGTAGTGGCGGTCGAAGATATTGTTGAAGTCGGCGCCAAGCACCACCTGCTTCAAGCCGAGCACACGCTTAGCGAAGTTGAACGTGTACGAAGCGTTGACGTTGGTCTGCGAGTAGCACGGCAGCGAGCGCTCAGAGCTCTCGGTGTTGTCGAGATACTGCTTGCTGACGAAGTTGGTGTGCCATGTAGCGCGGAAGCCAGCGAAGTGAACGTCGACGAATCCGTTGAGGATAGCCGACGGCGAGAATGCTATGGTAGAGCTCTTGTATGTGTTCCATACAGCAGGACCGTCCCAGCTTTCCACACACTCCTTGAAGTTCTTCAGACGATTGCGGCTCAGAGCGGCGTTGCCCTCAAGAGAGAGCCAAGACAGCGGACTCCAGCCTGCAGACACCTCAGCACCGAGACGGTAAGAGTCCTTGATGTTGCGTGTCAGCGACTCGCCGATGTCGCTCTTCTCGCCGGTCATCACGAACTGGTTGACGTACTTCATGTAGTAGAAGTTGACACCGGCAAACCAGTTCTCGCCCTGATACTGATAGCCCCACTCCAAGTCGAGCAGACGCTCCGGCGACGGATTGCCGTAGCCGATATTGTCGGTGAAGTTGTTGCGCTCGGGCTCGCGGTTGGCGTAAGCTATAGAAGCGTAAGCCTTGTGTCCGTTAGCGTCGTAGCTGATGCCAGCCTTCGGGTTCACGAAGAAGTAGTTCTCGTTGATGTCGATGCTCTGGTTCTTGTATTTGCCGTCGGCGCCCTGCTCGAAGTGGTCGTTGATTCCGTCGGTGTTATAGTTGACGTAGCGCATCTGCATGTCGAGGAACCAGTTCCAGCCGTTGCCGAACTTGCGGTTAGCCTTGAAGAACCAGCTCCAGTCGTTCTTGTTGGCGTCCGAGTCGTAGTACTTGTATCTGCCGTCGGTGAAGTATTTCTTCTCAAGAGCCTCGTCAGCGATGTACGTCACCTTGCCCCAGTGGTTGCAACGGAAGAGCTGCATGCTGAAACCGCCCATTACGTCCCACAGAGCGTCCTTGTAGTTGACGTTGTAGAGAGCGCCGTAGTTGTTCTGTGTAAGGCCCTTCTTGCGTATAGCGTCCGACTTCACGGGCTTCAGCTCGCCATTCTTCTCGTACATCTCGTTGATGCCAAACTTAGAAGCCAGCTTTGTGTCCTTCTTGAACTCGGTGTAGTAGCCGTAGCCGTATGTGTAGTGAGCCGTTACAGAGTGGCTCCAGCGCATGTCGGCAGGCTGCCAGGTGAAGTTAAGGATGTTGTGGCTCTGCTCGAAGTTGTCGGTAGTCTGCTTCCAGTACGATCCGTCGCGCATCTTGTAGCGTTCAGTGGTGAGCGGCTTTGTAGGATCGGCAGCCCAGTTGTCGTCCATCGGTATTACAAGTTCCTCGTAGAGCGAGTTGAACTTGCCCAGTCCGTGCTTCCACATATCCTTATAGCTGTTGATGCCCCACGCCTTGAGGTCGGTATCGCCGTCGTAGTTGCACGCCGCAACGCCGTTCCACGCCTGACCAGTGTGCTCGAAGTTGCCGATGTTCTTATACGACAGCTTGAAGCGGTCGCCGAGCCAAGTCAGTCCGCCGTAGTAAGAGCCAGAGCGTCCGCCTGTGCCGTGGATATATCCGTCGGTGTTAGTCTCGTGATAAGCACCGTCGATGACGAAGTGGTCGGCAAGCAGACCTGTAGAGAAGTTGCCTCCGACACGGTAGGTGTTGAACGAGCCGTAAGAGCCCGTCACCTCAACGGTAGGCTTCAGCGACGGAGCGGCTGTAGCGAGCGACACCGAACCGCCGAAGGCTCCGTCGCCGTTGGTAGACGCGCCAATGCCACGCTGTATCTGCGCGCTGCCCATAAGAGCAGCGTAGCTGTTCATGTTAGCCCAGAACACGCACTGGTCTTCGGGCGAGTTGAGAGGCACACCGTCTACCGTGACGTTGATGCGGCTGTCGGCAGCGCCACGCATACGCATATAGACGGTGCCGGTGCCCACGCCGTTCTCGCTCCATGCGAGCACACCCGGTGTGCGGGCGAAGAGCATAGGCAGCTCCTTGCCTGAAGAGGCAAAGCGCTCGAGCTCGGTCTTCTTGATGTTCTCTACTGCAAATGGTGAACTCTTCGGGGCTCTCACAGCCTTCACTACCACCTCGTTGAGGTTGTTCACACGGGTAGTGTCGAGCTTGGTCTGCTCGCCGGCGGCTTGCGAAGGGCAAGCACACGCTGCAGCCAAGGCTACTCCAATGAATTTCTTCATGTTATTTTCTATTAATGTTGTTATTCCTGAATTTTGAACCGATGCAAAGTTAACTATTTTTTGCATATCCAAACAATCCGTTTATATAATAAACCCTAAAAAATGGGCGCAGCAGTCGAAATATGAAAAATTTGTAGTAAGTTTGCATGTAATAAAGACCAGTCTGCAGCGACTGACGTGTCTTTACCAGTAATACATTATATATAATAAAGGACAAATGGGGCGTTTGAAACTCATTCTGGCTCTAATAAGCCACTATAAATATGCCATCACTATAATCATCGGTATTCTTACCGTAGGTTTCGTCGACGAAAACAGCTTTCTTCACCGCTTCCAGCTCGAAATGCAGATAAACGACCTGGAGGAGGAGATAGACAAGTACAACGCGCAGAACGAAAGCGACCTGAAAAAGCTTAAGGATATGCGAAAAGGTACGCAGGAGTTCCAGAAGATTGCTCGCGAACGCTACTTCATGAAAGCCGACGACGAGGATATCTATGTGCTCAGCGACGACCCCAAGCCCGAACAAGCTAAAGAAGAACAATAATGAAACAACTAAATACACTACAAAGCGCGCTCTTCCTCACGGGAGGCATACTGATGGTCATCGGAGCAGGATGCTTCGTGTTCATGTTCGCACAGCAGATTGTCTGCTGGATATACCTGCTGGGCGCACTGCTCTTCGCAGCAATGCAGGTGAACCAGGCGTACGAAGGACAGAACCCCACCATCAAGCGACTGAAGAAGATAATGACCTTCGCCGACATCTTCTTCGTGCTGGCAGGTCTGCTCATGGTAGACAGCGCAAACATGTGGCTCAGAGACTCGTTCTCCGACCCCGTGACATATTTCAACCTCATATACAACAAGTGGGTGATGCTGCTGCTCGCAGCCGCCATCCTCGAGATGTACTCTATGCACCGCATCGCGTCGGAGCTGAAGAAGGAGGAAGCGAAGGAAGACGCCGAAGAGAAGCAGGAAGAGGCTTCCGCTACAGACAAAGAATAAAAGAAGACAACAAGAAACCAACATTTTTTTTTAAAACCAAAGATGATGAAGAAGCTACTCTACGCTTTACTCGGTATAATAACACTGGCATCGTGCTCCAGCTCGTACAACATTCAGGGATCGTCGAACGTGTCTACGCTCGACGGACGCATGCTCTACCTGAAGGTGCTTAGCAACAACGACTTCAAGAAGATCGACTCGTGCGACGTGGTACACGGCCAGTTCCAGTTCTGCGGAACGTTCGACACAGTGCGTCTCGCCAATATCTTCATGGACGACGAGAGCATACTGCCGCTCGTGATAGAAAGTGGCGACATCACCATCAAGCTCGACAACACTCAGCAGATCGTTAGCGGCACTCCGCTCAACGACGAACTGTTCAAGTTCTTCAACAAGTACAACCAACTGAAGAACCAGGAGGCAGAACTGCTGCACACGCACGACCGCGCCATAATGGACGGAAGCGACATGGACGCCGTGACACGCAAGCTCAACGACGAGGCGATGCGACTCACCGCCGAAGAGGACAAGCTCGTAACGACATTCGTCACCGATAACTTCGACAACGTGCTCGGACCGGGCGTGTTCTTCATGATGACTATCGGCTACCGCTACCCCGAACTCACACCGTGGATAGAGGACATCATGAGCAAGGCTACAGACAAGTTCAAGAACGACCCGTACGTGAAGGACTTCTATCAGAAGGCCCTGGAGAACCAGGCTATCATGAACGGCATGAAGGACATAAACACAGCGCCTGCCGGCGCAGCGCCCGCACAGCCGATGCCCGACGGACCGACGCCTAACCAACTGGCGCAGCCTGCTGCTGCCGAATAACAGCGCTAAACACGATAAATAACTATCATCCAAGATATATGAAGACATTAGTATTTGGTGGTAAGCTGGTCAACGAGGGAGCTACTCGCATAGCATCCGTCGTTGTCGACGGCGACACCATTACAGACATTATAGAAGGTACAGAAACACCTCGTGGCGACTACGATAACATCGTGGATGCCACGGGGTGTTTTGTTATGCCTGGAGTTATCGACTGCCACGTCCACTTCCGCGACCCCGGTCTTACAGAGAAGGCGGACATGGAGACAGAGAGCCGCGCTGCAGCTTACGGCGGAGTGACAACCTACTTCGACATGCCGAACACGAAGCCGCAGACCACGACACTCGAAGCGCTCGACGCAAAGATGAACGACGCCCGAAGCAAGTCGCACGTCAACTACGGCTTCTTCATCGGAGCCACCAACGACAACATCGACTGCGTGACTGCCATCGACCCGCACCTCGTGCCCGGCATCAAGCTGTTCATGGGTTCGTCTACGGGCAATATGCTCGTAGACCGTCAGGATGTGCTGCACGAGCTGTTCGAGAAGGCGAAACTGCCTATCATGGCTCACTGCGAGGACACCGACATCATCAACCGCAACATGAAGCGCGCGCAGGAGCTGTACGGCGACGACCCTGCCGTAGAACATCATCCGGAGATTCGCTCGGAGGAAGCCTGCTACGAATCGACAAAGCGCGCCGTAGCCCTGGCAGAAGAAACCGGCGCCCGTCTGCATGTGGCACATCTCACCACGGAGTGCGAGCTGCAGCTGTTCGGCGCTTCGCCACGCATCACGGCTGAAGCTGTGATAGCCCACCTCGTGTTCACACAGGACGACTATGCGCGTCTCGGAACTCGCATCAAGTGCAATCCTGCTATCAAGACTGCGACCGACCGCGACGCTCTACGCCACGCTCTCACCGACGGACGCATAACGACCATCGGCACCGACCATGCGCCACATCTGCTTAAGGACAAGGAGGGCGGCTGCGCACGCGCCGCTTCGGGTATGCCTATGGTGCAGTTCTCGCTCGTTACGATGCTCGAGCTTGTGGACGAAGGCGTACTCAGCATGGAGCGTCTCGTGGAGCTAATGGCGCACAACCCCGCAAAGCTCTTCGAGGTATCGAAGCGAGGCTTTGTGCGTAAGGGCTACAAGGCAGACCTCGTGATTGTAAGACCCGATGCTCCGTGGACCGTTACCAAGGAGACTATACAGAGCAAGTGCGGATGGAGCCCGATGGAGGGTCACACCTACCAGTGGCAGGTGCGCACTACGATGTGCAACGGACACATTATATATAATAACTGGGCATTCGACTCGGCGAGTCGCGGTGAGGCTGTGCGCTTCAGAGAGTAGGCTCAAGCAGGGTTTATACAAATAGAAAAACAATTCAGGTAACTAACGATGTTGAAATACACCGACTACAACATCTCTACGCTGCGCCCGTACATCAACTGGATATACTTCTTCTTCGCCTGGGGACTGTCGGGCAAGCCGCAGGAGGCTAAGGACAAGATGCGGGCGGAGGCAGAACAGATGCTCGACCGCTTGGAGAAGCGATATAGAACGCACGCTGCTTTCGGGTTGTTCGACGCCAACAGCGACGGCGACGATATCCTTATCGGCGATGTGCGCATGCCTATGCTGCGCCAACAGCATCCCACTCGGGAGGGCGAACCGAATCTTTCGCTCGCCGACTTCATACGTCCGCTGTCTTCGGGCGTGAAAGACCACATCGGAGTGTTCGCCACAACGGTCGACTTGGCGTTGGAGCACGACTTTCTTGCCGACGACTACCAGCGTATGCTGGCGCAGACACTCGCCGACCGACTCGCCGAAGCCACGGCTGAGGTGTTTCACATGGAGGTGAGACGGTCGATTTGGGGATATGCTCCCGACGAGAATCTGTCGGTAGCCGAACTCTTGCGCGAGGACTTCCAAGGCATCCGACCGGCTGTGGGCTATCCGTCGATGCCCGACACAAGCGTCAACTTCATCATCGACCGGCTTATCGACCTCAAGCAGATTGGTATCCGTCTCACAGAGAGTGGCGCCATGAAGCCTCATGCGTCGGTTTCGGGACTGATGTTCGCACACCCGAAGGCGCACTACTTCGAGCTTGGACGCATCGGCGAAGACCAACTGCGCGATTATGCCCGACGACGCGGACTGCCGGTTGAACTGATTCGCCGATTCTTGAAGTAGAATGTAGGACAACGGTTCGGTCCGAACTGTTATAAATTCAATAGAAACGGTTGCGGGTTTAATAGTAACGAAGCAATCGAAAGTAAAGTTTAAGACAATGATAGCAAGAATATCAATACTCATACTGCTGCTCACGCTGCTGCCCGACATGTACATCTACATGCGCTATCTGCGCCAACGCAGAGACATAACGCTGTGGATGCGCCTGTTGTGGTGGGTGCCGGGAGCCGCTATGCTTGCATGCACAGCAGCCTACTCTATGATGCGCAACTTCGCACCGAACAACCTCACGTTCTTCAACGTGTATCTGTTCATGATAGGTCTGCTCATCGTGCCGAAGGTGATTTTCACTCTGGCTTCGCTTGCAGGCATGGCTGTGAAGCGACTGCTGAAGCAGCGCAAGAACTGGGGCAACCACACAGGACTGGTGCTTGTGCTCGGATGGTTATACGTGTTGTTCATGGGAACGATGGTAGGACCCGACCAGCTGCACGTGAAGCGCGTCACACTCGAGTTCGACAACCTGCCGCAAGCCTTCGACGGCTACCGCATAGTGCAGATCTCGGACATGCACCTCGGCTCGATGAAGCAGGAGTTCGCACGGCGCATAGTGGCGCAGGTGAACGAACTGCATCCCGACGCGCTGCTCTTCACCGGCGACTTGCTCAACATGCGTCCGCAGGAGGCTGTGAGCTTCACGGCCACGCTGATACATCTGCATCCTGTCGACGGCATCTTCTCCGTACTCGGCAACCACGACTACGCCGACTACGTCAAGACTGCCACCGCAGAGCAGAGAAGTGAAATGGAACGCCTGACGCGCTCGCTGGAAGGTTCTATGAACTGGGACTTGCTACTCAACGAACGCCGCATACTGCGCCGCGGAGCCGACTCTATAGTGATAGCAGGAACTGAGAACGACGGACGCCCGCCGTTCCCGGCAAAGGCCGACTACCGCAAGGCGCTGCACGGCATATCGCCCGAGTCGTTCGTGATAATGATGCAGCACGACCCGTCGGCTTGGCGCCGACACATTCTGCCGCAGTGCAACGCGCAACTTACGCTGAGCGGACACACGCACGGCGGACAGCTCTCGTTGTTCGGCTGGCGACCGACAAGCGTCGTGAACACAGAAGATGCCGGACTCTACAAAGAGGGCAACCGCTATCTGTATGTGTCTACAGGCGTTGGCGCCTTCATACCGTTCCGCTTCCACATGAAGCCGGAGGTTGTGGAAATCACGTTAAAAGTAAAAAAGTAAAAAGCAATGAAATATCTGTATCGTACATACCAACTCCTGATAGCTCTCCCCTTGATAGCTATCTATACCGTCATAACAAGTCTGATAGTGATAATAGGTTGCTCATTGGGCAACGGCCACTTCTGGGGCTACTATCCTGGCAAGTGGTGGGCACAGTTCATCATACGCATACTCATGTTGCCGGTGAAGGTTGAAGGACGCGAGAATCTTGTGAAAGGACAGTCGTACGTGTTCGTCGCCAACCATCAGGGAGCGTTCGACATCTTCCTCATCTACGGCTTCCTGTGCCGCAACTTCAAGTGGATGATGAAGCGCCAGCTACGCCAGATGCCGTTCGTAGGCAAGGCGTGCGAGGCTGCTCACCACATCTTCGTCGACAAGCGCGGTGCAAGCAAGATACGCGCCACATACGACAGCGCACGACAGACGCTGCAGGGCGGCATGTCGCTCGTTGTATTCCCCGAGGGAGCGCGCACGTTCACCGGACACATGGGCGTATTCAAGCGTGGCGCATTCATGCTCGCCGACGACATCGAACTGCCCGTAGTGCCGCTCACCATCAACGGCTCGTTCGACGTCATGCCTCGTACACGCGACATGAAGTGGGTGATATGGCATCCGCTGCGCCTCACTATCCACAAGCCGATACAGTCTATTGGCAAGGGTGCAGACAACATCAAGTATCTTGAAGAGGAGAGCTACAAGGTGGTGATGAGCGGACTTGAGGAGAAATATCAGGGTTTTGTAGAGAATCCCGACCAGTAACACGCATAAAAACACGTTTTTTAACGCAACAAGCGCACTTGTGTCGAATACATTTCGTACATTTGCATTTTAGTTGACCAGTTGACAAGTAAACGAGTTACAAGTAGACGAGTTACGAGTTGACAATGTAAAACCATTTCAACAACAAGACTATGAACAAAAGCGACAGTATCGTAATCATACCGACATATAACGAGAAGGAGAACATCGAGAAGATAATACGCGCGGTGTTCGCACTTGAGAAGTGTTTCCACATTCTTGTAATCGACGACGGCAGTCCCGACGGCACCGCAGCCATCGTGAAGCGCCTCATCAGCGACGAGTTCGCCGACCGCCTCTTCATCCTCGAGCGCAGCGGCAAGCTGGGTCTCGGCACAGCCTACATCACAGGCTTCAAGTGGGCGCTTGAGCACGGCTACGACTACATCTTCGAGATGGACGCCGACTTCTCTCACGACCCCAACGACCTGCCGCGCCTCTATAGCGCCTGCCACGACGAGGGCTACGACGTGGCTATCGGTTCGCGCTACGTGAGCGGCGTGAACGTTGTCAACTGGCCTATCGGTCGCGTGCTTATGAGCTACTTCGCTTCGAAGTACGTGCGCATGGTTACGGGCTTCAAGGTGCACGACACCACAGCCGGCTTCAAGTGCTACCGCCGCTGCGTGCTCTCGTCTATCGACCTCGACAAGATTCGTTTCAAGGGCTACGCCTTCCAGATAGAGATGAAGTTCACTGCCTACAAGATGGGCTACAAGATAAAGGAGGTGCCGGTAATCTTCGTCAACCGTCGCGAGGGCGTGAGCAAGATGAGCGGCGGCATCTTCGGCGAAGCGTTCTTCGGCGTGATGCGACTCAGATGGGACGGCTGGTTCAGAAAGTATCCTGAGGCGAAACACTAAACCACCCACCCTATTCCTATGGAAATAAGAGAAATCAGTAATATATATACAGCCCTGCCTCAGTGCGGGGCTTTTTTGAAAGCAATAAGCGACGAGTCGGTGAGGCATGTATTCCTTAGTGGACTACTTGCCTCATCGGCTCCTGTGTTTTTCTCAGCCGTAGCCGAACGAGTTAACGGGAAGAAAAACTCAAAACTCAAAACTCAAAATTGCGACGCTCCGTCGCAACAATTCAAAACTCAAAATTCAAAACTCAAAACTCTTACTGCTGTTTTCGTTCTGCAAGACAACGAGGAGGCAGGCTACTTCTACCACGACCTCACGCAGATACTCGGCACCGACAACGTGCTGTTCTTCCCGTCGTCGTACCGTCGTGCGGTGAAGTACGGACAGCGCGACGCCGCCAACGAGATATTGCGCACCGAGACGCTGAGCCGACTCTCTGCACAGACAGCCGGCGACGCCTTGTATGTCGTCACCTGTCCCGAGGCGCTCAGCGAACTTGTGGTGTCGAAGCGCCGCCTCGACGAGCGCACCATCAACATTGCCGTGGGCGACATCATCGACTTTGCCGACCTTGGACGCAAGATGCGCGAGTTCGGCTTCAAGGAGGTCGACTATGTCTACGAGCCGGGGCAGTTCGCCATGCGCGGAAGCATCATCGACGTCTACTCCTACTCGTCGGAGCTGCCGTTCCGCATCGACTTCTTCGGCGACGAGGTAGACACCATACGCACGTTCGAGGTGGCAGACCAGCTCTCGAAGGACTCGAAACAGCAGGTGCGCATCGTGCCCGAACTGGCGCAGCTCACAGAAGAAAAGCAACCATTCACGTCGCTTCTGCCCGAAGACGCTCTGCTCGTGATGAAAGACCGTCTCTACCTTTGTTCTACAATCGAGAAGATATACAACGACGGCTTCTCGCAGCAGGCCATGACCGAGCGCTTGGAGGGAGCTACGGAGGTAGAGCAGGAGCAGATAATGCGCGACATGCGCAAGGAGAACAACCTCGTGTCGCCGTCTAAATTCCGCGAGGAGATATGCCGCTTCCGCCTCGTCGAGTTCGGCGCACAGCCTTCGGGCACGCCGCAGGTGTCTATCGAGTTTCACATCTCGCCACAGCCGCTTTTCCACAAGAACTTCAGTCTGCTCACTCAGACGCTCGACGACTATCTCTTGCAGGGCTACCGGCTCTACATCCTCGCCGACTCGGAGAAGCAGACGCAGCGCCTGCGCGATATTTTCGACAGTGAGGAGTTGCAGCAGATGCGCAGAAAAACTCATAACTCTCAACTCCCAACTCTCAACTCTCAACTGAGCAACTCTCAACTGAGCAACTCTCAATTGAGCAACTCCTCATCGGCGGAGCCGACAAATCAAAACTCAAAATTCAAAACTCAAAACTCGAATCTCCCCTTCACCCCCGTCAACCGCACTCTGCACGAGGGTTTCGCCGACAACGATCTGCGTCTGTGCTTTTTCACCGACCATCAGATATTCGACCGCTTCCACAAGTACAACCTTAAGTCGGACGCAGCCCGCACGGGCAAGATGGCGCTCACGATGAAGGAGTTGCAGGAGATGGAACCCGGCGACTTCATCGTGCACGTCGACTTCGGCATCGGCAAGTTCGGCGGCTTGGTGCGTGTGCCTGTGGGCGACTCCTACCAGGAGATGATACGCCTCTACTATCAGCGCGGCGACATCGTCGATGTGTCTATCCACTCGCTCTACAAGATATCGAAGTATCGCCGCAGCGACACGGGCGAACCGCCCCGACTCAGCACGCTCGGCACCGGCGCATGGGAGAAGCTGAAGGAGCGCACGAAGAAGCGCATCAAGGACATTGCGCGCGACCTCATCAAGCTATACGCCAAGCGGCGCCACGAGAAAGGCTTCGCCTATTCTGCCGACTCGTACCTGCAGAACGAGCTTGAGGCGTCGTTCCTATACGAGGACACGCCCGACCAGCAGCGTGCCACTCACGACGTAAAAGCCGACATGGAGTCTGCCCGACCGATGGACCGCCTTGTGTGTGGCGACGTGGGGTTCGGCAAGACCGAAGTGGCGATACGTGCGGCGTTCAAGGCGGCGTGCGACTCGAAGCAGGTGGCGGTGCTCGTGCCTACAACGGTGCTCGCCTTCCAACACTACAAGACTTTCTCAGACCGCCTGAAGAACATGCCGGTGCGTGTCGACTATCTCTCGCGTGCCCGCACGGCGAAGCAAACACGCGAGGTGCTTGCCGACCTTAAGGCTGGCAAGATAGACATACTCGTTGGCACACACAAGCTGATAGGAAAGACTGTGGAGTGGCACGACCTCGGACTGCTCATCATCGACGAGGAGCAGAAGTTCGGCGTGTCTACAAAGGAGAAGCTGCGCAAGCTGAAGACCAATGTCGACACGCTCACGATGTCGGCTACGCCTATACCGCGCACGCTGCAGTTCTCGCTGATGGGCGCACGCGACATGAGCATCATGCGCACGCCGCCGCCCAACCGCTACCCCGTGCAGACCGAACTGGGCGTGTACGGACATGAGATAATAGCCGACGCCATCAACTTCGAGATGTCGCGCAACGGACAGGTGTTCTTCGTGAACGACCGCATCAGCAACCTGCCCGAGATTGCTGCGCTTATAAAGAAATACGTGCCCGACGCGCGTGTGGCTATCGGACACGGACAGATGTCGCCCGAGGAGCTTGAGAAGATTCTCATCGGCTTCATGAACTACGACTACGACGTGCTGCTCTCTACGACCATCGTCGAGAACGGCATCGACATAAGCAACGCCAACACCATCATCATCAACGACGCCCACCGCTTCGGACTCTCCGACCTTCACCAGATGCGCGGTCGCGTGGGACGTTCCAATCGCAAGGCGTTCTGCTACCTGCTTGCGCCGCCTAAGTCGGTGCTCACGCCCGAGGCACGACGCCGCCTTGAGGCTTTGGAGAACTTCTCCGAACTGGGCAGCGGCTTCAACCTCGCCATGCAAGACCTCGACATCCGCGGTGCTGGCAACCTACTTGGCGCCGAGCAGAGCGGATTCATGGAGGATCTTGGCTACGAGACTTATCAGAAGATTCTCAACCAGGCTGTCACCGAACTGAAGAACGACGAGTTCGCCGATATGTATGCCGAGGAGATGGCTGCTGGCAACCATCTCACGGGCGACGCCTTCGTAGAGGACTGCGCCGTGGAGAGCGACCTCGAGATGTACTTCCCCGACACTTACGTGCCGGGAAGCGCAGAGCGTATGTTGCTCTACCGCGAACTCGACAACATCAGCGATGATGCTGCGCTCGACGCCTACCGCCAGCGACTCATCGACCGCTTCGGCGCTATGCCTCACGAGGGCGAAGAGCTGCTGCAGGTGGTGCCGCTGCGCCGCTACGGCAAGAGTCTCGGCTGCGAGAAGATTATTCTGAAGCAGGGCCGCATGCAGATGCAGTTCGTGAGCAACCCCAACTCTGCCTACTACAAGAGTGCTACATTTGGCAAGGTTCTCAACTACATCGCTGCCAACGCACGCCGCTGCGACCTCAAGGAAGTGAGGGGCAAGCGCTATATGGTGGTGAGCGGTGTGCCTACCGTGAGCGAAGCGGTGAAAGTGCTTTTAAAAGTAAAAGAGTAAAAAAGTAAAAAGGGATTTTAAGAGTAAAAAAAGTAAAAGCGTCACCACTTGGCTTTTGCCATAGTAGGTGACGCTTTTACGTTTATATACAATACTCTCACGTTACGCTTTAATGCGCTATGTATTTGCGCTTGTTCTGTATGTATATGCCCTTTTCAGGTTTCGCAATCTTCACACCCGAAATGCTATACACATCAGCGTTCTTCTGGTCCTCAGCAGTTACGTTTTCGATGCCGGTCGTTGTGTTATAGAAGTCGTCTTTGGTGAATATCAATTCGCCGTTGTCGTAACACTCTACCATATAGTCTTCCAGGATATAGGGCGGCGCCAATTCGCTTTCCATTTCCGGTATAATCTCAAATGCGTTTCTGCTGCCTATGCCTTCAACCCAAACGAAGCCACTTAGCACAAGGCGTCTGTATGTGCGGTTTTTCGCCTCAAACGTTTCTTCATTTGTAACTACATATTCAGGATAACTGGAAACGCAATCGCCTTCATGCAGATTGAAATCAAAATACAGAACATCCCCATCTTCGCTGTAGCTATACACCTTGCGGTCTTTTTCTATTGCGGCGAAGTACGTGCATTTGTTTTTTCCCGACGGAACATCCTGGGTATACTCCTTGCACATCTTCTTGTATGCGACACCGTTTATAACACTGTCGCCCACCACCTTTATGGTGTATGTCCATTCTCCGTTCGGATCCCAATCTACATCCGACAATGCCACTCTACGAAAACAATGCCATTCCTTTCCGTCGGTCAGCATCGGACGGTACTCTTGTGCTTCTGCAAATGAAACCAAAAGCAAAAACATTATTGTTAAAACTTTTCTCATACCTATATGTTTTTATTATTATTTATTTTCTTAATTGTATAGAATCAGTAAGTTTTCCGTTAACAAACATAGATACAATATGAACTCCGTTTTTAAATTCTGAGGCATCGTCTGTTATTGACGAATTCTCCTTTGATATCGTATATGTTTTCTCCTTATCGCCATTTGTATTCGATATTATTACATTGGCGGTCTGAATATTATCTGCTAATTGAGTGCTTATTAAAAGTTGATTATTATTATCAAAAGCACCATATATTATTTTATCTTTTACATCCCTTATGCTTAAAACATTATAAATTTTTGGAATAAAGTTTTGCTTTGTTATACAAATTGTAAGATCTGTATTAACTGCAAAATCAGACACTTCACTAACATTTTTGTAGACTTTATAGCATGAAACGCCATCATCCTTACTACTCATAATACAGATATTACAACTATCTACGCCTGTATAAACAGATACACTATGAGGTGTCCTCTTAATTATACTTTTATCAAAGTTTTGTGGCGTAGTTGTGTATATAGGCATTTCTGCATCCCCTATTGGATTTAGTGAAAATTGTAACCATCTGGAAGCGGTATACCTATCACTTACCCTTGAACTCTTAGCATAAGCAACAACTTTTCCGAAATTCTTATCCTTTAAAGTATTATCAAATAAATATTTATAGAACGCCTGTTCATATTCAGAAGATGTTCCTAATGTATATGCACTATGTACACCCCAACCAAAACGTGAACTACCAAGATAAGCGACAACTCCACTATTTGGATTTCTTATAAAGGCTTCACTTAAGCATGGTTCAGCCTTATCGAATGCATTTGTATGACATGCTGTAGTTGTGATAACAGAGTATTGGCTGCTCGTCATTGCTACAGCATCTGAAGAAGTGTAACTTCTATCAGGCAAAGACCATAGTGAATTGTTTCCATGGGTTTGCATATCAACAAATGCAAATCCTTGAGAAATTACTTTTTGAAAATTCGCTTTCGTAATAGTTTTTATACCATCATTTTCGAAATCAGAATATGTATCGTAGAGTTTCTTTCGTTCTCCATTCCAATAATTCTTAATGCTTCCATTGTATATATAATCGCCTTGTTTCTCTGCATCGCTATGTTTTTCATCAGAAGTATTTACGAACAGTTTCATTCCAGCCATCAATATCGAATTATTCCATCCATAAGGAGCTGGATTTTGCTCATAACTTACCAACTTCATCAATGCAGTCTTTACATCTGTAGAAGTGTTAACTGGAAGACGAGTAACAAATATGTCTTGTGAAAAATTTATACTATCTTCAAGTTCTCCATATATACCATTTTTAGAATGATCCCAATATGCATCTTTTGTATAGTCAAGTGACGCATAGAAGATGTCGGCAGGTATATTATCTTCATATACTATGGTCTCTCTTTTTTGGGTTTCATCATTATACTTTGTGCTCACAACTCTGCTATAACACATTTTTGAAGGGACTATGCTATTATCACCACCCAACAAAAGGTATTTTAATTTATAACCTTTTATGTGATACAAATATAAAATATATGATTTTATCTGATCTGCAAGAGAAAGCGATGAATTTGAACTAAAACTTTTTTGAATATCTTCTGTTGTTACGACTTTAGTTCTTACACCTTTGGTCTTTTTCCATTTTACAAATGGATTAAAATAGTAGGCTAATTCATCAGAAGTAATAATCAAATAATCTATACTGTCAGTATCATCATTTGTCGATTGGGTAGCAATGAAATTGTCATAACCAATTCCCCTACTTGCACAGTAGTTAATAAAATCAGCTTTGTTTTGATCGTTTGTACTAATCTTGTTATTCAAATTTATGTTGATTGTGACGTTATTGATTAAGTACAATTTTTTATTTAAAGCATCATATTCAAAAGGATACACTTGAAAATGAAACACAACAGAATCTTCCAATGTTGTTGTTGTTATGTATTTCACATGCGAATATGGATATTTAGCCTTAGTGTATCTTGGAATATCACTTATATATTGGGCAGTATAACCTTGGCTCATTGGTTCAGCCCAAGGACTTGCCACAATTGTTACATCATTGAATATCTCACTTTTTGTTGTTGATTGGGTAAAACTTTTATACTCCGCTCCCTTTGCCATTTTTACTTGTAATGACAAAATCGGGTAACCAGGCTCATCAGGATTTTCATTGTAAGAAAAGTTCATTGAGCCAACATTGTTTGCCGAGATATTTAGTACATTTGAAGAATCAAAATCAAAATGAAACATTTCTTTCGTAAAATTCAAATGCACAGTTTTCACCTCTGCAAACGTAAACAATGTTGTTAAACAAAGCAGCACAGTAAAAAGTAGTTTTCTTTTCATTTTTTATAGTTTAGGTTAATAATCGTTGCGAATATAGACATTCTTTTTGAATAAAACAAGCATTTCACTATAAAAACTTTATAAACGCCTTATATTTTCTAATAATATATATATCTTTGTTATTTATAAGGATAAACAAGAAACAACTCCAAAAAACAACGATATGACAACACTTCTTCTTGTGCGCCACGGCGAGACCGTCGACAATGTGCGCCAGATTATGCAGGGGCAGACTCAAGGCGAGCTGACCCCGAACGGCATCGAGCAGGCACGCGCCCTCGCTGCCGAGCTGAAAGACACGCCTATCGACGTGTTCGTGTCGAGCGACCTTAAGCGCGCTTTCGACACATGTGTGATACTGGCGGCTGCGCACGGCGTGGCGCCCGACGCTATCGTGCAGACGAAGTTGCTGCGCGAGCGCGACTGGGGTAGCTTCACGGGCAGATATATCCCCGACCTAAAGGATGCGGTGTGGACCGGCGACATCGAATCGCTCGACGCTCTCAGGGCGCGTGCCGCATCATTCCTGCAGTTCGTGAGAGAGAATTATGATGGAAAGACCGTGCTTGCCGTGGGACACGGAATAATGAACAAGGCAATAAGAAGCGTGCATAGCGGCACGCCGATGAACGAAACGCCACGCATGGCGAATGCGGAGGTGGTGAGGCTGGAAGTAATTAGTAATTCGTAATTATTAATTAGTAATTAGGAATAGTAAGAGCAACATAAGTAGCGGAGGTCTCCGGCCTCCGCAGCACCAAGTCGGACACAAATTGTATGTCTGTTTTAGGATGCTGCGGAGGCCGGAGACCTCCGCTACTATTGTTATCTGCGGCTGCCGAAGCCGCCACCGCCTCTTGACGATGAGGAGCCTCTTGACGAGCTGCCGCCACCGAACGAAGAGGAACTTCTCGACGGACTGCTGCTTCTTGACGAACCGAACGATGAGCCGCTGCTTCTTGACGAACCGAACGACATGCTGCTGCCTCTCGACGAGCTGTCTACGGGCTTGAACGTAGAGCGCGGTGTCGACTGCATGGGCGAGCCGAAGCTGCGGTTGCTGCGACCAGAGCCGAAGCTGCGGCTTGAAGAGCTGCTGCCGCTATCCGACTGGCGCACGGTGGTGCGTGTGCTGCTCTCGCGACTGCCGAAGCCCGACGAGCCGCGGCTTGAGCCGAAACTGCTGTTGTCGCGGCGTGAGCCAGAGCCGAATCCGTTGACATCGCGGCTTGAGCCAGAAGCTACGCCGTTGATGTTGCGACGGATGGTATTGTTGTCGCGGCGCGAACCGAAGCCCGAGTTGTTGTTCTTCTGCTCCACCTGACGATTGCCGCGCACGCCGAACGACTGGCGGTTGCCGCGTCCGTAGTCGCCACGCTGGAATCCGTCGCGCATGCCGAAGTAGTTGTCGCCGCGGCGCGAGCCGAACGTTCTGCCGCTATACCACGAGCGTCCGTTGTTCTGACGCCACGAGTGGCCGCCACGATAGCTCACATACACCGCCGGACGATGGAAGTAGAAGTAGTCGCGGTGCGGATAGCGGGCATAGATGGCGAAGTGCCAGCAGCCTGAGTGGAAGTAGAGCGGACGGTAGAAGTAAGCCGCGTCGCAGAACATGCGATACTGCCAGTCGAGCAGCACGTAGCTGAAGTCGAGGTTACGCCAGCGCCAGTAGTCGCCGTACAGCTCGTCGTACGAGTTGACGCTGAGCAGATAGTCGAGGTTTATCTCGTAAGCCGCCTCATACTGGTCGTCAGTGAGGTTCAGCTCGTAAGCCATCTTGTCGGTGAGGAACAGAGCCTGTTCGCGCGCCTGACTGTAGCTCATTGCGCCGGCTGTCACCATGAAGCCGAGCACCATTACTATTGTTGCGAAAAACCTTTTCATAATATTTCTGTTTTAAAAGTTATACATTATCTTAAGTGGCCCTCTCAGGGGCTCTATAGGAGGTGCTTTTTAGGGGGTGCACTTGTCTCAAGTGCACCAACCAAGTAGAATGCTCTGTTGGTGCAACTACTGCTATGTTGGTGCAGTTCTTGCTCTGGCAAGCGGCAAAGCCGAGCGGAGACAACTGCACCCCCTTGAGGTTTCCTTTCGCTTGCAAAGTTAGAACTTTATCAGCGCACGTCAAAGGGATTTTCCCTAAACGCTTGTGGGAAAATCCCTAAACAGCTTAGAGACTATCGTCGGATTCCGTACGCCGCCCGATCAGATTCCATCCGCCGTCCAATCAGATTCCGTACGCCGTCCGATCAGATTCCGTACGCCGCCCGATCAGATTCCGTACGCTGTCCGATGACTTAACGACCGCCGCAACCCAACAAACCGACCGCCACAACCCAACAAACCGACCGCCACAACCCTATTGTTTCATAACATTTAACGCCTCAGACGCTACATAATCAATCAAAAAAGCGTAACTTTGCACTTTAAAGGTGGCTGCCTGCACATTGTTATTATCGCACACAGCGCACTACATATCAGTAAATTAACAATAAAACACATATAAAATGGCACAAGAAGACGTTTTCAAGAAAATCGTGAGTCACTGCAAGGAGTATGGTTTCGTGTTCCCGAGCAGCGAAATTTATGACGGACTGGCTGCAGTGTACGACTACGGACAGAACGGTGTAGAACTGAAGAACAACATCAAACAATACTGGTGGAAGAGCATGGTGCTGCTGCACGACAACATCGTGGGCATCGACTCTGCCATCTTCATGCACCCTACTATCTGGAAGGCAAGCGGACACGTAGACGCTTTCAACGACCCGCTCATCGACAACCGCGACTCTAAGAAGCGCTACCGTGCCGACGTTCTCATCGAAGACCAGATTGCAAAGTACGACGAGAAGATTGAGAAGGAGATTGCCAAGGCACGCAAGCGCTTCGGCGAGAGCTTCGACGAGGCTCAGTTCCGCGCTACCAACGCTCGCGTAATCGAGCACCAGCAGAAGCGCGACGCTCTCCACGCACGCTACACAGCGGCTATGCAGGGACCTGACCTCGCTGAGCTCAAGCAGATCATCCTCGACGAGGAGATCGTAGACCCGATCAGCGGCACAAAGAACTGGACCGACGTGCGCCAGTTCAACCTCATGTTCTCTACAGAGATGGGCTCAGTAGCCGACGGCTCTAACAAGGTATACCTCCGCCCGGAGACAGCACAGGGCATCTTCGTCAACTACCTTAACGTGCAGAAGACAGGCCGCATGAAGATTCCGTTCGGCATCGCACAGATCGGCAAGGCGTTCCGCAACGAGATCGTAGCACGCCAGTTCATCTTCCGTATGCGCGAGTTCGAGCAGATGGAGATGCAGTTCTTCGTACAGCCGGGCACCGAGCTCGAGTACTTCCAGAAGTGGAAGGAGCTGCGCATGAAGTGGCACCAGGCTCTGGGCTTCGGCGCCGAGAACTACCGCTTCCACGACCACGAGAAGCTGGCTCACTACGCCAACGCCGCTACCGACATCGAGTTCCACATGCCGTTCGGCTTCAAGGAGGTGGAAGGCATACACAGCCGCACCAACTTCGACCTCTCGCAGCACGAGAAGTTCTCGGGCCGCTCTATCAAGTACTTCGACCCGCAGACAAAGGAGTCGTACACTCCGTACGTCATCGAGACATCTATCGGCGTAGACCGTATGTTCCTCAGCGTGATGTGCCACTCTTACAAGGAGGAGAAGCTCGAGAACGGCGAGACACGCGTTGTGCTCATGCTCCCGCCGGCACTCGCTCCGACAAAGCTCGCCGTGCTGCCGCTCGTTAAGAAGGACGGACTGCCCGAGAAGGCTCGCGAGATTGTGAACAACCTGAAGTTCCACTTCAACACAACTTACGACGAGAAGGACACCATCGGCAAGCGCTACCGCCGTCAGGACGCCGTGGGCACACCTTACTGCGTCACCGTCGACTACGACACGCTGAAGGACAACACCGTAACACTCCGCTTCCGCGACACCATGGAGCAGGAGCGCGTGAGCATCGACCAGCTCCTCAGCATCATCGAGGACAAGGTGAGCATCACAAGCCTGCTCAAGAAGTTGCAGTAAAAAACCCACTCGATAAATGAGAAAATACTATTTATTCATACTCCTCGCCATGACGACAGTCTTCGCCGTAAGCCTGTCGTCGTGCCAGGAGACCGACAACGAGGTGGAAGAGTTCCCCAACTGGCAGAAGACCAACGAGGCTTACTACGACAAGAAGTACGCCGAGGTGAAGCAGCTCGTCAATGGCGGCGCTGCCGACTGGAAGGTGCTGCGCTCTTGGAGCCTCGACGACAAGCTGGCTACACACAGCTACGACTATGTGCTCGCCAACGTGCTCAACGCCGGTACGGGTTCGGGCTGTCCGCTCTTTACCGACTCGGTGAAGGTGCACTACAGCGGCCGACTGCTGCCGTCGACAAGCTACGCCAAAGGCTACATCTTCGACCAGTCGTGGCAGGGCGAATACAACCTCAGCACGATGAAACCGCGCACGTTCGCCGTGAGCGGCGTGGTGAAAGGCTTCGCTACAGCGCTGCAGAACATGCACATCGGCGACAGATGGCAGGTATACATACCGCACCAGCTGGCATACGGCTCGTCTGACAAGCCGGGCGCAGCCTACTCCACCCTCATCTTCGACATAACCCTCGTCGGCTACTTCCGCAAGACGTCTACAGCAGCCGCTCCCTCAAAGGACGGCGCAGCACAGCAGCAGACAGAGGGATACTGGGTTTACGAGTAGACAATAGATATAATAGGTAATAAAAAAGAGGATACCGCATTTGCGATATCCTCTTTTTGTATTTATAGATTCTTCACAGTGAGCTTGTCGCCGTTGAGCTTCAGCGTATAGCGTGCGCCTCGCTTCGTTTTGAACTTCAGCACCGAGTCGCCGTAGCGCACCTCGCATGGAGCACCCGCACCCGAGAGCAGCGTAGCCTCAACGAGCTTGCCGTTCTTCCAGCTGATAGACACGGTGAAGTTGCCCTTTGCGCGCAGACCGCTCACAGCGCCCTCTTTCCAAGCGTCGGGCAGCGCAGGCAGCAGATGCACGAATCCCATGTGGCTCTGCATAAGCATCTCTGTTACGCCGGCTGTTCCACCGAAGTTGCCGTCAATCTGGAACGGAGCGTGCGTGTCCCAGAGGTTGTCGAGCGTGCCGTTCTTCAGCAGGTTGCCGTAGAGCGTGTAGGCATGATTGCCGTCGTGCAGGCGCGCCCACTGGTTAAGTTTCCAGCCCATCGACCATCCTGTAGCGCCGTCGCCGCGATGCTCGAGCACTACGCGCGAAGCCTTAGCCAGTTCGGGCGTCGTAACAGGCGACACGGTGTGGCCCGGATGCAGACCAAAGAGATGATTCACGTGGCGATGCTCGTCCTTGGGGTCGTCGATGTCGGTAGACCACTCCATGAGCTGTCCGTAGCGACCTATCTTATACGGAGCGAGATGCTTCAGAGCGTCCTCCCACTGGCGGCGCTCCTTTGCGCTCTTGCCCAGCACGCGACTCGCATCAATAGCATCCAAGAGCACTTCGCGTATCACGGCGTGAGCGAACGTTGCGCCCTCGTCAACCGGTCCGTGCTCGGGCGATGTAGACGGAGCAGCGGTATACACGCCGTCGGCGCGATGCCAGAGATAGTCGGCAGCGAAGTCGGCAGACTCCTTCAGCATGTCGTAGTTGTCGGCGAGGAAGTGGCGGTCGCGGGTGAAGTCGTAGTAGTTCCAGAGGTGAGTGGCGAGCCACGGACCGGCGAACGGCGAGAAGTTCCACGACATATCCTCGCTGGAAAGCGGCGATGTGAAGCCGAATATATTGCCCGAAACGGATGTTGTCCAGCCACGTGTGCCGAAGTACGACTTAGCCGTTACGCGGCCCGGCTTAACGAGCGTGCGCATGAAGTCGAAGAGCGGCAACTCGCACTCCGGAAGTCCCGTCGGGCAAGCCAGCCAGTAGTTCATCTGCAGGTTGATATTGTTATGATAGTCGATGCGCCACGGTCCGTCTACGTTGTTATGCCACAAGCCCTGCAGGTTAGCCGGCATATTGTCTGCACGCGACGACGAGATGAGCAGGTAGCGGCCAAACTGATAGTAGAGCTGCTCCAGATAGTAGTCGGGCTTGCCCTGACGGTAAGCCTCAAGGCGTCTGTTCACTGGCAGGTCGGCGGTCTCAACCGTAGCGTTGTTGATGTTCAGACGCACGCGGTTGAAGAGCTCCGAATAGTCGGCGTAATGCTCGTTGAGCAGGTAAGCGTAGTCCTTAGCCGCAGCCTTTGCGAGCCAGTCGGCGGTAGTCTTTGCCGGGTCGACGCCCACATAAGCCTTCGGGTCGTTGAAGTCGGGGTCGTAGTTGGGCTTGTAGTCGGTGTCGGCAGTGATGAGGAACACCACCTCGTCGGCATCCTTCACCGTGAGCTTGCCGCCAGCGTTAGAAACCTCGCCGCCCTTAGCCACAGCCTTGATGCGCACGGCGTACTGCATGGCGTTGTTGTCGAGACGCGCCAGCCAGCAGAGCGCATCGGCACCGTCGGCCTTCATCTCGCCCGTCGAAACAGGGTTTGGAGCGTAGGAGAACACGAGGTTCTGCTTGCCGCGCTGTGACGCAGCGAAGCGCACAGCCATCACATTGGCAGGATGCGACACGAAATACTCGCGCTCGTACTGCACGCCGTCCTTGCAGAAACTCACCTTAGCAAGGGCTGAGTCGAGCGAGAGCTCACGGCGATAGCCGGTCATACCCACCGAACTCAGTCCGGTTTCTATATAGAACTCGCCGGCTGTTGTGAAGCTGCCGAAGCGGAACGGCTCCTCGGCGTCTGCCTCGTAGGGCACCACGCTGTTGAAGTTCTTTCGTGTGAGCAGCTCTGCCTTAGCCCAGTCGCCCTTAGTGAAGGCGTCGCGTATCTCGCCCACCACGTGAGCCGACTGCTTGTTCACATCCCAGTAGTATGAGGCGCCGCGCGCAGTGTTGGGACCGCCGCGCCAGAGCGTCTTCTCGTTGAACGTGATGCGCTCAGCCTCAACAGAACCGAGCACGTTGCCGCCGATATTGCCATTGCCGATGGGCAGCGACTGCGACTCCCATTCGGGATCGGGGTTGTTCACTAAGTCGCCGGCACGCACCAGCTGACGCTCAGTAGGCTTGCGGTCGGGGCTCGAAGCGAGCCACACAGCCTGTCCGCGCATCGTCGTCGGGCGGTCGAACCAATACTTCAAGGGCGTCTTCTGCTGCGCAAAGCCGTTGGCAGAACCAAAGGCGCAGAGCGCAAGAAGCGCAAGGAGTTGTCTTTTTGCTTGCATTATGATTAGTTTTTAATTTTTAGTCTATCACCACAAAGTTACTGCAAAAAAGCGAAATAAGCAGCAATAAAGACACCTATTATAATAAAAAAGCCGTAAATTTGCAATTTAGGGGGTGCACTTGTCTCAAGTGCACCAACCAAGCAAGAACTGCACCCTAACTACAAATACAAATCAAATTAAAATAAAACTATGAACAATCTAAACAACATTACCAGCAAGTTTCTCATCGAAGGCACCGTCAGCGACATCAAGCCGCTCGGCAACGGACTCATCAACGACACATACCGCATACAGACCGCAGAAAACGACTGCCACGACTACGTCCTGCAACGCATCAACCACCACATCTTCACCGATGTTGACCTGCTGCAGCACAACGTGGAGACCGTGACCAACCACATACGCGAGCAGCTGAAGGCAGAAGGAGCCGACGACATCGACCGCCGCGTGCTGCGCTTCGTGCCCACCACCGACGGAAAGACCTACTACTTCGACGGCGAGAGCTACTGGCGCGTGTCGATATTCATCAGCGACGCCGTGACGATGGACGCCGTGACGCCTGAATCGTCGTACGACGCAGGCAAGGCGTTCGGCGACTTCGAGGCTCGACTGGCTGACATCGCCGACCAGTTGGGCGAGACAATCCCAGACTTCCACAACATGTGCCTCCGACGCGACCAGCTGCGCAAGGTGTACGCCGAAGACCCTGTGGGACGCGCCGAGAGCGTGAAGCAGTTCGTAGAAGAGATAGAGGCGTACATGGACGAGATGTGCCTGGGCGAACGACTGCTCGCCGAGGGCAAGCTGCAGAAACGCGTGTGCCACTGCGACACTAAAGTGAACAATATGATGTTCGACAAGCAGGGAAAAGTGCTCTGCGTGATAGACCTCGACACCGTGATGCCATCACTCTTCGTCAGCGACTACGGCGACTTCCTGCGCACAGCCGCAAACACCATCGCCGAAGACTCGCCCGAATACGACAAGATTGACTTCCGCATGGACATCTTCGAGGCGTTCACACGCGGCTACCTCGAATCGGCACAGCGCTTCCTCACACCGCTCGAAGTGTCGCTCCTGCCCTACGCCGCCGAACTCTTCCCCTACATGCAGTGCGTGCGCTTCCTCTGGGACTATCTCTCGGGCGACCACTACTGGAAGTGCCAGTATGCCGACCACAACCTCACACGCGCCCGCAACCAGTGGCACCTCTTCCTGAAGGCAAAGGCACACGAGGCAGAGATGAAGCAATTCATCGAAGAACTGAAGAAGTAGAATGTGTGGAGTTTTCTCATCCGCACCGAACGATACGGACATCCGCGCCGACCGTTACGAGCATCCGCATCAGTCGGCGCGTATCATAAAAGTCTAATATTATTTTGCCAGTCTCGCCATTTTTCACTATCTTTGCAGCCACTAACGCGCTTGTGGCGGAATTGGTAGACGCGCCAGACTTAGGATCTGGTGTTTTAGGACGTGAAGGTTCGAGTCCTTTCAGGCGCACCACACAGAATCCTAACTGCTTGATATTGAGCAGTTAGGATTTTTTGTTTATATAAATTGCCGAGATTTTGCCAACATAATTCGTCGCTAATTTGTTGTGGTCGGCAAAGTTCATGTTGTTTTATCCGTATTTCTCATAATTTCATTGCATTTCACTTAACATCGCCAATTTTATGAGTCACCAAATGACAAACTATAGTCAGATAGATTAGCTCACATATTCTATAAATTGATGTATATATCATCTATATAATACAAATATCACTATCTAACATAATAACTCAACACCTTTATTCGTTATTCTAACAGGAAATCACTACTTTTGTACTTTCCAAATAATTATACGCAAATATGAGTAAAGATATAAACAGACTAAAGGTTGTCCTGGCTGAAAAGAAACGAACCAACAAATGGCTCGCTGAACAATTGGGCAAAGATCCTGCAACCGTCTCAAAGTGGTGTACCAACACCATACAGCCGAATGTCGAGACACTGGTGGAGATCGCCAAATGTCTGAATGTTGAGATACAGGATTTGTTTTGGCCAATTGAGAATATTACTATTGAATAAATATCAAGCAGTATATAATTTAAAATTTTCAGTGTTTTTTTATTTTACTAATAGTGATAATATATAATAATTAGCATATGAATAAGAAACAATTAATAAGGGAGGTGGCAAGAATAACAAAATTTTCTATTCGTCTTTCCAAAATAATTGTAAACTGTTGCATAAAGACTATACTTTCAGAATTGCAACAAGGACATAGAATATCTTTGAAGGATTTTGGAGCATTTCATATCGTTAAAAGCTTGGGAAGAACTTATTTTGATATTCAAAAAAAAGAAATAAAAAAATCATCAGCAAAGAATATTGTAAAATTTGTTCCATACAAGAATTTTAAGAAACAACTTAGTACCAATGTCGTTGATGTTCATGATGAAAATGATGGTTCGATAGAGAATATAATAACATTAGAACCTCGTGTATTCATCAATCCAGCGCCACCCCCCCAAGAACCTAATCCTAACAATTCAAGTTCTCTGTCCGGAAAGCAGAATATAGGAAAGAGATGTAAACGTAAGCAGGATGTAGCTGAACATTATCTTGCTTTTGAAGGAAAATTTCTATATGACAAGTTCCAAGGAGAATTGGATCATGACAGTTTTCCGTCGGTAAAGGTTCCGCAGCATGATACTTCTATTCTGATTCCTAAACGTGATAAAACAGGAACAACAGTTGGTGTTATGGAACCAGTGTTGTTAAGTAGCATACGCAAAATGTGTCAGGAACTTAATAATATTATAGTTCTTGACAATGTGAAATTACCGATATTGAATAGAAATTATTCATATCGGCCTGACGTGTGCCTTTATTGGAAAGAACGAAACATATATGTAGACATAGAAGTAGATGAACCTTATGATATTGTAAGTCGCAAACCAATTCATTACAAAGGCAATGGCGACAATCTACGTGATAGATATTTTATTAGAAATGGATGGTGCGTAATACGTTTTGCGGAGTCGCAAATACATAAAAATATAGAAGGTGTAACCAACTATATTAAACGTATGCTAAGATGGCTGACTAATGATGAGAGTATTAAATATGATGAGGATACATTAGAATCCGTAGAAAGGTGGACTTACGAGCAAGCTGAGCAAATGGCCTCTGACAACGCAAGGGAGCATTATCTAAACTTGCCAGATTATGTTTCCACAGACGATACACAAACGAACCATGTTTCTGCTACCTATGATACAGAGCGTTTGGGATTTATTAAGCCTGATGAAGATGTTTTGCCTCCAATAGAACAATCTAAACGGGTTTCTGTCATTGATAAAATTGCCCAAATAAATTGTGATTATTGCAAAGTGCTTAAAAATGACGGTTATCAATGGGTCTATAAAAATAAACAAATAAAAATTGTTTCTCACAGCGGTAACGAGTTCATAACAGGAAAAAGCCCCCTTGAATACAAACTTGAAATTCCAGTAGACGAAATTAAAGATATAGTTCCGATGGAAAACTTGTTCTCTGAGAAACAATGGGAGTATAATCCTTGTATGCAAATTGAAGACTATTATACGATGAGAGAAATTCTCTTTAATGCTATTGCTAATGGCAACCCAATATGGATTGCATACGATTCAAACAACTCGGGGTATAGTACCCGTTTCTTGTCCAACTTAGTATTTTGCAGGATGGGAGCGACTAACAATGCCCCGCATATTGGATTAGGCCTTTGTACAAAACATGGTATGAGTTCATTATCACACTTTTATGCATATTGTTCTAATCGAAAAGAGTTCAGAATGTTTGCTGCAGATGGAAGAATAAGAGAACTTAAAGTACTGAACTGCGAACATGTATATATTGCTACAGAAGTATATGAACGTAGCTTTGCCAAACTAATCATGTCGATATATGACAATTGTAATGGAAATGCTTTTTTTGAAAATGTAGATAAAATCCTTGAATATATGCCAAAGCGTGAACTCGACTCTCCGATCACTCAAGTAAAATTGGCTGATTTTCATGTTTTGAATGGAGATATTTATAGAGCCATAGAATTATATCAGCAAAAACCATCTGGACTGTTTCTTACGCCTTCTTGCACATGGGGGGAAGCATGTATTGCTGATGTTAAGTTTTTTGTAAAATTATTCGAAGAACACCTCAAAGATAGTTCTGATTACTATGATTTCAATGCAAAAAAGCAGAAACAAAATTTCGAGAAAGTTTTAAGGATATTAACGCAATCTCCTTGGATACAGCATAAATAACCAAATCTTATACTTTGTTTTTGCAACGTATGGATTTAGAAGAATGATTGTGATGAGTAAAATAAATGACATATACAAACTTCTGTCTGATGGTGAGCGTGTAACGCTCGAATGCAAGAAAGCTACGAATGGTGTGCCAAATTCGCTTTGGGAAACTTATTCAGCTTTTGCCAACACATACGGTGGAACCATTCTGTTGGGTGTGGTAGAGCATATGGACGAGCATGACAATACCAAGCGGTTTGAAATCGTTGGTGTTGAGGATGCCGACAAAATTCGCAAGGACTTGTGGAATATTGTCAACAGCAAAGAGAAAGTGAATGTAAATCTTTTGCATGATGACGATATACAGACAATAGATTTTGATGGTAAGGAAATCATTGCCATCAACGTGCCTCGTGCCGATTATACAGTCCGCCCTGTATATATCAACAACAATCTGTCAAGAGGAACTTTCAAACGCAACCATGAAGGCGACTATCATTGTACGGAGCAAGAGTTAAAAATGATGCTCCGTGATGCCAATGAAGCCGGCAATGATGGATTGTTGCTGGAATACTACACAATGGACGACATTGACATCCCAACATTGGAACGCTTCCGCCAGATGTTTCAAAACTTGCATCCAGAGCATCAATGGAACTCGGCAGAACATAAGGAGTTTCTAACGAACTTTGGAGGTTATACACGAGACCGAAGGACAGGAAAAGAAGGACTGACTATGGCTGGACTTTTAATGTTTGGCAAAGGATTGCCAGTCCGTGAGCGTTTCGACAATCTGCGAATGGACTACATTGATAAATCCAATTTGATAGGCGACCAACGCTATAGCGACCGATTGACATACGATGGGACTTGGGAAAACAACCTGTTCAACTTTATTCGCATGGTCATTCCGAAACTGACACGTGATTTGCCTCACCCTTTCAGTATGGACGGTGTAGTGCGCAAAGACGATACGCTTCAAGCCAAAGCTGTGCGTGAAGCCGTTACAAATATGGTTATTCATTCCGATTTTATGGTGAATGGAGTGCTGAAAGTTGAAAAGTATGACGATTGTTTTGTTCTGACCAATCCAGGACTTCTGAAACTGCCTATTGAGCAGATTTACAAAGGTGGCGAGTCAAAGGCACGTAATCAGCGTATGCAGAATATGTTCCGCATGATAGGCTATGGCGAGAACCTTGGCTCGGGTTTCCCACTCATTCTAAACGCATGGAATGAAAAGCATTGGATAAAGCCTGAGTTATTAGAACAGCCTGAACTTATGCAAGTGAAATTGACTCTGCATATTCAGAACAATGTTGCATCTGGTTCATTGAATGACCCAATAAATGACCCAATAAATGACCCAATAAACTTGACCGAGAGACAGAAGTTGATTTTGCAGATGTTCTCCGAAGAACAGAGTCTGAGCAGAGAAAAGCTTTGTGAGCAAACAGGATTGTCGGATGCCACCGCCAAGCGTGAGATAGCGTTCCTTAAAAAGACTGGCTATTTAGAACGTGTCGGCAGTTTCAAGAGTGGATATTGGAAAGTGTTATCAAAATAATTGATTTTGGTTTGTGAACCCAAATGTTCAAAAGTCGCATCGTCGCAGTTGTTACAGCAAAGACCTCCGCCGCCTATGCCCATCATCTCATATAATAACATAGTACGAAGCATAAATAACACTGTACGTGAAAAAATCTGCCATATCTTCCAGTTTCGGCATAACTCGTTGTATATAAGCAAAATAAAGGCTGGCAGATAACTCGAAAATCGGGTTATCTACCAGCCTATCTGCCAGCCTTAACAAGCTATCCGCCAGCCTCAACAATCCTTCTGCCAGCCTCAACAATCTATCTGACATGGTAGTTCTTTACAAGTGAGCACATTTTTATACAATTCAGTTTGCATTTTATTGTGACACCTCAAAGAAAAGCATTACATTTGCAGGAGAAAGGCAGTTTAAAAGAAGTCTTCCATATGCTGAAAGACAACGAGAAACGCCAGTACGGAGAATACCGCACAAAGCGCCTCGTCCTCGATGCCTGGAACAAATTTGGATTTGACAATTAAAAAGAGATAAGTATGACTAAAGAAGATAATATTATACTATATCACTATACCACAATGAATACGTTCTATAATATGATAGAACATTCATTGTGTTATGAGGAAGGCGATATACATCCCAAATATATAACAATGTGGGCAACACATTACGCCTTTCAAAACGATCCTACAGAATGTCAGTTGTTCTTTGAAGGATTAAAAGCCGGTGTGCTTGATTATACTAAAAAGAACAACATTCCACTTAACGACAAAGAAAAGGAACTCACACAACATCCACAGTACAATCTGAACATATTTACGATTTCGTTCTCTAAGCAGGAAGACGATTTAACGATGTGGCGTGGCTATGGACAAAATGGAGATGGCATAAGTTTAGGTTTCGATTTCTCCAAGCTTCCATCAACTTTACCTATGTATGGAGCTGATCCTTACAGAAGTAGATTGTAAAAAGCGAATAATGGAAAAATATAGGCCCTTCACACCTTTCGCCTTCAACGTGTCCTGCAGACCGACCAGAGCCTTCTTAACCTCGTCGTCGAAACGTATTGCTATGAATATGCGAGCCATTATTGTGAGTGTTAGTTAATGGTATTTCTTAAATATCAGAACTTTACTTTTCTTCTATTTTTATGCGAAGTTACACAAAATATATGGGATATCAAACAAATTTTATACAAACGGTAAACACATAAAAATGCGGTAGAGTTTTACTTTCTCTACCGCAATCTTAAAATGTAGTTTTGTTTTACTTGTTCTTCTCGTAATATCCAATGGCAGTCTGAATGTTTTTCTGTACTGCCTTTGTGCTGAACGTCGCACCGGTGCATCCGTCTATGTCTGTGCGTTCGGTGAGCTTCTTAGCCTTTGATACTTTCAGGTTGTTGTAAAGTGGCAGCAGAAACTTCTTTATGTGGGCGAAGTAAGGCACAGTTTCTTCATTTTTCAGAGCCACCACTTTCAGCACCTTTCCGTTCTTAAAGTACACCTCTACTGGTGTGCCTTTGCGATAGCCACGGGCTTTACATATCGTGCTGGTGTTAACTGAGCAGGTGCCGTCGGCGTGTCGTTTCATCACGTTGTCGGCTTGGATGGTGCTGGCTGCGAGGAGCAGCAATAGTGTAGCTGCTCCTCTTTTTATGCACTTCTTTATTGAAAGCATATTCTTTGTCATTTTTTGTTCTTTTCCTAAGTTATTTCATTGTTACCTGAATGCGATTGCCGGGCGCTGTAAGTTGTCGGCAGAAGTCGCGAATGCTGTCAGTGGTTAGACTGTCCACCTTCTGCAAATAGTCCTTGTTGAAGTCGATGCCCTCGCGCAGTTCGTGATAGCGCACGTATTCCCACCATCCGTTGGTGAGCACGGCGCGGCTGTAGTTCTTGCGGGCATATTCCTTCACCTTCTCCAACTGCTCCTCGGTGGGACCCTCTGCTACCATACGTTGCAGTTGCTGGTCTATTACGGGCAGAAGCTCGTCATATTTGTTCGGGTCGCAACGGAAGCTGACGGTCATTGAGCATCCGTCTGTAGGATATCTCCAGAACTGTCCCTCCACGTTAACGCCGTATGTGCCTCCCTTTTCCTCGCGCACCTTTTCTGTGTAGACGCCGCGCATAATCTGAGAGAGCACGTCGAGCTTGAGGTCTGTGTCAGCGGTATAGGCTATTGGTGCAGAATAGACGATGTTGGTCTGTGCCGAAGGAGTTGCCATTTCTTTGTGGAACACCTTTGTCACCTTTCCTTTCTGAATGTCTAGAGTGTATTCTCCGGGCTTGCAGTTGTTGTTGGTGTTCTTCTTTCCTGGCAAACTTGCAACGTACTGGCAGAGAAGTTCTTCGAAGTCGTCCTCGCGTATGTCACCCGTAATGATAAGGTTCATGCCTGCAAGATTGCTGAAGCGCTCGTTGTAAATCTGATAGATGCGGTCGAAGCTTACCTCCTTCATTCTGTCAGCCGTGAGCGGTTGGGTGCGTTTGCGTTCTCCGTATACGGCTACGCGCAACGAGTCGTTGTAGGTGACGTTAGGGCTTGCGTTGCGGTTACGCAACATCGACTGCTGCTTGGTTATCATATTCTGGAATATGGCTTTGTCCTTGCGCGGATTGGTGAGGTAGAGATACATTATCTGCAACCACGTCTTTAGGTCGGATGCCACGCACACTCCCTTTACTCCCTCTTCTTCTGCGTCGATGTATGGCACCACGCGCAGCGCCTTGCCGCGGCGCTTCTTCTCGAGAGTGAGAAAGTCGAAGTCGGCTGCTCCGCTCTCTTTCACTACGCTTCCGAGGAATTGCAGCGTCGGAGCATCTGTGTCAGGATAGAGCGAGCGACCGCCCATGCGAAACATGTTTATAGTAAGACGGTTGGGCTCGATGTCTGACTGTCGTGCGCTCACCTTTATGCCGTTAGAGAGGAGATATTCGGTGTAGCCGTTGGCGGCTGTATGCTTGGCGAGAATCTTGCCCTTCTTGGGTAGCTTCTTCATGAATACAGGGTCAACCTGACGTGACGAGTTGTCGTTGGCATATTCATGCTTCTGTGCGTTCTCTATCCATGACTTGAACTGATCTGCCGAAGGCATGGTGTATGGCTTGTCGTCATATTCTGTCGGACCGAAGACGATGCACACCTGATTCTGATTGTCTGCCATCTCCTTCATCGTCTCGTTGATGTCGTCAAGAGTGACGCTGGCAGAAAATTCTGCCTCCAGCGCTGCCTCGTATTCGATGTTCATGCAAGGCTCGTCGCTGCAGAAGTTAGACACGATGTTCTTGGCATATTCGGCGTTGCGTGTCTTGTCCTTGTTGTCAAGACGGTGTTCGATGTTGACGGTGTGCTGCACCTTGGCATGCTCCAGTTCGGCTTCTGTGAATCCGTAACGTCTTGCCTTCTCCACAATCTCTATGGCAGCATCAATGCCAACCTGCGGATTGTTGGGCATCAGACCGATGTTGAGAGCGAAGGCGTCCTTCTCGGTGGTGACGTAGAAGCTGCCTGCGCGACAACTTGCTGACATCACTCTCGGCTGAGCCTCATGTGAGAGTTGAGCCAGTCGCTGACGCAGTATGAACATGGCGAGTTTCGACTTGTAGCTGCCGAGGAAAGCCTCGCGTGTGGCTCTCGTCTCTCGTGGCTCGGCGTCATGCTTCATGTATAGCGAGAAGTTGAGCGTGGGCTGCTCTTTGTCGGCTTTGGTGTATACTATCATCTCCTTGTTGTCAGGCACCGTATAGTAAGTGCGCTGTGGGGCGCCGGCTGGTACCGAGTCGTCATTAAAGAGGCTCTTTATCTTGGCTTCTATCTCGTCCACATTGATGTCGCCCACAACGATAATGCCCTGCAGGTCGGGACGATACCACTTGTGGTAATAGTCGCGCAGAACATCGTAATGGAACGTATCCACCACTTCTATATGTCCTATCGGCAGACAGTCGGCATACTTCGATCCAGCGTATATCACAGGCATGGCATTCTCCATCATACGCTGCGATGCCATGCGTGAGCGTCGTGTACGCCATTCCTCACGTATCACGCCACGCTCCTGGTCGATTTCGTTGTCCTTGAGCAGCAACGAGCCAGCCCAGTCATGCAGAATGATGAGGCAGGTGTCGGTCACGCCCGCCTTGCTCACGGGAGCGTTGGATATGTTATAGACGGTCTGGTCTATGGAGGTGTAGGCATTGAGGTCGGCACCGAACTTTATGCCGTTGCGTTCACACCAGTTACGTACGGAGCGTTCGCCGCCATTGCCGTCGGGGAAGTTGCGTGTGCCGTTGAATGCCATGTGCTCCAGGAAGTGAGCCAGACCGCGCTGCTCGGGCTTTTCAAGTATTGAGCCCACACGCTGAGCGATGTAGAAGTCGGCTTGTCCAGGTGTCTGGGCGTTGTGGCGTATGTAATAGGTAAGCCCGTTGGCGAGTTTGCCTTTGCGAATGCAGCTGTCGAGAGGCAAGGTCTGTGCCGAGACAGCTATGCAGCTGCCAAGGCACATAAGAAGAGAGAAGATTCGTCTTTGTCTCATATTGAGTATTTAATAGGTTGTTTTTAGAGTAGGGTGTCTGTTTATTTCTCAACCATCTGAACGCCTCCGACTGTATATTCCTTGTTGTTCTTGACAATTACGATCTTGCCGTTTTTCAGGAATACGCCGTTGACGGTCTTGTTTACATTCACGTCGCTGATGCCAGTTGTGTCTGTCGGATCGAGAGGCAGAACCTTGAGTCCGGCTCCTATCACGTTGCCATCGCCAAGAGCAATTGTGGTGTTGCCGCGCAGGTTGCCGATAAACTCAGAGGTGCCAGTAGATGTTACCTCGCCATTGTTAGTGCACTTCACCACCGTTACAAGTCCTTCGGCACGTGCCGAATTGCCTACGATGCCGGCTACGTAAAGGTCCTGTCCGCTTACTGCTCCGTTATTGACGCAGTTGCTGATAGCCGTTGCTGCCTCGTCGCCCTTCATCACGTTGCCGACGATGCCGCCCACGTTCTTCACGCCCTTAATCGAACCGCTGTTTGTGCAACCCTCAATGTCCACAGCGTTGCTGGCGCAGCTTACGATGCCGGCTGTGTACTGCTTGCTCTTGGCTGTTCCCTTAGTGTCGTCCACGTTGCCGCTGTTGGTGCAGTTTCGTATGGCGCCAGAGTAAGAGCCGGCAATGCCTGCCGAACCAAGTCCGTTGCTGGTTGAAAGATTGCCGCTGTTGGTGCAGCCCTCTATAAGATAGCTGTACGTAGTGATGCTTTTGCCCGACTGCGATCCACCGCAGATGCCAGAAGCGTAAGTCATAGCAGTCACGTTGCCGTAGTTATGGCAGTCTTTCACGGTTCCGTTGCCGTTGACCATGAATCCGCATATTCCGCCGGCAGCGAAGTTTGTGGCTGTGATGTCTGCATAGTTGGAGCAGTTCTGGATGGTACCCATATTTAGCGAAGCGATGGAGCCGACGTAGTTATAGCTTGTGATGTGGTTGTTCTCGCTGAAGACGATGTTCTTCACCACGCCGTTCTTGTCGATGCACCCGAACAGGGCGTTATACTTACCTTCAGCATTATTGCCGTTCTCGGTGTGATAGATGCCGCTGATGGTGTGTCCGTCGCCGTCAAAAGTTCCGTCAAAGCCATAGGCTATCTTTGTAATCTGGGCGTTGCCGTCCTTGCCGATGGCAGGCAGTTGCGTCGGGTTGGCTTCCGAGCCGCAGAAGTCGATGTCGTTAGTCATCTTAAAGTACTCGCCCGTTCCCTTGTGGTCTGCGTTGCAGTTGTTTGCCATTGCAGCGAAGTCGGCTGCTGTGCTGATGATGTAAGGGTCTGCCTCTGTACCGGTGCCGTTAAGACCCCATGATACTGTAGAGCCGTCGTTCTGAGCCGTTGCTGTCATCGCTGCTATGCAAGCGAAGATAAATGTAAAGATTTTTTTCATATTCTGATTTTTTAAAAGTTGTTTCCTAAAATGTTGCTGCTGCCGTTACGGTCAGCGTGTTGCGTGTCTGTCCTTTCATGTCGCCATCGGTGGCTTGGTGGAAGTCATACCTGAGCGATATGGCAGGACGTAATGGCGTGCCTTTGAACGGCATTTCGTATTTGACGGCTGCATGTGCTGCCACTTGTCTGAAGCTGCCCATTGTGGTTATCACTCCTGCTTCTGCTGACCATAGCCTGCCTCCTCGTGTGAGCAGACTGCGTCGGGCGCTTACAAACGGAGCGATGATGTGGCGCGATGTGGTGTATGTGTCAGGATAGACATAGGCGGTCTGTCGGCGTGTCCAGTAGTGGGTGCCTCCCATGATGTGCCATAAGAAAATCTGTCCCGACGGTTTCCAGTAGGCGTTCACAGTGGCCATGCCGTAAGTCTGCATCTTGTCTGCCATCTTGGTTGGTTCGAAGTATTCGTAGTATGTGGCAGCCGTGCCGTTTGTGGCTGTTGTCTGCCGATAGTTCTCGCGTTCTGATGTAAGGCTTTCGGTGGTCAGGTGCAAGTCCATCCATACGAGACGCTCCACGTTTTGTGTCATGTCGTAGCGCAGATGCGTTGTGAGGCAGTCGCCGTGGTGCTGTTCGTGTGACGCGCTGTATTGCGACTTTCGTCCGTAGTAGCCGGTGCGGTGGCTGTACGTGATGTCAGCGAACAGGCGGTCATACTTGGCTTGAGCCGTCACGCCAATGTGTTCCGAGAGCAGTGGCAGACGGTTTTTACTGTCGGTAAACCCTTCGGTGCCGAAAGTCTCTCGTTCGCCGTGACGGTTGGCATAGTCGATGAGCGTGTAGTAAATCTGGTCCGTAGTGCCGTAGGTCTTAAACTGCATAGCCTCTATGCGACGGTTATAGACCAGTCCTACACCAATGCCACTGTTGTGAGACAACGCAAGGAAGGCGTCCGTCCTTACGTCCATATCCGTCAGCGTATTGCTGTGACGAAGATCGCGCTGCTTGGCGTATGTGCCGGCTGTATAGTTGAGGCGTGCGCCTACAGCCAGACGTCGCCATGCTCTCCAGCCGATGGCTCCGTTTATGCAGAATGTCTCCATGCTCTTGTCGCCGGCATTGTCGTTTGTTTCCTCAACGAGGTCAAACGGCTTCAGCTGCATTGTAGGCATAAGCATGCTGCCTGCAGCATCTGAGATGTTGTGTCGGCTGTACGTGGCTCTGCCGTAAGCCACAACGTCAGCCGAGAGTCTACAGTATGACTGCACGTCGGCATCATAAGCGTCCTGACGCTTTCCTTCAGATATGGTGTGCAGCTTGCCTTCGTCGTGACGATAAGAGAGCGTGGCGTGAGCTATGGTGCTGTCGTCGAAGGAGGTGAGAGCTGCGGCGTTGTCCGATGTCAGCCATACGTTACGCTGCTCGGTCAGCCGGAAGTCGCGTTGAGCCATTGCCGGCAGACACAGCAGATTAGCGAAGAGAACTATTTTCAGCTTCATAGAAGTCATTCGTTGAATTGTTAGTGTCCTGATATACGGTATGCCCGTCCACGGTCTTTTCCACCTTTCTTATCAAGGCATGTCCGTAGCCTCCGGTAAGAGTGGCATAGCCATTGTCCAGATCGGACGTGAGGCGCTTCTTGCAGTTGGCAAGAGCTGTGGCGTTATACACCTCTACTGCGTCAATCACCCAGCTACGCGGCATCTTCAGACATGCATACACGATGTTGCCCTCTTTTCCCGTCGGATATATCATATTGGCATTGTCCTCGCCGAAATCCTTAGGCGTTATACCCTCGGTGCGGAACATTATCACGGCTGGAGAAGTCTGGCTCATCGCCCAAGCATTGCCCTTGCCGTATTTCACCGCTTTCAGATAGTGGCTGACAGGAATGACGTTGGCAGGCGAGGGATAATACAAGGTGTTGTTATACTTACCTCCGTCGCTGCTTGTCGCCTCCACGTCGTACATGCAGTAGTAGGCTGCGTTGGCATAGTTGACAGAGTTGCTGTAGGTCTGCGTATTGTCAATGGCTCCATGCACGTTCACCACGAGTTCCGAGTAAGGCGCTATCGTGCAGCCCGGTTGGAAATACCAGATGCCGTTGAGCGCCGGAATCCAGTCGGCGTCGGCATAGTCCAGCTTGCCTCCGTTGAGGAAAGAGTGGGTGTTGGCTTCTGCATTGTACGGCTCGACGATGCCGAAGCCTACATTGTCGAGCGACACCGTCTCGGATGAATTGTTGTAGATGATGATGCACTTGTCTATGGCGAATTTGCCTGACCCGTCGTCTTTCTGACAACCTCCATTATACAGCTCCTTTATGAGAATAGGGTTGGCTGTCTGCATGGTTGTGACGCTGACTGGCAACATTATGTTAGTGTTGGTGCTGCCTATTGCCACGTCGGACAAAGCCCCGTTGCATACATGGCGGAAGTATTCGTCGTCGCTCACCTTCGATGCGCTGACACTGTATATGCCAGCGGGCAGAGTGAAGCGGGCAATACCGTCGCCGTCTGTGGAAGCTTCGAAAGTGCTGCCGATGTTGTTTGTCATCTTTACCGAAACATCAGCCACGCTTTCGCTCAGCCTCACCTCGATGTTGTAAGTGTCTATATGCTCGTCGTAGCTGCACGATGCCAATATGGTCAGCACAGTAAGCAGCAGGGCAAAATAGTATTTCGTTATATTGTTCATATTTCCTTGTTTTTATTCGTCTATTGTCCATTCGTCTACAGTCTTACAACTTCACTCTGACGGATACTCCATAATAGAACTTCGGGACGTATCCGCTGTCAAACAGCGATGTCTTCAGTCCGGTCTGTGCATTGCGAACGGACGCCAAGTTGTTGAAGCAGTTGTTGGCGTAGAACGAAAGGCTCACCCATCTGCCTATCTCCTTCGTTACGGAGAAATTGGCTGAGCAATATGCCGACACATCCTGCGGATTGAAGTAATATGCAGTGTTGCTTCTTACTATCAGATTGCTCAGTTGGCGATATAGTGTAGGATTGTTGTCCTTGGCAGCCAGAAGAGCCTCAGCGAATGGAATGCGTTCCGATGGATTGTCCCATGTGGAGTAATATTCGGGATATACAGCCACATAATGGTCGGTCTGTCCCGTGTATTTCGTTCCAGTAACGTCGCCTGCTTCATTGAGCGTTATGGTTGTGCGATTGTCCGAGAGATTGCGTCGGTAGTTTAGCAATGTCGTCTCCAGACGCATGGTCATGATGAGTCGCAGTCGTGGTATGCGTGCCGTCAGAGTGGTGTTGAGGCTGCATCCCTTGTCCAGCATGCCGTTGCTCACCGTTGGCGTGCTTGCCGTTGAGGCAGATGTGACGTTGCTGCCTACGTAATAGCCTATAAGCGGTTTTACGTCGGAACTTTCGGCTTGGTCGCCAATGCCATTGGGACTGCCCGCAATGAGCGTATTGTCGATGCCACGATAGTGATAATACTTGCCGTCTATGCGCAGCGACAGACCTAAGGTGTGGCGGTTGCTGATGATGGGCATCTCTGCCACCCATTCCAGTCCGTAGCGTGTCACGGGCGAACCGTTCACATACTGTAGGTTGGCGGTGTATGTGCGGCGGGTGGAGTTGGGCAGCGTCACCGTGTGACCGTCAGTGGCTGATGTCACGCTTATAACGCCAGTAGTCGGGTTTACGTCGTATATGCGGTCTGCGACGGCAATCCCGCAACCTTCAAGAGCCGACTGCGATGTCTGGTTGTAGGCAAAGGGTGTGTATACGTTCAGAGTCTGATACGGATTGTACGTACGGCTCCAGAATGCCGAAACACTCAGCCGCGCCTTGCCAACGGTTGCGTCCAGTCCTGCTTCCACCTGGTTGGCATGCTGCCATTTCAGGTTTCTGTTATATAAGGAGCGTTTCACGTCGGTGTAGTAGGCATAGTAAGCCTTGCCGTCGGCTGTTGACCCTGGTGTGAATACGAGGCGGTCTGTGTATGTGTCGGCAGGATAGAGCACCTGAAACGACGGCAGCTTCACGCTTTTGCCATAGCCGGCATGCAGCGTGAGCGACCATTGCCTACCCTTTATTATATTATATCGTGAGTTTATTCGTGGCGAGAGGCTTGCAGCGGTGCCGTAGTCAGAACCGCTGATCATAGTGATGTCGTCACGCAGTCCGCCTACGATCATCAGTCTGCCTATCGTCAGGCGTTCCTCTATGAACATCGCCAGACTGTGCATCGTTGGCAGGAGGCTGTAGTCGTAGGGTCGCCATGTGGGAGCCAGACGCATGTCGTCGTAGTATGTGCCCTGACCGTTATTGCGTGTAGAGTTTAGTTCGGTGCCGACAGTCAGCTTGTTCACGGCTCCGAGAATGCGTCGTGTCCACTCGCCCTTTAGCTTAAGCTGCATGGTCAAAGGCTTCTGGTCGTTGAAAGACCGCACATACCAGTAGCCCGTCGGACCCAGTATGATGTCGCCCGTGCCCATGCCGTCAGCGTAGTCTTTGGCTATGGCATAGCCGTTGGTCATGGTGTGCAGGTAAGCTTGGGTGGATGATGACGACGTATTGGCATAGTTTTCCGAGCGTCGGTCGGCTGTGGAGAAGGCTGCCTGCAAAGCTACGTTGAACACTCCGGATTGCCTGCTGTTGCAGAGCCAGTCTATCTGCAGGTTGGCACGTAGCTGATTGTCGCGTTGGCGCTGATAGGTGTCGCGAAAAGCGTCCGGGTCGGCTTCTGAGTCATATCCTCCGATGTTGCCAGTCAGACTGGCTGTCAGATTGAGGCTTGAGCCTTTTATGCGAAGTACCTTATTGTATGTAACCGACATGATGTTTCGGCTATACGCTGTGTGAGGCGATGCTATGTCGGTGAATGAGCGTGCGTGTTCCAACGAGAAGTTGAGCGTACCGGCATTATGCGCCAATGCCATGCCCTTGCTAAGCGCCACCTGACGTGTATACGGATTCATCGACGCCTCCATAATCCATGGTGTATGTCCGCGACGAGTGTTCACCTTCACCACGCCGTTGCTTATGTCGCCATACTCCACGCCCGGTATTCCGGCTATCACCTCAATGCTTTCGATGTTGGACGTCGAGATGTTGCGTGTGGATGCCGACTGCGTCTCGCTCATGCTGGCATTGTTGTTCAGACGCATTCCGTCTATCTCGATAGCTGTGCCGAATGCGGCGTTGCCTCTCTCGCCAGAAGCGGAGCGCAGCGCCATGCGCGAGTCGTCCGTCAGAGTGGAGTTGACGGTCCGTCCGCCGGGCAGCAAAGCCATGATGTCGTTGAGCGATAGGGCTTGCGAGTGGTCGAGCGTGTTTCGGTCAATAGAGTAAGTCGTGGTGCCGATTGTCGATTTCTTGCGTGCCGTGACCTCCACGCCCGGAATGCTTAGGTTTTCTTCCTTAAGGCGTATGTTCTTGAGGTCTGTGTTGCGATTGATGTTGAATTGCACGGTGCGGGTGACGTATCCCAAAGTCCTCACCTCAATGGAGGTTGGTCCTTGGGGGATGTTCTCGATGACGAATGTGCCGTTGACATCGGTGGTAGCCCATAAGTCAATATTTGATACCTTGACAATGGCATACGACAATGGCTGTAAGGTGTGTTCGTCAATCACGCGTCCCGACACCTTGAAACGTCCGTCAATGGCTATTGATGTTGCTGATATGTTGGCTGTTGTTACTGCCGATATTATCAAAAATAGTATTAATGCTATTGCTTTTCTCATTCCGTGACAACTTGTTGGTTGAATATTATAACACGTTGTTTCTCAATCTGCAAAGTTATCACCGTTTCTCTTTTTATACAATACCGATATTTGGGTAATTTGTGGCTCACCCGACAAAGTCCGTGGCAGGGCTAACCAAACACCAACGATACCCGATAGAAAAAGAACGGAATGTCCCTTACCCCACGCAGTTGGCTTCTAAAAGCCTTCAGCTTGGAATTGAGCGATTCTGCCGATGATTGCAGCCGTTGCGGTCATTTTAAGTCATTATTGCGGTCGTTATTTGCCTTAACAAGTCACAAACTACTTATACATATATAATAACACAGTACGTGAAAAAGCTGCCATATCTCCCAGCTTCTGCATAACTCGTTGTATATAAGCAAAATAAAGGCTGGCAGATAACTGAAAAATCAGGTTATCTACCAGCCTATCTACCAGCCTTAACAAGCTATCCTCCAGCCTCAATAATTCTTCTGCCAGCCTCAACAATCTATCTGACATGGTAGTTCTTTACAAGTGAGCACATTTTTATACAATTCAGTTTGCATTTTATTGTGATACCTCAAAGAAAAGCCTTATATTTGCAGAAGAAAAGCAGTTTAAAAGAAGTCTTCCATATGCTGAAAGACAACGAGATACGCCAGTACGGAGAATACCGCACAAAGCGCCTCGTCCTCGAAGCATGGAACAAATTTGGATTTGACAATTAAAATAGAAATCTTATGGACAACATGATAGTTTTAGGTAATGGATTTGATATTGATTTAGGATTAAAAACTTCTTTCAAAAGATTTGTTGAATCATTTGAATTTCTATCAATTCCAGATATACCTTTAATCAAAAAGATCAAAGAAAGATCTGTTGAAAATTGGTATGATTTAGAAGGGCTACTCCGCAATGAACTTATAGCTTACTCACTATCACCATCAGTTGAATGTGCCGAAGATGTAAACAATGCATGGCGTATGATTACAGAGGCATGGGGAAGATACCTTCCAGAATTAACAGATTTAGATAAAATTTCTATCAATAAGAATTCATGTGCTTATTATTTACTTTTAGTAGATGAAGCACATGAAAGTTCTTGGTATACATTTAACTATACCGATCCATGGTATCTTTGTAAAATGCACTCACAAAAGAAAGCCGTTTATATCCATAACGAGAATATTCCATTAGACTGGGCAAAACATCATGGCTTTATGCATCAAACACCTACCAATTTGATTATTGGTGTAGACAATATGGTGCCTCCTTGTATAAGTTCAAGCACTCATCTATCACACATCATTAAAACAAAGAATTCCTATTTCCCAAAAGGTATGAAGGAAAATGTCGTAGAAAGATTATTTAAAGCAGACAATGTTGTGATATTTGGACAATCATTAGGCATCACTGACTCCGACTATTTTAAGCCATATTTCTATGGTATTATTGAAGGCAAAATAAAAAGGCAGAATATTTTTATTGTTACCTATAATGAGGAGAGCTTTTCTAATATCTATTCAAATATGCAAGAATATGGCATAAAAATTGAAGACATAAATAAAGCTAACGTCGACGTACATTTAGTATATACAATAAAAGGATCACAATCAATGGAATTCATGCAGATGCTTACAACTTTATATGGGTGTTATTTTAAGAATTAAATAATATGAATACAGAGCAACAAAAGATAGAATACAAGAGTCTGCAAAAGATTCGAACTGGAGAGAAAGGATTCAAAGAACTCTCCACCACTTGTGTAGCTTTAGCCAATGCACAAGGAGGACAGATTATGATTGGCGTGGAGGACAAGACAAAGAAGCCTGCTCCCAATCAAGTTATACCGCAAGAAGAGGCAAATAGTGCTGTTACAAGATTGCGTGGTCTTTGTTTCAATGTGGGATTAGCCGTTGGAGATGTTTGTGAGGACGAAACTGGCAGCCAGTACTTTGCCATCACTGTATTCCCTTCACTCCATTCCTATGCCACCACTTCTGACGGAAAAATGTATATCCGTGTCGCAGACAAATGTGAACCTGTACGTAGTGAGGATATTCAACGTGTAGGAGAAGAGAAAGGAGCTTTTCAATGGGAACTTGTACCAACACAGTTTGAATTGGAAGATGAGAATAAGATGAATCTCTCTAAATTCGCTAATGATATACGCCAATCTGATAGAGTGAAGCAGCATATCAAACAACTTGATGATATAGAAATAGGCGAACAGTACCACCTTCTTGACGGTAACAAGATGACTAATCTTGGTGTCTTATGGATAGGTACAGCCAAACAGCGTAGCCGCATCTGCTATCCTATCACTGTGCAATATATCGTATATGACGACTTGGAGAACAAAACCAATAAATTGGAATGGCGTGACAACACGCTTAATCCAAAAGAACTTTTGGAAGATATTATGGACAAGGCTGTAGAGTTGACCTATAGCTATGAAATGCCTAATGGCCTCTTCCGTAAGACAGTGCGCTATTACAACGAGAACTTAATAAGAGAATTGCTTGTTAACAGTTTGGCTCATAGCTCAAGAACTATCTCTAATGATATAACGATTAAGGTCTATCCTGGTTATATCAGCATCTCTAATCCTGGTGGTCTCCCTTTAGGTGTGACCAAAGACAACATCCTTCACACCAAGCATAGACGTAATCCTAACATGATTGAGATACTGACTGCATTTGGGCTGATGGAAGGCGAGGGTTCTGGATATGACTTAATCTATGAGTTGGATGCAGTTGAAGCCAAGAAACAACCAGAGATTGATTCAACATTCAATACAGTTACGGTTTATCAAAGTGCAGAGATTACGGATAAAGAAGTTGTTCGCTTGATGGATTACGTTGACCACAATTATCAGCTTTCCCAAAAGAACAAAATAGCTTTCGGTATCATAGCCAGAGAAAAGCGTATGGCTGCCACCGACTTATCTAAGATACTCCAACTTTCCGCAGAGGAGCGTCTGAGAAGCTACATCGACAACTTGGACAAAAGTCACTTGATAACAAAAGGTGGAGTCAAAAAGGGATCATACTTCCAAATCAACCCAACTTTGTTACGTAATGCAAAGTCAAATATCGTAACAACATTGAAGACGATCGAGCCTCATGTACTCAAAGCCCTCATCAAGGAAGACATACGCATGCACCCAATGAGTAAAATTTCAGATATTGCCAATCGTATCCCTGATGTTGACATAAAAGAAATTAGAAAGCAACTATACGATATGATAGGAACTGATATAGAGAAAGAGGGAACACGTTTTGATAGTAAATACTATATCAAATAGTGGCATAAAAAAAAAGGTTCGAAAAAGCAAAATTTGTAAAAAAATCCGTAAATAATTGGCTATCAACGAACTCGCTTTTTTGCTTTTCTTTTTTTATTGCTTATTTTTGAAAAAGGGAAAATAAGATTGGTAAGTGTATCTACTAGCATCGCGGATACGCTTACCAGCCTTAACAAGCTATTCTCCAGCCTTAACAAGCCATCTGCCAGCCTGTCAATGCGATTAACGCAGACTGGAAACAAGATTACCGCGTAGCGAAAATATCATTACCGCGTAGCGAAAATATCATTACCGCGTAGCGAAAATAACATTACCGCATTGCGGTAACAGAAGTACCACGCTGCGGTAATGTGTTTGGGGCTGAAGAAATATCCCCTTTTTCTTAAAGAAGTTCTTCCTTTTTCTGAAGAAATATCTTTCTTTTTCAATTTACTAAACACGCATCACTCGGGCAGTGCTGTTACAATCACTACGCGATTAAGATCGTTATCTTCGTACGGCTGCGCATTGCTGCCGATGCCTTGTGCCTCGATGCGCGACGGAGCGATGCCGTAACGCTCGATGAGGATATTACGCACGCTGTCGGTGCGGCGTATGGAAAGCATCAGGTTGGTGCGCTCCTTGCCGGTTGCCTTGTCGGCATAGCCGTCGAGACGGATGCGTGCAGAAGGGTTCTGCTTGAGATATTCGACGATGTTCTCGAACACTATGTCCTGCTTCTTCTCTGGCTTGGCGGAAGCGCAAGCAAAGCTGACCGAGGCGAGACGAAACGCTTCCTGTTTCTTCGCAACCGACTTCTCCACTATGCGGTCCTTGAAGACGGGGCGCTCCACAATCCGCTCCTTCACGTACACCGTGTCGACCACGGCTTCACGACGGAGCTTATGGCAGCGCTGCTTCTTGGCGCAAGGCTTTGAGGCGTTGAAGCGATAGGTCAGTCCGAGCGTTGCACCGAGCGTCGGCTCGTACTTGCGACCCGTGATGCGACCGTCGAAATGGTCGGGCATGAGAGCCGAAGCTATCTCAAGGTTTACATCCATGCACTTCAGTACGCTGTACTTGGCAGCTATAGAGAAGTTGGCTGTGAGCGAGTTGGCGTCCGCAGTGCCACGATAGGCGAAGGTGCGGGCGTAGCCCAATCCTACAGCCGGAAGCACGTCAAACTTGCCTTGATTGCGGAAGAGCAGACGCGAGAGGCTCACCATGAAGTCGGCATGAGCGTTGACGTAACGCAGATAATGGCGATAGGTGCCGTCGGGGCGGACCGTCACATTGTCGATAACGGGGTCGTGAGGGCCGTATATAGAGCCGTCGGTCTGTGGGTCGCGCAGATAGAGTCCTTCGGATGTGGACATGCCGTTGAGCGCATAGCCGCCGATCTGCAGGCGCAGGGCGTAAGCCGGAGTGATCCACTTGCCCACGCCGATGTGGTATGAAGGAGTGAGACGCTTGCCGAAGTGCAGCTTGCCGGCATCGCTCGAGAAGATAGTCTGCACGCCTCCGCCCGCCTCAACGAACCATCCGTTCTGTGCAGATGCCGGGAGCAGCGACATGCACCCCAGCACCATGCTTATTATAGTTTTCTTATTCATATATACAGATAGGTTTTAAGCTTATTCAACAATGAGGAAAGCAGGTCTGCCGGGCTCGCCGGCTGTGCCGTAGCTTGCGCCGTCGGCAAACGCGAACGCCGCGACAGCCTGATAGAGATACTTGTTGCGTGCGGCATAATACTTCAGCGTAACGGGTTCCTCCGCTCCCATGCTGCCGTTTATCTCCATGCGGAAGACATACTCGCCGTTCTCCGCCTGCTCTGCCTTTGCCATGCCGCGACATTCTGCGCCCACGAATGCAGCCATCAGGTCGTCTGCCGTTGCCTGGCGCACGATGTTCTGAGGCAATGCCACGCAAGCCGTCATCTTGAGCGGATGCTTGCCGGCGAGAACGAGAGGCAGGGTGAGCGGCTGCTCGGGCGAAGCCTCCACCTTGCCGTCGGCGAAGGCGAGGCATGCAGGAGCCGTGAACACGTAGCTGTTGCGATGGCTGTAGTAGCGTATGTCTACCGACGCCGCCTGTGAGCTGACGCCGTTGACTACCATCTTGTATACCGGTCTGCCGTCCTGCTCGCCAACGAGTTCGCCAACGCCGGCGCACACATTGCCAATGAACGCCGCCAAGCGGTCGCCCGTCTTGTCGGCATAGCCGGCTGTGAGGGCGTCGAGGGTGAGATAGGCGGTCATGCTGCCCTGCGGCACGAAGGTGAGCGCGAGCGGCTGGTCGGCTGCTCCGACAACCGAGCCGCGCTTTCCTACGGCGAAGGTCTGCTCAGATACGAACACCTGCTTCTTCTCAGCGCTGTAATAGCGGAACATAACCTGCTCGCCCTCGACACGTCCGAGGATGTCGTACCAGTAGAGCATATCAGCCTCGCTCTCTACGTGCATTATGCCGCGACACTCGTCGCCCACAAACGCCTGCAGCTCGTCGCCGGCGGCTACTGTGAACAGCAGCTTCGCCTTGTCTACCTTCACCCATGCCTTGGTAGGTACGGGGAAGGGACCCGACTGCTCGAAGTCGGGATAGGCGGGCGCGTCGGCTGTGCCGTAAATCTTGTCGACCTCATATCTGACGTCGGACGCTACGGAGACATACGTGCGCTTGGCGGCAGCGCTGTAATAGCGGAACTCCACATTACCGTTCTCGCTCGACGGCGCCTTCACGTGGATGAAGAAGAGGCGCACGCCGTCGTTCATCACCGTCTTAGCCACGCCGCGACACTCGCCGCCAACGAAGGCAGCCATCTTGTCGCCGTCGGCGGCAAGCGTTTCGAGCACCGGCGAGAGACGCACTACGGCAGTCATGCTCATCGGACAGACACTCTTGTCGGGGTCGCTCCACAACGGCGCCTGATCGTTGCCGCTGAAGTTGGCTCGCCACATCGGGGCGGAAGCAGGAGTGGCAGACGCCACCTGCCATGTTGGAGCCTCGCTTACGAAGTCCTCCTCAACCACGCTCCACTGGGGAGCGGGTTGTTGCGGATAAGTCTTGTCGCCCTCTTCGGTGCATTGTGCGAAGAGAAAGCCCAATGCGGCGAGAAACGAATACTTTATATATTTCATATAGTCTTTCTTTTTAAAATATTACTTCTTGATAGCCTTCATCGAGTAAACGTTGCCGTCTACGGCGATGCTGACGATATACACACCAGCCGGAACCGAGTTGCCGGCGTTCCATGTGATGTCTACATTGCCGCCTGTGTTGCAGTCGGTCCATGCCACGATACGCTTGCCGCTCATGTCGCTGACGTATACATCTGTATAGGCGTCGCGGTCGACAATGGCACGTATCTTCAGCTGCGAGTAGAACGGCGACGGATAGATGTAGAGTCCGCCCTCGGTGCCGAGGAAGCTGATGCGCATCGGCTCGCTGAGGGTGCCCACATTGCTGTTGGCAGCATAGCTTACGGCGCTCGGTGCCTTGGCTACGACGTCGCCGTCGCGCTCTACAGTCACGTCAACAGCCTCGGGCTTGTCGCCACCGATGGTGAGCATGAAGACGGTTCTGCCGTCGGGCAGAGCTATAGCCTCGGCATAGCCGCGCGGCTCGCCTGCTACGTAGCTCACAAGGCGGTCGCCCTGCTGCAGCTCTACGCCCTCCACTTCTACAACAGCCGTCATGTTGGCTGAGTAGGGGAAGTAAGCCGTTGGCTCGTCCGCGCTCTTCACGGCCTTAGCCTTGCGACCTACAGAAGTCTTCGACGGATACTGCAGCTGAGCGTCGTCCTGCGACTGGCGCTGTAGCATGTATCCCTTGCCGTTCTCCATGTACGTCAGACTGCCTATCCATCCCAGATTGCCGCTGTACATAGCCATCTGCGTCTGCGACTTCACGATGTCGCCCTCCTTGGCGTCGTAGCCGGCGAGAGCCTCCTTGAGCGTAAAGTTGTCTGAAGGCAGATACGAGATGTAGTTCCAGCGTGCTGTGCCGTCGGCCTTCGCTCCGCGTATGGTGAGCTTGTGCGAGGTGGGGTCAACAACCGGTCCTGAGATATGCAGGCTCTGCGGCTGCGAACTGTGTACGAGATACATCTGGTCGTTGTCGATGGCGGTGAGCTGTCCCATCCATCCGTTGCGCTTTGTCCACGATGCGAAGCCGTACTGCTCGTTCTTCACCTGGTCGTCTGATGTCCACTTACCGTCGGCAAGCAGCTTGTTGAGATCGGAGAGCTTGTCGGATGCGATGTTCGTCGATATCCACGTCCACCCCTCGTTCAGCGTGATGTTCTGCACACGATAGTCCTTCGCCGTGAAGAGCACTGGCTGCGACGGACTGCCCACTACGGCGTTGTTCTCGAAGCTTATCGGCTTCTCGCTCTCGGCTATGTAGGTCTGTCCGGTGCTTGCGTCCCAGATGCGGAACTCGAGGTTGTCGCTGCTTACGTCGTTAGAGTAGACCGTGAGCATGGCGTAGTACATATCGTTCTGCTTGTAGTAGCGGTTGTTGCATACGCCTACGCACTTTCCGCCGCTGAACGCAGCAAGCATGTCCTCGTCGTCAGAAGAGTATACCTTATTGATATACAACTTGCCGAAGACAGACATATTGTACTTGAAGTCGGCGGCGTTCACCGTCCAGTCGGGCTTCTCGCCCTCCACCTTCACCGTGAGCTGCAGAGCCTCCACCACGTTGTTGTCGCCACGCAGATAGAGCGTCTCGTCGTATGTGCCGATGTTCAGACTCGGGTCGATAGTCAGCACGATGTCCTGCGACGCTGTCGGGTCGATTGTGCCGCTTGCCGGTTCTGCCTCGAGCCATGAAGGAAGGTTCTCTACGGTGAAGTGTTCTATCGAACCGCCGTTGTTGAGCGCCTTCACCCTGATGGTCTTCTCCTCGTTGAGCTTCTTCACTACGGTGAGAGCGTTGTCGCTCCACTTCAGCTGGTTGCGGTCGATGAATGCGCTCCATGTTATCGGCGAGAGTATCTCGTTGCCGTTCTTGTCGCGCACGCCGTCCACCGTGAACTTCACGATAGTCTTCTCTATGCGTTCGTAAGGCTCCTTCAGATTGATGATGAGCGCGTCGTTGTTCACTACGAAGTCGTAGAGCAGCTTGCTCTCCGGTCCCTTAGCCTTGACGGGTGCAGAGGTCTTGGTCTCGACGTCGCCGCCTACCACCACTGCATCAGGCACCTTCTGTGTCGGGTCGGCCTGCTGCTTCTGGTCTTTCAGAGAGAACTGCAGTTCCTTCACGCCCTGCCATTCGATGTATGTCTCGAACGGATAGTAAGCCAGAAGTCCCTTCTCGGCACCGTCAAGACGGTTGCTGTTGCCGTTCTCCACGAGCGTTTCGCTCTTGTAGAGATTCCATACACGCACCTCGTCAATCTCGCCCTTGAAGAAGTTGTCTGCCTTCTCCTGCTGCAGGTTGTCGGCAGGAATCCACACACGAGCACCGAGATGTATGTAAGCCGCTGCTATGCCACCGAGGTCGGCTGCCTCGAAGTAAGTGTTCAGCTTGCCGTCCACGTATATCTGTGCGCGTCCGCTTGTGCGGTTCACAGCCACAGCCACATGGTGCCAGTCGTTATCGGCGTAGCTACCGTCGCACGCCACACGCACACCGTTGTTGTGGAACACCAGTCGGCCCTCCTCCAGATTGAGTGCGAAGAGATTGAGCGAACCGCCCATGTCCTCGCCGTCGCCGCGTCCGTTAGAGATGATGGTAGCCGTCTGCTGAGCCTCGTCGGCCTTGAACCATGTCTCTATGGTGTAGTCCATAGTGTTGTCCACCACACACGAACTGCCCGCAGAGAGTTTCAGGTACTGGTCCTTGCCGTTGAACGCAGCTGCGCGTCCTTCAGGATTAGCCCATTCGGCGCCTCTCATCTCGAGGTTAGCGCCGTGTGCCTTGTCTGCAAGCACGTCGCCCTTAGCCTCCGACATCGGATAGTAAGCGATGAGATTGCTTTCGGCGCCTGAGAGCATAGTCAGCGAGTTGGTCTGCAGACGTGCCGGCGTGAGCACCTTGTCCCAGATACGCGCGCCGTGCATCTTGCCTGCGAAGTGTCCGCTTCCGTCCACGCTGGCTCCGAACACATAAGCGCCCTCGCCGTTGTACTCGCCCACCTCAGCTGCGCTGATAAGCTGCTCGTAGTTGTAGTAAGCCGACACGTTTCCTTCATTATTATATACAAGAGCCACGTGTGCCCATGTGCCCTGCTCGTAGTCGAACGCCTTGTCGCTAACGATAGTCTTGTCGGCCACCTTCACCTTCAAGCGGTTGTCGCTCGTCGTTGCAAGCTCTATCGCGCTGTTGGTGTTGCCCTGACTGAAGAGTACGGCGTCCTGTGCCTTGTCGGCGAGGGTCCACATCTCTACAGTGAGGTTCTTGCCGCTCCAGTTGCGCTGGAACTCCGACACGAGTTCGTCGTTCTTGCCGTCCAGACGCACGCTCACGCTGTGGTCGGTCTGTGCGCCGTTGCGTATACCTGTCACCGAGAAGTTATTGTCGGTGAGGAGTCCGTCGGCTATAGGCTCGTTGAACGTCAGCTTCACCTCGTCGTTCACGGTGAGCACGCCGTTCGCTGGCTGCGCACTACCGAAGAGGCGCGGGTTGTACATATCCTTTATGCCGCTGTGTACGGCAGAATAGTTATAAACCTCCGCGTTGTTTATCATGCTCGTACCTACGGTGCGCAGGTCGTAACGCTGATCCTGCAGGTCGTCCATAAACCAGCTATACTTGATGGTGCCGGCGTCTGCAGCCTTTATCATCTCGGCGTTCATGCCGTTCTTCACAGCCTGGTCGTAGAGAGCCTGGTCGTTGTAGTAACTCATGAGCGTTGTCCAGTCGTTGTCGCTGCCCGACGACGGCTTATACTGAAGCATGATGCGATGGAAGTTGTCATAGTTCACGTCGAAGCCGTCAATCACTACGTCCATGTAATGCTTCTGCACGCCGTTCACCTCCGCCGTTGGCAACTTGGTGTTGTATGTCCAGTTGTCGGTCGGCTTCTTCAGGTTCACGTCTGTAGCCGAAGGAGTGAAGTGTACGCTGAACGTCACGTCGTCATATATTTCATCCTGGAAGTCGGTGGGGTCACACTGACACTGCGACTGCAACATCAGTCGAAGATTGTCGTAGTTCATCACCGAACCCTTGCGCACTTCGAGTGTCTTGGTGAGTGTTCCGCCAGCCGGCACGAGCAATGCTCTGCCGTTGCCTATCGGTGCACCGTCGATGAGCAGCTGTGCTCCGTTAGGATTGCTGCTGTCGTCGATGACAAGGTTATACCAGTTGTCGTCCTGCGACTCAGAGTTGTTGCGCAGATAGAGCGTGAAGTAAGCCGACTTGCCCGAAGGAACATTCTCGATGAAGTCCTTCTCGACGGTTATCTCCGGCACCTCCATCTGAACAGTAGCCTCATTTATCACGTGCTGTCCCGGCTCGTAATACTTTGTCTTGTATTCGCCCTCGAACGGACACGACGTAGCGCCGCCACGAGTCTTGAAGATGAACGTAGAGAAGGTCTGACCTTCCTCGTCCTTCATATCCTTGTAGTTGATGTATTGGTCGCCATTCTTATATCCTGCCTCACGACATACGTCTACAGAGATATAGTCGGAGCCTTCCTCCGCAAGCACATAACCCTTACAGTGGCGTGCCGTCTCCTCATTAGTAAACTCGCCGCCATGCTCCGTAGTAAATTTCTCGTCGATATTCAGTACAAAGCCAGTTCCGTCAAGACCCCAGCCTACGTTGGCAGAGTACTGTGCTCCGACCAGCAGGCTGAAACGCGTGGTCTCCGAGCGTCCCACTCCATACTCCTCAGAGTATTCGTACGAAGCGCCGCCCTGGAACGAATGGTTCTGCATGAGTTCTGCCTTAACCTTCTGCTCCTCGTTGTTACGAAGCTGTGTCTTCCAGTTCTCGATAGACTGGTTGAGATACATGATGGTGTCTTCCTTCATCACCACTCCCTTAGGAGCATAGATCTTATAGCTCGGTCCGTCACACGGGTTGTCGGCATTTGCACCGCCGAACACCTTGTCGTTGTTGCTCTTGCCATAGTTGGGGTCGTCTGTAGCCAGCTTCGACACGTAGACCGGAAGCTTGGTATTGTCAGCCATTGCCTGGAAATCCAAAGCCTCCGACTGCTGATGCAGCATGCTGTTACGCACCTCCTCAAGCTTCGGCAGCAATACCTTCTCGATGTGTACCTGCGGATAGATGAACATCGTGCCGTACTTCTGCGAGAGTCCCAAACCAGTGGCCTTCACGAGCAGATAGTCGTTGGCAGCCGGTGTAACATCACCGAACAGTTCGTATTTATCAGGTGCAGACAGATACATCTCGCGCGAAACCACGGCGATGTTCTGCGTCTTGCCAACACCGATGTTGGTAGAGAATCCGACGAAGAGGTCGCCGTCGGCTCCTACATACTGCGGGTCGCTGCTTGTCTCGAAGCGCGTGGTGGTGGTCATTGTCTTCGTGTCAGTGTCTGTACCGCCAATCGTCTCGCTATGAGATACGCCGAAAGAGTATTCGTCCTTTATCTCGTTATTTGTGATTTTTCCGGCTCCGACACCGGCAAATGTCATAAGTTCAAGACCAATCTTTGCTTCATTGTTAAGCACTCCCTCGTTGGTGACATTGCCCTCATAGGAACTTGTACTTGTCACAGTGACACCCTTCTCAAGATAAGCATACGAGTTGCTTCCCGGCGGGTCGCGCAGCACGAAGAGCACCTTGTCAGGTCCGTTCGTCACGAAGTCTGAACCCATTATCTTTGCTCCCACAACGACAGCCTTTGTGTTGCCCTTGCCGTCAAAGCCTTCCTTCCAGTTGATTGTTGTAGAAGATGTGTTTTGGCTGTTTTCGGTGTAGGTCATATCCATAGCGGCTGAGCGCATAGCCGAAGTCATCTCCGGGTTGTTAACCTGGAATGTCCATTCAGCCTCACCGTTCTCGTCAGTAGTGATATTCTCCTGTGTTCCGTACGCAAGGTCGCCTCTACTGAATGAGAGCGTAGCCTCAGGCGTAGGCACGATGTCCTCCTTCACGCCGTCTTTGCGTCTGCCGTCCTTATCCTTATACTCGTACACCTCAGCTGTGGTGATATGATAAGTGACGTATTGTCCCTGCTCGTATACAGGCACGCCCAAAGTGTAAGGTTGCGCTGCGTTGTCAGGATTGTAAGTCTTTACTTTTATAGTTTTTGTTTGGTCGAGGGTAGCTACGGTAAGTTCTTCCTTTCCGAAGAAGTCCTGCAGTTTGCCTTTCACCTTTTCCTTCACGAGGATAGACGGAGTGTAGCGTTTGATGAACTGCTGCTTCTTGTTGTAATAGACTGTGTCGCTGCAGTTGACGAACACGCCCTGCGTAGACACAGAGTCTACATACTCGTTCACTTCGTTCTGCTGAACAAACACATTGCTCAGGTTGAGGTCTTCGCCATTGCCCGGGATGTTGTCATGGCCCGGCACAACTACATTAATCTTATACTTATCAGGAATGAGGTCGGCGTAGAACTCACCCGTTTCTGCATCAGGATAGATAGTTATCTTATTGCCGTCGTAAGCCACGCGGTTCTTGTGCTGCTTGCTTACGTACGCGCCCTTGAAGTGGTTGAGCGTAGTTTCGCGAGGTGCTGCCGTCATCTTATAGGCTTCGTTCTGATATGTAAGCTCGATGCGTACGTCATCGGCGAGATTGTTCTTCGAGAGCGAGTGGCCCACGGGGAACGTCTCCTGCTTCGTACCACCAGCTACGCGTCCGATGTAGCGTACGGTTGTAACGTCAAAGATTTCGAATCCGTTGTCGTCGTCCTGATAGTTGCGGTCGGTGCCGTCGCTGTTGGTCAGCTTGCCGCCGTTCTCGAACGTATGGTTGGCAAGCACAGCCTTCACCTCGTGCTGTCCTACAGGTACGCTTATGGTGAACTGTCCGTGAGCGTCGGTCTTCACAATGTTGCTCTTGCCGTCCATTACGGTGACGCCGTCCACGGCGAACGACACGCCTTCAACGGGCACATTGCCACCCTTGTACATCACCTTACCCGAGATGTTGAACGACGACTTGTCCGTGAAGTTCACGGTATGGCTTTGTGCCTGCGAGTTGATGAGGCGCAGCTCCTTAGCCGACGCAAACTGATGGATGCCGAGTGTGGGCACAATCATATACGTAGTTCCGTTGCCGGTATAAGGCAGAGAGCGAATCTGATAAGATCCGTCTACAGAAGTGTAGCTGCTGTGTCCGAGCTGAGCAGAAGTCGGGATGTCTTTCGCACTGATCGTTACGCCCGTAGCCACACCATGATTCATATTGTACTTGGTGCCCTTGTACGAGATGTCGTAGAAGGCATCGTCAACCGAATAGTCGAAGGTGTAGTAAGCCTGCAGACCGTCCTCGTTACCCACGAGATAGCGACTGTAGTCGTTAGCGAGTGTGTCGGCGTTGAGCGCCTTGTTCCACAGACGCACCTCGTCAATGGCTCCCTCGAAGCCTTCGCCCATCACCACCTTATTATTGTTGCCCGTAATCTGAGCCGTACGCTCGGCTTCAGCCACAGCCTCACCGTTTATATATATAATAAGGTGTGTAGCGCTTGCCACGGCTGAGAGATGCACGAACTGAGCGGAGGAAGCGTATTCGCTGAGCTTCTTCGGAGTCTTCAGCGTCTGAGTGCCAGCCGAGAACTCAACCTTCTTGTCGTTATACGCCAGCTTGTACATGCCCGGCTTCTCGATGATAGTACCTTCAGCTGTCGGGCGCACCCATGCCTGAAGCGTAGCAGCCTGCGTAGCGTCCTTCATGAGCGAGTCGTTGTCGACGGTAAGATTAGACGCACCTGTGAACACGTACGACTTGCCCGGAACGCCCGAACCGTCCGTAGGCTCAGCACTTACCTTTGCGCCCGACACAGCCTGACCGCTCTCGAACGTCACGCGTCCGTAGATGTCACCCGTCGGTGTGCGGAAGCCCACGTCGGTGAGCACCTCGTCGCTCTCAAGCAGATTGCCCGAGCACATCACCTGACCCTTGATTTGATAGTCGTAGACCACGCCCGGAACGGCGTTCACGTCGTTATAGTAATAGTCGTTCTGAGCCTCGTTACCCTCAGTAACGGCTATCTGCTTATAGTCTGTATCGGGAGCGCCATGCTCCTTGCGGTTGATTACGAAGCGCTCGAAGTTGCCCTTGCTGCTCCACGCCAGTTCAACGCGGTCAGAGTAGTAGCCCTTGCCGGCTGTAAACGTAACAAGATTGCCGATGCTTGTGGGCATGATTGACTCCGGCGCAGCCACCGTAGGCAGAGTGCCGTAAGCCTCGGCAGGCTTCACAGTAAGGCGGTAACGATATTCGTTGCACACCATTATCATGTCGTCAACATACTTGCCGCTGAGGAATTCTTCCTTCGACAGCTCGATGTTGTCAGTAGTATTGGTCGTAACGTTCAGTCGCGTAAGCACCGCCTTGGTGCCCGAACTCCAGGTGTCGCCCTCTGTCTGCCAAGTGATAGTGGCAGTCTTGGCTTCCTCGTCCAGTACGGCATGCACAGAACCTGCCATAACATTACTGTGTTTAGCAGAAGCCGATAGAGAGGTCCGCTTGCTGTACATGTTGTTCCATGCCGCATAATTCTTGGTATGCAAACGCCTGATAGTGAATTCGTAGTTGTAGCTCTTGCCCAACGGCACATCAAACTCATAGCTGTATGCTGTCCTGCCAGCAAGATAGCTAATGTTTTGAGTGGTAGTCTTTTCGGTGCTGGTACCCACTTCGGTGCTCTTGATGGTAAGCTCCATCTGGTCCTGAATGTAGTTCTGTGTAGGTGCCGCACTGAGATTCCAGTTCACCTTTATCTTGCGCGTCACCTGATCATAGTTGGCGCTGATTTCCTTCACCTGCGGATAGGCAGGGCGTGTGTGCGATGGACCTTCAGTGGTAAATGTAACACCTTTGTTGAAATCTGGTGTAAACACCTGCTTTACGATATAGTCTAAGGAGTTGTCAAGGCTCAACTCGTTTGTAGGCACAAAGAAGGTACCTGCTGTGTTGCTCGCTTTTATCTTGGCTACACCGTCTATGGCTGTGCCCGCCGAATTGCAAAGTATATAATGGCCATAGTTGTCTACCGAATTGTTGCCAGAACTGTTGCCCTTCTCAATATTAAGAAAGTATCCGGGAGTGTTACCTTGCACACCATAATAACCTTTGGTTATTTTGGTTTCGGCGCAAGTATATGCAGTAGATATGGTTTTATCATCTTTCACCGTATTGTCTCCGGCAATACCTTCTCGCCACCACTTTCCTCTGTAGTTTACAGTGACACTTGAGTTAAGGTGAGCTTGTTTTAAAGGTATCTTTACAAGTACATAATAAGCATCGTCCAAATATTTGTCGAGCCATTCTACGCATCCGCTGGGTAACTCGGGGTCACTGTTGACGTGTCCATTACTGCCATCCGTGAAATTGTCTTTTCCACCAATTTCGAGCTTATAGCCTGCTACGTCTACTGTTAGATTACCACTTGACGTACAGAATCCACAATGACCAGCATTGTTTCCTCCCCAATGCTGAAAGATACGGATGTAAAGATCAAGGGTTCCGTCAACTGGATTAAAATTTACCCAGTTCCATTCGTTTTTCCAGTTGGTTTGAGCCTACGCCTTCTGCACGGAGAACGCCATCAGCATCATGACACAAAGGAAGAACTGCATGAATCTTCCCGCAGGCGTTCGCATGGAACGCCGCATGGAAACAGAATTGCCTGCAACCCGCCCGTCCAAATAAGGCGGAGGTTGCTTCTCTCTTTTTCTTTTCATTTTAAGATGTTTTTATAGTTATTGATTAATTTAGATTATGTAATTTTGTTTCACATCACAAATTTAGACTTTTTCATTAAAATTAAGTGTCTGATTGCTGCGTCGCTGTGTCTACTTCCAACAAAAAAGGTGTCCACTTCGTAGGAAGTAGACACCTTAACAGTGTGTATCTTAACGGGTTACTATGCTTGTTTGTCTCGCCAGGCGATAGGCGTGCATCCCTCTTTCTCCTTAAACACTCTGTATAGATAGGAGCGTGAGGAGAAGCCACATTCTGAGGAGATGATGTCGTTGCTGTAGTCGGGATACTCAATCATCATGCGTTTGGCTGCATTGAAACGTATCTCGCTGAGCCATATACGGAACGTCGTGTTCTGGCACTGGCTGAAGAACTGCGTCAGTTCGTTTTTGTTGATGTCCAGCGAATGTGACAATGTAAGCATATTGACCGAACTGTCCTTATAGCCCATGTCTGCACACCACTTGTCGAGCGCCGCCTGGATGAAGGCGCTGCGTTCGGCTGAGAGGCGCTGCTCAGACCGGTCAGAGCCTGCTGCCGACTGCGAGGCGCAGCTCTCTGCCGTCGTCTGTTCGTCCTCGTCGTCGGTTTCGCCGTTGCCTCTTTCCCTATCCAGCAGCTCCTCGGTAGGTACGTAGCAGTTGCCGAACGCCACAAAGTTCACGATGAAGAACAGCAGTACAAGGAGTCCGATCGGACCTACTATGTACAACGACTTGGTGGAGAGGACGGCGAACGGCATGGATACGGCGGTGAGGAGAAGCATCACGACGCTCGCACGGGCATATCGCAGGAAGGGCACCATATCGGTGGCTGCCATCGTTTCGAGTATTCGCTTGCGCTTCTTCATCTCCTTCTGCACCATATATATGCAGTAGACCATATTGCCGAAGAAGAGAGCAAGCATCACGTAAAGCCATCCGCCAATGTTCAGGGAGCCGCTAAAGCTGTAGCCCACAGCGAAGGCGGCAAGCATGGCGGCGTATACAGCGGCGCAGATAAGGTTCATCTTACGGCGCTTGGTGTGGGTAGCCTCAATGTTGTAGATAGCAATCGAGAAAAGCGTGAAGCAAGGCAGGTAGACCAGCGCGTTGATGACGGCTCCCACAGCAGCGCCCGTGGCGCGGAAGCCGAAGTACATCTGCAGGAAGAAGTGTACCGCCATAAAAAGCAGGGCTGCGAATATCATCCAGCGCGACCACTCATACCGCCGGTTTATCCATCTCACGTGAAGACGCGTGACGGCAATGAAGAATGCGCTGATAAACATGAATATCAGACATGCAAACTGTAACAAATATAACATAACTCTTCAAGTATATTTTAATTGTATCTTTCTCTGCGGATGCGCATCCGCTTGTGTTAAGACAAGCAAAGTTACGCAAAAAAACGGAAATGTATAAAGAATGAAGAAAAGAAGTTGAGCGTTTTTAATTAAATATTAACAACAATCCCGTACCTACACAAACAAATATTTAGCATTTCTTTCATTTTCCTTACTTTTTATTCGTGTTTACCGATTTAAATGTATACTTTTGCATCACTACGCACAAAAGTATGACACAATAACAATTCTAACACATAAAAAAACACATGATTCTATGAAGAAAAACGTCATTACTCCAATGCGCCGCACAATACGTTGCGGCATCGTTTTCATATTGCTCATCTGCGGCATGTGCCAGCCGGCGCTTGCTGAGGAGCAGAGTCTGCTCACGCTGCTGTTCAAAGACGGCCACAAGCAGAGCTACGTCCTTGCCTCACGCCCCAAGGTTACGTTCGATTCGAGTACGCTTTATGTAGCCTCTGACGACGTGAAGGACGAGTATGTGCTCGCCGATGTCAGTCAGTTTGTCTTCGACAAGGGCGACGTCACAGCCATTGCAGCAGTTAAGGACGGCGAGTGTCGCCTGACTTTCGTAGACGGAGCGACAGTGGAAATGGAGGGTATAGGTGCCGCTACAGCCGTGCGTCTCTATGACGCATCCGGCAAGAGCATCACTGCCACCAAGGCAGACGCCAACGGCAAGGCGGTCGTAAGCCTCGCATCATGCCAGAACGGCATGTACGTAGTAAGCGTAGAAGGCGGCAAGTCGTACAAGGTTATCAAGAACAAGTAAGCCGAAAACTACCATCAAAGTAACATTATTATAATTATACACTATATGAAGAAGATTTACACCATCATAGCCGCACTCGCTATAGCAACGGGAGCCACGGCACAATCGTTCACGGTACATACAAAGGCAGGCAAGGAGATCAAGTATCATTGCTCTGACGTAGATAGCATCACCTTCGACAATGAAGCTGAGCCCGAGGTGGTAGCTCCTCGCATCGGCGACATCTATTACAGCGACGGAACATGGAGCACAAAGCTCAAGGAAGACGCCACACCTATAGGTATCGTCTTCCGCGTCGGCATAGCAGATGACATGAACGACCGCGAGGGATTCTACACAAAGAAGGACGGCGTGACACCGTTTGACGAGTTCCACGGATACGTAGTGGCTCTTCGTGACGCCACAGCGAAGGACGACACCAACGAAGGTGTATGGTGGAGCGCTTTCGACTCAAATTTCACCGGTACCGGTGCTTCCACAAACACAGCTGACTTCCTCGGCTACACCAACACACAGTCTATCGTTGAGACTGCCATCCGCGACAAGGGAGAGCTCAACGGCTCCACTAACAACTATCCTGCCACCTACTACGCCACCACCGTATACGAGCAGGCATGCCCCGCGCCCGAAAGCAGCTCTGGATGGTTCCTGCCGGCAGCAGGACAGATGGAGTATCTCTTCGACCGCGTCTACTTTGACGAAGACGGATCGGAACGTTCTTGTGTTTCAGCAACTTTTGACCTGCTTACCGAGGACCGCGCCACACCATTGTATGCCCCCGACTCAGAATACTGGACCAGTACGGAGAAGGTTGACTCTTACGGCACTTCCACATGGGCTTATTATTTCAGCTTCGACTCTTCACAGTTCAAGCCCGGCTTCGTGGCTGACTACCGCAAGAACAGCGGAATGCGTGTCCGCTCAATGTTGGCATTCTAAGATGAATGCTTAAAACGCATCATTTTCAACTTAAAACGATTAAGAACATAAGCAGTTTTTTCCCTGAAATATGAAAACCAACAAGTTTCTTATCCTGGCTGTCATGCTCATCTCTGCATTGACGAGCATTAATGCCCAGTCGTTCCACGTCTATCGCAACAATGGCAATGTCTCTGACTTCACCATAGCCGACGTAGACAGCGTCGTGTTTGACGTTCCCGAGGACGAAGGCCCGCACTTTCACCTCGAATATTCGAGTCTGACATCCACTTCCGTCACTCTCTCCGTCACACCGGAGGACAACTCTGTAGCCTATTATTACGACTGCGTTACGAAGGAACAGCTCGAGGAATCGAACGGTTCAATCGCTTCCGTCGTTGAGGGTTACCTCTCTTACTTGCAGCAGAGCCACCCCACTCTCTCCATGGAGAACATCCTTGAGGCAATCCTTTCAAAGGGTCCTGCCACTGACGACGTAAAGGGCCTGCCCGCCGGCACCGACTTCGTCTTCTACGCCATCCCCGTCAACAAGGAGGGAAAGTGCTACGGCAAGCCGACAACCAAGAACTTCAGCACACTGCCTGGAGGCAATCCAGCTGAATGCACGTTCGACATCTCATACACAGACCTTACCGCAGACGGATGCAACGTCATCATCAAGCCGTCTGATCCGTCAGTACGCTATTGGATGGGCATCACTCCGTTCGATAATTATCAAGGCGACAAGGCTCTCGCCTTGGACGTAAAGGAGAACATCGAATCGTATGCACAGTCTAAGGGCATGACCGTAGCTCAGGTTGTCAAGGGTGTTACGTTCACCGACAATATCGAGTCGCAGGAGTCAGGACTTGACCTCAACACCTCTTACTATATCTATGCATACGCCATGAACGAAGACGCTTCGGCAGCAGGAAAGATATACAAGCTCAAGTTCACAACTCGCGCTTCCGACTATTCGGACGCCGACATCAGCATCAAGTATCGCTATTACGATGGCGACGACCTCTACAACATGGACCCGACCAAATATGCCAACTTGAAGGGACGCGTATATATGCAGAGCGTGGTCACTCCTAACGACGACGCTGCTTACTGGGCAGTGGCTCTCGCCAAGGGCGACTTCACCGACGGGACAATGTTCCCGGACGAATCTACAAAGAACGCCGTGCTACAGGGTGGATATCTCAGCGCCACACAAAAGAACTTCGTAGCAGACTGGACCACATGTACGCTGCTCTATTTCGCTGCTGACGCTGCCGGTGTGGACGGCGCACTCCACCGTCTGCTCGTCGACTTCAATAAGGAAGGTGCAAGCCCCATCTCTACATTCACTGAGACAGTGGAGGCTCCCGCACGGGTTTCGCGTCTGCTCGTTCCGCGCCGTCAGGTTAACCCCGTTGCACGCAGAATGATGAAGAACGGCAACGCTGCCATCCATCGTACACTGGTGAAGTAAAAGAACTGAGATTAAAGAATATAACACATTAAATAAAGCGTTTGGAGAATAAAGAGATTAGCCTTGATTCTCCAAACGCTTTTTTTTATGCTGTTACAACGGCGTGGTAACGGTGTTACAGCATCGCGGTAACGGTATTACAGCACTGCGGTAATCATGTTACACCACCGCGGTAATGGGCTGCAGCTCCTGAAGGTCAGCATTTTTTGCATAAAAAAGTCATCGTTTTTCCCATTCGTGTTGTTTTATTTCATATATTTGCAAAATCTTTTATAAAAATAACAATCGTAAAGCAACGATGCGTAATCGTAAAGCAAACAGACAACTACTATTATCTATTATCAACCTAATAAACAAAACGTTATGAACAACATTCCATTAGTATTTTGGCTTATCCCGATAGCCAGCGTTGTAGCATTGGGAATGGCATGGTTCTTCTTCCGCTCGATGATGAACGAAGACGAAGGCACAGACAGAATGAAAGAGATAGCAGAGCACGTGCGCAAGGGCGCAATGGCTTACCTCAAGCAGCAGTACAAGGTTGTGACAATCGTGTTCGTGGTGCTCGCCATCGTGTTCGCGTTCATGGCTTATGTGCTTAAGGTGCAGAACCCGTGGGTGCCGTTCGCATTCCTCACCGGCGGTCTGTTCTCGGGTTTGGCAGGCTTCTTCGGCATGAAGACCGCAACCTACGCTTCGGCACGCACCGCAAACGGAGCACGCACGAGTCTGGACAAAGGTCTGAAGATAGCATTCCGCAGCGGTGCCGTCATGGGTCTCGTCGTTGTGGGTCTCGGACTGCTCGACATCGCCATCTGGTTTGTTGTTCTTAACGCCGTTTACGACGGAGAGGCTACCGCCCTCGTCACCATCACCACCACCATGCTCACCTTCGGTATGGGCGCTTCTACGCAGGCTCTCTTCGCCCGCGTCGGCGGAGGCATCTACACCAAGGCTGCCGACGTAGGAGCCGACCTCGTGGGCAAGGTGGAGGCTAACATACCCGAGGACGACCCGCGCAACCCCGCCACCATCGCCGACAACGTGGGCGACAACGTGGGCGACGTGGCTGGTATGGGCGCCGACCTATACGAGAGCTACTGCGGCTCTATCCTGTCGACGGCGGCGCTCGGCGCAACGGCGTTCGCCATGAACGCAGACATGCAGCTGCGCGCCGTGATAGCGCCAATGGTGATTGCGGCTATCGGCATCTTCCTCTCGCTCATCGGCATCTTCCTCGTGCGCACCAAGGAGGGCGCAACGATGAAGGAACTGCTCCACTCGCTCGGTCTCGGCACCAACGTGAGTGCGGCGCTCATAGCCGTTGCCACCTTTATTATATTATACCTGCTGGGCATAGAGAACTGGCTCGGACTCTCGTTCTCGGTGATTAGCGGACTCGTGGCAGGCGTCGTAATCGGTCAGGCTACCGAATACTACACCTCGCACAGCTACACGCCGACGCAGAAGATTGCGGAGGCTTCGCAGACCGGTCCCGCAACGGTTATTATAAAAGGTATAGGAACGGGCATGATATCGACGATGGTTCCTGTCGTTACTATCTCTGTAGCCATCATGCTCAGCTATCTCTGCGCCAACGGCTTCGATATGTCGCTCTCGGCTAAGTCGATAAGCACCGGTCTCTACGGCATCGGCATCGCTGCCGTGGGCATGCTCTCGACACTCGGCATCACTCTCGCCACCGACGCCTATGGACCTATCGCCGACAACGCCGGCGGCAATGCGGAGATGAGCGGACTGGGCAAGGAAGTGCGCGAGCGCACCGACGCTCTCGACGCTCTCGGCAACACCACAGCGGCTACGGGCAAGGGCTTCGCCATCGGTTCGGCGGCGCTCACGGCGCTGGCTCTGCTGGCTTCGTACATAGAGGAGATAAAGATAGCGATGATACGCGCCGTGGACAACGGCAAGCAGTATCTCGACGCAGCGGGCAACGTGTTCGACCCGACCAACGCAAGCACGATAGACTTCATAGAGTTCTTCCAGGTGAACCTCATCAACCCGAAGGTGCTCGTCGGAGCATTCCTCGGAGCCATGGCAGCCTTCCTGTTCTGCGGCCTCACGATGGGCGCAGTAGGCAGAGCTGCGGAGTCGATGGTGCAGGAGGTGCGCCGTCAGTTCCGCGAGATTAAGGGCATACTCGAAGGCAAGGCAACGCCCGACTACGGTCGTTGCGTGGAGATAAGCACACGCAGCGCACAGCGCGAGATGATTGTGCCGTCGCTCCTCGCCATCGTCATACCTATCGTCGTAGGCTTGGTGCTCGGCGTAGCCGGTGTGCTCGGTCTGCTCACGGGTGGCTTGGCGGCAGGCTTCACGCTCGCCGTGTTCATGTCCAACTCGGGCGGCGCATGGGACAACGCGAAGAAGATGATTGAGGAAGGCCACTTCGAAGGCAAGGGCAGCGACAACCACAAGGCCACCATCGTAGGCGACACCGTGGGCGATCCGTTCAAGGACACCTCAGGACCGTCGCTCAACATCCTCATCAAGCTCATGTCTATGGTGAGCATCGTGATGGCTGGTCTTACCATCGCCTTCTTGTAACGTAAGGGATTATTGGGCTAAAAAAGAAAGCCCCAGCAAATAAAAACGTTTGCCGGGGCTTTCTTTTTAACTAATAATGGGCATGAAACAAAATATTAATGCTTTTTTATTAACTTTCTCATTTATTTAGTTTAATTTTGCAAAACGAAAGGAAATAACAACCATCTAACTAAATTTTTGTGTAATATGAAAAAGTTCCTCCTTACTTTTGCTATGCTGATAGTAGCTGTCAGCTCGGCATTGGCACAGGTTACGACCTCTGCGTTATCAGGAAAAGTTTCGCTTCAGAGCAACGGCGAGTCGCTTATCGGCGCTGTTGTGCAGGCTGTGCATGAGCCTTCGGGCACACGCTACGCCACAGCGACTAACATCGACGGACGCTATACCATCCAGGGTATGCGTGTCGGCGGTCCGTACAAGGTGACTGTTAGCTACATCGGCTACACCAAGAAGAACATTACGGGCATCACTCTGCAGCTCGGTGAGACCTACAACCTCAACGTGAACATGAGCGAAGACCAGAACGAGCTGGGCGAGGTAGTAGTAAGCGCAAAGGGTTCGAAGTTCGCAGGCGAGAAGACCGGTGCAACAACCAACATCTCGCAGACACAGATGCAGAACATTCCGACCATCAACCGCAGCATCTCTGACATCGCACGCCTCTCGCCGTACGCTAACGGCATGAGCTTCGCAGGCGGTGACGGACGTTCTACAAACTTCACACTCGACGGTGCGAACCTCAACAACAACTTCGGTCTGACATCCAAGCTCCCGGGCGGCGGCAATCCTATCTCTATGGACGCCATCGACGAGGTGCAGGTAGTGGTTTCGCCGTACGACGTGCGCCAGACCAACTTCATCGGCGGCGGCATCAACGCCGTTACAAAGTCGGGTACGAACACCTTCAAGGGTTCGGCATACATCTACTACAACAACGAGAACATGCACGGCAACCGCGTTGACGACGCCGACCTCGGCGAGCGCGGCAAGAACCGCACAACGACATACGGCTTCACCCTCGGCGGCCCGATCGTGAAGGACAAGCTCTTCTTCTTCGCCAACGCCGAATATACAAAGGTGCCTGGCGTAGCTAACCGCTGGGCTCCGTCTGAGAACGGCAAGGCTGACATCGACAAGTACATCTCTCGTACAAAGAAGAGCGACCTCGACCGCGTCGCTCAGTTCCTTAAGGAGAAGTACGGCTACAACCCGGGTTCTTACACCAACTGGGGCGCCGACGAGCACAACCTCAAGTTGCTCGGTCGCATCGACTGGAACATCACCAACGACCACCATCTTGCAGTGCGCTTCAACCACACAGCCAACAAGATGTGGAACGCGCCTAACGGCAACTCGTCTGACACGGGCTACCGTCTGCGCAACATGGACCGACTCTCGCAGTACTCGATGTCGTTCTCTAACTCTATGTACTCAATGGATAACAATGTGACATCTGTAACTGCCGACCTCAACAGCCGCTTCGGCGACAAGTTCGCCAACCAGTTGCTCTTCACATATACAGACATGAAGGACGGACGCGGTTCTGACTCTTCTATCTTCCCGTTCGTCGACATCATGAACGGCTACGAGACTCTCGCCGACGGCACCGTAAAGCAGGACCTCTCGCCGTATATGAGCTTCGGCTACGAGCTCTTCTCTTACAACAACCAGGTGAAGAACAAGGTGCTCAGCCTTACCGACAACTTCACATGGTATGCTGGCAACCACAAGGTGACAGCGGGCTTCAACTTCGAGCATCAGCTTGCTAACAACGCATACATGCGCGGCGGCACAGGCTACTACCGCTACCGCTCGCTCGACGACTTCCTCACCGGCGCTGCGCCTGAGACCGTGGGCCTCGCTTACGGCTACAACGGAGCTACAAGCCCTACATCAGAGGTTAAGTTCAACCAGTATGGTATCTACCTGCAGGACGAGTGGAACGTGAACGACCGCCTGAAGCTCACCGGCGGTATCCGCTTCGATAACATCGCCTTCGACGACGACGACATCATGACCAACAACGCCATCAAGGCGCTCGACTTCGGCGGAAAGCACATCGACACCGGTATGTGGCCGAAGAGCAACATTCAGATTTCGCCGCGCGTAGGCTTCGTATGGGACGTGCTGGGCAACAAGAGCCTCAAGGTGCGTGGCGGTACTGGTCTGTTCGCAGGCCGTCTGCCGTTGGTATTCTTCACCAACATGCCGAGCAACTCGGGTATGATTCAGCAGAACCCGTTCAACGCTGTTACAAAGTACAACAGCGACGGCACAGTGCAGTCGTCTGACCCGCTGCTCAACAACTTCAAGGGCGGACTCGTAACCGACCGCGACAAGATTCGCGAACTGCTCGGTGCGCCGGCAAGCATCACTCCTGACGACGGCACTCTGGCAAGAACAATCGGCGGCGTAGACCGCAACTTCAAGATGCCGCAGGTATGGAAGTCGTCACTCGCTGTAGACTATCAGGTGCCGGTTAGCTTCCCGATGACGCTCACAGCAGAGTTCATCTACACAAAGAAGATCACCGACGTGATGCTGAAGAACTACAACATCAAGGACGACACTTCTGAGTGGGGTCACCTCAACGGAGCTGACAACCGCCTCGTTTATCCGAAGAACTTCACATACTACTCGAACATCAACGATGCGTGCGTGCTCACCAACACTCACAAGGGATACGGCTACACCTTCAACATCACAGCTACAGCCGAGCCGCTGAAGAACCTCAACGTGATGGCTGCCTACACACACACCGTGATGAAGGAGGTATCGGGTATGCCGGGTAGCAACGCTTCTTCTGCATGGTCGGGTCTGTACACCATCAACGGTCCTAACTTCTCTAAGGTGCAGAACTCACAGTACGTCATCCCAGACCGCATCATCGCTAACGTAAGCTACAAGTATGCCAAGGATCACTTCAGCCTCTTCTACACTGGCTACTCTCCGTCGGGCTACAGCTTCCTCTACAACGGCGATATCAACGGCGACCGCATCAAGAACGACTTGATGTACATACCGAGAAACGACTCTGAAATCAACTTCGTAAGCGACGCCGACCGCCAGGCATTCTGGAAGTTCGTAGAGCAGGACAAGTATCTGAAGAACCACAAGGGCGAGTACGCAGAGGCTTATAGCGCTCGTGCTCCGTTCATACACCGCTTCGACTTCCGTTGGGCACACGACTTCGACGTGAAGATAGGCAACACACGCAACCGCCTGCAGCTCAGCCTCGACATCATGAACGTAGGCAACCTCTTCAACTCGAAGTGGGGCGTAGCCAAGAACATGGGTAGCTGCAACAACGGCCAGGTTCTGAAGGTGAACAAGGTGGAGAACAACACACCGGTGTTCAGCATGATGAAGGTGAACGGCGAGTATGCTACTAAGACCTGGAACTTCAACCACAACTACGACCAGTGCTGGAAGATGCAGATCGGTATCAAGTACACATTCAACTAATTCATAACAGACAGATATGAGAAGGATAATCGTTGTCCTTTCGCTATTACTTTGTTCGCTGGCAAGCTCGCTTGCCGGCGAACATCGTATTGTGATAGTCTCTCTCGACGGTTGCCGCTGGGACTATCCGCAGATGTACCACACGCCGTTCCTCGACAAGCTCGGACACGACGGCGTGAAGGCTGTGATGCAGCCCTCGTTCCCCTCGTCTACCTTCCCCAACCACTACACGCTCGCTACTGGCCTCGTGCCCGACCACCACGGCATCATCGCCAACGTGTTCTACCACAAGGCTACCAACACCACCTTCGCTCTGGGCAAGAACCAGAACGACCCTGCCTACTGGGGCGGCGACCCGATATGGCTCACCGCAAAACGTCAGGGCAAGCGCGTGGGCGTGGTCTACTGGCCTGGCTCCGACGTGGCTATCAAGGGCGAATATCCAGACTACTGGCACAGCTATGCCAAGAAGCCGCTGCTGACGTACGTGGAGCGAGTGGCGAAGATTGAGGAGATGCTGAAGATGCCTGCCGACAAGCGTCCGCAGCTCATCATGGCTTACTTCGACGAGCCCGACCACAGCGGACACGTCTTCGGACCGGAGAGTCCTGAGACGCGCAAGCAGCTGGAGGCGCTCGACTGTCTGCTCAACCAGCTCTGGAACGACATACAGCGCATGCCCGACGCTGCCGACATCGACCTCATCGTGACTGCCGATCACGGCATGGCACGTCTCTCCAACGAGCGCATCATACGTCTCGACAAGGTGCTCGACAAGTCGTGGTACGAGCGCCTCGCGACGGGCTTCCCCACAATGGTGTTCGCCAAGAAGGGCTGCGAGGGCAAGATTCTGAAGGCGCTCAACGCCGTGCCTCACCTCAGGGCGTACCGCAAGGCTGAGGTGCCAGAGTATCTGCACTTCGGCACGAACGAGAACATCGGCGACATCGTGGTGCTCAGCGACATCGGATTCATCACAAGTGAGCACGACCGCACCATAGCCGGCGCGCACGGCTTCGACCCTACGTACAGCGACATGCACGTGCTGTTCCGCGCCTGTGGTCCCGACTTCCGCAAGGGCTACACCCGCGAGTCTACATTCCGCAACGTGAACGTCTACCCTCTCCTCGCCCATCTGCTCGGCATCACCCCCTCGCCGTCGGACGGCAGTCTGGAGGAAGTGAAGGACCTGCTTGCGGAGTAAGAAGATCACTAAAAACCATTCACATTACTATGAAACATATCATAACATCATGCTTGATTGCGATAAGCGCAATGACCGCTTACGCTCAGCACACTCCAGTTTATCTGGACGAGACACAGCCAATGGAGCTGCGTATTGACGACGCCCTCTCGCGTATGACTCTTCAGGAAAAGATACGCGTCATACATGCACAGAGCAAATTCTCATCTGCCGGAATACCGCGATTGGGATTTCCCGACTTCTGGACAGACGACGGCCCTCACGGTGTACGCCCTGACGTGTTGTGGGACGAATGGGAGCAGGCAGGACAGACCAACGACTCGTGCGTGGCATTCCCTGCGTTGACCTGTCTCGCTGCCACATGGAACCCAGACCTCGCCACGCTCTACGGCAAGAGTCTTGGCGAAGAAGCCCTCTATCGTGGCAAGGACATGATTCTCGGACCGGGCGTCAACATCTATCGCACCCCGCTCGGCGGACGCAACTTCGAGTATATGGGCGAAGACCCTTACCTGGCGGCTACGATGGTGGTGCCTTACATACAGGGTCTGCAGTCGAACGGTGTTTCGGCATGCGTGAAGCATTACTGTCTGAACAATGACGAGGAATATCGTAACCAGGTGAACGTCGTAGTAAGCGACCGCGCTCTGCATGAGATCTATCTGCCGGCGTTCAAGGCTGCCGTGGAGCAAGGCAAGGTTTGGGCCATTATGGGTGCATACAACCTTTACAAGAACGAGCACAACTGCCACAACCAGTACACGCTCAACCGCATACTGAAGGGCGAATGGGCGTTTGACGGCGTGGTAGTGAGCGACTGGGGCGGATGTCACGACACCGACCAGGCTGTGAAGAACGGGCTGGACATGGAGTTCGGAACATGGACCAACGGCCTTTCAGCAGGAACAAGCAACGCTTATGACAACTATTATCTTGCCACACCATATATCAATGGTATAAAGAGCGGCAAATACACCACCCGAGAACTCGACGACAAGGTGCGCCGTGTGCTGCGACTCTTCTTCCGCACAACGATGAACCGTCAGCGTCCGCACGGATTCCTTTGTTCAGAATCGCACTACGAGGCTGCCCGCCAGATTGCTGACGAGGGCATCGTGCTACTACAGAACCGCAACAACGTGCTGCCTATCGACCGCAACAAGGCGAAGCACATACTCGTTGTGGGCGAGAATGCCATCAAGATGATGACCGTCGGCGGCGGTTCGTCATCGCTGAAGGTGCAGCGCGAGACACTTCCACTCGACGGACTGCGAGCAAAACTTGGAGGTACGGCAGAGATTGACTATGCACGCGGATACGTCGGAGACGTGACGGGCGAATACAACGGAGTGGAAACGGGACAGAACCTGAAGGACGACCGCTCCGCCGACCAACTCATCGCCGAGGCTGTGGAGAAGGCTAAGGATGCCGACTATGTCATTATGGTGGGCGGACTGAACAAGTCGGACTATCAGGACTGCGAAGGACACGACCGCAAGCAGTATGAGTTGCCATACGCGCAGAACCGCCTCATCGAAGCACTTGCCAAGGTAACCGACCGCCTCATCTACGTAAACGTGTCGGGCAACGCCGTGGCAATGCCTTGGCGAGACAAGGTGGCAGCCATCGTACAGAGCTGGTTCATAGGTTCGGAAGCTGGCAACGCCATCGCCGACGTGCTGACAGGCGACGCCAATCCGAGCGGCAAGCTGCCGTTCACATGGTATGGAAGCCTCAACGACTGTGGCGCTCACGCTCTGAAAACATATCCTGGCACGTGGCGAACCACCGACGACAAGACAGTTGGTTTTGACAAGGTAATCGACGAAGAATATAAGGAAGGCATATATGTGGGCTACCGCTGGACGGAGAAGAAACACATCAAACCGACATTTGCTTTCGGACACGGACTGAGTTACACATCATTCAGCATCAGCGCCCTGCGACAGTCGGCAAAAGAAATGACTCGCGACGGCAAATTGACGTTCACCGTAACCGTCAAGAACACCGGCACAAAGCGTGGCGCAGAGACCGTACAGCTCTACATAAAGGACGTGAAAGCATCGGTAGACCGTCCTGTGAAGGAGCTGAAAGGCTTCAAGAAGGTATGGCTCAACCCCGGCGAACAGCAGGACGTAGACATCACCATCGACAATGCAGCTCTCTCTTTCTACGACGAAACGTCAAGTGCATGGAAATCGGAGAACGGCGTGTTTGAGGCTCTCATAGGAAACGCCTCTGACAACACACCATTAAAAGCACGCTTCACACTTAGATAAAACTGCGTGAGGCAGACAGACACGCCGCACAACGAAGCAGAAGCGTACAAATTCAAAACAAAAAAACATCATTTCACAAGAGGTATGACCACAATAGGCATACCTCTTTTTTTATTTTGCATAGTGTAAAACGACATCAGCAGAACATAACGACTATCGAACAACACAGAATAACAATATATTTTAAACTCTTAAACGATGAGAAACATGAACTGCTTCTTAAAACGACGGTCATGATTAACGTCAATGTCTCTGTTAATTATACTCAACACTTTCAACTTTTCGGAAGAAAGTGTTGAGTATGCTTCACACTTTTATTATTTTTGCAAGAAACATAAACACAAGAAATCTATATAATTATATAATAATGATAGAAAGCATCATAGTAGTAATAGTGGCAGCCATCATCATCGGCGTGGTGGCGTATTCTTACAGCAAGAGAATAGCAGACCTTAAGGATGTACACAACAAGCAAATCGCCGAACTGAAAGAGGCGCACGAGAAGCAGATTGCTGAACTGAAAGAGGCGCAGACAGCACAGCTCGAACAGCTGAAGGCGGCTCAGACGGCGCAGCTCAATCAGGTGAAAGAGACGCAGGAAAAGCAGATTGAGGCGCTCAGAGAGATGAACCGCGAGCAGGTGGAGAGTCAGATGAAGCTAATTCGTGAGCAGATGCAGACCACATCAGAGGAGATTCTGAAACGACGCCAGGACGAACTGGGCGAACGCAACAAGGAGCAGGTATCGAAGATAATCGACCCGCTCACACAAAGCCTGAAGAGCATGCGCGAGGCGTTCGACAAATCGAAGGAACAGCAGAACGAAGCGCTCACACGTCTCGATGCCACGATAAAGGTGAACATGGAGAAGAGTGCGGCGCTGGGCGAGACTGCCGACCGGCTGACACGTGCGCTCACCGGAGAGGTGAAGGTGCAGGGCAACTTCGGCGAGCTGAAGCTGAAACAGCTGCTTGAAGACCTCGAGCTGAAGGAGGGCGAGCAGTTTGACACGCAGGAGACGCTGCGCGACAAGGCGGGCAAGCAGGCGAAGGGCGACGACGGACGCGGACTCATACCCGACTTCATCCTCCACTTCCCGAACAACCGCCACGTGGTGGTCGACTCGAAGATGTCGCTCACCGACTACGAGCGCTACATGAACGCCGAAGACGGCACGCCCGAGAAGTCGGAATATCTGAAGGCACACGTAGCAAGCGTGCGTGCTCAGGTGAAGCGACTGGCGCGCAAGGAGTATACGAAGTATCTGCCCGAGGGCTACAACCGCCTCAACTTCGCCATCATGTACGTACCTATAGAAGGAGCATTGAACCTCGCGCTGCTCAACGACACCACGCTATGGCGCGAGGCTTACGACGAAGGCGTCATGATTCTCGGTCCGCAGACCATGTACATGAACCTTCGCGTGCTGGAGATGATGTGGACGCAGGTGCGCCAGCTGAAGAACCAGCAGGCGATGATAGACGCAGCGAACATCGTCGTAGAGCGTGTGCAGGACTTCGGTATGCGCTTCATCGACGTGGAGACGAGCATGAACAGCACGGTGGAGAAGATGGCTAAGCTGAAGGTGTCGACGGCGGAAAGCGGCAGAAGCATCATCACCGCTGCAAAAAGTCTGCTGAAAGCCGGAGCGAAGGAAAACAAGAAGAAGAAGTCGCTCGACGAAATGGACAGCACGGTGTTCATCGAAAGCGACGAATAAAAAAAAGTCCTCGAAAGTTGGCAACCAACTTTCGAGGACTTTTTTATATATTAGAGTGCGTCAATCACGCTGCAGATATCGCCGAAGATGCGTGGCAACTCGCCGAGTCCGTTGATGTGGTGGTGAATGCCTTCGCCCTTGTACCACTCGATAAGCGGAGCAGTCTGGTTGTGATAAACGTCGAGGCGCTTCTTGATAGTCTCAGCGTTGTCGTCAGAGCGTCCGCTCTCCTGACCGCGCTTGATAAGACGAGTCATCAGCTCGTCCTCCGGAACGTCGAGCTCAATCATGGCAGCCACCTTGTGTCCGCGCTCTGCGAGCATCTTCTTCAGAGCCTCAGCCTGCGGGATTGTGCGCGGGAAACCGTCGAAGATTACGCCCTTGTGCTCCTTGCCGAAGCTGTCATACACACTTGCGAGGATGTTGACCATCAGCTCGTCTGGGATGAGCTGTCCGTTGTCGATAAAACCCTTGGCAGTCTTGCCAAGTTCTGTTCCGTTCTTGATCTCGTTGCGAAGAACGTCGCCTGTAGAGATGTGGTTGAAACCATACTTCTCAATCATCAGGTCGCTCTGAGTGCCCTTGCCTGAACCAGGAGCACCGAAAATTACGATGTTTTTCATCTGAATTCTTTATTATGTAATGTTATTGTTTACTCCTACTCCACCACTGTATATATATCGCGCAGGTTGCGTCCCTGCTGGTCGTAGTCGAGTCCGTAGCCGAGGATGAAGTCGTTTGGTATCTCGATGGCTACATACTCTGTGTCGAGAGGCACCTTCAGACACTCCGGCTTGAGCAGCAGAGTACAGATGTGCACCGACTCCGGCTCCTTCTCCTTGAGTTGCTCGAGAAGAGTCTGCATAGTGAGTCCCGACTCGATGATGTCCTCAACGATGATTACGGTGCGGCCCTTGATATCATCGTTCAAACCGATGAGCTGCTTCACCTTTCCGGTAAACGCAGTGCCCTCGTACGACGACATCTTGACGAACGAAATCTCGCACGGCACGTTGATCATACGCATGAGGTCGGCAGCGAACACGAACGATCCGTTAAGCATGGCGAGCAACAACGGGTTCTTGCCTGCCATGTCCTTGTTGATACGATCGGCTACGACCTTTACTTTTTGAAGAATCTCAGCTTCGGGGATTGACACCTTGAAGGTCTTGTCCTTTATTTTTATCACGCTCATAGGGTACAATATTTATAATTAGGTGCAAAGTTACTGAAAGTCTTGCACATAAAAAAACTGCTTGCAGATTTTTTTTTGTCGAGACGCATCGTTAAGTGTCAGAAAGTTAGTGCAAATAGCTTAGCTATGATAAAAATTTGCGAGCATATTTTGTATTGTCTTCGGTTTGCAGTAACTTTAAATAAGTTACGCTGCACCTCAACAATAAAAATATGCGAGCATATTTTGTATTGTCTTCGGTTTGCAGTAACTTTGCACACATGAAACAAAATCAAGCATCTTTGAGCAGCAAGCAGTATGCTGTGCCGTTCATCCTCATCACCTCACTCTTCTTCATGTGGGGCTTTGCACGCGCCATCCTCGACGTGCTTAACAAGCATTTCCAGAATGCGCTCGACATCAGCATCACACAGTCGGCACTGATTCAGGTGACCACTTATCTCGGCTACTTTCTCATGGCGATACCCGCCGGTCTGTTCATCAACCGTCAGGGCTACCGCCGCGGCGTGGTAAGCGGACTCCTGCTGTTCGGCTTAGGCTCGCTGGCGTTCATCCCCTGCTCAATGCTGGGCACGTTCTACGCCTATCTCGTGGCGCTGTTCATCATCGGTTGCGGACTCGTGTTCCTCGAGACCTCAGCCAATCCGTACGTAACGGAGCTTGGTCCGAAGGAGACAGCCACGTCGCGTCTTAACTTCTCGCAGTCGTTCAACGGTGTAGGCTCAATGTTCGCCACACTCGTCGTGGGCAGCTTCCTCTTCCAGGGCGCCGACGGCAGCGCAGGCGGCGACGCCGTGATACCTTACACCATAATGGGCGCGTTCGTGCTACTCATAGCCGTGGTTTTCGCACGAGTGAAACTGCCGGAGATTGTTCACGACAACGACAACGACACAAAGCAGGGCGCACACAACCTGAAGATGCTCTTCCGCAACCGCTGGTTCGTGTTCGGACTGCTTGCGCTACTCGCATACGAGGTGGCGGAGATTTCGATAAACTCCTACTTCATCAACTTCGTGACAGGTCAGGGCTGGATGAAGGCAGCCACGGGCTCTACGATACTCACCATCGGTCTGGGCGTGTTCATGCTGGCGCGCTTCATCGGTGCGGCTGTGATGAGCAACATTGCGGCAGAGAAGTATCTCGCCGTATGCGCTCTCGGCACCGTTATCTGCATCGCCGTTCTGCTGCTCGACTTCGGTCGCGACGTGTCTGTTCTGGCGCTCATAGCCAACTATTTCTTCGAGGCAATCATGTTCCCGACCATCTTCGCCCTCACGCTGCGCGGACTCGGCGGACTCACCAAGAGCGCTTCGTCGATACTGATGATGACACCGGTAGGCGGCTGCGGATTCCTTCTGATGGGTATCATCGCCGACTCTACCGACAACTTCACGCTGCCATTCTTCATACCGCTCGCAGGCTTCGCCTTCGTGCTCGTATACGCTCTGCGTTATACCATGAAGCGTGCGGCTTAAGACATTCTGCAACTTGTCAGCTTGCCATTGATTCAAGCTGACAAGTTGCTACTATTTCGCCCCCAAACCCATAAAAACTTCATTTATATACAGCCGTACCTGCAAAAACTTGGTGCAGGTATGCCTTATTCTGCGATATTTTCCGTAACTTTGCAAGTTGTCAATCTATTGATTGATTGATAGTTGTCCTTTTTATTCATCTATAAAGCATAAATACAGACAATGGCAGAATCTAATTTCGTAGACTATGTAAAGATATATTGTCGCTCAGGCAAGGGCGGCAGAGGCTCTATGCACCTCCGTCACGTGAAGTATAACCCCAACGGCGGACCCGACGGCGGCGACGGCGGACACGGCGGCAGCATCTACCTGCGCGGCAACCACAACTACTGGACGCTGCTCCACCTTAAGTTCCAGCGCCACGTCTTCGCCGAGCACGGAGGCAACGGCGGTCGCGACAAGTGTCACGGCAAGGACGGCCAGGACATATACATCGACGTGCCGTGCGGAACGGTGGTATACGACGCCGAGACGGGCAAGTACGTATGCGACGTGATGCACGACGGACAGGAAGTGCTGCTGCTCAAGGGCGGCAGAGGCGGACTCGGCAACTTCCAGTTCCGCTCAGCTACCAACCAGTGCCCGCGCTATGCTCAGCCGGGCGAACCGATGGAGGAGATGACCATCATCCTCGAGCTGAAGCTGCTCGCCGATGTAGGTCTTGTGGGTCTTCCGAACGCAGGCAAGTCGACACTGCTCTCAGCCGTGTCGAGCGCACGCCCGAAGATTGCCAACTACCCGTTCACCACGCTCGAACCGTCGCTCGGCATCGTCGACTACCGCGACCACAAGTCGTTCGTGATGGCAGACATCCCGGGAATCATCGAGGGAGCAAGCGAAGGCAAGGGACTCGGTCTGCGCTTCCTGCGCCACATCGAGCGCAACTCGCTGCTGCTCTTCATGGTTCCTGGCGACACCGACGACATCAAGCGCGAATACGAACTGCTGAAGAACGAGCTTGAGAAGTTCAACCCCGAGATGCTCGACAAGCACCGCGTATTGGCCGTGACGAAGTGCGACCTGCTCGACGACGAACTCATGGACATGCTGCGCGAGACGCTGCCCGACGACCTACCCGTAGTGTTCATCTCCTCCGTTACCGGACTCGGCATCCAGGAACTGAAGGACACGCTGTGGCAGGAGCTCAACTCGGAGAGCAACAAGCTGCAGAACATCACAGCCGAGGACACACTCGTACACCGCGACAAGGACATGACACGCTTCATGGCAGAAATGAAGGCGGAGGGCGAGGACGATATTATCTACATCGACGACGACGACATCGAGGACGTTGACGACGTGGAAGACCTCGACGACTTTGAATACGAAGAGGAGGCAGACAATGAGTAACACCGCGCTGCGCCTTACATATTATAATATAGCCGACGGCGTGTGCGCTTTCTCAACCACACGCCACGGCGGAACCAGCGAGGGCAACCACGCCTCGCTGAACATCAACCCCTACTGCGGCGACAAGCCCGAGCACGTGGCTGCCAACCGCACGCTGCTGGCTGAGGAGCTGGGCGTAGACGCCGACCGCATCATACTGCCCCACCAGACACACGGCACCGAGACACGCATCATAGGCAAGGAGTTCTGCGCCCTGCCCGAGCAGATACGCCAGATGCTGCTCGAAGGCGTCGACGCGCTGCTCACCGACGTAAAGGGCGTATGCATCGGAGTGTCGACAGCCGACTGCATACCCGTACTGCTCTACGACGAGGAGCACCACGCCGCAGCAGCCGTTCACGCCGGATGGCGCGGAACACTGGCACGCATCGTGGGCAAGGCGATAGCCGACATGAGCATCGCCTACAAGACCGACCCGAAGAAGCTGAAAGCCGTAATCGGACCGGGCATATCCAGGAAGAACTTCGAAGTGGGCGACGAGGTATACGCCGCTTTCGAAGAGGCAGCCTTCGACATGCCGACGCTCGCACAGCAGGAGATAAAGCGCAACCCCGACGCCGCAGACCCGTCGAAGCTGTTCGAGAAGAAATGGCACATCGACCTGAAACTCGCCAACCGACAGCTGCTCGAGCACGCCGGCGTGGCTGATGAGAATATCCTCGAAAGCGACGTCTGCACATACGACAGCGTAGACGAATACTTCTCGGCACGACGCCTCGGCGCCGAGTCGGGACGCATCTATTCGGGCATTATATTATAGTCCGCGCCGAACGATACGGACACGCACGCCGAACGATACGGACATCCGCAACGGTCGGCGCACGCAACTTTTGAAGAAGACTAATCAAACAAACAATAATGCGAATAAAGAAACTACTATTAGCCATAGCCACACTCACCCTCGTGTCGGCAACACCCGTAAAGCATCAGTTCACTGCTGCCGAACAGCAGCAGATCAGCATATCAACACCCGGACTCTTCAACCGCTCCGATGCGTTCAGCATCGACCTCGGTCTGCTCAAACCCAACGAATACTCGTTCCCGCTGCCCGTGGGCAAAGCCACGATGCGCAAGAACGACATAGTGCAGATAGACACCAAGGACGGCGACAACGTGAAGGCGATGTTCGACGGAACGGTGCGTCTCGCACGCAAGCACCAGGACATGGGCTACGTGATAGTGATACGCCACCGCAACGGACTGGAGACCGTATACGCCAACAACGCCGAGAACATGGTTGAGGTGGGACAGCACGTACGCGCCGGACAGACCATCGCCATCGTCGGACACCGCGACGGCAAGTTCTACTGCGACTTCTCTATCATGATCGACGGCAAGCGCATCAACCCCGCCGCCGTGTTCAGCATAAACAGCCACCGACTGCACCGCCACACGCTGCTCTGCGAGAAGCACAGCTCGTACATCAACGTGTCGACCGTGGGCGAGAAGGTAGACCTCGACGAGAACCCCAACTTCACAACCGAGGACGTGTTCGAGAAGAAGCAGACCTACAAGTGGAACCTCGAGGAGATGAAGAAAGGCAGCTGGGCGTATCCGTTGCCCGGAGCCAAGGTGATAAGCCCCTACGGAGGCAAGCGCCGACACAGCGGCGTAGACCTAAAGACGAAACCGAACGACGAGATAGTGGCAGCATTCGACGGCGTGGTGACACGCTCCAACTCTCACTACGGCTACGGACTCTGCATCGTCGTCAAGCACGCCAACGGACTGGAGACACTCTACTCGCACCAGTCGAAAAACCTCGTGAAGGTGGGCGACAAGGTGAAAGCCGGTCAGGTGATAGGTCTCACCGGACGCACCGGACGCGCCACAACCGAACACCTCCACTTCGAAACCGTGTTCAAAGGACGCCGATTCAACCCGAATCTCATCTTCGACCATAACTCGCGACAGCTGCAGAAGTCGACGCTCACGCTCACCAAGAACGGCGGCATCACCTCGAAACGCAACTAAGCGACCACGACGCACAACGATAACACGTTACGCCAAAACAACTAAAATCGGCGCAAAACACAGCAAAAAGCGCCGATTTTAGTTACAGAACGTTAAAAACAAGCATTTTTCGACCAAAATCGAAAAAATCTCCGCAAAACATTTTGCGGTTACAGAAAAATGCTATAACTTTGCACTCGCTTTCAAGAACAAAGCAATTGCAAAGCAAGGGCGTTTAGCTCAGCTGGTTTAGAGCATCTGCCTTACAAGCAGAGGGTCGGCGGTTCGAATCCGTCAACGCCCACATAAAGCGAACAAGTTTTCAACTTGTTCGCTTTTTTTGTATATACACAAAAATCGTATACACGCGAAAACAAAATCACATAATTTCACATAAAAACCACACACAAATAAAAACTTATTTGTAATTTTGCATCCGTAATTACACATAATTATATATAATAGCCAATTATGAAACTTGATTTGCTGACAGCCATCTCGCCGATTGACGGCCGTTATCGTGGCAAGACCGAGCGCCTTGCCGACTACTTCTCAGAGTATGCACTGATACGCTACCGCGTACGTGTGGAAATCGAATACTTCATCACGCTTTGTGAGTTGCCATTGCCGCAGCTCGCTTCGTTCGACCATCAGCTCTTCGACCAGCTGCGCGACATCTACCGCAACTTCGGCGAAGAGGAAGCACAGCGCGTGAAGGACATCGAGAAAGTAACTAACCACGACGTGAAGGCTGTGGAATACTTCATAAAGGAGGAGTTCGACCGCATCGGTGGACTCGACGCTTACAAGGAGTTCATCCACTTCGGTCTCACTTCGCAGGACATCAACAATACATCAGTGCCCCTCTCTATCAAGGAGGCGCTCGAGCAGTTCTACTACCCGCTCTGCGAGGAGCTCATCGCACAGCTTCGCCAGTATGCAGAGGAGTGGGCAGCAGTGCCTATGCTCGCAAAGACACACGGACAGCCCGCTTCGCCTACACGTTTGGGCAAGGAGGTGATGGTGTTCGTATACCGTCTTGAGGAGCAGCTGCGCCAGCTGAAGGAGTGCCGCCTCACCGCTAAGTTCGGCGGTGCTACCGGCAACTACAACGCCCACCACGTAGCCTATCCCGATTACGACTGGAAGGCGTTCGGCAACCGCTTCGTGAGCGAGAAGCTCGGACTGGAGCGCGAGCAGTTCACTACACAGATCTCCAACTACGACTGCCTCGGTTCTGTGTTCGACGCAATGCGCCGCATCAACACAATCATCATCGACCTCGACCGCGACTTCTGGATGTACATCTCTATGGAGTACTTCAAGCAGAAGATCAAGGCAGGCGAAGTAGGCTCGTCGGCAATGCCGCACAAGGTGAACCCCATCGACTTCGAGAACTCTGAGGGCAACCTCGGCATGGCTAACGCCGTTCTGCAGTTCCTCGCACAGAAGCTCCCCGTGAGCCGTCTGCAGCGCGACCTCACCGACTCTACCGTTCTGCGCAACGTAGGCGTACCGTTCGGCCACGGCGTAATTGCTATCGAGAGCACACTCAAGGGTCTGCGCAAGCTCATCCTCAACGAGGAGAAGCTCAAGGAAGACCTCAACAACACATGGGCAGTAGTGGCTGAAGCCATCCAGACCATCCTCCGTCGCGAGGCATACCCGCATCCATACGAGGCTCTGAAGGCGCTCACACGCACCAACAAGCACATGACCGAGGAGACCATCCACGAGTTCATCCAGACTCTCAACGTGAGCGACGCTGTGAAGGCGGAACTGATGGCTATCACGCCGATGAACTACACCGGCATCTAAGCAAGATACAACAAGATATAATTAGACATTAGCCGTGAGGCTATATACATAAACAATAAAACCAAATAAGCAATTATGGATTCAGAAAACGTAAAGAATCAGGAACAGAACACAGCGGATCAGACTACTGGCAATAGCGAGAGCTACGGCCGTGCCGCAGGAAACTATCAAAAAGAGTATCGCAGCGTGACGGGACGTCGCCCGCGTATTCACACACAGCACTCGGCTTCGGCTTCAACACAGAGCGAGGACGGCGGCTTCCGTCCGGAAGGCTTCGGATCTGGCCTCGGCGCTCAGCAGCAGGGTGGCTACCAGCCACGTCAGGGCGGCTACCAGCAGCGCGGTGGCTACCAGCAGCGCGGTGGTTATCAGCCACGTCAGCAGGGCGGCTATCGCCCGCGCTACAATCAGGACGGCGAGCAGCAGCAGGGCGGCTACCAGCCACGTCAGCAGGGCGGCTATCGTCCGCGCTACAACCAGGATGGCGAGCAGCAGCAGGGCGGCTACCAGCCACGTCAGCAGGGCGGCTATCGTCCACGCTACAACCAGGACGGCGAGCAGCAGCAGGGTGGCTATCAGCCACGTCAGCAGGGCGGCTACCAGCAGCGCGGCGGCTACGGACAGCGCCAGCAGGGCGGCTATCAGCAGCGCGGCGGCTACGGCCAGCAGGGCGGCTATCAGCAGCGCGGCGGTTACGGACAGCAGGGCGGCTACGGTCAGCAGCGCGGCGGCTACAACCGCGGCGGCTACGGACAGCAGGGCGGCTACCAGCAGGGTGGCTACCAGCAGCGTCAGCGCACACCGGGCTACGACCCCAACGCAAAGTATAGCATGAAAAAGCGCATTGAGTACAAGGAGGAGAACTACGATCCGAACGAACCGCTTCGTCTGAACAAGTTCCTCGCCAACGCAGGTATCTGCTCGCGCCGTGAGGCAGACGAGTTCATCCAGGCAGGCGTGGTTACTGTGAACGGAGAGGTAGTGACCGAGCTCGGCACCAAGATCAAGCGCACAGACGAGATAAAATTCCACGACCAGCCCGTAACACTCGAGAAGAAGGTGTACGTGCTGCTCAACAAACCGAAGGACTGCGTGACAACAAGCGACGACCCGCAGCAGCGTAAGACCGTGATGGACCTCGTGAAGAACGTGTGCCCGGAGCGCATCTACCCGGTAGGACGCCTCGACCGCAACACAACCGGCGTGCTCCTGCTCACCAACGACGGCGACCTCGCTTCTAAGCTCACACACCCGAAGTTCCTGAAGAAGAAGGTATACCACGTATACCTCGACAAGAACGTAACGGCTCACGACATGCAGCAGATTGCTCAGGGCATCGAGCTGGAGGACGGCGAGATACATGCAGACGCTATCGAGTACGCAAGCGACACAGACAAGAGCCAGGTAGGCATCGAGATCCACAGCGGCAAGAACCGCATCGTACGCTGCATCTTCGAGCACCTCGGCTACCGCGTAGTTAAGCTCGACCGCGTGCAGTTCGCAGGACTCACCAAGAAGAACCTCCGCCGCGGCGACTGGCGTTTCCTCACAGAGAAGGAAGTGGAGATGCTGCGCATGGGAGCATTCGAGTAAAACATAAACAGGTTGAGATGGTGAGGTGTTGAGATGGTGAGATGTTAAGTTGAAATGGTGAGATGTTGAGGTGTTGAGATTTCCAACACACCGGCACATCACTGCAACAAATCCTCCACACAACATCTCATTATGTCAACCCTTTTAACTTAAACAATATAATGGAAAGAACAAAAGTTATTGACGCTCTCCGTAGCACCGACTTCGGAAGCCAAATCAACGTAAAGGGTTGGGTGCGCACTCACCGCAGTTCGAAGGCTGTCGACTTCATCGCGCTCAACGACGGTTCTACAATCAAGAACATACAGATCGTGGTAGACCCCACCAAGTTCGACGCCGAGATGCTGAAGCAGATCACCACCGGTGCCTGCATCAGCGCAGTAGGTACGCTCGTAGAGAGCCAGGGTGCGGGTCAGACATCTGAGATACAGTGCGAGAGCATCGAAGTGTACGGTCTCTGCGGCAGCGACTACCCGATGCAGAAGAAGGGACAGTCGTTCGAATACATGCGTCAGTACGCTCATCTGCGTCTGCGCACCAACACATTCGGTGCAGTGATGCGCATACGCCACAACATGGCGATGGCTATCCACACCTACTTCCACGAGCACGGCTACTTCTACTTCAACACTCCGCTCATCACCGCAAGCGATTGCGAGGGTGCAGGTCAGATGTTCCAGGTTACGACCAAGAACCTCTACAACCTGAAGAAGACAGAGGACGGCAAGATCGACTACTCTGACGACTTCTTCGGCAAGCAGACTTCGCTCACCGTGTCTGGACAGCTCGAGGGCGAGCTCGGAGCCACAGCGCTCGGAGCCATCTACACCTTCGGTCCGACATTCCGCGCAGAGAACTCTAACACTCCGCGCCACTTGGCTGAGTTCTGGATGGTAGAGCCTGAGGTGGCATTCCTCGACCTCGCCGGACTCATGGACCTCGAGGAAGACTTCATCAAGTATTGCATCCGTTGGGCGCTCGACCACTGCAAGGACGACCTCGAGTTCCTCAACAAGATGATCGACAAGGGTCTCATCGCACGTCTTGAGGGCGTGCTCAACTCCGAGTTCGTTCGTCTGCCTTACACCGAGGGCATCCGCATCCTGCAGGAGGCTATACAGAACGGCAAGAAGTTCGAGTTCCCATGCGAGTGGGGCGACGACTTGGCTTCTGAGCACGAGCGTTTCCTCGTTGAGGAGCACTTCAAGAAGCCGGTTATCATGACCAACTATCCGAAGGCTATCAAGGCGTTCTACATGAAGATAGACGCTGAGGAGAGCGGCTTCGGCGGCAAGAGCGGTCAGACCGTTCAGGGCACCGACGTTCTCTTCCCGCAGATCGGCGAGATCATCGGCGGTTCTGTACGCGAGGAGAGCTACGACAAGCTGATGAACGAGATTGAGGAGCGCAACATCCCGATGAAGGATATGACATGGTACCTCGACACGCGCAAGTACGGCTCATGTCCGCACGCTGGCTTCGGCCTCGGCTTCGAGCGCCTCATACTCTTCGTAACAGGTATGCAGAACATCCGCGACGTGATTCCGTTCCCGCGTACTCCGAAGAGTGCTGAATTCTAAACCAATTTCCACATCCATAAACTTTATGGGGGTGTAGCAGACAATAGTTTGCTGCACCCTTTTTTGTTATTAATATAGCGTATACGAAAAAATCTCCCAACGGTTGTCTTTTATTTTAACATTATTTTAATTTGCGTTAATAAGTGTACATCATACTATGTTTTTGCATGATGTACACCGATATTGCAGAACACGCCAAATATTTGCAGAACATTCCAAATTGTTCTAAAGTTCATGTAAATATGCTGAAAGGAGAACATTTGCACGATTCTTAACTTTTACATAACTTTGCATATAGTAAAAAGTATTAAGTATTTTTCTAACGTTTTTACGGCGTTATATCCCTGCAAAGTTAAAAATCAGTTAAAATATAAAAGACAATGAGAAAAGTTATCAAGACTGTAATGATGGCAGCCTTCACCGCCATTGCCATGTCTGCATCAGCAGCGTCTGTGCAGACCTACAGCGCATCGTCAGACTCTGTTCTGACCCAACCCGTAGACACTCTGAGCGAGAAGCTCGCACAGATGGAGAACCGCGTGAACACCCTTGAGAAGGAGCAGAACTACACTAAGGTTTGGAAGCGCAAGAAATACTGGAAGTTCGGTATCACCCAGCCTAACCTTGAGCGCACAGACGGCGAGGCGATGACATGGAAGACCAACGGTTCGTTCTTCGTACAGCAGGGTCGCACAGCTTATCTTCACGCTAAGCCAATCGCCGGACTCATCAAGATTGGTATCGACTACGGCTTCTTCGACTTCACCTACACCAAGCTGAAGCTCAACAATGTTGGCACCAGCGACCAGACCGGCACACGCGCTTCTGACGGCTTCGACGACATCGTCAGCGGCAAGCCCGACGGCAACCCGTCGGTACTCCCTGGCAACATCAACCTCGGCATGCACAAGTTCGACTACAGCGTACACGTTGGTCCGAGCGTAAGCGTGAATCCTTGGAACAAGCTCATCGCAGCAGCCTACTTCCACGTGATGCCTACAGCGACAGGCGTACTGCAGAACGACACCTTCGCCTACGGTTTCGGTTGCATGATGGCAGCCGGCGTATCGGTAGCTTACAAGTGCATCTCGCTCGGTGTCGAGGGTCTTTGGGGCAAGGTTAAGTACAAGCAGGCAAGCTTCGACGGCGGCGACGACGAGGGCAACAACGATGGCGACTACGACAACGGCAGCGACTACGACGAGGGCGACAGCGAGAGCTACTTCTCTACCGAGAAGTTCACGCTGAAGCAGAGCGGCATCCGCGCATACGTAGCCATCCGCTTCTAAGCAATACAAAAAGAACAGAATACAAAACCCTAAACGAAAACATATATGAGAAGAAACTTTCTTTATGCCTGCCTCATCGCACTTGCATCGGTAGGCTTCACAGCCTGCGAAAACGACGAAAACGGCGAATATGGCGATGAGAAGATACCCGAAGGCGCATTGCCTACCACTGAGTTCACACTCGGCAATTTCGAAGATGAGCCTTATGCTGAGGACGCGATAAAGGTCGAGGTTCAGAGTACAGTAGAAGGCAATCCCGAATTCTCGTCTATCGAGCTTTTCGGTGACGGCCACTACCTCATGAGCGGAGCACGCTCTAACTATGCGCCGCAAAAGACCGTGAAAGCGAAGCGCGAGGCAGACGGATCGGTTTCTGTCTTCAAGAAACGCGGCACAAAGCGCATGGCTACACGTGCCAACGAGGACGGCACAATAATCTTCGACAACGGTTCGTACACTTACGGCACATACACACGCGAGCAGAAGGGCGTGTACCGATTCAACAACGGCGCATTGCTCGACCTGCGCAAGCTGCAGGAAGGCAGTTCTACTGTGGTATACACCAACAGCAACGGCGTGAAGTCGACGGTATACGTGAATTATGCAGAAACAGAGAATACGGATTGGTCAGAAAGCCTCTGCCGCTCATGGCGAATGAACAGCTTCGAGACATGGCACTACCTCAACGGTGCATACATAGCACACGGCAAGCAGTGGATTACCAACGGTGTTGTCTCGCACAATATTGATCTCTCGCCGGCTGCACAGAAGTGGGATTATGACAAGGACGATGTTCTCGACGAGGACAGCGAGTTCTGCTACCGCGTAATATTCTCTACAAACAACACATACATCTGCTTCTACATGGACCACACAGCAGAGGTGGCAAAATGGGATTGGACAGACGCTACCAGCGGCACATTGCACTGTTGGGATCCGTACGATCCCGACAACAGCGACTGGGAGGGCTATACCACCGTGCGCTTCAAGGGCAAGCAGATGCGCGTCTATGAAGACTATAGCGGATCGGAAGACGGCTTTAGCTTCCGCATGATTTGCGTGAACACACTCACCGCAGGCTATTAACACATAAAAAACTCCGTATGCGCTGCGCATGCGGAGTTTTTTTATTAACACTGATTGAGCTGTTAGCGATTTTTTGTTTATCTTTGCATAAGAAAGGCAGCATCTCGGCAATTTAAGCAAGCTTAATTGCACTCGATTTGCACTTTCTTTGCAAATAAAAAAACAATCAGTTCATGACCAATCTTGCCAGCTATTTCCCGATAACCGACCCCACCCTGATATTCTTTGTGGTGATGCTCATCATTCTGTTTGCCCCAATCATCATGGGCAAGCTGCGCATCCCGCATATCATTGGCATGGTGCTCGCCGGAGTAGCAGTCGGCAAGTACGGCTTCAACATCCTTGCGCGCGACGACTCGTTCGAGCTGTTCGGCAAGGTCGGACTCTACTACATCATGTTCCTCGCCTCGCTGGAGATGGACATGGAGGGCGTAAAGCGCAACAAGGGCCGCTTCCTCGGATTCGGTCTGCTGACGTTCGCGCTGCCGCTCGTGCTGACATACTTCGCCAGCATATCCCTGCTGCATTACTCCGTGTTCGCGTCGCTGCTCTTGGGCTGCCTCATGGCGTCGAACACGCTCATCGCCTACCCCATCGTGGGCCGCTACGGTCTGCAGCGCAAGCCGAGCGTGACGCTCTCGGTCGGTTCGTCGATGATTTCGCTGCTCATGGCGCTCGTGGCGCTTACAGCCATCGTCGCCTCGTACGGCGGCGAGACGAGCGTGTGGTTCTGGCTGCTGTTCGTGGGCAAGTTCGTGGGCTACTGCGTCGCGATGTTTCTGCTCATTCCGCGCTTCACGCGCTGGTTCCTGCGCCGCTACAGCGACGCCGTCATGCAGTTCATCTTCGTGATGTCGATGCTCTTCATGAGTGCGGCGGCGAGCGAAGCCGTAGGTCTTGAAGGCATCATCGGCGCCTTCGTAGCCGGCATCATCCTCAACCGCTACATACCCCACGTCTCGCCGCTTATGAACCGCATTGAGTTCATCGGCAACGCACTCTTCATACCCTACTTCCTCATCGGCGTGGGCATGCTCATCAACGTGCGACTGCTCTTCGAGGGCAGCACCATCATCATAGCGATGCTCGTCATTGCGGGCTTCGGAACGCTCGGAAAGGCGATAGCCGCATACACCGCAGCCTCCATGTTCCGACTGCCGAAGTCGTCGGGCAACATGATGTTCGGACTCACTTCGGCACACGCCGCCGGCGCCATCGCTATGCTCATGATTGGTATGCGCGTGGAGCTGGAGCCGGGCAAGCCGCTCGTCACCGACGACATGCTGAACAGCGTGGTGCTCATGATTCTCGTTACGTGCATCATCTCGACGATGATGACAGAGCGTGCGGCGCAGCAGATCACGCTGCGCGACCGCGAGATGCCGAGCGACGACAAGCCGGCCACGGCTGAGGAGAAGATTCTCATACCGCTGAAATACCCCGAGTATGCGCAGCGCCTCGTTAACCTCGCGATGCTCATGCGCAACCCGAAGAACACGACGCAGCTCGTGGGTCTGAACGTAGTGTACGACGACGATGACATGCAGCGCAACATGGAGAAAGGCAGCCAGCTGCTGGAGCGCATGGCGCAGTACAGCGCGTCGGCAGATATGACGATGCAGACGCAGGTGCGCGTTGCGGCGAACATCGCCAACGGCATACGCCACGCCTTCAAGGAGTTCCGCGCAACGGACATCATCATCGGCATGCACATGCACCCTGAGGTGTCGCAGAAGTTCTGGGGAGCGTTCCACCAGAGCCTCTTCAACGGCCTCAACTCTCAGATAATAATGGCTCGCCTCAATCAGCCGCTGCCCACGATACGCCGCATAAAGGTGGCTGTGCCGTCGCGTGCGCAGTTCGAGCCGGGCTTCTACCGCTGGCTGGAGCGCCTCTCGCGCCTGGCATGCAACATGGAGTGCCACACGGAGTTTCACGGACGCGGCGACACGCTGCCGCTCATAGCCGAATACATACGCCACTACCACCCCACCATGCGCTGCTCGTTCACCGAGATGACCCACTGGAACGAGATGCCGCACATCGCCGAGAGCATACAGAAGGACCATCTCTTCGTGGTTGTGACGGCAAGAAAGGGCACGGTGTCGTTCAAGAACGCGCTGGAGCATCTGCCCGAAGAGATAAAGCACCACTTCTCTGGCTCAAACATCATGATTATCTTCCCCGACCAGCACGGCGACGCTATGGACGAAATGACGTTCGCTCAGCCGCAGCACACCGAGGACCAGAGTGCATACGAGGCAATCGGAAAGTGGATTAAGAAGAAATTTTGAGTTTTGAGTTTTGAGTTTTGAATTGTCGGCTGCGCCGATTCTGAATTAAAGAATTTTGAATTGAAAAGCTAATCTCAACACCTCACCATAACAACCCCACAACATCATATCTCACCACCTCAACATCTCAACATAACACCACCAACTATGATCGACATAAAAGGAATAACCAAGAGCTTCGGCTCGCTGCAAGTGCTCAAGGGCATCGACTTGCATATAGACAAAGGAGAAGTAGTGAGCATTGTCGGACCGAGCGGCGCCGGCAAGACCACACTGCTGCAGATAATGGGCACGCTCGACAAGCCCGACAGCGGCGAGATAAGCGTTGACGGCGTAGACGTGATGAGCCTCTCGTCGAACAAGCTGAGCGACTTCCGCAATCAGCACATCGGCTTCGTCTTCCAGTTTCATCAACTCCTGCCCGAGTTCACGGCACTCGAGAACATCATGATACCCGCATACATCGGAGGCAAAGGCACATCCGAGGCGAAGAAACGCGCTCTCGAACTGCTCGACTTCATGGGACTCGCCGACCGCGCCAACCACAAGCCCAACGAACTCTCGGGCGGCGAGAAGCAGCGTGTGGCTGTGGCGCGCGCCCTGGTGAACAATCCGGCTGTGGTGCTCGCCGACGAGCCGTCGGGCTCGCTCGACTCGAAGAACAAGGCAGAGCTGCACCAGCTCTTCTTCGACCTGCGCGACAAGTTCGGCCAGACTTTCGTAATCGTCACCCACGATGAGCACCTCGCTTCTATCACCGACCGCACAATACACATCGAGGACGGACTGATAAAGCTGTAGCATTAGTGAACACCATTTACAAGGGTACGGCAGGAATGCACATACCCTCCTACAAATAAACAAACGAACAACAAAACAATATGATAAAACTCGGCGACTACAATAAGATGACTGTCGTTAAGGAGGTTGACTTCGGTATCTACCTCGACGGCGGCGACGAAGGAGAGATACTCATGCCTAAGCGCTATGTGCCCGAAGGCACGAAGCCCGGCGACGAGCTTAACGTGTTCGTCTACCTCGACCAGGACGAGCGCCCCGTAGCCACTACGGAGACGCCGCTGTGCAAGGTGGGCGACTTCGCCTACCTCGAAGTGTCGTGGGTGAACGAGTACGGCGCATTCCTCAACTGGGGCCTGATGAAAGACCTCTTCTGCCCGTTCCGCGAGCAGAAGAAGCGCATGCAGAAGGGCGAGAGCTACATCGTACATGTACACATCGACGAGGAGAGCTACCGCATCGTGGCGTCGGCAAAGGTGGAGAAATACTTCGCAGAGCGCCACCCGTTCTACAACCACGGTCAGGAGGTAGACCTGCTGGTGTGGCAGAAGACGGAGATGGGCTTCAAGGTAATCATCGACAACTGCTACCCGGGACTGGTCTACGAGGATCAGGTGTTCCGCTATCTGCACACCGGCGACCGCGTGAAGGGCTACATCGGCACCGTGCGTCCCGACGGAAAGATTGACGTAACGCTGCAGCCTACCGGACGACAGCAGACACTCGACTTCGCCGACACGCTGCTGCAATACCTCAAGGAGCACGGCGGCAAGTGCGACCTGGGCGACAAGAGCGACGCTGAGGACATCAAGCGACGCTTCCAGGTGAGCAAGAAGGTGTTCAAGAAAGCCGTGGGCGACCTCTATCGCCAGCGACTCATCAGCATCGCACCCGACGGACTGACGCTCAACTAACGGTCAGCCAGACTTAATGCCAGAAACAATGAAACCAAACTATCTACTAATCGTCAGAGAAGCATGCGCAAAACGCATCTCAACATTCGCCTGTAGGACATGCGCTACGCTTCTCGCCGCACTCGTCGTGTCTGTTCTGAGCGTAGGGTGCGGCGGAAGAAGCGCGTCTGCCACAGACGACACCGACTCGGCACGCATCAATCGCCTGCGACAGATTGACGACTCGGTGATGACCCTCGCACCTTCCACACAACGAATCATCGACGAGGGCATACGCACAGCGCCCGACAGCATCACAGCCTACGAATACCGACTGCGCGAGGCACGCTTCTTCTCGCTCAGCGACAGTCCGGAGCGCTCCAAGAACTGCATCGACAACATTCTGCGCTTCGCCAGCGAACAACGCAAGAAGAAACTTAGCCGAAAACAGACACTCCGACTCAACTCGCTCGTAGCCGGAGCGTACAATTGCCGCGCCGTCTACTACCACAACTTCCACCGCAACAAGGAACAGGCTATAGAGCTATACCGCTCGGCTTACGACCTGCTCGCCAACAGCGACGCGAAGCACAATATGCCCAACGTGTGCGCCAATCTCGCCGACGCCTACATTCAGAACAACGAGATTCCGAAGGCGGCGCAGTGGTACCGCCGCGCGCTCTTCCTCGTCGACTCGCTCTCGCTGCCCGAGAAGGAGAACATTACGCTCTACATGGGACTGGCGCAGATATACCTCTCGCTGCACGACTTCGACACCGCACTACATTATTATAAGGCTACGGAGAACTACTTCCAGATGATGTCGCCGTCGATGCAGGCTTACTTCCTAAACAACTTCGGCAACTACTACTATTTTCTGAAGGACTATCCGCAGGCGCTCAAGATGTTCCTGCGCATGAAGCACACCGTAGAGCGCCACGGCATGCAGAACAACTTCGACATGTACCAGTGCAAGGTGAACCTCGCCGACGTCTATCTGAACATGGACAGCATAAGTCGCTCGCAGCAGTGCCTCGACGAGGTTGAGCCTTACTTCCGCAAGAGGCACGACCTCACGGCGCTCCACTACTGCAAGACAATACGTATCGGCATAGCCACCCGAACGGGCGACACCGCCGCGGCTCAGCGCATAATAGACTCCAACGACGAGACGGAAAACCACCCAGTGCAATACTCGCTCGCCAACCTGCGCAACATCTATCTGCAACGCTACTACGAGAAGGTGGGCGACTATCGACGGGCTTACACGCTGATGAACGAAATCAGCGAATACAACGACTCGCTCGAACATAATCACTCGAACATGCGTTCTGCCGAAATCATGGCGCGATTCACAAGCGACACGCTAAAGCTGCACCACGACCTCACAATAGAGCACAAGAACGCCACAATCGAGAAGACACAGAAGCAGCTGCTGCTCAGCATTGCCATCGTACTGCTGCTCATGCTGCTCTTTGCGCTATGGATAATGCATAGCAAACGCAAGCAGATGAAGGCGCAGATGGACATCATGAACCTGCGCCTGAACATCGTGCGCAACCGCATCTCGCCACACTTCGTGTTCAACGTGCTCAACAACAAGATTGTTAACGCCGGACGCGTGGACGACACCGAGCTGCTCGACCTCACCCGCCTCATCAGAACCAACCTCGACATGTCGCGACAACCCGCCGTGAAGCTCGCCGAGGAGCTCGACTTCGTGGAGAAGTACATACGCGTTGAGCGCTTCATGCTGGGCGACGACTTCGCTTGGCACATCAATGTGGCAGCAGACGTAGACCGCGAGAAGGTGCTCGTGCCGTCTATGTTCCTGCAGATTCTCACCGAGAACGCCATCATACACGGTCTGAAGGGATGGGACGGACACAAGGAACTCACCATCGAAGTGCACCGCGAACAGCACACTACAGTCATCAACGTGAGCGACAACGGACCCGGCTTCTCCACCTTCAACGGCACGTTCAAGAAGAAGACCGGACTGGGCATCATTGCGCAGACCGTAGCCATAAACAACGAGCATAACAAGAACAAGATACGCTTCGAGATAACGAACATAGAGCACGACGGAAACGTCTGCGGATGCCGTGCAACGGTGCGCGTGCCCGACGGAGTGAAGTTCCTGTAACAGTAAGCTGAATAGAAACGCAACTTAAAAAAGAAAGACTTATGATGAGATTTGTAATTGTCGACGACGACAAAGCGGCTGCCAACGCCCTCGCAAAGAAGCTCGCAGCGTATGACGAGACCGAGTTGTGCGGCATAGCCATGAACGGACTCGACGGACTGCGCATGATAAACGAGACACGACCCGACGTGCTGTTCCTCGACATCGAGCTGCCCGACATCTCGGGCATAGAGTTTCTGGAGCACGTCAACTGTCTACCGCAATACAAATGCCGCACGGTGATGTACACCGCGCACGACCGCTTCATGCTCTCGGCGTTCCGCAACAAGGCGTTCGACTACCTGATGAAGCCTATCGACGACACCGAACTGCGCAACATCGTACGACGCGTCTGCATAGAGATGGCCGGTGCGCCTAACTCCGTCTACAACTACGCCGAGACGAGAGGCGAAGCCGAACTGGAGGAAGCCGCTGACGAAGCCTTCGATGACGAAACTACCATCGGCGACCCTGCCAACGGCATCGCCTGCCGCAACGACGGCAAGTTCATCGTCTACACCAACTCCGTCGACTTCCGTCTTGTGGACATACGCGAGATTGGTGTGCTTGCCTACAACCACGATCTGCGCGTGTGGGAGCTGACCCTCGCCCACCAGAAGACGCCGATACGCCTGAAGCGCAACGTGAACAGCGACATGCTGCTCGCGCTGAACAGCCAGCTGGTGCGCGTGAGCCAGAAACACATCATCAACATCGGCTATCTCATGGAGGTGACGAACAACACCTGCCGCTTCTATCCGCCGTTCGACAAGGTGGAGGACGTGAAGGTAGGACGCCTGTTCCGCAAAAAACTCATCGACCAGTTCTGCAATCTGTAGATAAGAAAGAGATATTACAATTCGAAAAAACAAAAAACCTATAAACAACAAAAGGCAGAAATACGCAATGTATTTCTGCCTTTGTTTTTCTTGTTGTCTGACGGGTGATTACTCAGCTGAAGGAGCAATAACGCGACGCTCAGCGATACGTGCCTTCTTACCAGTAAGGTTGCGGAGGTAGTAGAGCTTAGCGCGACGTACCTTACCGTGCTTGTTCACCTCGATGCTGTCGATGTTCGGCGACTCGATAGGGAAGATACGCTCTACACCTACTGTACCTGACATCTTACGAACGGTGAAACGCTTCTTGTCTCCGTGACCAGAGATCTTGATAACTACACCACGGTAGAGCTGAATACGCTCCTTTGAACCCTCGATAATTTTGTAAGCGACTGTGATTGTGTCACCTGAACGGAACTCAGGGAACTTCTTGCCGGTTGCAAATGCTTCTTCAGCAACTTTAATTAAATCCATTTTCTTTTGATAATTAAATTTGTTTATCGTTCTCGCGCAACATAATCGGGCTACTCATCTTCCCGTCATCGGTTACGCCGAAAAGCGAGTGCAAAGTTACGACTTTTTATCCGTTCAGCAAAATTTTATCAGAAATAATGAGTAACTTTGCACTACGTTTATATAAAGTTTAACATAACACCATAAAAATCAAAACTTGCATATAATGAACAGATTACACACAATAAGCATCTCGGCAGCAGCCGTTCTGGCGCTTGCCTTTGCTTCGTGCTCTACAGCTCAGTATCGTGTAGCGTCGGTGGAACGCAGCCGCATACTCATCGACTCGCGTTACGACAACAGCACCGACCCTGAAGTGGTAAGAACCAACAACGCCTTGCTCGAACGCAAGAAACTGGTGGACGCAGAGATGAACCCCGTGCAGGGTCATGCTGCAGAAAATCTCTGGGTGAAGCGCCCCGAGAGTCCGCTCTCAAACCTTCTCGCCGACATACTCGTGTGGGGCGGCGCAAAGTTCAACGAGCAGCCCGACTTCGCCGTGTACAACATGGGCGGCATACGCGCTGCGCTGAGCAAGGGCACCGTAACGCGCGGCAACATTCTCGACGTGGCGCCGTTCGACAACAAGATTTGCTTCCTCACGCTCAGCGGTGCCGACGTGCTTGAGCTGTTCGGGCAGATAGCTATGCGCCACGGCGAGGGACTGAGCCACTCGCTGCGCCTGACGGCAACGGCTGACGGCAAGCTCGTCTCTGCCACTATCAACGGAAAGCCGGTAGACCCCAACGCTAAGTATCGCGTGGCTACGCTCGACTATCTTGCGCAGGGCAACGACCACATGGAGGCGTTCCGCAAGAAGACCGACGTGGTGTCGCCTACGGGCGAGGAGAACAACGTGCGACACATCATTGAGCAGTATTTCAAGGCTGCCGATGCTAAGGGCGAGGCTGTGAGCTGCGCCGTGGAGGGACGCATGAAAATCGTTGAAAAGTAAAAGAGTAAAAAAGTAAAAGTTAGGAAACATATAAAAGAACCTATGAAACGATACATATATATTATAGTTCTTGCGCTTGCCACATCGCTCAGCGCGGCAGCACAGAAAACCATAGAGATTCTGCACACCAACGACACGCATAGTTGCATCATGCCGCTCAACCCCAACCTCGCCGACACGCTCGTGGCTGGCAGAGGCGGATTCATACGCCGCATGGAGATGATACGCCAGGAGCGTCAGGCTAACCCCGACGTGCTCGTCTTCGACTCGGGCGACTTCTCGCAAGGCTCGCCCTACTACACTCTGTTCAAGGGTGAGGTGGAGACCGAACTGATGTCGGCAATGAAGTACGACGCCGTGACGATAGGCAACCACGAGTTCGACTTCGGCTTGGAGAACATGGCTAAGATATTCCGCGCAGCTACCTTCCCCGTGGTCTGCGCCAACTACGACTTCACGGGCACAGCCGTAGAAGGACTCACCAAACCGTACATCATACTGAAGCGCAATGGCGTGCGCATCGGCGTGTTCGGCGTGTCGCCGAAGCTCGACGGACTCGTTGACGCCACAAAGTGCGTAGGCGTGAAGTATCTCGACCCCGTAGCCACAGCCGACAAGGTGGCTCACGAGCTGCGCCACGACAAGAAGTGCGACGTCGTGATATGTCTCTCCCACCTCGGATGGAGCATGGAGAACGACGTTGACGACGAGGAGATGCTCGCCAAGAACCACGACATAGACATCGTGCTCGGCGGACACTCGCACACCTACTTCACCGAACTGAAGTATGCGCCGAACGCCGACGGCAAACTCATACCCGACGACCAGAACGGCAAGCACGCCGTGTTCGTAGGCAAAATTAAGCTCACGCTGGAGAGAAAATAAATGTTAAATGTAATACCTATTTGTAGGTATATCAAAGAAAAACACTACCTTTGCAACTACTACAAATGTAGGTAACGACTGAAACAATAAACATTTAACAATAACAATTTAAACATTAAAGATTATGGCTTACGTAATTGGTGACGACTGCATCGCATGCGGTACATGTATTGGCGAGTGCCCGGTAGAGGCTATCTCAGAAGGCGAAAAGTATTCAATCAACCCTGACCTCTGCACAGAGTGCGGTACATGCGCAAGCGTTTGCCCGCAGGAGGCTATCAGCCTTGGCGAGTAAGGTAAGGATTTGATTTTCGATAAATCAAGAATAATGGTCGGTTGGCTCAACGCTAACCGACCATTTTTTTCGTTCTGCATCGTTACCGTGGCGTGGTAACGACATTACCACATAGCTGTAACGCTGTTACCGCAGCGCGGTAATGATGTTACCGTAGTGCGGTAATCAAAAACTTGAAGTGATAATAAAGCGTTACATTATCAGCTTTATTCTGTTGCACACTTGTTTATGTGCCAACTAATGAGTAACTTTGCGTTACGATTCATCAATGACAAAAGAAATCTAAAACAACTAATTATAAACAACTAAAAAACCAAAGCATTATGATTAAACATCTACGCTTTTTCATGCTAAACCTGCTCGTGCTCGTAAGCGCGGCGGTTATGGCACAGAATCAGGCAGTGGGGAAGTCACTGACTTTCCCTGACGAGAACAAGGCAGAAAACAAATGTAGCGCCTACACTAAAACATGGACAGCCAAGATTGGCGACGACACATGGAGCGTGAGCAACTTCAACAACAATAATTGGGGCTGGACTCACATCAGATGCGGACGCAAGAACACCGCTTCTACAGCGTCTATCGTGAACGACGCCGCTTTCACAGAGGCTGTCACCAAGGTGGTTGCAAACATCAGCGAGGCAAAGCAACTGGATAAGGTGAACTCCGTGAATCTTATCGTTGCCAAAGACCAGGCTTGCAACGACATTGTTGAGACTGTTGCAGGCAGCTTCGGCGAAGGAACATCATTCACTGGCGACCTCACTTTCAACGTTACAGCTCCTGCAAAGAACCTCTTCTACAAGCTGGTTTTCGACATGAAGGGCGGCTCTGGCAATGGTTTCATCCATGTTGACGCCGTAGACTACTACACCGCCACTTCCGCAACAAGCACATCGCTCACCTTCGGCGCAGACGTTGACGGCAAGACATTCGTCGTGCGCCAGGGCGAGAGCTTCGCCGACAAGACAGCTACCGTCACTCCGGCTGACGCTAAAGGCTCTATCAGCTACGCAAGCGACAACGAGGAGGCTATCAGCGTAGACGCTACTACCGGCGCCGTTTCGTTCCTCGCTTTCGGCAAGGCTACCATCACAGCCACATTCACACCAGAGGAAGGCTATCTCGGTTCGTCAGCTTCTTACACCATCGCATACCGCCAGGCTGCCGACCCTACAAAGGTGATCTTCGACTGCAACGAGGGTGCTTTCGACAGCTTCGGCAGTGAGTTCGGATACAAGGAGGGCGAGTTCGACTTCGTTGACCTCAACGGCGACAGCTACACCTTCACCGTTCACAACGCCATGCTCAACAACTACGACGGCGGTTTGCAGCTGAAGAAGAACTCTCCTTCGGACGCTACACAGCAGGGCTACGCCATTTCGCCTGCGTTCGGCAAGTTCCCGAACGGCTACCGCGTAACAGTGAAGTACAAGGACCAGAATGCGCCTGAACTCGGATGCACAAACCATGCAGAAGATGTAGCCGTATTTGACGACGCCAACGGCACAATGTATATGGACGTGCCGTTCGCCGACGGCATGTTCAAGCTCTCAGGCGCAAGTCAGGTGGCTTACGTACAGAGCATAGAGCTTACTCCGCTCGCAAAGAAGGAGACCACAACAATGACGTTCCCGAAGGAGGAGTACAACCTCAGCGACATCAACGCCGTCCGCAACTTCAGTTCGCCGAAGGCTACCGTGAAGGGCGAGAACGGCGAGGCTATCGAGGGTCTCAAAATCGTCTACACTTCAGACAACGAGGCCCTCGCTTATGTTGACGAGAACGGCGTGGTATGGCTCGACGACAAATTGGCTGGCACAGCCACCATCACAGCCTACTTCTACGGCAACGAGAAGTATGAGGCTTGCCAGGCTTCTTACAAGATCAACGTAATAAAGAAGAAGGAACCACAGCCCGTAACGATGACTTTCCCGCAGGACGTCTACACCTTCTACACCGACGAGGCTCCGCTCTTCGACGGTGTAGCGCCGACCATCAAGAACGCAGCTGGCGAGGTGCTCAACCTCCCCGTTACATACACAAGCAGCAACACCGACTTCTGCATGATTATGAACGGCACATTGCTGCTCTCGCAGAACCCGGGCGAAGTGACCATCACAGCTAAGTTCGCCGGCAACGACGACTATCTGCCTGCCGAGGCTTCGTACCTTATCAAAGTAATCAAGAAGGAGAAGGCAGAGGCTGGCATCGCTTTCGAGGAGACAATGCTGATGATAGACCTCGCCAAGAAGACAATGACCGCTGAGGAGCTCGGCTTCAAGAACCCGAACAACCTCGCAGTGACATACTCTTCTAACAAAACCGACGTTGCTGAGGTAGACGCTGAGGGCAATGTGACGCTGAAGAAGGCAGGTCGCGTGAACATCGACGTTACGTTCGCAGGCAACGACGAATACAAGGCTGCTACAGCTTCTTGCACACTCATCGTGAACGACTACCGCAACACACCTGAGCTCGCGTTCGACCAGGAGGAGTACACAGCCAACATGCGTGAGGGCAACACCTTCAGCGGCGCTACACTCTACAACGAGTCGGAGGTGGCTCCGCTCACATACACCAGCTCTAACGAGGAGGTGGCAGAGGTGGCTGCCAACGGCGTTGTGATTCTGCGCAGCACGGGCGAGACAACAATCACCGTATGGTTCGCTGGCGACAACGACTTCAAGGCTACTTCGGCTTCATACAAGCTCACGGTTATCGACGAGGTGGTTGACGGCATACAGAACATCACCATCGACAACATGCCTGAGGACGCAAAGGTCTACAACCTCAACGGACAGCGCATGAACGCAAAGGCTCTGAAGAGCGGCGTTTATGTCGTGAACGGCAAGAAGGTTGTGCTGAAGTAAACCGAAGCAATACATTAAAGGCTAACTATAGGAGGCTACGGCATTCTTGCCGTAGCCTTTGCCATATATAGTGCAGATAACATTCAACTGTTTATCGCTGGAATGCGCACACACTATTGACATATATCAAAAAATCACGCGTTTTGATAGCAAAAGCGCAAGAAACACACGCAAAAATTTGGCAATATGCCTCAAAATCAATATCTTTGCAATGTTTTTCATGGTATTAGATTTAAGGTTAACAAAGGTTGGGACTCGGCGGAGCCCCTTTTTTTGTGCCCATACGTTACGTAAGCAACTTTTTTAGTATACATTTTGCAACATTACTTGCAGGATAAATATCATTTTACTATATTTGCAGTCAGATATAAGCCATTTTAGTAACTAAACAAGGATATTTGCTTATGGAAAAACTTTACTCGACGCTGATCTTAGCAGCAATGTTCGCCACTGGAGCAATGGCACAGAGCGAAACACAACTCATAACAAAGCCTGCAGAGGGCAAGACAATCAACCTCTACCGCACGACAACCGGCTTCGAGTCGGTCTACTACTACGGCATTCCGCATAAGAGCACGGGCGACTGGCAGCGTCTGGTCTTCGGCAACGACGACGCCGTGTATCTCGAAAACCCCATAAACTCACTCTACACGAAGACATGGATAAAGGGCTACCGCGCAGAGGGCGACACCATCGCCTTCCAGCTGCCACAGCCGATATACGCCGAGGAGGACGTCTTCTCGGGCGACATGGTGTACGGCTATCTCTACCGCCTGCACCCCGAAACCGTCGACGAGAAGAACACCTTCCGACCCAACGAGGGCGAAGCTAACCAGCTGCTGAAGTACGTATGGCGCAACGACTCGCTCATCATGGTGATGCCCAAGAACGAGATGATAGGCATGTGCCGCGCCAACGGCAACTGGACAAGCTACGCCGAGGCAACATACAAGGCTGTGAAACTCGACAACAACACGGCGGCACCGTCGGCAGCTGCCACCGTGCAGGACGGACTGATGCTCTACATGGACGTAGAAGGACAGTCGCAGCTCTACCCCGTGAAGTACGCCTTCGACGGCGACGACGTATACCTCGGCGACCTCTCGGCGAATATCAAGGGCCTCTGGATAAAGGGCAAGAAGGACGGCACGACAGTCACCTTCCCGCCGACATCGTACATCGGCATCGACACCACAACGGCTTGCTACATGTACGCCTCGTCGGCTGTGATGGGCAAGGGAGTGGACGAGATGGGCACCGAGTTCGACAAGGCGTGCCTCAGCACCGACCCGCTCGTCTTCACCTACGACGCCGAGAACAACGCGCTCAGCACGAAGGGCATCATGATGATTCACAAGAGCGTGGACGACGACCGCAGCACTAACATCTTCGACACCTACCGCTATGCGCTCATCAACGCATGGGACAAGCGCCCGGCTGCACCGCTGCCGCCGAAGCTCACCGCCTTCCAGCCGTACGACCCTAACCCGTGGGGAGGCCCCGGCGGCTTGCAGTTCACGCTGAGCTACTACTCGTCTGACTTCAACTATCTCGACCCGTCGCACCTCTACTATAACCTCTACATCGACGACGAGCTGGTTACGTTCTCGCCCGACGACTACAAGAATCTGGAGACGGAGATGACCGACGTGCCCTACTCGTTCAGCGACCAATACGAGTTCTACAAGTACGACGAGAACAACCGCACCATCTACTTCTACAAGGACGTGAAGAAGAAGATTGGCATGGAGGCTGTCTACGTAGACGGCGACCTGCGCTTCGGTTCGGGCATCACCGAGTACTATCCGAACGGCGACCCGACTGGCGTGGATATGACCGAGGCTACGGTAAAGCAGATAAAGAGCGTCGACTTCTACGACCTCTCTGGTCGCAAACTGAGCGCACCTGCAAAGGGCATCTGCATACGCACCATCACATACACCGACGGCTCGAAGGCGTCGAGAAAGATTGTGAAGTAAAAGTTCTTCACAGCGACATAAATAGTAGCGGAGGTCTCCGGCCTCCGCTGCACCAAGTCTGACCCTAATAAGTATAATTAGACTATTTGCAACATCAACTCGGATAAAAAAATTATGAAAAAGGTTCTAGCAATAATTAGTCTCTTGTTTCTTGTTTTGAATGGTCATGCTCAAGAATCATTAGATACTATCAACTCTTTTATACTAAGTGAAGTTGTGGTTAAAGCAGAAAGGATTATTCATAAGGGTGATCACGATGTACTATATTTATCAAACGACAATAAAAAGTTTGGTACAAATGCTTTAGATGCAGTTTCTTCCTTAGAATTGTTCCAAACAGCAATAAATGAAACAAAATTGGTTTCTTGAGACAGACAAAATGTATTTATCCTTATAAATGGCGTTCCATCAACGGCATATGACTTACGTGGATATAAGGGTGAGGACATAAAGAACGTAGAGTTTTATTCTATTGCTCCTCCTCAATACATGAGTCTGACTGCAGGGCCTGTAGTCAACATTGTTGTGAAGAAGAGGCACGATAGATCTTATACCGGTTATTTCAACACTTCTAATGCTGTAAACACAGGATTTGGAACAAACCAGATTGACTTGACATATGCGGATTCTCTGAACCAAGTAAAACTGGATTATCTGATTGATTACAGAAACATAGGCAATATTGATAATCTTGCTGAATACACTTATAGTCCGCAACTACATTCTCAATATAGGGGTACAAGTCGCTATAAAGGTCAATATCATAACATCAGTGCATCGTACCAAAGATATCAGGGTAATCATCTGTTTAATGCTAAGGTATATACTATCATTGAACCCTTACAAGATGAAGAAAAAAGGGCGGGCCTTATTTCGACAGATGACACCCAATATAATGGTGAAGGTACAAGCCTTTTGAAGAGTCGTTCCAATACGGTGGCTGTAGATTTATACTATCGCTATTTATTAAAGAAAGGCCGTCTGTTTGCCATAAATGTGGTCAATACATTTGGAAATAGTTATTCGGATTCGAAGCAATCTATGCTCTCGGAGAATACAGGAAACAATGACTATGACTACAATTTACACTCAAGAGTGGATAATGATTCGTATTCATTTATTACAAACGCTGTCTATGCCTCTCCGCTTTGGGGTGGCTCATTGAGTGTTGGTTCAAGATATGAATATAAGCAACTTAATCAGACTTCATTCAATAACAAATACAAACCATATTCTCACAATGAGTTCCTTAATATGGGTGGTACCTGGACATGGAATACAATATCGTTTGTTCCGGCTGTTGGATTGAATATATTTAAGCAGACATCCTCGGGTATATCGCAAAACTCTGTTCTTCCTTACATAAGACTTTATTCAGATTGGTGGGGAAAGGGTAAAATGAAAGGAACAACTGTGCAGTTGACGTTGACAATGCGTAATATATCTCCTTCGTTAAATGAAATCACTGAGAGTGAGACCTATTTAGACCCCTGGCTGATATCTGCTGGCAATCCAAAATTGAAAGATTATTGGATTACATCGGGGAAACTGTCGTTTGCATATTTCTCACCAAATAATAAAAATCAGATAGTCTTCATGGTACAGCCATCATATGCTAACAATAAGATAGCTACCACAATACTAAAAGAAGGCGATAATGTTTATTTCAGACCTCAAAATATAGGAGGTGATTTCGAATGGAGATTTGACCTTTATGGGAGTTGGTATCCATTTAAATGGTTAGAATTATCACCCTATGTTGAATACTATATCTCACGACTTGAAACTCCATCGCAAAATATCAACTTTGATTATTGGCGTATAGGTGGCAATATTACAGCATCATTTGAAAACTTGTCTTTGATCTTCAGTGTTAATTCACCAACAAAAGTATACGACGGCGACCTTTTGTCACGTGGCAGCCTTCAATATGCTGGAACGATACAATATAAAATAGGTAATTGGTCAGTAGGTGCAAAATACAATTATTCAGGACACAACAACTATACTGTTTCGAATTTACCTATTCTTAGGTATAATGAGAACAAGGATTGGAAACCACTTCAGCATATGGTACGCTTGACTGCCACATATACATTCTCCGTAGGAAAATCAAGAAGGCACGATGGCAAGATTCTTACAGAATCAAGTAAAGACAATACCGGTTTAGGTAAGTTTAATACACCACAGATAAGTAAATAAAATGAAACGCTTCCCCTTTATAAAGCAAAAAGATTCAATGCAATGTGGAGTGGCTTGCCTTGCATCTATATGCGAATATTATGGAAAGGAATTATGGAAAGCGATATTTGCTCATAATTCCTTAATAATAAAAATAAATAGCATTATGGCACAGATGAAATTGATACCAGCAGACAATATGAAAGATAAACTCTGGGGTAAAAGAGGTATACCAGAGCGTGAAGCCATGGAAGCCAAGCTCAAAGAAGATGTGAACGCCTATATTGTAGGCGAAGCCATACGCAAGGCTCGATTGGCACGAAACCTCACGCAAGAACAACTTGGTGAACGTATCGGTGTGCAGCGTGCTCAAATTTCAAAGTTGGAGAAAGGTACAAGTGTTATCACATTGCCAACAATGAGTCGTGTATTCCAAGCTTTGGGTATTGCAACGGCAACCCTTGATTTGGGTATTGCAGGTAAGATTGCGTTGTGGTAAAATGGAAAAGATAAAGAAACTTCGGTTATGTAACCTTTTGCTTATGCCAATTGCCTTGTTGGTATTGCTGTCAAGTATACAAATGGAAGCGTGTGGAGGTAAAGGTCTGTTTGGATTCCCATTCGCAACATGGATGTATTTGCATTGCATTCTTGGTATATTGATGTTCATCTTGGTTATAGAACATCTGTATTTGCATTTTGGCAAGAGAAATTGGCTAACAAAAGTAAAAGGTTTAAAGAGACAGACAAAATGGCTGTGTACTATATTCGCCATTCTGCTTGCCATTAGTGTCGTGACTTTTGTACGTATAATTGTATTAACGGCACATTCTCCCATTGGGGCAGTACATGGTAAAATCGGTTTCTTGTTCATTTTGTTCTGTATCGGACATACCGCCAAACGTTGGAAATGGATGAAGAAACAGATGTTTAAATCAAAGAAGTAATGTTTGAGAGGGTGCATTCGTATGTGAAGCGCACCCTTTTTATAATTAAACCATACAATGTGAAAGCATTAATATCTTTTCTGACGTTCCTGACCTGCTCGCTTTGTGGCTATAGCCAGACCTCTATGACGGGTGCGCCGCGACAGTCTGCTGCGCAGCGTGCGACTTTTGATGATATCATTAGCATTGGTGAGCTGATAAAGAGTGTGAAAGAGGGCAATGTTGGTATTAAGAAAATAGCGGAAAATAGCGGCTATGCGTTTCGCGGGCGCTATCGTGACCCTGAGTTGAACGACTTCTATTATGAGGATGTCTACTATAAGAATTGTATGGTGGCGGCAGACGGCAGTCCGATTAAATATGGTAAGGGATGGCAATGCCTATGGTTTCACCTTTTACATCAAATAGACGTTGGTTAAAAGCTGGCGTGAACTGATCTGGGACTGAGTTAGGACTAAGCTTACGCTGGTAGATACCACTCTGCGCCTGGAAGATAGGCTGGCAGATATCGCTTTCGGGAAGCGTATCTGCCAGCCTTTATTGTACTTATACTGTGCAGGTTACGGCGATTCTGGGAGATATGGAGGATTTTTTCGCTAACAAAAAGTTCGGAGAGATTAGTTTATGATTCGGATTTTTTCTATCTTTGTGCACGTCAAGACCACATACTGATTTCATAGGCTTGCATATTTGGGGTTTAAATCTTCCCAAAAATAAATATAATTTGTGACTTAGAGCACGTTGATGCAAGATTTCAGGTGTGTCGGTCTTGACATTTTAACTCAAGCAGCGAGCACTCGGAGATATTCATTTCTGTTTTTTATCCCAACTGGCTTATAATTCGGAAATTTTATCTAAATTTGTATTTTGAAACGAAAAGAATAAAACCGAAAATATGAAGATTCTAACTGGAGCTCAGATTCGCGAGCTCGACAAATATACAATCGAGCACGAACCAATATCATCTGTAGACCTTATGGAGCGGTCGGCGAAAGCCATCACCAACGCCATTTGCGAGCGATGGGCGCAGTCGACGCCTATCGTAGTGTTCGCCGGTCCGGGCAACAACGGCGGCGACGCTCTCGCCATGTCGCGACTGCTCGCCGAGAAAGGCTATGTCGTAGACGTTTTCCTGTTCAACATCCATAACCATCTCTCTGAAGAGTGCGCCAAAAACCGCGACCGACTCGTGAGCGAAGGACTGGCGCACAAGCTGACCGAGATTACGTCGAACTTCGAGCCACCGCAGCTCACGGAGAAGACGCTCGTAGTGGACGGACTCTTCGGTTCGGGACTGAAGGAGCCGCTCTCTGGCGGATTCGCTTCGCTCGTGAGCTACATCAACCAGTCGCCGGCGCAGGTGGTGAGCATCGACATCCCGTCGGGACTCATGACCGAGAGCAACCGACCGCAGGACAACCCTGCCGTAGTTAGAGCCAACGTGACGCTGACGCTGCACACGAAGAAGCTCGCAATGTTCTTCGCCGACTGCCAGCAGTATCTGGGCGAGGTGTGCACGCTCGACATTCGCCTCTCGAAATACTTCATCGACACCATTCCGGCTACATACGACACCGTCGACCCGTCGTACATCAAGAGTCAGATGCTGAAGCGCGACGACTTCGCCCACAAGGGCTCGATGGGCAACGCGCTGCTCATAGCCGGAAGTCGCGGCATGGCGGGCGCTGCAATACTCGCATCGAAGGCGTGCATGCGCAGCGGCGCAGGAAAGGTGACGGCGCTCACGCCCCACTGCAACCTGGGCATCATGCAGATGGCTGTGCCAGAGGCTGTGTGCCTCGTCGACCGCGAGAGCTACTACTCGGAGGCTATCGACACCGACGGATTTCAAGCCGTTGGCATCGGTCCGGGACTTGGCAAAGAAGAAAGCTCTGCGCTCGCACTGATGTCGCAGCTGCAGCAGACAAGCTGCCCTATAGTGCTCGACGCCGACGCGCTGAACATGCTCGGATCGCACGGCACATGGGTGCAGCAGCTGCCGAACAACGTGATTATGACGCCACATCCGCGCGAGTTCGACCGCATCACGGGCAGACGCAACTGCTCCGACTACGAACGTCTCATGCTGGCGCGCGACATGGCACGCGACCTCTGCGCATACATCATCCTGAAGGGCCACTACTCGGCGCTCTGTCTGCCCGACGGAGGCATCGTCTTCAACACTACGGGCAACTCCGGAATGGCTACAGCCGGTAGCGGCGACGTGCTCACCGGCATCATCACCGCACTGCTCGCCCGCGGCTACTCGCGCAAGAACGCCTGTCTCGTGGGCATGTACCTGCACGGACTGGCTGGCGACATAGCTGCCGAACGAACAGGCAAGGAAAGTCTGATAGCAAGCGACATCATAGACAGTCTGCCAGAAGCATTCAAGAACTTAGAGAAATAATATATGAAACACATTCTTTCAACACTAATCCTCGCCGCTCTCACCGCTCTGCCGGTGTCTGCAGGCAGCAAGAAGGAGGCGGACGGACTCGTCTACTACCTCCCGAAGACGGCTGTGCGTATGCACGTTCTCGTTGAAAAAACCACTACCGAACCCGGACAGCTCAACGACTACTCGGACCTCTACTTCAAGACGTCGGCACCGCAAGTAACGACTACCGACTACCGCATCGTGGGCGTGAAGTTTGGTACGGCTACCGTGCGCGACGAGAACCAGCGCTATGTCGTGAACATCGACAACAAACACAGCGTGCTCAACATCGACTGCGACGTGAACGGCGTGCTGCGCGCAATAAACACCAAGGCACCTAAGGCTAAGGAGGAACCTGCGTTCACGCCGGCGCCTAAGGCTCAGCCGCTCAATCCGCGCGACTATATGAGTCAGGACATACTCGCTGCAGGCAATCTGCCGAAGATGGCACAGCTCGTGGCGCAGGAGATATACGACGTGCGCGACTCGCGCAACATGCTCTCACGCGGCGAAGCCGACTTCATGCCGAAGGACGGCGAACAGTTGCGCTTGATGTACGACCAGCTCAACCGTCAGGAGCGCGCTCTGATGCAGCTCTTCCAGGGAACGACAACGGTTGACACTACGGAATATGTCATCAGCATCGTTCCCGAGAAAGAGACGAAGCGCGTTGTGGCGTTCCGCTTCTCGAAGAAGTTCGGACTCACCACCGCCGACGACCTCTCCGGCGAGCCTTACTACATGGATGTGACCGACGAGAACCAGACGGCTGAACCGCCTGCCGTACACGAAATGGCTAAGAAACAGAAGGACGAGATGGAACTCGCAGTATGTCTGCCCGGAAAAATCAGCGTGACGCTATCTAACGCCAACAAGAAGATAGGACACTACGACATGTGGGCGGCACAGTTCGGACAGGTAGAGATGCTCAACGGCTCGCTCTTCGGCAAGAAACTCACGTCGAAGATTGTGCTCGACAGCGCAACCGGCGCCGTCACAGAGCTAACAACCGAACCATTAGACTAACCGTAGCGGAGGTCTCCGGCCTCCGCAGCACCAGTCCATACAAACTATAAATATAGCCTTGAGGCGGAGACAAGACACCTCCGATACAGACAAAAAAAATGAGGGGAGCGACGATTAAGCATTCTTAATCTCGCTCCCCTTTTTATCACTTAACGTATCACATAACATACGGTTGTGTTTTTTCATGTTACCTGTCTATGTCTCTGCTTATTATGATTGTATGTTAAGTATAGCAGTTAAGTGTTGTGTAAACAGCGTTGTCCGCCAGCTGCGGACTCCTTCAACCGGCATCACTGCCAATCGCACTGCAAAGTAAGCAAAAATATTGCAAACTTTATTGTAAAATGCTTACAAAAATCAGCCAATTTCTATCAAAACCGACTTATTTCGCAGTTTTCTTGTATTGAGTAGGCGTTACACCCATCGCCTGCTTGAAGGCACGCGTGAAGTGCGACGTGTCATAGTAGCCGCAAGCCATCGCCACCTCGTTAATGGGCAGATCGTCATTTCTATCGAGCATCTCCTTCGCCTTCTTCATCTGCAGCGAACGGACGTAGGCGGCAGGCGTGTCGCCCGACACAGCGTTCAGCTTGCGGCGCAGCTGCTGCGTGCTCATGCAGAGTTTCTCGGCTACGGCGTCTATGGATATGGCGCTTACAGCCATCATCTCGTACACCACGGTGTCGAGGCGGTCGAGGAAGGCACGGTCGGGCGCCGGCAGAGCCTCGGCAGCGTCGGGCTTATGCTCAGCCGCAGCCTGAATGTAGCTCTCGCGCAGCAGGCGATGCTTCTCAAGCAGATTGCCCACGCTCACCGCCAGTTCCTCTGCGTTGAACGGCTTGTAGATATAAGCGTCGACACCCATCTGCAAACCGCGCAATTTATCCTCCTGCGTAGTCTTCGCCGTCACGATGATGACCGGCACATGGTCGAGCACAGCCGACTGCTTCACGGCTTGGCAAAGCTCGTAGCCGTCCATCTCGGGCATCATAAGGTCGGTGATGATGATGTCGGGCACAAGTTCTGTAGCCATGCGCAGACCTTCCTTGCCGTCGCGCGCCATGGCAAGGCGGTAGCGGTCTTTCAGCTGCATCGAGATATACTCACGCACGTCTCTGTTGTCCTCCACGATGAGCACAAGCTGGCGCTGGTCAGCGCTGTCCGCATTGTCGACAGCGCTTACGACATTCTCTGCGCAGTACATGTCGTCCATCTCCTCAGGACTTATCACCTCGCTCATGAGCATTTCTTTTGGAATGGTGCCCTTGACATCAAGCTCCTTCACCACAACTCCGTCGGGAGCCTTCACAGGCACGCTCACCGTGAACACCGATCCCTTACCTAACACGGTGTTAAGGCGCAGACTGCCGCCAAGTACGGAGACAATCTGCTTGACAAGCGCCAGACCGACACCCGAACCGATGCTCTTCTTATTGGTAGACGACTGGTAGAACGGCTCGAAGATGCGTCGTCTGTCCTCCGGTGCGATGCCGCTGCCGTAGTCGGCTACAACAAGCGTGAGCATGCCGTCCTCAATCCTGAGCGTAACGAGCACGTTCTGTCCGCGTTTGGAGAACTTGATGGCGTTGGTGACGAGGTTGCACACCACCTTCTGCGCATAATCGGGCACAAAGTCGCACACATAGTTCTGCTGTTTCGGCGCATACAGAATGCGAATGCCGCGCGAGTGGGCAAGATTGAGGTAGCCTTCCACGATGTTAGATATGAAAAGCACCACATCGCCACGATGCCAGTCGGGCTGTCCGATGGCAGACTTCACCTTCTGTATGTCGAGCAACTGGTTGATGAGCGAAAGCAGTCGCGAGCCCTGTCGCGACACCATGCTTCCCACCTTACGGATGTCGCCCGCAGGCACCTTTCCCTCCTCAAGCATGTGCGAATAGCCGAGGATGACGGTGAGCGGCGTGCGGAACTCGTGGGTGATATTGGTGAAGAACGAGATGCGCATCTCGTCCATCTGATGCTGCAGCAGCTGCTTGCGCTTACGGGCACGCAGGGCGTAGAACATGAACGAAATAATGACCGTGGCGAGCACGATGACAAGCACGGTTGCGGCGAAGCTGAGCCGTCGAAGCGTGCGCTCTGCCTTGTACTCGTTGTTGACGGCATCCATCTCGGCGCGGTGCTGCTCGTTCTCGTAGCGCATGCGCATGTTCTGCATGTGTATGATGTTCTTCTCGCTCGCCACGCTGTCGCCGAGTTCGTTATACTCTTTATAGTAGCGCAGCGCACGTGCGTAGTCGCCCTTCCGGCTGTATATCTCGTAGTAGATACGTGCAATCTGCGACTGGTGTTCGAGCGAGTGCAGGTCGTGAGCCAACTGGTCGGCTATCTCGAGATAGTGCATGGCAGCGTTGTAGTCGCCCGTCTTCAGGTGAACCTCCGCCAGCGCAAGACACGGCTCCATAGTGTGCCAGCGGTCGCCCGATGGCTTCATTATCTCGTACGCCTTGCGGTACTCGGCGATGGCTTCCGCGGTCTTGCCCTGCTTGTCGTAGAGACGTCCGAAGTGGGTGTAGCATAGAGATATGCCGAGGTCCGACTCGGCGAGGCGGTTCTGCTCCATCGAGTGGCGGTAGTACACCCAAGCCGAGTCGAGACGGTTGCTCTGCTCGAAGATTGAGCCGATATTGGCGTAGTTGATTGCCTGTCCGAGGTTGCTGCCCAGGCTCTTCTCGCCTTCGAGTGCGGCATGGAACACGGAGTCGGCTGTTTCCTTGTCGCCGAGTGTGAGGCAGATGTTGCCGATGCCGTTGAGCGACACCACGCGGTTCTTGCGCGCCGTGCGGTCGTCTTTGCAGCTGAACTCCTCAGAGATGTGCAGCGCGCGGTAGTGGTAGTTGATTGCCTCGTCGAGGATGCCCATGCGCCGGTAGTTGGTGCCGATGTTGTTGAGCGCCTGCGCCATGGCGATGGTGTCGTGCAACTGTTCGCCGAGCGCCATCTCGCGCTGGTGACATTCGATGGCTTTCATGAAGAAGTTGTCCTCGCGGTAGGTGCGTCCCAACTGGCGGCGCGCTCGCATCTCGAGCATACGGTCGCCCGACTTCTCCGCTTCTTTCACAAGACTGTCGAGGCTCTGCTCGCCCTTCACGCAACCAACGATGCTGTCGGCGCGGTCGCGCTGTTGAGCGAGGCGTCGAGGCGACGGCTCTGTGCTGCAGGCGCTGAAGAAAAGTACGAGAATAGCACACGTTGCAAGGAAAAGGGTGCATCGTGCTGGCGAACCGAACGATTGTTTACGGGTCTTACTCAATAAATTATTTAAGCAGTTGGTCATTGGCTTTGTGTATATGGTGATGCAAATTTACTACGTTTTTTCGTTTTAGCAAAGCAATACTATAGGTTTTTCGCCCGAAAGTGTCATTTCGTTCGACCTTTTCACCTCTATGTAACACAAAAAGAAGTGTGTCAAGCCAATGCTGGCTCAACACACTTCTTTTCCTAATATCGCAGTTTACGATTTACTTCTTGTTTCTGTTGGCACGCTGCTCGCGATACTTCGCTTTCTGCCGTGCCGAACCACTACCATGGGCACCAGTGATGTATTTCTTCTTCTTTGCCTTGGTCTTGACTTTGCCGTCATCATCTTTTCTGTTCGACGCTCCGCCACGGCCCCATGAAATGCCATTGGCAATGATTGCGTCAATATCGTCACCTTTGCTCATATCTGTATTTATTGGTTATTCTAATTGTTTATCGGGTGAGAGCTGCAACATATCTCAACATCTCAATGTATCAACATCTCAACGTATCAACACATCAACATCTCACCACTTCACCCCATCTAATTAATGATGGAAGAGGCGCACGCCTGTGAACGCCATTGTGATGCCATACTTGTCGCAGGTATCAATAACATTGTCGTCGCGTACCGAACCGCCTGCCTGAGCGATGTACTCTACGCCGCTCTTGTGCGCACGCTCGATGTTGTCGCCGAACGGGAAGAACGCGTCTGAGCCGAGCGCTACGCCGCGGTTCTCTGCTATCCAAGCCTTCTTCTCCTCCATTGTGAGCACCTCTGGCTTCTCCTTGAAGAAGAGCTGCCATGTGCCGTCGCGCAGCACGTCGTCGTGGTCCTCAGAGATGTAGACGTCGATGGTGTTGTCGCGGTCGGCGCGGCGGATGCCGTCAACGAACGGGAGGTTCATCACCTTCGGGTGCTGGCGCAGCCACCAGATGTCAGCCTTGTTGCCTGCGAGGCGTGTGCAGTGGATGCGACTCTGCTGACCGGCGCCGATGCCGATAGCCTGACCGTCCTTCACGTAGCATACAGAGTTCGACTGTGTGTACTTCAGTGTGATGAGCGAGATGATGAGGTCGCGGATAGCTTCCTCGGTGAAGTTCTTCGACTTTGTAGGTATGTTCTCGAACAAAGCCGGGTCGTCGAGGCGCACCTCGTTGCGTCCCTGCTCGAACGTTACGCCGAACACCTGCTTGTGCTCAACGGGAGCCGGCACGTAGTTCGGGTCTATCTTTATTACGTTATATGTGCCCTTGCGCTTTGCACGGAGAATTTCGAGCGCCTCGTCGGTGAAGTCGGGAGCGATTACGCCGTCGCTCACCTCGCGCTTGATGAGTGTAGCTGTAACAGCGTCGCAGGTGTCGCTGAGTGCCACGAAGTCGCCGTAAGAGCTCATGCGGTCGGCACCGCGTGCACGGGCATACGCACATGCAATCGGCGAAAGTTCCATTTTCACGTCGTCAACGAAGTATATCTTCTTCAGCGTGTCGCTAAGAGGCAGACCTACAGCGGCTCCAGCTGGCGATACGTGTTTGAACGATGCTGCAGCGGGCAGACCTGTGGCAGCCTTCAGCTCCTTAACGAGCTGCCAAGAGTTGAGCGCGTCGAGGAAGTTGATGTAGCCAGGACGACCGTTGAGTACTTCGATGGGGAGTTCGCCTTCTTCCATGTAAATGCGTGAAGGCTTCTGGTTCGGATTGCATCCGTACTTGAGTGCTAATTCTTTCATATAGTAATTATAAGAATGAGAAATCATTTCCAACTGCAAAATTACTACTTTTCGACTAAATTCTGCGCTTTTAACTGCATTATTTTCAATGCGAAGAGAAATCAAAGGTGATGTTGGCAAAGGATTACCGCAGCGTGGTACTTCTGTTTCCGCAATGCGGTAATGGTAGTTTTGCTACGCGGTAATCGTATTTCCAGTCTGCGGTAATCGCATTGAAAGCCCGTCTTTGACCACATTCAGCTTTGCCGCTTGCCAGTGCAAGAACTACACCAACCAAGAAGTATGTGTTCTTAGAAATATTGGTGCAGTTGAGACAACTGCACCCCCTTAGACACTCTACGGTTTAGAGCAAAAAAAAATCCCCGCAGTCCCGAAGGACCACGAGGAAACACCCCTGTGGGCGTTGACGGATTCGAACCGCCGACCCTCTGCTTGTAAGGCAGATGCTCTAAACCAGCTGAGCTAAACGCCCGATATATTTATCGGTTGCTTTAAGTAGTATTGCTTAGTTCCTTAAAGCGAGTGCAAAGGTATGGCTTTTTTGTGAAACCGCCAAATGTTTCTGCAATTTTTTTCGAAAAAAGTTTGTTTTTACTGCATTTTAGGGTGTTTTTCGGTGAAAAACCGCTGAAAACGCACTATATCCGTGAAACTATGTGGAAGAACAACTATATTCCTACGGAATGCACAGAATACACTTCTGCTGAGAAGAAACTCCCACGGAATGCAGAATACATAGAGCCTTCTGCTGAGAAGAAACTCCCACAGATTCCACTCAGCACAGATGCTAACTTCAGGGGGTGCACTTGTCTCAAGTGCACCAACCGAGCAATATTGATACACCTCTTACTTCGTGTTCGTTTATATGATATGTATTGTTGCTTGCTGCGGAGGCTTTCACCTCCGCTACGGATGGGTGCGCACCCTAACAATCTGTGCAGATCTGTGAAATCTGTGGGAGAATATCACAGCAAAAAGGTTCTGTGAGTTCTGTGGATTCTGTGGGAGGAAATCACAGTAAGAAGGTTCTGTGAATATCAGTGAAATCTGTGGGAGAAAATCACAGTAAGAAGGTTCTGTGCAGATCTGTGAAATCTGTGGGAGAATATCACAGCAAGAAGGTTCTGTGAATTCTGTGAAATCTGTGGGAAGAAAACAGCTTGCTTGGTTGGTGCAGCTGAGACAGCTGCACCCTCTGAGAGTTAGTCTTTCTCGATGAGCACGGTGGCGTAGGCAGATATGCCTTCCATGCGACCGGTGAAGCCGAGCTTCTCCGTGGTCGTCGCCTTGATAGACACGTTGTCGATGTCGGTCTGCATCACGTCGGCAAGGCAGCGCTGCATCTCGGGTATGTGGGGGTTGAGCTTCGGGCGCTCTGCACACACCGTGGCGTCTACGTTGCCGATGCGGTAGCCCTTGGTGGCGATGAGGTCGACGGTCTTGCGCAGCAGAATCTTGCTGTCTACGTTGAGCGTCTCGGCAGCCGTGTCGGGGAAGTGGTAGCCTATGTCGCGCATGTTGGCGGCGCCGAGCAGGGCGTCGCAGATGGCGTGGATGAGCACATCGGCGTCGCTGTGTCCAAGCAAGCCGAGTTCGTAGTCGAGGCGGATGCCACCGAGCCACAGCTCGCGACCCGCTACCAATTTGTGGACATCATATCCTAATCCGGTTCTGATTTTCATGAGTTTTGAGTTTTGAATTTTGAGTTTTGAATTATTGCCGATGGCAATTTTGAATTGTGAGTTTTGAATTTTGAATTGTGCGCTTCGCGCATTGTGAATTATGAGTTGTGAATTCAAAATTGAATAATTCAAAATCGGCGCAGCCGATAATTCAAAATTCAAAACTCAAAACTCAAAATTCTTCAAGCGTCAACGACGCTTGAAGAGATCCTTTATTCCGTCCATATCGAACGACAGCGAGAAGCGCAGAGTCTGATCGAGCGGGTTCGACTTTGCGGTGGCTATCACGTATCCGGCGTCGAGCGAGAACACGCTCATGCGGAAGCCGGCGCCGACGGTGAAGTATTTGCGGTTACCCTTGTTCTCCGACTCGTGGTGGTAGCCGGCGCGCACCGTGAACTTGTCGTTGTACACGTACTCGGCACCTACGCTCCAGCGCACCTCCTGCATCTCCTCCTTGAATCCGCCGGGCGCGTCGCCGAAACTCTTGAACACGCCGCTGATTGAAGAGATATCGTAGTAGTCCTTGCGCTTGCGCTGCTCAAACTCCTCGTTTGTCTCGCCATCATTCTTCACGGGCATGGTGGGCACGAGCGGTTTGTTGGCGTCGGCGGCGATGGTGATGCGGTTGTACTCGTCGAGCGGTATCATCAGCGACGCACCGAGACGCAGGTTGGCGGGGATGAACTCAGCCTCGTCGGTGCCACCAAAGTTGATCTTCGAACCAATGTTCGACATGTTAAGACCCAAGCCGAGCTGACACTCGCGCTGTCCGATGTTAACATAGTTCTGATAGTAGGCAGCGAGGTCTACGGCGAAAGCCGAGCCTGGCGATGTGTCGGACGTATAGTCGTACGTAAGGTCGGAGTAGATCCAGCGCACGGCGGCAGCGATAGAGAACTTCTCGCTGAGCATGATAGAGTAAGCCACGTCGACCGACATCTCGTACGGGTTGACGGTCATCGAGTTGTCGTTAGTCTCGCCGGCATTGGTGTACACCTCGCCGAGCGAGAAGTAGCGCAGCGACGCCGACACCGCCGAGTAGTCGCCGATGCGGTAGTAGCCCGAGAGATAGGCGAGGTCAATATCGCTCACGATGCGGCGCAACCACGGGGTGTAGTTGAGCGACACGCCAGCGCGCGAGATTGTGAACGGATACTTAGCAGGGTTCCAGTACTGCGACACAACGTCCGGGTCGGTAGCGGCACCGATGTCGCCCATACCGCCGGCGCGAGCGTCAGGCGCTATCGACTGCGATGTCACCGACGAGGTCTCCGGTCGGAACATATCCTGCTTCTCCTGAGCGGCTGCAGGCAGCGTAATGAGTGCGGCGAAGAGTAGTGCCGCCAACTTCTGTTTTAGTTTCATCTTCTTTTCTATTATTATATTTCGGGTGTGCACAGTCGGCATGTACCGGTCGGCGCAGATGTGCGTATCGGACGGCGCAGACGCGCGTAACAAGCGACGCACCCGTTATTATAAACGCCCGAGCGGCTTAATTATTGCCTACAACTATAAGTTTCTTAGCCTTTGATATGCGCGTTGCACCTTCAGAAGTGAGGTGGACGCGATAGAGATAAACGCCGGTCTGCAGGCGCGAACCGCCGTCGATGGTCAGATCCCAGGGCACGGTGTAGGTGCCAGTGTCGCTCACGCCGCTCTCCTCGTGGCGCCAGAGCAGGCGTCCGCTCACGTCGAACACGTCGATTATCACGCCAAGCTCCGCACCGGAGCGGTCGTGACTGATTATGAACGTCGTCGACTCGCGCGCCGGGTTGTCGGTGCAGCCGATTGAGAACGACGGCTTCTGACCGGTAACGACGTTGAACGTGAGTTCGGCTGTAGAGTAGTTGTTCAGAATGTCCCACGCACGGAACTGCAGTTTGTGCGGTCCTTCCTCCAGCTGCGGTATATTATAATATGTAGAGCCTGAGGTGTACGAACCGAAGTCGTACCGGAAGTTCTCGTTGAGTGAGTATGTCATCTCCATCTTGCCGTCGATGATGAGCTGCATGTCGTGTCCGATGCCTGCTCCCGAAGCGTTGATGCCGTCCTTGTCCTTCACCTCAGCCACGAAGTAAGGCGTTGAGTTCACGCGGTCGCCGTTGCTGAAAGAGGGCAAATTGAGGTAGCAGTAGATCGACGGACCTACGGAGTCGTTCTGCGCAATGTCGCTGCCACCGACGATGAACTTGTCGGTGTATCCGTGCGCCGTAAGCGTGTGGTCGTCGTTGATGGCAAAGGCGTTGATGAGTCCCGACTGGTCGGAGTAGTTGATGTCCTTCGGCACGGCGAACGAGACGGAGAAGCGTCCGCCGCTGATGCGGTCGTCACCCGAGAAGATTGTCTTCGTGCGGTCGGTATATTCGAATGGATTCTCAGCCTCCTTGGGTTGGTTGAGACGGCAGGTGATGGTTTCGAGATTGTCGCGCACAGTGAGCGAGACGGTGCCGTTGAAGTCGGCGTTGTCGGCTATATGTCCCTTCACCGTGGCGAGCGAACCGGCTTTCATAGCCACCGTGGCTCCAGCCTTGGTGATGTCGACGCCGTTGATGGAGTCGATGACAATCTGCGCCGTGGGCAGGTGCAGACGCAACGCCGGGTCGCCGAGCAGCGAATACTGCAGCGAGTTCTCGGCTACGGTCTGCCCGTTCATGTCGTTCTTGGCGCGGCGCACAGCCTCGCCCAGCGCTATCGGCTTGCCGTCGGCCTCGTAGGTGAGCACATGCTTCATAAACGCCGAGTTGAGCGTGGTGTTGTGCGACGCATAAACGGTGCGCGATGTGCCGTAGAACGCCATCGTTCCGCCCTTGTCGTTGAGCAATGCGGTCTCGCCGATGGTCTCCTCGCCGTTGTCGAACGGCATGATGTCGCACGAAGCCGTCACCCACAGCGGCATGTTCTTGTTGGAGAACGCGGCGAAGTCGCTTATGCCGAGCACTTTCTCGTGCGAGATGAGTATCTCGGAGCCGTGTCCGGCGTAGTCCATGATGAGTGCGCCCTGCTGCTGCTGTTTCTTTATGACGTTCGTCACCTCGGGATAGGTGTTGCCCGTGGCGCCCGACTGCATCTGATAGGCATCCCACATCACCTTCTTCACCACGTACTGCGGATGAGCCGCCGAAACCTGGTCGGCTACGAGGTTGGCGTCGGTCATGTGCATATTATAGTCGCCGTCGTCGCCCATAAACATTATAGTGTTCTGCCATGCTCCGCCGTTGCCGTTCTCGGCATAATTGATGGTTTTGTCTACCATTATCTTCGCTTCGGCGTCGCTCACAACGGGGAATCGTCCCACACCGATGTCGAGCTTGTCTACGTACATCGGTCGGAGACCCTCGCCGTCGTCGAGCATGGCGTGGAATCCGTCGTCGATGTAGCAGACGCGGCGGTCGTAAGAGTTCTCACTCTCGAACGCCAAGAGATAGTCGTCGGGGTTCTTGCCCGTGTTGTACGACGTAATCATACGGTTGTCCCAGAGACAATCGCCGAAGAGCAGGAGGTATTTCGGGCGGTCGTCCTCGCCAGTGGCGCGGTCGTAGAGCATCTTCATGTAGCGGCGATAAGCCGAAGCGTCGGGTGTGCCGCTCGAGAACTCGTTGAAGAGTTCGTCGGCTGGCACGAGATTCACCTTCAGCGAGTCGTGCTGCTCGTGGAACGCCTTCAGACGCTGCGCCTGCTTCAGCAGTTTCTGCGAAGTGGGTATTATTATCACCAGGTCGGCTTGCGGGTCGGCATGGTGGTCCTGGTTCATTATGTTGTAAACGTAGGTCGGAGTCGGGAAACTTGCGGCTTTAAGGTCGGGCAGCGGGCGCGGCTTGTCCCATGCCATAGACACCATGTCGAGGCGCATCGGGTTGGAACCGCTGAGCACCGAGAGCTTCACCTTCGCCGTGCCTTTAACGGCAGGCACACGGTAGGTTCCGCGGCTCTCGCATCCGTAGATGAACTGGCTGTCGGAGTTGGAAGTCTGCAACGTGCCCACGACGGAGTCGTTATACTCCACCTGCACCTTGCAGTAGTTGCTCGACGTAACCACAACGTATAGGTTGCCCTTCGTTGCATTCGAGTTCTCGGGGATGTCTACCGTCATGTACGAGCCTTGCGACACCTGCTGCGCACCGAAGAAGTTGCGTCCGCCCTTGTACCATGAGAAGGCGTCCTGCTCGTGTATGTCGTGATAGAAGTCGGGCGACGGGTAGAACGAGGCGACGAACGTGTCGTAGTCTACCTTCGCCGGCTCCGAAGAGGTGTCCTCGGTGAGGAAATAGTATCCGTAGTTGGAGTAGTAGTTGCGTGTGCGGCGGTCGGCGGTCTCGGTCTCCCACGACACGGGTCCACGGGCGTAGAAGAGTCGCTTGCCATCTACGTCGCAGGTGGCAACTTCCCTAAGGTCGTCGTGCTCGATGAGGTCCTTGGGGTCGAGTGTCTCGTTGATGAGATTGCCGCCATAGCCGTACAGCTTCACCTTGTTTATATCCGTGAAGCCTGCCTGACGCACGAGAGCGGATGTGAGCTGGTATATGCCCGACTCAGCCACACGTATCTTCGCCCAGCGTCCTTCGCGCAGCACGCTGTGCTCGGCATAGCGCTTCGCAGCAGGCAGCGTGTCCCACACGTTGACATTGGCGTCTGCACGCTCGCCGTACGCTGCAGCATCGCGGCGTGCGTCGGCTTTGGCTCGTGACTCGCGGCGCAACATGAAACTAACGAGCTGCTTGTAGCGTCCGTCGCGGAACACAACGGGGTTGACGGCTGCGAGGAGCGACGCCCGCTTGCGGTCGAACGTGACGTGTGTCTCCACCTTCGGCTCTGCGTCGGGCTGTTCAGCCACGAGGCGCTTGTAGTTCGCCACGTCTGCCGCAGCCATGTCTGCATACTCCGGATATACGATGCGTACGGCGTATACGGAGTCGCGCCACGCTTCGGGCAGAGGCATGACGTGTGTGAACTGCGGTGTAGACAGGGTGTCGACACGCAGCTCGTCGGCTGTGAGGTGGAAGAACTGCTGGGCGCTTGCGGGTATCGCCGCGCAGACTGTCAGCAGCATCAATATGGTTTGGCGTAATTTCATGTCTTTTCTTTATTTGTTTCCACAAGTGTTAGGAACCGCGTTATCCAACGGATAGTGCCGTGTGTCCTACAAGAACGTTTATACTCCCACGGATTTCACGGATGAACACAGAAGTTTGGGTAAGTACACCCACGGAATTCACAGAACTCACAGAAGTTTGGATGGCTGCGTGGGCATGGCAGGGATGCCATACCCTCATATATCTGTGTACATCTGTGACATCTGTGGGAGAATATCTTAGCAGTCCCTTCCGTGAAATCTGTGTATTCTGTGGGAGAACTTCCCCTGCAGTTCTACTTGCAGCTGAACTCAAGCACTTTGCGGTCTTCGAGGTAGCCCTCCAGCTTGTCGTCGATGTTCACCGGTCCGACGCCTGCCGGCGTGCCTGTGAACAGAATGTCGCCGGTCTTCAGCGTGAAGAACTGCGAGATGTATGCGATAAGCTCGTCTACACGATAGAGCATGTCGCTGGTGCATCCCTCCTGCACGGTCTTGCCGTTGATGTCGAGGTGGAAATGGATGGCTTGCACGTCGCGGAACTTCTCCAACGAAACCCACTCGCCTATCGCAGCCGAACCGTCAAAGCCTTTGCACAGCTCCCACGGCTTGCCCTCAGCGCGCAGTTTCTTCTGCAACTCGCGAGCGGTGAAGTCGATGCCCACCGTCACGGCGTCGTAATAGCGCGGGGCGAAACGCTCGGAGATGGTCTTGCCGAGGCGCGAGATGCGCACAACAAGCTCAGTCTCATAGTCGATGCGTCCGAGGTGGTCGGGTATGAAGAAGGGCTTGTGGTCCTTCAGCAACGCCGAGTCGGCTTTTGTAAAGATGACGGGCTCCTCTGGTTTATATAACGCACCATGCAGCTCTTTATTGTGTTCGAGGTAGTTCATACCTACAGCAAATATCTTCATAAGCTATGAAAATTAAAAAAGCCGCAGAAGGCTATTCACCCTCTACGGCTCCAATATTAATTATGCGTAATTGATTTCTCTAATTACTCAGCAGCAAGAGTGAAGCGCTTGTAAGCAACGATCTTCAAATCCTTGTCCTGAGACTTGAGATAGCCAGCAACGTTCTGCTTACCTTCGTCGCCGAACTGGAACTCCTGGTTAACGAGGCAAACCTCCTTGAGGAACTTGGCAACGCGACCCTTAGCGATGTTCTCGATCATTGTCGGGTTGAGCTTAGCTGTAGCCTCAGCGCCTACAGTCTCCTTGATCTCGCGGAACTTAGCTACGTCCTCAGCTGTGATCCAGCCCTTGCCCTGGTTAGACTCGATGTGGTCCTCAGAGTCGAAGTGGTTCGGGTTGAGACCAGCCTTGTGGAGAGCAGCATTCACTGCCTTCTCTACGAGCTCTTCCTTAGTCTTCTCAACAGCTACCTTGAACTCCTCGTTCTTCACATCATCAGAGATTAAGCTTTCGTCGAGTGCGAGCGGCTTCATAGCAGCTACCTGCATAGCGATCTTGTGACCAACCTCAGCGTTCTCCTTGTTGAGCTGCACCATTGTGCAGAGAGTGTGCTTGTTCATGTGGTCGTAAACCTCTACGTTCTCACCCTCGAGTACGCAGTAGCCGTCGAGCTCCATCTTCTCGCCAGTGATACCAGAGCGTGCTGTAACAGCAGCCTGAACGTCAGACTCGCCGAGAGCCAAAGCCTTAACCTCGTCGAGAGTCTGAGCCTTAGCAGCGATAGCAGCGTCGAGGATATCAGATGTGAGCTTGATGAAGTCAGCACCGTTAGCTACGAAGTCGGTCTCGCACTTGAGAGCGATGATAGCAGCGAAACTGCCTACCTTCTTAACGAGTACACAACCGTTAGATGTCTCGCGGTCAGAACGCTTTGCAGCGATAGCAAGTCCACGCTCACGGAGCAAATCCTTTGCCTTATCGAAATCACCTTCTGCCTCTGTCAGGGCCTTCTTTACGTCTGCAAGACCAGCACCTGTCATAGCGCGAAGTTTCTTGATGTCTTCAATTGAAACAGCCATTTTTCTTAAATTATTAGTTATTGATTAATTAAATGTTGATTGCGTTTTAACCTAAAAATCGGAAATTCTCCATTCCAAAATCTTGATTTACGAATTAAAGAATTTCCGATTTATATGTATTAAAGTTGCTTACTCAGCAGCCTCAGCCTCTTCCTTGCGAGCCTTGCGGGAAGCCTTGCCCTCCTTCTGCTCAGCAGCTGCCTTCTCGTCAGCCTTCTCTACCTTGCGCTCCTCAAGACCTTCTGCGATAGCACCGCAGCAAGCAGAGAGAACTACGTCGATAGAATCCTTAGCGTCGTCGTTAGCCGGGATGATGTAGTCGATGTTGCGCGGGTCAGAGTTGGTGTCGACCATAGCGAACACAGGGATACCGAGGCGGTTAGCCTCGCGCACTGCGATGTTCTCCTTCATCACGTCGACAACGAACAAAGCGCTCGGAAGGCGTGTCAAGTCAGCGATAGAACCGAGGTTCTTCTCCAGCTTAGCGCGCTGACGTGTCACCTGCAGAAGCTCACGCTTAGAGAGCTTAGAGAATGTACCGTCGTTCATGAGCTTGTCGATGTTCGCCATTTTCTTAACAGCCTTGCGGATTGTCGGGAAGTTGGTGAGCATACCGCCCGGCCAACGCTCGATAACGTAAGGCATGTTTACGCTCGCTGCCTTCTCAGCAACTACGTCCTTAGCTTGTTTTTTAGTAGCGACGAACAGGATCTTCTTGCCTGACTTTGCAATCTGCTTGAGAGCCTCAGCAGCCTCGTCAACCTTAGCTACTGTCTTGTGCAGATCGATGATATGAATACCATTGCGCTCCATGAAGATATACGGAGCCATTGCCGGATTCCACTTACGACGGAGGTGGCCAAAGTGACAGCCTGCCTCTAACAACTGGTCAAAATTAGTTCTTGACATTTTCTTTGTTTGTTAAAATTGTTTACTTTCCTTTGAGTTGAATTGAACCAGCCCACGAGTAACGAGTATATATCGGTCTCGCGAGTTTGGATGCTAAACGTTGTCCGGATCATTCTAAGCCACTGCTTCAGGCAGCAGCATAGAAAGACACCAAGACAGTTTTGATATTAACGCTTGCTGAACTGGAAGCGACGGCGTGCCTTCGGCTGACCCGGCTTCTTACGCTCAACCTCACGAGCGTCGCGTGTGAGGAAGCCCTGTACCTTGAGAGTCTTCTTGTCCTCAGCGTTAACCTTAACGAGTGCGCGAGCGATAGCGAGGCGGAGAGCCTGGCTCTGACCTGTGAAGCCGCCACCGTCGAGGTTTACCTTGATGTCATATTTCTCTTCCACACCGAGCAGGAGCAGCGGCTGCTTAACAACGTACTGCAGAATTGCTGACGGGAAATACTTTGTGAGTTCTTCCTTATTGATAGTGATCTTACCTGTGCCCTCTGTGAGATATACACGAGCTACGGCACTCTTACGGCGACCAATTGCATTAATCATTTCCATGTCTTATGCTTTATTTATACTGGTTAATATCGATAGCCTTCGGCTGCTGTGCCTCGTGCTTGTGCTCTGTACCGTCATAGATATAGAGGTTGTCGAGAAGACGACGACCGAGCGGACCCTTCGGGAGCATACCCTTCACAGCGTGACGGATAATCTTGTCCATACCGTCCGGACGCTTGCGGAGCTCTGCCGGAGTGTTGAAGCGCTGTCCACCAGGATAGCCAGTATAACGTGTGTAGACCTTGTCAGTTTCCTTCTTACCTGTGAAAACTGCCTTAGCAGCGTTGATGATGATAACGTTGTCACCGCAGTCTACGTGCGGAGTGAAAGTTGGCTTGTACTTTCCGCGGATGAGCTTTGCTACCTTAGAGCAGAGACGACCTACAACCTGGTCTGTGGCATCGATAACCACCCACTCCTTCTTAGCTGTTTCCTTGTTTACGGAAATAGTCTTGTAACTTAAAGTGTTCATTTTTTTAATTAAAAATATTACTACTAAAAAACATTTATTTTTCTTGCACGAGCGATTCACTAACCACGCCGCCTGGCCTTTTCGGCAAGCGCTATTAACACCCTCATGCAGGGGACTCTAAGTGTATCCCCGAATAATCGGTCTGCAAAATTACACATTTTTTATTATATAAAAGAGACATACAGCAAGCATCGGCGAATATTTAGAATTATTTAACAAGCACAAAAGTTTCGTTTTCTCCGTTTTTTACTGTACTTTTGCAGCAGGAAGAAGTAGGGGGTGCACTTGCAGGGGATGTACTTGCAGGGGGTGCACTTGTCTCAAGTGCACCAACCGAACAGACCAACTGAATAGAATGTATCATTAACTTGGTTGGTGCACTTGAGACAAGTGCACCCCCTAATGTCTCCTATTAAAGTAAATAAGACAAACAATAACATTTTAAACCCAAAAGACTATGAACAAACAGATTAACACAGAGAAAGCGCCGGCAGCTATCGGCCCGTATTCACAGGCAGTAGAGGCTAACGGCATGGTATTCGCATCGGGCCAGTTGCCTATCGACCCTGCAACAGGTGCATTCGCAGAGGGCGGCGTAAAGGAACAGACACGCCAGTCGCTCACCAACGCAAAGCACATCCTCGAGGAAGCAGGCACCGACCTGCAGCACGTGGTTAAGACAACGGTGTTCCTCAGCGACATGGCCGACTTCGCTGCCATGAATGAGGTTTACGCCGAGTTCTTCTCTCAGCCGTTCCCGGCTCGCTCTGCAGTTGCAGTGAAGACTCTGCCGAAGAACGCTCTGGTCGAGGTGGAGTGCATCGCAGTTAAGTAAGCCGACACAAGCACTCCCTGGAGAGCATCCCCAGGGGGTGCACTTGTCTCAAGTGCACCAACCAAGAAGTACACCAACCAACCAAGATGTACACCAACCAAGATGTACACCAATAGCTTGATTGGTGCACTTCTTGCTCTGGCAAGCGGCAAAGCCGAGCGGGGACAAGTGCACCCCCTACAACTGCACCAATAACTTGGTTGGTGCAGCAGAGACTGCTGCACCCCCTATGGGCATCTGCGTATTCTATGTAAGAATAATCACAAACAAAATTCAGTTTGCGAAAAAATCCACCATATCTACCAGCAGCAACATAACCTATTGGCTTTCAGTAAGACAAAGGCTGGCAGATTTCCGATTTTTCAATTAAGCTACCAGGATATCTACCAGCCCATCTGCCAGTTTTCAATTGAAAACACGCATAATCGCCGCTTTATCATATAGCGACAACCACTCCCTCGCCTTTCTTTCCGTCCATCATTATTCTTAGTCCTTTCTCGAAGCGCACCACACGCACGTGTTCTGTCTCCTCCACAGCCGGCATCGCGTCGAGCGTCACCTTGTGGAAACAACCATCGTTGCGGTTCTCGTCGATGGTGAAGTAGCCCACGCCGAACGACGTGAGATTCTGAAAGAAGTGTGTGCCCTGACTCGGGTCTACGCGATAGTTCTTCAGCGCCACCTCAACGATGACGCGCGCTGCCGAAATATGCGGCCACTTCACAGGTATGCCCAACCAAGAGTCGCTCGAGCCCCAGCGGCCAGGACCCACAAGCACGTAGTTTGTGCCGCGGTCGAGATATTCCTTGTTCAGTTTTTCTATTTCGCGTGCTATCGTCGGGTTGTCGGCAGCCGAGAATCGGTCGTCGGTCTTCACGTACACCACGTCGGTCACGTCTTCGGTCACGCCATGCCCGAGCGAGTTGTGCGAGCGCAACAGGCAGTCGGCGTCGGGTATCGCCGCGAGATCCTCGTCAAGCATCTGCTTCTGATCGACAATGGGGCGAATCTGCAGCAGGTAGAGCGAACCGGTGCGGTCGGCGTTGAGATTGCATGCAAACTCAATCTCCACGGGTCGGCGCATAGCCTCTGCACCGTAGCGCATTGACATCTGCAGAAGTTCGGGCAGCGGAAACACATTCTGCTGCAGCACTCCGGCGAACGATATCACCTTTCTGCCGCCCTCGTACAGTCCGTCGCGTATCACCTGATCGTAGGGGTCGTAGGTAGATGCGATGAAGTTGAGCGAGTTGTCGCGCTCTGCCTCCTTCACCTTCAGGTTCAGAATATTGAATCCGTCGTCCACCTTGAAGTCGTTGCCCACATGCCGCGTGTCGAGAGCGTAGAAGCGCGTCTGTGTCTCGCGCAGCGCCGTCTCCAGTTCTGAGGTCTGCAGCACCTGGTGCGGATGGTATGGCGACACGCGCAGCGTCTGTCCGCCGTCCACAATATACTTGCCCAAGCCCAGCGCGAGCGAGGCGATGCCGTCCTCTGCACGCTCGTCGCCTATGGGGTAGTAGTTGAGCGAGCGCAGCACGCCCGATATGTTCGGGTAGTAGCGTCCGTCATACTGCTTGCCCACCACTTCCTGCAGTATCACCGCCATCTTCTCCTGATCGATTACGTTGCTTGTGGCTGTCATGTAAGCCTTCGAGTCGCGATAGTAGACCGAAGCGTAGACGCCCTTGATAGCGCACGCCAGCATCTCGAGCATGGCATACTTGTCGTCGAGGTACGGTATCATGTACGTAGAGTAGATGCCGGCAAAGGGCTGGTAGTGGGCGTCTTCGAGCAGCGACGACGAGCGTATGGCTATCGGACTCTTCACGGCTTCGAAGAACGTGAAGAAGTCGGCTATGAGCGAGTCGGGCAGCTGCGCACGCAGGAAGTGGCGCAGTATGTCGTCGTCCGAGGCATCGCTGAGTGCAATCTGATAGAGGTTGTTTTGCTCCATGAACTGGTCGAACACGTCGGTGCAGAGCACCACGGTGCGCGGTATCTGCACCTTCGCTCCCTCCAGCGAGTTGAACTCGGGGTGCATCTTTATGATGTTGTCGAGGAACGCCAAGCCTCTGCCCTTTCCGCCGAGCGAGCCTTCGCCGATGCGTGCGAAGTGGGAGTAGGCGTCGAACTTCATGCGGTCGAACACCGCCACCACGCCGATATTCTTCATGTGGCGATACTGCACTATGGCGTCGAAGATAATTTCGCGATGGGCTGTGATATCTTTCAGTCGCTCCCACGTCACGGTCTTCAGGAACATCGACACGGGGAAGATGGCACGCGCCGAGAGCCAGCGGCTCATGTGGTTGCGCGAGATGTGGTAGAGCATCGAGTCGTCGGGAATCTTGAAGATGTTGTCCTGCAGTTCCTTCAGCGAGTGTATGCGCATTATCTCGGCTTTCGTCTTCGGGTCGCGGAAGATAAAGTCGCCGAAGCCGAAATGCTCCTCCAGAATCTTTCGCAGGTCGAGCGACATCTTCTTAGAGTTCTTGTCGACGAAGCGGAATCCTTCAGCCTCAGCCTTGGCGCGGTTCTCCGACTCCGAACTCTCGAGTATGAGCGGCAGATAGGGATCGTTCTGCCGTATCTCGCGCATCAGTTTCAAACCCGCCTCGCTGTCCTTCTCGCCGTGTATGGGGAAGCGCACATCGCTTATCACGCCGAGCATATTGTCCGAGTAGCGCTCATACAGCGCCATAGCCTCCTCGTAGTTGCGCGCCAGCACCACCTTCGGTCTGCCGCGCATACGCAGCGTTGCCGAGTGGCGGTTGAGCGCCTCGGTAGCGAAGCGCTTGCTCTGCGCCAGTATGTAGTTGTAGAGGTTGGGCAGTATCGAACTGTAGAAGCGTATGCTGTCCTCAACGAGCAGAATCATCTGCACGCCGCCCTCGTTGATGTCGTGCTCGAGGTTCATCTTGTCCTCTATCAGCTTGATGATGGAGAGGATAAGATTGGTGTTGCCGAGCCAGCAGAACACATAGTCGAAGATGGAGAGGTCTTCGTTCTCCATACGTTTCGTGATGCCGTGCGAGAAAGGCGTGAGCACTATGCAGTGCATGTGCGGAAACTCCGCCTTTATGTCGCGCGCCACGCTGAACGCGTCGTTGTCGGCGTTGCCCGGCATGCAGATTACGAGGTCGATGTGCATGGTGCGCAGCACCTCGCGCGCCTCCTCCGTGGTGCTCACCTGCGTGAACGTAGGCGGATAGCGCAGACCGAGCTCCACATACTCGTTGTATATCTTCTCCTCAACGCGTCCGTCGTCCTCAAGCATGAACGCGTCGTACGGGTTTGCCACGATGAGCACATTGTATATGCGACGCATCATCAGATTGACGAACGTCACGTCTTTCAGGTAGAACTTCTGATATTCCTGTGGTACCATATCCTGCTTCTTCTCTTTGTTTGTTCTTTATGCCCCGTGGGGCTGTTCTCTCTTGCCTTATTCCATGATTATTTCTTCACGCCCATGTTCCACAGCGTGAAGCTGATGGCGTCGGCTGTCTCTTCAAGTCGCTTTGCCAGCGGTTTGCCTCCACCGTGTCCGGCGTTTACGCCGATGCTGATGAGCACCGGAGCCGTGCCGCCCTGACACTCCTGCAGGCGTGCAGCGAACTTGAACGAATGGGCTGGCACCACGCGGTCGTCGTGGTCGGCTGTGGTGACGAGCGTAGCCGGATAGTGCACGCCGGGCTTCAGCGTGTGAAGCGGCGAGTAAGCCTTCAGATAGTCGAACATCTCCTTCGAATCCTCCGATGTGCCGTAGTCGGGCGCCCAGTTCCAGCCGATGGTGAACTTATGATAGCGCAGCATATCCATAACGCCTACTGCGGGCAGACAGACGCGGAAGAGGTCGGGGCGCTGCGTCATACAGGCTCCGACGAGGAGTCCGCCGTTGCTTCCGCCCTGTATGGCGAGATAGTTCTTTGAGGTGTAGCCTTTATTAATAAGGTATTCGGCTGCCGAGATGAAGTCGTCGAACACGTTCTGCTTCTGCAGCTTCGTGCCTGCCACGTGCCATTGCTCGCCATACTCGCCGCCGCCGCGCAACACGGCGTGAACGTATACGCCGCCGCGCTCCATGAACGGAATCATATTAGATAGGAAGTAGGGCTTGTACGCCACGTTGAAGCCGCCGTAGCCGTAGAGCAGCAGCGGATTCTTACCGTTCAGCTTTATGCCTTTCTTGTGCGTCACGAAGAGCGGAGCGCGTGTGCCGTCCTTCGAGGTGTAGAAAAGCATCTCCGTGACGTAGTCCTGCGTGCGGAACGAGAGTTTCGGTGCAGACAGCAACTTGCTCTTCGCCGTAGCCATATCGTAGCTGTAGATGGCGCCCGGCGTGGTGTACGAAGTGAACGAGTAGAAGAGTTCCTTCTGTCCGCGTGCGCCGCTCACGGATGTGGTGCCGAACGTGGGCAGCGCAATCTCGCTGAGTCGGTTGCCGTCGGTGTCGTAAACGTAAAGCTGGTTGCAGTTGTCCTTGGCGTACTGCAGTATCATGCGGTTGTCGGCGGTGAACGTCACGTCCTCGAGCACGCTCTCGCCCTCGCCCACCAGCTCTTTCCAGTCGGCGTAGCCCGGGTTGCTCACGTCTGCCACCATGAGTCGGTACTTCGGCGCACCGGCGTTTGTGAGTATGTACATACGGTTGCCGACGGTCTCTACAGGCGAGTAGATATAGCGCGAGTCGGAGCACATCTGTATGAACTGTGCGTCTGCCTGCGTCATATCGCGCACGTAGAGGTTGTTGCCGTTGTCCATGCCCGCCTCGGTGAGGTACATAACGGTCTCCTCCTTGTTCACGCTCACCTCATAGAAGCGCAGCGGCTGCGACGGGTTCTGATAGAACAGGCGGTCGGCGCTCTGCGGCGTGCCTATGCGGTGGTAGTATATCTTCTGCACGGAGTTCTTGGCTGATGTCTCCTTGCCTTTCTCGGGCGCGTCGTACGCACTGTAATAGAAGCCGTCGCCCACCCATGTGGCTTTCGTGAACTTCGCCCACACGATGTGGTCGTCGAGCGTCTTGCCCGTCGCCACGTCCTTCACGTATATCTCCTCCCAGTCCGATCCGTTGCGCGAGATGACATACGCCATGTACTTGCCGTCATGCGAGAACGTGGTGCTCTTCAGTGCCACCGTGCCGTCGGTGCTCAGCGTGTTAGGGTCGAGCCACACGCGCCACTCGCTGACGGGCGCATCGTAGCGGTCCATCTGGTAGAGCACCGACTGGTTCTGCAGTCCGTCGTTGCGGTAGGCGTACCACTTGCCGCCGCGCTCGAATGCCATGCCGCGCTTCTCGTAGTTCACGGTTTCCTTCAGGCGCTTCAGAATCGCCTTGCGCATAGGAATATTGTCGAGATACTTGCGGCTGACGAGGTTTTCCTCTCTCACCCACTCTGCCGTGGCTGCGCTCGTGTCGTTCTCCAACCAGCGATACGGGTCTGCCACCTTCTCTCCGAAGTACTCGTCAACGGTGTTGTCCTTCGCCGTTGCCGGATATTTCAACTGTGCCACAGCGTCGGTTGTCGACAGCAGGGCTGCTGCTGTAAGCGTTAGAATTACTGTTTTGCTCATTTTTTCTTTGTTTTTATTTATTCACGCCAATAGAACAAAAACCCTCTCAATTGCTTTGGCAAACTTTCCAATCTACAAGTCCCTTGCCCATAGCATCAAGTTCAACAGCAAGGGCTATAACCTTACGACCGTCTGCCTTGAAAGGCTCTATATAGCGATTTTCACATATCTGTTGTTCGGCAGCAGAAATGCCACCATTGTTTGATAGCTTCAACTCCATGACATGTCACCATTACGGCGCATCGCCAATGCCGGAAGCACAATACTATTGAGCGACTGACGAACTTCTTGATTAGGAATACCAAGGAAATAAACACCCTCGTCATATCCTTTTATTGTAAGATAACCCGACTGATAAAGGAACAACTCTGCACCACCACCAGTTACATCCGAAGTCTCTATTATTGTACTTGGCAGGGCACTGTGATCGAAGTCATTCAACCTTATTTCCATGTCGTCAACAAATTTCGGCAGTAACGTTGTAGCACCCGATGCTGCCCAATAGTTGCGCAGCTCGCCATCAGCCAAAGCATTTATCAGACTGAACGGATTGAACACATCTACCATATTATTATGACTAAAATGATAGCCGTCATAGTAGTCCTTCAAGTGCTGCACAGTATCATCCTCCGTCCAACCTTTTTGCTCTGCCATACTTGCTATCTCTGGTCGGAAATATTCTTTTATCTCCGACTTTGTTATACCACAAACAGCTGCGTATGGAGCCTCAAAACTGATATTGCTTATGTTGTTTAGAACCGAGAAAAGCGATATTTGCGTAAACTTGGTTATGCCTGTAAGAAAGACAAAACGCTCATACTGGTCGTCGGCTTTAAGCACTGCAAACACTTCGCGATAAACAGAGGTACAGGCTTCATGATCAGGTGTGTGCCACGAATGCTGCAACGGAGAGTCGTATTCATCTATTAGGATAGCCACCTGCTCACCCGTTTTTTTATATGCACTGACAATGATATTATGAAATCTGTTTGCAAGAGAATATCCCGAAACCGTTTCCACATCCCACGCCTTTTCGTAATCACGAAATGCCATATCCAGATACGAACGCAGAGCCTGCTCATCAGCTCCTCCAAGACTCATATCTAAACGTACGACGGGACGATTCACCCAGTCTTTCTCCAACTGCATTATCTTTAAACCCTCAAACAGCTCTCTCCTACCTTCGAAATAGGCTTGAAGCGTGTCTACCAACACCGACTTTCCAAATCGACGTGGGCGACTCAAGTAATTGTACTTCTTGTTTTTGTTGGCAAGATTCCAAATAATATCGGTCTTGTCAACATACAAATACTTCTTTCTTCGGATTTCTGTAAAAGACTGCAAGCCAACTGGCAACCTTCTTTCGTTTTTCTCTGTCATGCTCCTTAGGGTTTTATTCTGCAAAACTACACTTTTGCGGTGAGAAAAACAAACAAATGCGCAGTTTTGCTACTAAAAAAGGCGCAACCCGTGCGGTTGCGCCTTTTATTGTTGTTTAGAGTATAGGCCTGTATAAGGCAGCGTTTAAGCCTGTCCAAGGCAGCGTTTAAGCCGAACTAAGCCTTCTTAAGCCTTTCTAAGCCGAGAAAGCTAAGCCGAACCAAACCTTCTTAAGCTATCCTTAGCCCTCCCCGACGGGGAGGGTTGGGAGGGGCTTTTACTTCACGAGCTTCTGCGAACGGATGATGTTGCCGTTCTGCATCTTCACGAGGTAAACGCCTGAAGCGAGCTGCTGAGCGTCGAACGATGTCGGGTTAACGAGGTACTTAACGAGTACGCCGCTTGCATCGTATACCCATGCCTTCTCTACGTTCTGGAAGTTAAACTTGCCGTCAGCTGCCTCTACCTTAGAAACGCCCTGACTTGCAGAGTTGATTGCGTCAACTGTGCCACCAAGCATCTCCGGCTCGTCAGCTACGCCCTGGTCGTGGATGTCAACACTTGCGCCGCGGCCCGGGTTGTCGCCAGTGATCTCTACGCCGAAGTCCATAGAGAAGCCCTTGTTGTGGAGACCTGACGGGAGGAAGTCGCCTTGGAACCATGCGTCAGAGAATACGATACGCAAACGGCTCGAACCTGGCTTTGCGTCCTCTGGAACGGTGAACTCGCAGTTTACACCTGTTGTCTGGAACTCAGGAGTAGCTGCACGGAGCTTGCCTGCAAAGAAGAGCATCTCGCCATTCTTCGGGTCATCCTGAATCTTAGCTGAGTTGAACTGCTTGTCGCCATTGAGATCCATCCAGCCACCTGCGAAGCAGTACTTCAGACCGTCACTGAAGTTAGCGCACTTGATGTTCATCTTAACAGTCTGACCCTGCTTAACCTTGAGCACGAGAGCTGTCTGGTCGTCGTACTGTGAGCCATCAGCTACTGGGTGGTCTGTGTGGTAGTCGAGGTTCTGGTCAGCGCCAGTTGTTGTAACGTCTGTTACGTAGCGCTGCTGACGTGCTGTAGCTGCGCCGTCGCAAGCAGGGTTCATCTTGCTCTCAGGATAGTCGACAACAGGTACCTCTGGCAACGAAGCCACGTCGCCGCGTGTCACCTTCACCCACTTAACCTCTGAGTAGCTCTTCAGGTCGGTAGATGCAGCACGTACGCCGATATACGGCTCGTCAGCCTCGCCCAACTGGATATCACCCACGAATGTAGACCATGTTGTGGTGCGGCTGATTTCAGAAACCTTGCCGTTCTCACCGTTCTTGTAGAGAATCTCGAAGTGGTCGATGTTAGCCTCGTCGTTGTAAACGAGATCCCAAGCTGCACGCTTCTGTGCCTGTGCGTCCACGTTCCAGTAGATCTTAGCAGAGAGCTGTGTCTTGTACTCGTTCTTAACCTCTACGTTGAGGTCCTTGATTGCAGCCGGTTTAGCCTTTACGTCGTCGTTGATCTCGAGCTTGCCTACGTACATCTTGTAAGCGTCGTCGCTACCCTTAACGCGCAGACCGATGTGCTTGATGACGTCGCTCTTAGAAACGCCGTTGAGAGCCACCTTCACCTCCTGCCAGTTAGCGCCGTTGATGTTGCCCACCGGAGTCTCTACCCATGAGCCGTCAGCCTTCTGTACGATTACGTAAAGCGAAGAAGCGTTTGAGCCTTCCTTGCCGTTCTTAACGGCGATCTTAACGTATGGGTTGCCTGCCGATACGTTGAGGTCGGTCTTGTAGAGCACTACGTCTGTGCCTGCTGCTGTAGCCTTACCTGTGAGCAAGAGGCTGGTACCGCCGATGTACTGGTCAGCGAGCGAGAATGTAGCGTCGATGTCGGTGCTGACAGTCTCTGTACCCGGCTTAACAACGAGCCAACGGTATGTCGGAACGATGTCCTGTGTAGCCATGTTATACCAAGCACCTGCTGTCTTCTTTCCTTTGTAAGCGTAGCGGTCGCCATTACCAAGGCTGAAGTTTGTAGCGAACGGTAGGTTGCCGTGGATTGTAGAACGCTCAGGAATCCATGTTGCTAAGCCTGCGTAGTTCTGCAACGGTTTTTCTTTAGAACCTTCTGCAACCTCCCAGTTGTTGCCGGTGTTGCTGATAGCCGGACGATCGAGCGGGTTGCGGTTACCACCCGACATCAAACGCTCCTGCATGTACTGGTAGTTAGCCTGACGGTCGTAAGAGTCGGCACCTGTGGTGTACGACCAGATACGGCTTGAAGCGTGCTCACCCCAGAGGCAGACACCAACCTGCTTTGAGTATTCATCAGCATTAAGACGAGTCCAACTACGATTCATGCTTACAAACCACGTACTTGAGTATAGACCATCTGTTGTACCCATAGCTGCTATTGCAGCCTGAGCAGAAGTTTTCATCTGTGAAGTGAAGTCGTCAGCCTGATAATTCATCATAAACTCGAACGTACGACCTGTTTTATCACCGAAGAGAGCATTAGAAGACCAAGTAGACAAGCCTGAATTGAAGCAATAGAGACCGCAATGGAAATCATCAAAACCATTCTCAGCAGCCTTCTTCCAAAGTCCCTTGTGGAAGTCGGTTACGTCTTCATCATCATATCCACTAGACTCCCAGTTGTAATTGATACCATCGAAGCCGAAGTACATCAAGCAGTTGATGATAGCATCTGTGTACTTGAAGTTTCCGCCTTCTTTTTCCGAGATAAATTGCTGCCAGCTACCTGAGCCGTCAGGACGACCGCCTGTTGTGTCGAAGAACTTGATACCAGAGAATATACCCGTACCGTTCTTGTGAGCAGCATCTGTCCATGAAGCAGGAGCAGAGAAGAATCCGTGGTTCCAAGCACCGAAGAGGTTGGTGTAGTTCCACATAGAGAACACGTCGTAGTCGAAGTTGGTTGTCGGGTGACCTACATCACCGTCCTTGCCCTGACCCATCGGAATGTTCATCCAGAGGTTACGCTTCTCGTAGGTGTCCTTGATAAGACGGCTTGAGCGGTCGATGATGCCCTTGTTGCGAACGTGCGAACGGATGAACGCGATATCGCTCTGCTGGATACCGGCTGCTGCGAACTCTGCTTCAGTAGGATACTTACGACCGTCCTTGTAAGCCTGGTAGAACAGGTTGATGAGGTTCACGTCGTTGAAACCGCTGAAGTCGTAAACACTTGATGTTGTTTCATCAGCAGCAAAAGCGTTTACACTCGGCATAGCTGACATGAACGCAGCCATAGCAAGCGTAGACAGAAGTACTTTTTTCTTCATGCTTTTGTAAATTTGTTTTAGTTAGTTAATTAGAAAATTCTTACCGTTAGTTAGTTATAATTTGATAACTCATAGATTTACGTTGATAAGATAACCGCATGCAGAATATCAAGTTTGCTTGAATATTATGCTGAGGTACAGCTTATCTTCTGCAAAGTTAGTAAAAAAATGGAAACCGCACTTCTTTTTAATGCTTTTTTAACGTAAAGAAACTATAGAAACCACTATTACCACAGCGCGGTAACGCCTTTACAGCATTGCGGTAACAACAGTTTAGGCACGCGGTAACAGCATTTCCTGTACGCGGTAACCAGTAACCCCCTCAGGGGGTGCAGCTGTCTCAGCTGCACCAACCAAGTTATTGGGCTCTTCAAGGGGGTGCAGCTGTCTCAGCTGCACCAACCGAACTGCGAGTGTCCTCCCACAGATTGCACAGATGCACACAGAAGGTTAGGGTGCGTGCGCTGCTTGGTTGGTGCAGTGGAGGCCACTGCACCCCCTGAGATTGCAAAAAGAGTATCGATTTCTTTGTCGTTACGAAGTTTCGTTGTATATTTGCAATGTAAACAATACATAGGACTATGGGCAAATACATCAATCCGTTCACCGACTGGGGCTTCAAGCGACTGTTTGGACAGGAGTTCAGCAAGCCGTTGCTGATAAGTTTCCTTAACGACCTGCTCGTAGACGAGCTGCATGTCAAAGACCTCACGTTCCGCGACAAGGAACTGCTGCCGCCAACGAAAGACCAGCGCGGCATTATCTGCGATGTCTACTGCGAGACGGACACTGGCGAACGCTTTATCGTAGAGATGCAGAACCGATGGCAACCGAACTTCCTTGACCGCACCATCTGCTACACATGCCGTAGCATCCTTGACCAGGTGGACAAGGGTCGCGCAGAAAGCGAAGACGCCTACAAGTTCCTGCCTGTTTACACAATATGTTTTATGAACTACATGCCGCGTACGGATGAGGTGTCGAAATTCCGTACGGACATCGTATTGGCGGACAAAGACACGAAGTTGCAGGTATCCAACAAAATCCGCTTTATCTACTTGGCGCTTCCGCTCTTTAAGAACAAAGCGGAGGAATGTGTTACAGATTTTGAGAAATGGATTTACGTATTGAAGCATATGGAAGCATTAAGCAGAATGCCGTTCACGGCACAAAAAGAGATATTCAAACAGCTTGAGGACTATGCCGACAGCCACCGCCTAACAAAGAAGGAATGGGAGGCGTACGAGAATAGCCTCTGGGTTGTGCGCGACAATATGGCGTGCATGGCAGCTGCTGAACGTGAGGCAAGAGAGAAAGGACGTGCCGAAGGACGTGCCGAAGAGAAAAAGGCTATTGCAAGAAATCTTCTTACAATGGGACTTACAGTTGAACAGGTCGCACAGGGTTCCGGTTTATCAATAGAAGAGATAAAAGCCTTACAATAACTTCCAGGGGGTGCAGCTATCTCCGCTCGGTTTTGCCGCTTGCCAGAGCAAGAACTGCACCAACCAAGTAGCGTGTCTTCCCACAGAACACACTTAGGAGGGTGTCCTAAAGTTCTGCGTGTTCTGTGCAATCTGTGGGAAAATATCTCAGCAAGAAATATCTGTATGCCTCTGTGCAATCTGTGGGAGACCTCTGCGCCCCCTAAACTTCTGTGCGTTCTGCGTATTCTGTGGGAATATGCAGTGCTGCTTGGCTGGTGCAGTGGGGACCACTGCACCCCCTAAAGATTGCCACGCTACGATAAAATGTCAAGAAACAAACTGGAAGACAAACTGGAAGATAGGCTGGAAGATAACCTCAATTTTTAGGAATCTTCCAGCCTTTATCTTTCTGACATGCAGCACGTTGCACGCCGGCTGGAAGATATGGTAGATTTTTTCGTCTACTCGATTTTATTTATAGCCTTGCAGCGCCTTATACAACCCATTCTATCCAGTTCTCGGGAGTCACCACAGCCTTTTCCTTCACATCATACGCTGTTAGGAACGAAGAAGGAAATTGAGTATTGGCACGACGTGGATTCCACTTCATCTCGAAAATACTAAACTGTCCGTCACACTCCTCCACATAATCAATTTCTTGCTGCTGGGTGGTTCGCCAGAAATAACTATTGACGTAACGACCCGAATAGTGATTGCGCTTTATACGCTCGCTGATAATAAAATTCTCCCATAGCGCACCTGCATCCTGACGAAGCGAGAGAGGTGCAAAGTTCTGGAGAATCGCGTTACGTATGCCATTATCAAAGAAGTAGATTTTCTTGCTCTTCTTCAACTCAGTACGCAAATTGCGATTGAAACCATTAAGACGGAACACTATGTAGCATTTCTCCAAAAGGTCTATATACTTCTCTATAGTCTTATTGTCTGTACCAACGGTCTGCGCAAGTTCGTTGTACGACACTTCACTGCACACCTGCAGAGCAAGAGCAGTAAGCAACTTGCCGAGCAGAACGGGACGACGTACGCTCTCGAGCGTCAACAAGTCTTTATATAGATAACTGCCAGCGAGGTTCATAAGCAGTTCTTTTGCATCGTCGGCATGGTTCAATATATCGGGATAAGAGCCGTAGACGAGGCGCTGCTCAAGGGTTTGCTTCACACCGAGAAGACCATTACTTGCCATCAACTCGGCAGTGGAAATTGGATAAAGATGATACTCATACTTACGACCAGTAAGCGGCTCATTGAGCTTGTCTTGCAATTCAAAAGAAGAAGAACCTGTCACAAGCAACTGCACTTCTGGGAAGTTGTCGGTAATTAGTTTCAATGTCATACCTATATTCTCCACTCGCTGCGCCTCATCAATAACAACTATACGATTGTCGGCTATAAGAAGTCGTAGCTCTGCAGTGTTTATATTGCTAAGCATATTCCTCACCTCGGGCTCATCACAATTAAGCTGCAATGCCTTATAGTCTTGTTTTTCAAGAATAAGCTTGAACAACGTACTCTTGCCTACTTGACGCGCTCCTATCACGATAATTGCCTTTCCTGCAAACAAACGCGATTCAATTGTCTTCTGCAATAGTCTTGATATCATAACATTAATATTATATTACACTTGCAAAGATACACAAAAAATCCCCTAATCCCAAAAGTTATATGGAAATTTGGGATTGTAATCCCAAAAATCATATATAAATTTGGGATTAGACCCAATTTAAGACAAAAAAGGCAGGGCTCCGAAATCGGAGTCCTGCCCTTTGTTTATCTTTCGTATTACTATTACTCAGCGATAGTAAATGGAGCAGTTACTGCTACCTTATAACCAGCAACAGCTTCAGTCACAACATTTGTAACCTCGAACTGGCCAGCTGCAAGTTCACAAATCTTATCTTCAGCGTTCAAGATCTGATCATAATCGTAGCCATAAGTGTTGAACGAACCATCTGCATTGAACAGGTGTGCGCTTGACTCCTTATCGCGGATATCATACACTACGAAGGTACCTGCAACCTGCTTACCGATAAGAGCCAAATCTTTAGTAATGGTTAATGGCTTATTAGTGATAAGGTTAGTTGTCTCCAAGGTCTCTGAAGAAATACGGCAGATAGTAACCGCGTCGAACTGCTTCATAATCTTGTCCTTGATAACAATCTTAGCAAACGGGAGTTCCTTTCCATTTTCAGTATCGTAATCGTAGAAATGATCATCGAGTCTTATTTTATTACCCTCTTCAGTTTCTTGATACCTCCAGGTAAAGGCACGCATAACAAAAGACTTGTTACCACCTACCAAGCTATACTTATCGCGCCATACTCCGTTTTCTGGTTCATACAAATCCGACTGCTTTGCGCCTTCTAAAGCAATCTCCACATCCTCACCACTTGCTAAAAGTGTATCGCCAGGATTGTTAAATGTGTCAATATAGAAGTGGCCTACGCCATAAGCATGATAAGCATATTCGTGCTCCAAGTAATTCTCGTCAGAGTTGTACTTACCTAAGTTGAAATATACATTATACTCCTTTTCTCCTTTCGGATTGACGAACTTCTCATCATCATCATCACACGATGTGAGAGTAGTCATACCCGCTAATGCGAGAAACGCAAAGGCGATTTTTGAAAATGATATTATCGAGTTTCTCATTTTTTTAATTTTAATCGTTAGATAATATTAATATTATTCTGCGGTCTCGAAGTTAGACTTACCATTATCCCACCAGAGGCGCTGCATCTGAATATCGCGTGCAACACCCATATCAGCGTCACGTGCAAGAGCAGGCAGACCACTATTAGCGATGTCTGTCTTAGTCTGAGGATCATCAGATGCCCAAGGAATACGGCGCATGATATTATCCTTTGACTGTACCTTAGTATTGCCAAGCTTAATAGAGCCGTCACCGTGGCGTGAACCCAAAATTGGGAAGAGCTTAGGATAACCTACACGACGGAGGTCAACCCATGACTCGTAGCTGTACGGGAAAGAAGCGATGTACTTCTGTGTGATAATCTTCTCGAGCTTTGTCTCCTGAGAGTCGCCCTCGTTCCACTTCACACCAACCTTTGTTACGCTCTGCATATCCTTTGAACGTCCCTGTGGGTCAACATAAGGAATACCCTTCGGTGCATCTACATTAAGATACTCCTCAACATAATTCATATACTCTTTTCTCGAGCTATGACGGTCCTCAAGATAAGCTAAACGGATGCCCTTCTCATAGAAATCCTTTGCTTCGCCACGCATGTTCCATCCACGGATTGCACCCTCTGCACGGAGGAAGTAAACCTCAGAAGCTTTCATAATGTAGAGCGGAGGATTGCACTCGGTGAAATAAGTCTTATCAAGCGTTGAGTAGCCAGCGTATGGGTTAGCCGCTGCAGCCTGACCAACACCTGGTGTCACACCATTGCGCATACCTGCAAACACAGTTCCCTCAGGAGTGATAGCAGGAGCAGATGTACCTGGGACAGCACGTGGGTGCTTTGCGAGATCTACCTGGTTCTTTGTGAAGAGATACTTCAGGTATGGGTGATCGAGGTTCTGAAGCAAGTTCAAGAACGATGCTCCAATGACAGCATCATGCCAAGAATTAGTAATCTCAACAAGCGGGTGAGCTGTACCAAGGCTTGATGGGAAGAGTCCGAGCTCGTCAGCCTCTGTTTCTATCACACCACCATTTTCTGGGTCAAGTGCTTCCTCAGCCCACTTCTTAGCTTTAACGGGGTCAACACCTGTCATGTGGATAGCCATGCGGAGCTTCAAAGAGTTTGCAAAGCGTATCCATACACTGAGGTCAGCAGGATTTGAATAGTCAGAAGAGATTATCTGCACGCGACTAACAATTTGTCTTCCAATCTGCTGCTTGTAAAGTTCATCACGGTTGTCAACCATCTTCTCCTTTTTCTCGGTCTTATAAACCAGATTACCATCAGCATTAACCGAGTCCTTACCCTCTACGGTTTTAAGCACTATCTTGTTACCGTCTGAATCAAGAACATAGATAGGATTACCATCCGCATCAAGCTTATCAACCATTGCCAAGTGCTGACCAGCATAATACTTGAAACAGTTGATGGCAGTATCAAGATCAGCCTCCACTTTGTAATAGATTTTCTTCACATCATCGTAGGTAAACGGTGATTCTTCCTTATAATTTAGATGATCTGTGTAAGGCATCGGACCGAAGAGGTCAGCATTCTCAATAGCCGAATAGTTGAAAAGCATGAGATAGATAGCCTTCAACTCTGGCATATAGTCAATCTTCGATGCGTTCAGAGTAGGAACCATATCAGTCTTCATAAAGCCGAAGCTTGAACCCGGACCACCTATAGAGCCCTTACACAAGTCGTATGTAGAGCGCAGTGTAAAGTTAGAGTACGGGAAGTCAGAGTGAGGTACGCAGAAATACTGTACATAGTTGTCTGGACCGAGGTTATAAGCGAACTGATAAGCATGTGCAGCAGGCGGGTTACCATCTTTACCACCACGCATACCATATACAGCCTTAAGCGCAGAACCCAGTTGGGTACGCATATCTCTGATAGCCTGCTTAAGTTCTTGGCCAGAGATTTCTCTTCTATAGTCGATTACATCCGCTTTGCCAGAGCTCACGATTGTCTCCGTCTTCTCCTGATTGGCATTAAGCTCATCACCCGGAGTGTCGTAGTCAAGACACGACTGCATACCGAAGGCAGAGAGTGCAAGCGCAGCGTAAACAAATATCTTTGAATTTTTCATAATTCTGTTTTACTTTTTTGAATTGTTTTAGAAGTTTACATTCAATGAGAAGCCGAACGAACGTGACGACGGCATATTGAATACCTCGAATGCACCGAGACCTGTGCCAGTAGAGAGCGATACGTCTGGGTCAACCGGAGCATCCTTATAGATGAAGAACAGGTTACGAGCGATGAACGAGAGGCTCAGGTTCTTGTTCTGACCGAAAAGGTTGCGGAATGTATAACCCAAAGAGAGCTCACGCAGACGGAAGTTAGTGCCGCTGTAGAGGTAACGCTCGATGTCCTGAGGTGTTACACCACCAACTGAGTTGTAGTAAGCATCGATAGGAACGACACGACCAGAACCGTCATCGAGAGCAATACCAAGAATATTGTTGCCGTAGCATGGGTCAGCATAGATCTTGTTCTTCTCAGCATAGAGACGAGCGTCAGCTGTGCGCTGTGACAAACCATAGCCATCGAGGTAAGACTCTGTCATAGAGAGCACCTTGCCACCGATACGTCCGTTGATGAGGAATGAGAGTGTGAGATCCTTCCATGTGAATGTGTTAGACCAACCCATCTGCCACTTAGCATTCTGGTTGCCTACATACTTGCCATATGTCTTATCCGACTCGGTCTCCATAGAGAGCTCACCCTCATCGCTCAAGAAGTAGAAACCATTAGCATCGCGCTTAAGGTCGGTTACGTACATGTCGCCCATTGAGCCACCTTCCTTATAGAGCACCTGAACACCGCCTACGTATGTAGCGATAACGTTCTCCTTACCAGTCTTCTCATCGTAAGCTGTGCGGAGAATCTTGTTGTCGTTGAATGAGAGGTTGTAAGATGTCTTCCAACGGAGCTGACCGAACTTGAAGTCGTAGCCTATAGTTGCCTCAATACCCTGGTTGCGAATCTTAGCCGAGTTCATCGGGATTGACTTGCCAGAAGCGTTGGTACCAACGAGGTAGAGGTTAGACATTGTAGAGTTGTAGTAAGTAACATCCAAGCTCAAACGGTTCTTCAGGAACAATGCCTCGAAACCTGTCTCGAACGAAGCTGTCTTCTCAGGACGCGGATCCTTGAAGGTAGCCCACTGTGAAGCTGAGAATGCACCAGTCTGATAGTTGGTTGAACCGGCAGCGAATACAGTACCCGGGATAGAGTTACCTACCTCTGAGTAAGAAGCACGGTACTTCAAGTAGTTGAACCACTCTGGCATCTTCACGATGTTGCTTACGATAGCGTTAGCACCGAAGCCGAAGTAGCCGTAATCCTCAGGCGTACCACGATCCTTGAACTGACGGAAGGCGCGGTACCAGTCACGACGGTATGAACCATCGAAGTAAACCATTTCCTTCCAACCAATCTGACCTGTTACAACTGCGCCCTTGTTCCAGTCTGAACTCTGACTTGGCGATGTAGCGCCCGGGCCACCGGCTGCTGTAGAGAAGTAGTTAGCGATGTTAGAGATGTGCTCGCGGTCGCCGAAGTAGTAAGTAGCATTAGTGTCAGTGCCCTTACCATAGCTCTTGCGGATGTGACCTACATAACCTGCTGTTGCAGAAACGTCCCAATCACCGAATGTCTTGTTATAGGTAAGCATGAAGTCGGTGTAGAGGTCGGTTGTCTTTGAGAAACTCCACCAGTAACGACCGAATGTCTCCATAGAAGCAGGGAGCCATGTTGTAGCGTAACGCTTCGACTCGCTCTCGTACTTAGAGAAGTCCATACCCAAACGAGCCTGGAACGAAAGACCGTCATAGATGTCGAGTGTACCTGTTACGTTACCGAAGAAGCGGTCCTCCTTAGCAACACTTGAGTTCTGGTTCATAAGCCAGTACGGGTTGTTCTGGCCCTGAGCAGAGTAAGCCCAGTTCTGCATTGGCTGACCCTCTATAAGCGCCTGCTCTGTTACCTTATCGTAAGCAGATACTGGTATATAATTACCATCTTTGTCCTGTTGAAAATAGCCAGAGTTCTTCTTGAAATAAGTCTGCAAACCAGTGTACCACTGTGCGTTGTCCACACGATAGTTGTTACGATAGTAGTTGATGTCGATGTTACGTGGCATCATGTACATGTGGAAAATCGGGTTCATAGTAATACCACCACCAGGACGGTTCTTTGTCTTTGTCTGAATATAGTTCATCGACACGTCGATAGAAGCACGGTCGTAGAGCTTGAAGTTCTGACGGAAAGAGAAGGTGTGACGGTTGTAAGAGTTATTCTCAACCATACCGTTAGAGTGAGAGTTACCATAAGAGAAGTAGCTGCTCATCTTGTCTGTACCGCCAGAGAGGGCGATAGAGTTGTTGGTTGTTACACCAGTCTTGAAGAAGTCATCAAGGTCGTTGCCTGCACGATTGCGGAGATGTACCTCGTTGTTCTCGAACTTTGTTCCCTTGAAGTGCTCGCCATACATCGCAGTATTGATGAGGAGCTGGTCGTTATTACGAGCCGAGAGCTTATCGCCCCAGCTGGTAAGAGCCAATGTACCTGCTTTCTCGTCGATAGCAGCACCATATATATTCTGGATTTTCGGAGTTGTGAGCGGAGTGTCGAATGTTACGTTAGAAGAGAAGTTAACGCCTACCTTACCCTCGCGACCCTTCTTTGTGGTGATCATGAGGACACCGTTGGCAGCCTCCGAACCGTAAAGAGCAGCAGCGTTGGCACCCTTCAGCACGTTGATTGACTCGATATCGTCAGGATTGATCATTGAGAGAGCGTCGCCACCCTCTGATACGCCTGTTGTTAGCATGTTTGCGCCTGAACCTACCTGGCCGCGCTGCGAGTTGTTCATAGGAACACCGTCGACAACGATAAGCGGAGTAGACGAACCAAGGATAGACTTGTTACCACGGAGGATGATCTTAGAAGCACCACCTGCACCACCTGCTGACGGAGTGATGGTTACACCAGATACCTTACCCTCGAGAGAGTTGGCAACGTTCGGGTCCTGTACACGGTTGAGGTCAGAAGCCTTAACCTGCTGTGTAGAGTAAGTAAGTGACGACTCCTTACGCTTGATACCCATGGCGGTAACTACGACCTCCTTGAGCACAGAGCTTTCGTCTTTCATGGTAACGTCAACGTTGGCACGACCACCTACCTTTACCTCCTGCGGTGTGTAGCCGATATAAGAGAACACCAAGACAGCGTTCTTGTCCTTAACGTCGATTCGGTAGTTACCGTCGATGTCTGTAACTACACCAAGACCAGTGGCACCCTTCACTACGACGCTAACGCCGATGAGCGGTTCGCCAGTACCATCCTTAACAGTACCCTGAACGACAGCGCCCTGAGTCTGTGTCAAAGCATTAGGAGCTGCGTTGCCATTAGCCGAAGCATACTGCATAGGCAGACCTGCTGCGAGCATCGCAAAGGCGGCTTTCAGCACCATGTTGCCTTTCTCGTTTGATTTGTTGTTCATTGTTTGTTTTTTAATAAATGAATATAGTTGGAACCGACAGGGCGGCGTCGCCGCCCGCCGGTTCGCTATTCTTTGTTATTACTTCTTGATTACGTTGAGAGCCTTGAACGGCTTGCCGTCCTTGAGCACCTGTACGATGTACATGCCCTTGCCACCCTGAACAGCTACGTTCACTGTCTCGCCGGCATCAGCACGGAAGTCGTTGCTCTGGAGCACTGCACCTGCTGCGCTTACGATGTTGATGGTGTAGAAGCCACCCTCAGCGAAGCGGAGGTTAACGCTCTCTACGAACGGGTTAGGATAAACAGAGAAGCCTGCAGCATCCTTAACGTCGTTGATTGCGTCAACACCTGTGATAACGAGTACGTTCTCAAGTGCCTTCTCAGACTCGCCCCAGAAGTTGGTGAGCTTAACGCCTGCCTCATACTCGCCCGGACGAGCGAATGTTACGACAGCAGCCTTATCGGTCTCTGAAGAGATGCGGCCGCCATTGAGCTGCCATGTGTGTGAAGTCTTAACCTCAAGCGTACCATCGATGCCAGGATAGCCTGTCACCTCGTTGTTTGGATCTACTGTTGCGTACTCTGCTCCACTGGTATTCTCACCACCAGAGCCGTTCATCACAACCATCTTTGCCTTGTACTGAGCACCAGCCTTACCAAGGTTTGCAAAGCTATTGTCGCTCTTGTCGAGATTCTCGAAGGTGTAGTAGCCCTGGAGTCCCTCAGGAATCTCGTTAGCTGCGTAGCCCTGCATTGCACGGAGCACCTCAGCGTCGGTAAGAGCCTTGTTCCAAACCTGAACCTCGTCGATAACGGCATTCAGACCAGCCTTGTAAACACCGCCACCACCGATGTAGACGTTAGCATGAACAGTTCCATCAATACGATTGTCAGAGCTGTTCTCACGTAGTGAAGAAGAAGAGAAGTTGTTAGGACCTGCTACACACTTGCCGTTGAAGTAAATCTTCTGCTGTTTGTCAGAAGACTGAGTAACAACGATGTGGTTCCAAACACCCGGGTTAAGGCTGTAGCCTGTAGACATCATCGATTCTCTTGGACAGTCGTGACTCGTCCAACCGAAGGTATTAAACGACACCTCGTTAGCCGCGTGATATTTTTTACACTCGCTGTTACCAGCCTGAATTTCTGGACGTATCTGCACCCAGAGGTCACCCCAGTTGTTGTGCGGCCACTTGTCCTTGATAGTGTTCTTTGAAATAAGGTTTGTACCCTGCTTGTCATGAGCATAGTTGTCTACCTTAACCCAGAGAGCGTAAGAGTAAGCCATGCTTGTGTTGTTGCCACCGTCGAGTGTTACCTCTGCCGGAATCATGAGCATGTTCGGATCATTTACAACAAGACCGCGTGACACCTTACCCTCACCATCGCGTGATGTGTAGTTGAGCTTGATTTCCTCGTTTGTCTCAGCTGTCTGCTTGTCAGCAGTTACAGTCTCAACAACTGGCACAGCACCTGTCTTCTCCGGAGAGATGATAACCTTGCCGCGGAATGTCTCTGTCTTGCCCTCTGCATCAACAACCTCAAGGTCGTAAACGCCAACCTCTGGTACAGAAGTTGTGAACTGGTTGCAATTTGAGTACTTCTCGCCTACCTGAGCACCTGTCTGTGCGTTGAGCAGACGGAACGACTGAGCGTTCGGTGCGAACTGATCCTCGTAGTAAACCTTGAACTGCTCGTTCGGCTTGATAACCTGGCGGTCGATAGCCACCTCTGTAGACGGGGTGTCGTATGCAACTTCCTGATAGTTGCTCCAAGAGATTTCACTCTTCTGCAAACCGTCAGGAGAAACGGCGCGTACACCGAAGCGGCAGTCGCGCTTTTCGAGGTCGGCTACCATCGGAGCATCGACTACGTAAGCTGCCCATGATGTTGTAGCTGTGAGGTACTGCTCCTTCTCGCCCTTCTGCTGGAACCAGATCTCGTAGTACCATGTATCTACCTCGTCGTTGTATGTCTTCTCGCCGCCGGTCTCTTCCTTGGCAGCGTAGCGAATCTTGAAGTCGCAAGTTTTGTCCTTACCGCGGAGCACCTCAACCTCCTTAATCTGCGGAGCTACCGGTGCGAACTTCTGCTGCGGGTTGCGAACTGCGAGCTCACCAACGAGCATGTTGTAGTCCTTAGCAGTGTTGTCGAGACGGATACCGATCATTGCGATCTCGTCGCCTGACTTCAGACCGAGCTTGTCGAGAGTAGTGGTGAATGTTGTCCACTGACCGAACTTCTCAGCTGCAGGGATAGCAATCTCCTTGTACTCTGTGAGCTTGCCCTTGAGAGCTACGAACAACTTAGCGTGTGTGTCGAGTTCGTTGCTCATCTTGTATGTAAGAGAGATATTGTACGAAGGCTCTGTCTTGAGCAATGTCTTGAAGAGTTTTACACGAGATGTTGCAGTCTGACCCTTAAGGCGGAGGCAAGAGCCACCCCAGTAAGCGTCGTCCCATGTAAGCTCAGCCTGAGCGAGGTCGGCGCTCTTTGCGCTCTCGTTGCCGTCAACAATCCACCAACGCCATGTAGGCATGTAGTCCTGAGTAGCGATGTTGTGCCACTTGTGGTTGAATGCCACCTCACCCTCGTTCTTGAATGTAAGACCGTTGCCGAGGTTGAAGCGTGTTACGAACGGCACCTGCTGGATAGTAGACTTAGCTGTTACGTAGCTTGCTACACCGTGGAAGCGTCCCTTCAAGCTACCGTTGGCGAGTGTTACGACATCGCTCCAACTGAGGATGTTCGGTGTGTTAGCCGGGTTGCGGTTACCACCGCTGAACACCATCTCCTGCTTGTCGAGGTAAGCCTGCTGGATAGCTACGTCAGATGTACCGTAGTCGGTAGCACTCTGGTGGATAAGACCCTGTGAGTGAGCACCCCAGAAACCTACTGAAGCCTCTACGTCGTTGAGATCGTTCCAGTTGGCATTGCTTGCGTGTAGCGAACGACCCTGAATATCAAAGCCCTTGTAGTAGTCGTACGGATTGCGACCCATACTCTTAGCCTTCGCTGCAGAAGCAGCAAGTGTACCAGCACCTGTATTGTAATTGGAGAACATCATGTCGGTAACGATGTTGTCCTTATCGCCGAACATATTCTGATTTCTACTATTAAGACCCTGGTCAAAACTTATCTGACCATAGTCGTTAGTACCATCATACCAGTGGAGCTGGAACTTCCAACCTATCTTCTCTGCCTCCTTATGACACTGAGCAAAGAACCCCTGGATAATTTCCATGTTATCATAATCTGAACCAAACTCAGAGTTTACACCAACACCATCGATACCGTAGTACTTAAGAATCTTGACGAAACGTTCTGCATTCTTATAATTGCCTTTACTATCCTGCTGACAAAGAGTACCAAACTTACCAGACCAACCTGATGCATTGGGGTTATCAGCATAGACACTTGCGCCGTAAGGAATTGAAGCAACGCAACCTACAGATACGCCATTCTTGTGAGCCACGTCAGACAGACCGCCAGTTACGCGGAACCAAGGTGCTGTCCAGTTGCCGTGGATGTTAAGGTATGACCACATTGAGAAGTTGTCGCCCTCGAAACAATAGCGTGGGAGAGCTTTCCAAGAAGACGTTGGGTCGTCGAGCGGAGTCCAGAGACACATCTTACGACCGGGCTTAGCCTGCTTACTAACCTCTGCCTGATAATCATCAGCCTCAGCGATGCGCGCCAATGGGCGAACACGCGAGATATAGAACTCGTCGTCCATACGAGACACACCCTGCGGAGGGGTACCTGGCTGCCAGTTTCTAATATTCTCAAGCAAGTATCTGTCGCCGTTGTCCTTAATGTCCAGCGGATGAGTCGGAGTACGCTGAGCGTAACCGAACACGCAGCCACACAGAAGCATGGATGCGAGGAGTGTTGTCTTTTTGTTGTTCATTTAGATATTGTTTTGTTGATTAGGTATTTAAAAGCGCAAAATTGACGAGTATACAAGTATGCTATGTTTTTATACAAGTGGACGAGTGGACGAGCAAACGAGCTTTTTGCACACCTATATAATATAAGGTATATAATCAGCTTATCTGCTTGTCAACTCGTTCACTCGTCTATATATTTACTCGTTTACTCGTCAACTTATAGATTTATTTTACTTACGAATAAGTTTCACAGTGCGAACGGTCTTGCCGTCCTTCTTCACATTAAGCACGTAGATGCCTGCCTTAGCGAGGTGTACGTTAACCACGTTGCCAGCGTTGAGCTGAGCAGCCTTGCGAGCAACCTGCTCACCAGCTGTTGTGTAAACGCTAACCTCGTATGCGCCAGCCTCAGCGAACTCTACTACTGCGTCCTCGCCTACTGTGTAAGCCTTCATCTCTGCGCCCTCTACAGCGTCAACGCCAGTAGGATAAGCCACCTTGATTACAGAGAATGTCTTCTCTGCCTTACCAAGAGCGTTAGAGAGTGTAAGAGTTACGTCGTAGTCGCCACCTGTGCGGAACGAAACGTTTGCAGAACCTTCCTCACCGTTACCAGTAATGTCAGCGAATGTAGCGTTCTTAGCAGTCCATGACGGCTTGGTCTCTACCTTATATGTCTCGCCAGATACGAACGGTGAACCTGCGATGTAAGTCGGCTCAACAAACTGGAGAGTAGCCTGACCTTCGCCACCACCTGCAACCATATCCTGCATACCAGCCTTCACTGCCTTTGTACCAACAGATGTGAAAACATTATCCGTAGCCTTCTTCTCGAAGTCCCAGAATGCCATCACGCCAGCAGGGAGGCTCTTAGCGTTGAGGTCGCCCATAGCAGCCTTAGCGTCTGCCTCTGTAGCTACCTTATCCCACACTACTACGTTGTCGATAATGCCGTTAAGACCATTACGTCCGAAGAGCGGACCACCGATACAGAGATACTGACCGCTTGTGATGCTATAAATATCTCTCTCATATCCAGGTTCTGTAGTCTTTTTAGCACCACCAGTGCGATCCCATTCTGTAACGGTCTGCTTAACACCGTTCACGAAGAGGTCGCTACGGAAAGCACCATTCTCATTATAATCGAACGCCATAGTGATGTGTACCCAGTTGCCTACAGGCAGCTTAGTGTTAGCATACTTATAGTGAAGCTCCTTGTTAGAAGTAGCGTCTGTACCGCGGAAGTTGTAGTGGTCGATGCTACCATCAGCGCCGATACCAGACCAGTTCCAACCCCAGTCGGTCTTAGGCCAAGCATTCTTCTTATCATATACATTGAAGAGAGTTGTAGGATCGCCCGCCTTGAGGTCGTGTATCTTCAACCAGAATGAGATAGAGTACGATTTCTTACCAACAAGACCGAGGTCTGCAGCAGAAACACCGAAGCGTGTCTCCTTCAGGTCGAGACCCTGTGAGCCTGCACCGTCTGCGTCGCGACCTGTGTAAGCCATCTTCACGCTCTCGCCTGTCTTGAGAGAGACATCCTCATCGCCACCGTTAGCTGTGAGCGAGTAGATCTCAGGCAGAGCACCTGTGCTCACACCAGTAATCTGGACGAAAGAAGCGAATGTGCGTGTGGTCTGCTTAGCAGCACCATCCTCGCCGTACTCGGTGCCAGTTACCTTAAGGTCGTAGCCACCAATTTCCTCAAGTGATGTTGTCCAAGACTTACCATCGCCACTCTTAACAACCTTACCGTCCTTAACAAGCTCCCACTTAGCAGCAGCTGGGTGTTCTGGGTCTACATAACTAATTGTGAACTCCTCGTTCGGCTTGATTGTTGTCTTGTTGCTCTGAACGTCGTCGCTATAAACATATGAAGCAGGTGCCATGTAGCCAGACCAAGTGATTGTCGACTCTGTCTTGTGGTCGAGAGATACGGCAGAAACACCAAGGCGCACCTTAGCATTTGTCTTTGTAACAGGTATTGAGTAGTAGAGACCTGCCCAAGAGGTTGTTGTACCCATGAGCATCGGCTCCTTGCCCTCCTCCTGAGCGTAGAGACGGAAGTGAGATGTCTTAACGTCGAGGTTGTAGCATGGCTCGCCAGCTGCCTTATTGTTAGGCATGTTGAAGATAATCTTAGCGTCCATACCAGACTTGCCGTTGTAGAGCATCTTGGTGTTCTCAGCGTCAAGAACCGGAGCAGCTGGTGTAGCCGCATTGCCACGAACGATAGAGAACTCGCCGAGCATGAGATCAAGATTCTGTGCATTCTTAAAGTGGAGAGCCACCATAGCCAAAGTCTTGCCATCAAAATCAGAACCTACAACAAATGACTTCTCTGCCCAAACTGTCTCGTCTGCAATCTCTGTAGACTTGCAAACACCATAACTTACACCATTAGCTTCGCTACCCTCTGCAGAGAGAACGAGATCGAAGTCGGTATTACCACGATTAATCTTATAACGAACAGTGATAACGTCGCCAGCCTTCAGAGCATACTTTGTCTTGAAGAGGTGGAGATATTCGTCGGCTGTTGTACCGAAGACTTTGAGTGTAGAACCTCCGAAGTAAGCATCATCCCATGAATACTTAGCGTCGAGACCTGTAGCAGGAACGTCGGTTGCATTACGTCCGAGGAGCTTGTTAGCGAACCAGAAGTGCCATGTCGGCAGATAATCCTGCATACCCACGTTATACCAAGGTGTGCTGGTCTTGCGCTCACCATTAAGGTTAAAGAACTTACCGTTACCGAGGTTGAAGTAAGTGATGAACGGCTCTTCTCCAAGATCCCAGCTGAGTGCAGAGTGTGCAGTCACGAATGTAGAGATACCATGCCACTTATAGTTCTTGGCGTTATACTGGTTACCACTCATTACACTTGGGCAGTTTGCCGGGTTACGTGTACCGCCTGTAAAATAGCGTTCTACACGCTCAAGGTACGTATTCTGCTTAGCATCTTCAGATGAACCAAGCTCTCCACGGCTCTCCCAGAACATATTATAAGAGTGAGCACCCCACAGACCGATTGAAATACGATACTTGCCGAGAAGACTCCAAGGCAAGTTAGCCGGCTCACCACCCTGCATGTTGATACCTGCATAGAGATCGAGCGGATCGCGCTTCATAGACTCTGCTTTTGTTACAGATCCAGATAACAACCATTCCTTGTTCCAGTTGTAGTTAAAGAAGAGTGATGTACGTGGATTTTCGCTATCGCCAAATGTTTCCTGGTTATGCGATCCAAGACCCTGGTCGAAGGTAATAGATCCATTATCGTTAGTACCGTCATACCAGAAGTTCATGAAGATTGGGTTCTTTGCCTTCATTTGCTTCATCAAATCTGCATGGAAATCACGCAAATCATCAACAGTACCAGAATAATCAGAGAACTCCGAATTGTAGCCCATACCGTCGATACCATAGTAATTAAAGAATTGTGAAGCCTTCTTGGCACCAACGTTATACAGACCAGCCATCATTGCCTTGTATGCAGAAGATAGACCTCCATATGGAACACCAGCTACACCAGAAACAGCAACACCGTTTTTGTGAGCAACATCAAGAAAAGCTGCCGGGATACGTCCGAGCGGTGCTGTCCAGTTGCCCCAGTGGGTAACGTAAGACCACATAGAGAATACCTCCGAATCGAACACACCGTTAGGAAGTGCATTGAAGTCGGGGTTATTTACCGGCACCCAAGCGATGAGCTTCTTGTCGTTCGTCTCATTAAGATTGAGACGAACCTGAGTAGCCTCGTTACGGAAACGAGCACGTGGCTTTACACGTGAGATAAAGAAGTTGTCATCGGCAGACACCTGCTTACCAGGTGCCCAATCTTTCAGCAAGTTGTGAAAATACTCACTACTTGCATTCTTACCGAAGTCTACATAACCTTCACGCATCTGCTGTGCGTTAGCACTCATCACAGAAAGTACAAGACCTGCTGCGAGAGTCAAAGTTTTGCGGGAAAAATTCGCCATAAAGATTTGTATTTAGTAAATTGATTCAGTTTTTCTTAAACGAATGTATGTGTAAAAAGTTAGAGAATGGAGAGTATGGTTAGTACGCTTCCATTTGTTCTGCAAAAATACGCATTTTTTGTGAAAAAGATATAAATCAGATATTCCGTTTTTATTATATTAACATCTTTAACATTTCGGGAGCAGATGTCCATCAAAGGGATGCAGGTGTCTCTCAAGGGGGTGCAGTTACTACAAGGGGGTGCAGTTGTCTCAACTGCACCAACCAAGTTAACCACACATTCAGTTCGGTTGGTCTGTTCGGTTGGTGCACTTGAGACAAGTGCACCCCCTGAGTATGCATTTCTACTTGGTTGGTGCACTTGAGACAAGTGCACCCCCTGAGTATGCACCTGCAAGTGCACCCCCTGAAAGCCACTACAGCAAATACTGCACGTTGTCTGCTACATATAATGAGTAGCTATCTTCCGGAAGTCCGTTAGGGTTATTAACAATGTATGCCAGTTTATGTGCGAAATCGTCTTCCCCACGCATCATACGATCGAACATCTCGCGTTGCCACACATTACCATCCGTCCCTAAACATTGTTTTATCATTCGTGACGAATAGCGTTTCAACTTACTGACAATAGAGACAATGCTGTTTTCTCCTATCGGCGACAGTAGAATGTGAACATGATTGGGCATTATGACGAAGGCATGGAGGTGATACGTCTGCTTGTCGTTGAAGAACAGAGCTTCCTCAACAAACTGCCTGCACTGCGCATTGCTCAACACACAACCGCCATATCCAATCTTCAACCACCCCTCCACTATTTCTTCCAAACGTTCTTCCTCTGCCGTCAGCTCTCCATCCTTTGTCTCGCGTCGTCCTAATGCCTCGCGCATGAGTGACAACTCCTGCAGTTTGGTCTGAGGAAGTGAGTCGGCAAGGCGAAAAGTGATAAACTGCACCGCCTCCGGCTGAAACCAATGAGGCAAGTGACCACACCGAATAAGAATGTCGGAACGACGGTTTAGGAAAGTAATGTGGGGCATGATTGGGTTGGGGGTTAGAGGGTGAGATAATTTGATTGAGGAGGGGGCTTGCAGGGGGTGCACTTGCAGGGGGTGCACTTGTCTCAAGTGCACCAACCAAGATAATGGTGTCACTTCTACTCGGTTGGTGCACTTCTATTCGGTTGGTGCAGTTCTTGCTTGGTCGGTGCACTTGAGACAAGTGCACCCCCTGAAGATACTTGGTTGGTGCCACTTCTACTCGGTTTTTTGCTTGGTTGGTGCACTTGGGACAAGTGCACCCCCTGAGTATGCACTTATTAGTCGGCCAGAGTGAAGTCGAGCTGTTTCTTTTCGAGGTTGGCACTTGCCACCTTGATGCGTACCGGGTCGCCGAGCTGATACTTGTTGTGATGGCGACGGCCCACGAGACAGTAGTTGCGCTCGTCGAAGTCGTAGTAGTCGTCGTCGAGGTCGCGCATCGGCACAAGACCCTCGCAGTGGTTCTCGTCAATCTCGCAGTAGATGCCGTACGACTGTATGCCCGAGATGTGCGCGTCGTAGACATTGCCCACACGTTCAGACATAAACTCCACAGCCTTATACTTTATAGAGTCGCGCTCGGCGTTGGCAGCAATCTGCTCCATCTCCGACGAGTGCTCGCACAGCTCCTCGTAGTGCTCCTTGTTGGCAGAGCGTCCGCCCTGCTGGTAGCGTGTGATGAGTCGGTGAACCATCGTGTCGGGGTAGCGGCGGATAGGCGATGTGAAGTGGGTGTAGTAGTCGAACGCCAGTCCGAAGTGACCGATATTGTGTATAGAATACTTCGCCTTCATCATAGCGCGCAGTGCCACGGTCTGTATGAGGTTCTGCTCGCGCTTGCCCTCGCACGCCGACATGAGCGTGTTGAGCGACTTGGCGAGTGCGCCCTTCGTGCCGTCGGTCTTCATCTTGTAGCCGAACTTCACCACGAACTCGCGCAGCGTCTCGAGCTTTGTCGGATCGGGGTTGTCGTGCACACGATAAGGCAGCGTCTTCGGCTTCTTGCCCTTCGCCACCTTGCCCACCGATTCAGCCACGGTGCGGTTGGCGAGGAGCATGAACTCCTCAATGAGCTTGTTGGCATCCTTCGAGCGCTTGAAGTAGCAACGCACCGGCTTGCCCTTCTCGTCTACGTCGAAGTGCAGCTCTTCGCGGTCGAACTTCACGGCGCCGTTCTTGAAGCGTGCAGCGCGCAGCTTCTTAGCCAGTCGGTCGAGCATGATGAGCGCGTCGGCGTTCTCGCCCTTGTATCCGCCCTTAGGCGCTGCAGGTGCCGGTTCGCCCGTGCCATCTACCACGCCGTTCTGCTCGAGCAGCTCCTGCACTTCCTCGTATGCGTAGCGTCGGTTCGACTTGATGACGGTGTGCACAATGCGGTATGCCTTCACGTTAGCGTCCTCGTCGAGGTTGAATATTACGGAGAACGCCAGCTTCTCCTCGTCGGGCCGGAGCGAACAGATGAAGTTGCAGAGACGTTCGGGGAGCATCGGTATGGTGCGGTCGACGAGGTAGATGCTCGTAGCGCGCTTCACCGCCTCCTTGTCTATCACGGATCCTTCTGTGACGTAGTGCGACACGTCGGCGATGTGAACGCCCACCTCCCAAAGTCCGTCCTTGAGCTGTCGGATAGAGAGCGCGTCGTCGAAGTCCTTTGCATCCTTCGGGTCGATGGTGCAGGTGAAGACGTCGCGGAAGTCCTCGCGCTCGGCGTAGTCCTCCGGCGTTATCTCTGCCGAAATCTTCTCGGCAGCCTCCTCCACGTTCTTCGGATACTTATACGGCAAACCATACTGTGCGAGGATGGTGTTCATCTCCACGTCGTTGTCGCCAGCCTTTCCGAGCACGTCGACCACTTCGCCAATCATGTTGCGGTGGTCCTGGTCGGGCCACTCGACGATGCGCACCACGGCGTTGTCACCGTCCTTGCCGCCTTTCAGCTTTCGGCGCGGAATGATGATGCTGTTAGCCAGCACGTTTGCCGGAGAGATGAGCGTGCAGAGGTCGTGGTCGAACGAGAGTCGTCCGACGAAGGTGTCCTTGGCGCGCTCCAGAATAGCTATCACCTGCGCCTCCTTTATGTGGTTCTTGCGGCGAGCCATGCAAGCGAAGCGCACGCGGTCGCCGGTGAGAGCCCACATCGAGTTGCGTTCAGCCACGAAGATAGGCTTGTCTGAGTCGTCGGGCATGATAGAGTTCTTGCCGTTTGTCTTGCGCTGGAAGATGCCCTCCTGCACCTGTCCCTTCATATTGAGCTGATAGGAGTTGTCGGTCACTCTGGTGATGAAGTCGTCCCACGCCATCTCCTCCATGATGTCGATGGCGAGCATCTTCAGCGGATGAGTGTCGAGGTGGAGTGTGCGGAAAATCTCTTTGAACGTAAGCGTCTTTCCCGGATTAGCGGTAAAGAGTTCTTCCAGCTTCGGGGCGAGCTGTTTCTTGGTTAAGCGTTTGCCGCCTTTCTTTCCTTTTCCCATAGTTTTATTCTTTTATTCGGCGTGCAGTCGTGCGTAAGATTAGCCTTGCGGGTTAACGTTTTAGTAGACGAGTTGAAAGCTATATATATAATAAGGTGTAATTCGGCTCGTCATGGTTGCATATTCTGCCCGTCGTAGTTATTGTTTTACTTTGCAAATAAACAAAAAATATTTGGAATATCAATGCGATTGGCTTAGTTTTTTAGGCTTACATGGCATCTTGACGCTCGTATCTGTCGGCACAATCATTTCAAATCAACGATCTACGGTCATAATATTAATCAGTTTTTAGCAGATTCTAACTAAAAAAGGATAAATTTGCAGATTGTAACCAAATAACATCAAAATCTAAAAAATATGAGAAAATCATTTCTTACATTCGTGCTTACACTGCTCGCAGGAGCATTGTTCGCACAGCAACCCGCAAGAGTAAACGTTGCGGAAGGCACACTCGAAGGCGTCAACGAGTCGGGCGTAAAGACATTCAAGGGCGTTCCGTTTGCTGCTCCGCCCGTGGGCGACCTCCGCTGGAAGGCTCCGCAGCCCGTAGCAAAGTGGCAGGGCGTGCGACAGGCAAAGGAGTTCGGACCCAACCCTATGCAGGAAAGCATATTCGGCGACATGAACTTCGGCACGAAGAAGATGAGCGAAGACTGCCTGTATCTCAATATCTGGACACCGGCAAAGGACATGAACGAGCATCTGCCTGTTCTCATCTACTTCAACGGCGGCGGACTGATAGCTGGCAGCGGCAGCGAACCGCGCTATGCCGGCGACGCTATGGCTCGCAAGGGCATCATCTCCGTTACAGCCAACTATCGCGAGGGCATCTTCGGCTTCTTCACCCACCCGCAGCTCTCCAAGGAGACCGCATACAAAGGCTCGGGCAACTATGGTCTGCTCGACCAGGTGGCTGCCATCAAATGGGTTAAGGACAACATTGCCGCTTTCGGCGGCGACCCTGAGCGCATCACTATCGTAGGCGAGTCGGCTGGCTCTATGTCCGTCAGCGCTCTCATGGCTTCGCCTTTGTGCCAGGGACTGTTCGCCCAGGCTATGGGTTCGAGCGGTTCGGTGATAGGAATGGGCAAGGTGAACACGCTGAAAGAGGCTGAGGCACGAGGCGTGGAGATGGCAAAGAAGATAGGCTGCAAGAACTTAAAGGAGTTGCGCGCCATGCCGGCTGAGGAACTTATGAAGAAGGCTGGCAGAAATGGCGTCACTGTATACAACGTAGACGGCTATTTCTGGACAAAGCAGCCTTACGATATGTTCGCCAATGGCGAGCAGACCAAGGTGCCGCTGCTCATCGGTGGCAACAATCTGGAGGCGAACGCCATGTTTATCCTCGGTGACAAACCGGCAACCGTCGAGAACCTGAAGGCTGCGGCACGCAACATCTTCGGCGACGCTACCGACGAGCTTTTCAAGCTCTACGGACTCAACACCGACGCCGACGTAACCGGACAGCCGGGCAACGAACTCGGCGGCGACTGCTTCCTCGACTACTCTACATGGAAGTGGGGCAACATGCACAAGCTCACCAGCGGACAGCCTGTTTACCGCTACCGCTACTGCCATCCGCGTCCCGACATGCTGCTGAAGGACAAGGTAGCTGGTCTTGCCGGCGGCGTTCAGGACAAGACCGACGACACGCCTGCCGCTCCGCGTGCTACTGGCGCCGTTCACTCTGCCGACATCGAGTATGCTATGGGCACACTGCCCACCAACCGCGTGTTCGACTGGCAGCCTGAAGACTACGTCGTTTCGGACATCTTCAGCAACTACTACGTCAACTTCGTGAAGACCGGCAACCCGAATGGACTCGGACTCGTCGACTGGCCTACAACCAACGGCAAGAGCGTAGCTCCTGTGCTACAGATCGACGTGAACACGTTCGTAAAGGAAGACCCGAACATGGAGAAGCGCTACGAACTTATGGATAAGCTGTTCTGGAAGTAGGACTCCGCATACAAAGTATGCAAACGTTTACACGGTGCAACTAAATTCTGCGAGCCGCTAAGGCGCTCTATTTTAAAATAATGTGATAACTTTGCATCATAATTAAAAACCAATCGAACGAATGTCTGAACTACAACCCACCACGATGAAGGATATAGCCGAGCATTTCGGTGTGTCCATAGCCACTGTGTCGCGTGCGCTCAACGGCAGCGAACGCGTCAGCGAGGAGAAGCGCAAGCTTATCTGCGAGTATGCTCATGAGCACAACTTCTATCCGAACGACATCGCCAAGTCGCTGCGCAACTCTCACAAGCAGCCGGTGAAGGTGATTGGCGTCATCGTACCCGAGTTCACCCATTATTATTTCTCCACCATTCTCAACGGCATTGAGGACGCTGCGTCGAAGCGCGGCTACCGCATCATCGCCACAACATCACGTGAGCAGTACGACCGCGAGGTGCAGCTCTGCCAGATGTTCGAGGCTCATCAGGTGTGCGGCGTCATAGTGTCGCAGGCTAAGGAGACGCAGGACTACGCCCACTTCCAGTCGCTCATCGACCGTGGCATACCGCTCGTGTTCTACGACCGCATCTGCACGGGTGTAGACGCAAGCCGTGTGGTAGTTGACGACTATCAGGGTGCGTTCATCGCCGTTACCCATCTCATCGAGACGGGCTGCCGCCGCATCGCCTTCTACGGCATGAAGGGCAAGACGGCGCTCGGACAGAACCGATACAACGGCTATCACGACGCCCTGCTGAAGGCTGGCATGCAGCCCGACGAGTCGCTGGTGTTCGTCTGCGACAACCGCGAAGACGCCGAGCGCATCACGCCCGACATTCTGCGCCGCGAAGACCGCCCCGATGCGTTCTTCTGCGTGAACGACGACACGGCTATCGGCGTGATGTACACGGCTAAGCACAACGGATTCCGCGTGCCCGACGACGTCTCGGTATGCGGATTCACCAACGGCGAGCGCGCCATCGCCTGCGACCCACAGCTCACTACCGTAGAGCAGCGCGGAACGAAGGTGGGCGAAGAGGCTGCCACCATACTCATGGACAAGGTGGAGGGCATCACGCCGCGCGACCATATAGAGAAGCGCGTCGTAAGAACAAGGCTCGTCGTGAGAGAGAGCACGAAGAGCTAAGAAGGCTTAGTTAGGCTTAGCTCCTAAAGAGGCCTAAGAAGGCTTAGTTCGGCCTAAGCGCACCCTAAGAAAAAAAAAACAAAAAACCAAATAACAATGAAACCAAAACCAAACCTAAGTTTCTGGAAACTGTGGAACCTCAGTTTCGGATTCTTCGGCGTACAGATTGCGTACGCCCTGCAGAGCGCTAACATCTCGCGCATCTTCGCCACACTTGGTGCCGACCCGCATAGCCTCAGCTACTTCTGGATACTGCCGCCGCTCATGGGCATCCTCGTGCAGCCCATCATCGGCACACTCAGCGACCGCACATGGTGTCGCTTCGGACGCCGCATTCCCTATCTCTTCATCGGCGCATCGGTGGCTGTAGCCGTGATGTGCCTGCTGCCCAACGCCGGTTCGTTCGGCATGGCGGTCGGCGCGGCAATGGTGTTCGGCCTCATCTCGCTGATGTTCCTCGACACGAGCATCAACATGGCGATGCAACCATTCAAGATGCTCGTGGGCGACATGGTTAACGAGAAGCAGAAGTCGCTCGCCTACTCCATACAGTCGTTCCTCTGCAACGCCGGATCTATCGTGGGCTACCTCTTCCCCTATTTCTTCACAGCCATCGGCATAGCCAACGAGGCAGAGAAGGGCGTCATACCCGACTCCGTAATCTACTCGTTCTACATCGGCGCCGCTATACTCATCCTCTGCGTCATCTACACCACACTGAAGGTGAAGGAGTGGAACCCGCAGGAGTACGCCGAGTACAACGAGGCGAAGCCTGAGGAGGACGAAGGCAAAGCCAACTGGATTGAGCTGCTGCGCAACGCTCCGTCGATGTTCTGGAAGGTGGGCGCCGTGCAGTTCTTCTGCTGGACAGCATTCATGTTCATGTGGACATACACCAACGGCACCATCGCCGACACCGTATGGAACACCACCGACACCGCATCGAAGGGCTACCAGGAGGCAGGCAACTGGGTTGGCGTGATGTTCTGCTGGCAGGCTATCGGCTCTGTACTGTGGGCAATGGCTCTGCCGCGCTTCAAGAACGAAAAGGCGGCTTACGCGCTGAGCCTTGTCATCGGCGCCGTGGGCTTCGCTCTCGTGCCGTTCGTGCACGACCAGAACCTGCTCGCTCTGCCGTTCATGCTCATCGGTTGCGCATGGGCTGCGATGCTCGCCATGCCGTTCGCCTTCGTCACGAACGCTCTTGAGGGCTACGGACACAAGGGTGCTTACCTCGGACTCTTCAACGGCACTATCTGCATACCGCAGATCATCGCTGCGGCGTGCGGCGGTACGCTGCTCTCGATGGTAGGCTCGGTGCAGAGCAACATGATGCTCGTGGCTGCGGCGTCGCTCGTGCTGGGCGCCCTGTGCGTGGCTCGCATCAAGAAATAACGCAGTGGTTAGTAGCGGTGGTATCCTTGCCACCGCAACACCCTCAAACCATTGTTAATCACATACACATCAGTCCTTAATTGATAGCGATCTGTCATCGTGCAGCGAACGCCGCCCGATCGGATTCCGTACGCCGTTCGATCGGATTGCGTACGCCGTCCGATTGGATCGCGTACGCTGCACGATGACTTTTATTAGGATTCAAATTTCTTTATTTAATACTTTTGACACGCCATCTTGCTTGCGTAAACGTTTACACACACTATACATTAGATTTATATTAAAAAAAAGTGCAACGAATTGATATAAATCATAATTTTGCACGTGGAAAGATCCTAATAACATTTGTAACTAAAAACAATTTATTATAAAATCAAAAGCTACATGAAGAAGCAGGTTAAATTCCCTAATGCCCTCAGAACAGCTACGCTCTCAGCAGGCTTGTTCCTATCGGCAAGCGCCTTTGCACAGCAGGTTGTTGTGAAAGGCAACGTAGTAGACGAAACCGGTGAGCCGGTTATCGGTGCTTCCGTCAAGGTTGTAGGCGGTACATTAGGTACTGTTACAGACATCGACGGTAATTTTACTCTCAATGCCGACAAGAAGTCGACCATTGAAGTTACTTACATCGGCTATGAACCTGTAAAGATGCAGGCCGGCCAGAACCTTACAATTCATCTCAAGAACACTTCTTCTACACTTAACGAGGTTGTCGTAATCGGTTACGGCGCTGTGAAGAAGTCGGACCTTACCGGTTCGGTTACAGCTCTGAAGCCCGACTCAAAGAACAAGGGTCTTGTGGTGAACGCTCAGGACATGCTCGCCGGTAAGGTGGCAGGTGTGAACGTAACGTCAAACTCTGGTGAGCCAGGCGTCGGCACACAGATTCGTATCCGTGGCGGCTCTTCACTGAACGCCAGCAACGACCCGCTGATCGTTATCGACGGCGTGCCTATGGACAACAACAAGGTGGGCAACAAAGGCTCCAACTTGCTTTCTACTATCAACCCGCAGGATATCGAGTCGTTCAACGTCTTGAAGGACGCTTCGGCTACAGCCATCTATGGTTCGCGCGGTTCTAACGGTGTCATCATCATCACCACAAAGAAGGGTCACAAGGGTCAGAAGCCGGAGGTAAGCTACTCGGGTTCTGTATCGCTCTCTATGAAGAAGAAGACTCAGGATGTGATGAACGGCGACGAGTATCGTGCTTACATCAAGAGCCTCTTCAACGAGAACGACAATGCCGTTAAGGCTCTCGGTACAGCCAACACCGACTGGCAGGAACTCATCTACCGCAAGGCAGTGAGCCACGACCACAACGTTACGGTATCAGGCTCTGTAAAGGACTATCTGCCCTACCGCGTATCTCTCGGCTACACTGGCCAGCAGGGTATCTTGAAGAACTCTGACTACAACCGCTACACGGCTTCAGTAAACCTCAACCCGTCGTTGCTGAACAACCACCTCAACCTCAACCTCAACGCCAAGGGCATGTTCTCTAAGGCTAAGAAGGCTGACAATGCTGCCATCGGCAATGCCGTTTCGTTCGACCCGACACAGAGCCCGTACGGATACACATCACAGCACGACCTCGCTATGCTCGGTTCTAACGCACAGCAGACACTGCATAACTTCGGCGGCTACTTCAACTGGCTTACCGCCGCAGGCGGACTTGGCGACCCGTCATGGGCATTCACACGCTTCAAGGACGCTCCTGCCAACCCACTCGCTCTGCTCGAACTCGGCAACAAGCAGGAGAAGGTAAGATCGTTCATCGGTTCGGCTGACATCGACTATAAGGTGCACGGTTTCGAAGACCTGCGTCTGCACGCTACTCTCGGTCTTGAGGTAGCTAAGGGCACAGAGGACGAGTCGCAGCCTACATCTTATGCCTCTACATTATATTATGGTGGCATCACAGACAACGAGAACTTCAAGCGCAACGAGCTGCTCAGCCTCTACGCTCAGTACTACAAGGACTTCACCAAGAACCACCACTTCGACATCATGGGCGGTTACGAGTATCAGCACTTCTTCTTCCGCTACAACAACTCGTGGATGCAGTACTACCCGCAGACACACCCGGAACATGCAGGTGAGGTGTTCAAGGACACTAAGGACGTAGACAAGTACGAGAACTTCCTCGTTTCGTTCTTCGGACGTGCCAACTACACACTCATGAACCGCTACTTCTTCACCGCTACGGTGCGCGACGACGGCTCATCACGCTTCAAGGACCACTGGGGACTCTTCCCGTCGTTCGCTTTCGCATGGAACATGAAGGACGAGAACAACATCAAGGATATCAACTGGCTCTCAGAACTTAAGTTCCGCGCCGGCTACGGTGTGACTGGTCAGCAGGAAGGCATCTCCAACTACATCTGGTTCAAGCAGTACAAGAAGGGACAGAACTTCGGCAAGTACCCGGTTGTCGGCGACGGTTCTATCTATACTCCGCTCTACTACAACGACAAACTGAAGTGGGAGACCACAACAACGTATAACCTCGGACTCGACTTCGGCATCTGCAAGCGACTCACCGGTAGCATCGACTGGTACGTACGCAAGACCGACGACCTTATCAACGACGCACCTGTAACTGCACTCGCCGGCTCTGCCGACCGCGGCTTGCAGAACATCGGTTCGTTGAAGAACACCGGTGTTGAGCTTTCGTTGAACTACGTAGCAGTGAACACCAAGGACTGGTACTGGACAATGAACTACAACTTCACGTACAACCGCAACCGCATCACCGACCTCAACGGCGTGAGCGACAACGGCGACCCTGTAATGACTGGCGACAACATCGACTCTTCTAACAAGGTGCTCGCTTACCAGACTGGCTACGCTGCCAACTCGTTCTACGTTTACCAGCAGGTTTACGACAAGAACGGCAAACCGCTTGAGGGCGTGGTAGTAGACCGCAACGGCGACGGCGTCATCTCTGAGGCTGACCGCTATCTCTACAAGAGCTCTATGGCTCCCGTAACAATGGGCTTCTCTACACGCGTTGAGTGGAAGCACTTCGACCTCGGATTCTCACTCCGTGCAAGCCTCGGCAACTACTTGTACAACAACTTCGAGCAGGGACAGCGTCTGAAGACCACAAGTGCTGTATGGTGCCAGGACTCTTACTTAGCTAACCGCTCTGTAAGCAGCCTCGGCTGGTTGTCAGACTCTAACACATCGAAGCTCTCCGACTACTTCGTACAGAACGCTTCGTTCCTGAAGATGGACAACATCACACTCGGCTACTCGTTCGACCGTCTCTTCAAGAGCGGCTCATGGAAGGGCATCTCTGGTCGTGTGTACGCTTCTTGCAGCAACGTGTTCACCATCACCAAGTACAGCGGCATCGACCCTGAGGTATACAGCGGCATCGACAAGGACGTTTATCCGCGTCCTATCACATTCCAGTTCGGTCTGAACCTCAACTTCTAAACAAAAAACATAACTTAAACGATTCACGACAATGAAAAGATATATAAAATCGGCTCTCGCACCTGCCGCTGCGCTGCTCATCAGCCTCGCTTCGACATCGTGCCTCAACGACCTTGACAAGGAGCCTATCAGCCCGAAGATCGACCTCAACGTCAACAACGACGGACTGCTCAACAAGTGTTACGCCAACTTCGGCATCAACGGCAATGGTAGCGGATCGAACAGCGACGACGATCCGGACGTAAAGGGATTCAACGACCCAGGTATGACCGGTCTTGTACGTGCTATGTTCAACATGAACGAGCTGCCTACCGACGAGGCTACATGCTCATGGGGCGACGGTCTGCAGGAGCTCAACTCGGCTAAGTTCGACCCGTCACACGCTTGGGTGAAGCTCTACTACACACGCCTCACTCTGGGTATCACATTCTGCAACCAGTATCTCGAAGTTGCAGGCGGCGAGGACAAGCAGAAGACAGCAGAGTGCCGCTTCCTCCGCGCTATGCAGTACTACCTGCTTATGGATGCTTACGGAAATGTCGGCTTCTCTACATCACTCGAGAAACCGCAAAGAATGGAGCGTGCAGAACTCTACAAGTGGCTCGTAGAAGAGCTGACCGCCATCGAGCCCGACCTCGCCGAGCCGAGAGTGAAGACCGGCAGCGACGCCGACTACGGTCGTGTAGACAAAGCTGCTTGCTGGATGCTTCTCTCACGCCTCTACCTCAACGCTGAGGTTTACAGCGGCAAGGCAGAATGGCAGAAGGCTAAGGACTACGCCAAGAAGGTGATGGACTCTCCGTACGACATCAACACTACATCCGTAGGTCGCTGGAGCGCATACCAGCTTGTGTTCATGGGCGACAACGACAGATCTGCTGCCGCAAAGGAGATTCTCTTCCCTATCGTGAACATCTCTGGCAAGACCGCAAGCTACGGCAACTCGCTTTTCCTCATAGCTGCTTGCTTCGATCCGTCTATGCACGCCAACCCAAACGACCCGACTGGTTCTAACGGTTTGGTAGGTCAGCAGTGGATCGGTCTGCACCCACGTACAGCACTGCTCAAGAAGTTCTTCCCGAGCACATCTGCTCCTGAGGTTCCTTCTTACGAGATGACTGCTCAGGCAGGCGACGACCGCGCTATCTTCTGGGGCGAGGGCCGCTCATACGAGATTGAGAACATCACAAAGTCGGCTGAGGGCTACGGCGTCTGCAAGTTCCTCAACTACAACAGCGACAACTCTACACACGCCGACCCGACTTTCGCCGATATGGACTGGCCGTTCATGCGTGCTGCAGAGGCTTACCTCAACTATGCAGAGGCTGACGCTCGCCTCAATGGTGGCAAGACATCGCAGGAAGGCACACGCGTTCTGAACAAGCTGCGCGCTCGTGCCAACGCAAGCACTCGCGCCGAGTCAAGCAGCTACTCGCTCAACGAGATCTGCGACGAGTGGGCTCGCGAGTTCTACTTCGAGGGTATGCGCCGCACAACACTCGTACGCTTCAACCTCTTCGGTGGCAACACTGGCTACAACTGGGACTGGAAAGGCGGCGAGTCGGCTGGTAAGAACTTCGAGGCATTCAAGAACATCTACCCGATTCCTCTGACACAGCTCCAGAGCAACACAAACCTCAAACAGAACCCTGGTTACACCAACTAATAACAACGTCCGGAGGAGAGCGACAATCTCTCCTCCACCGTTACAATCAACCTAACAAACAAGCATAAGCAATATGAAAAAGATATTGAAATCGGCATTGCTGATCATGATGGGTCTCGTGATGTTCACATCGTGCGAGGACGACAACGACAGCAATCCTATCGTTAAAACACCGACGGAGTTCCATTTGAACACTCCGGCACTGGCTGCTACGAATATCGACCTCACCAACTCTTCAGCAATAGTGTTCACATGCTCGCAGCCTAACTACGGTTTCCCTGCATCTACTATGTATAAGGTGCAAGTATCGCTGAAGGAAGATATGACCGACTTCGTAGAACTCGACCAGTCGTTCCCTAATACAGTATGCAGCGTAGACGCAGCTATGCTCGCAAGCACACTCACCACAATGGAGCTGAACGCAGGCAAGAGCGAAGCCGACTTCCCGATGGATGTAAAGGTATATGTACGTATGCGTGCCTACATGACAACCGATACCGGCGAGCCGGTGGCTGACACCGAGATTCTTTCTAACGTCATCTGCCTTGAGAACGTTCACCTCAACTACTCGCTGGCTCCTGTTACAATGCCTGAGCACCTCTACGTAGTAGGCGGCTTCTGCGGATGGGACTGGGGTAACAGTTTCGAGTTCGTACCGGTTTACGAACATCCGGAGATGTACTGGCGCATGGTTTGGATTGACGAGGCTGGCGTTAAGATCAACACAGCTAAGGATTGGGACGGCAACCAGAAGGGCTACAACGACATCACCGTAGCCGGCGACCTCGCTGCCAAGATCTCTACTAACGACGACGGCAACATCTGCTCTACAACTCCGCAGTGGTACCTCATGGTGGTTACTGCTTCTGTAAGCGGACGCGATATCAAGTACACAGTAGAGTTCAACGAGCCGAACGTTTACCTCATCGGCGAAGCAATGGGCCAAACCGAATATACCGAACTGGCGGAGGACTGCAAGTTTGAGGTTCCGACAACAATGGACGCCGACTTCGTTTCACCGGCATTCACTGGAAACACACCTGATGGTACTGGTGTACGTGCTTACGTTAAGATTCCGGGCAACGACTGGTGGCACTCTGAGTTCATGGTGCTCAACGGTGAGATCGCTTACCGTGGCAAGGGCATCGACCAGGACCGCGTGGCAGGTAAGGTTGGCCAGAAGCTCTACCTCAACTTCTATACAGGTAAGGGTAGCCTCAAGTAAGAAAATGAAGTTTCACAAGTTTCGCAGGTTCTTCTGCCTGCGAGACTTGTACAAAGCAACTTTTCAACATTAAAAAGACAAAGGAAATGAAAAATATTTCAAAGCTTTTAGCATTCGGCTTCATGGGTCTCGTCCTCGCTTCGTGCGACGACAGCTACGACGACTGGAGCCAGCCACAGCAGAACCCGCAGGAGGAGATTATCACACTGCCTAACTTCACTGCTACAGTGGCACAGCCTATCGACTTCGATCAGGTTACATCAGACAGCGTGACGGTGTTCACACTCAACGACGCAACTCTTCCCGAGGGCGTGACTCTCGAAAAGGGACGACTCGAAATGACAGCACAGAACGCTGCAAAGACTACGGTAAACGTGAGCGGAAACGGACGTGCCTGCACAGCCGAACTGCTCGACGCAGTGGTAGCGGCTTACGGCAAACGCCCTGTGGAGCGCACAATGAGCGCTGAGGTGCTGCTGAACGCCATGAAGGACGGACAGGCTGCACTCATCAAGGCTGGAACAATCGAGCTGAAGCTCACTCCGAAGGCATCGGAGTACACACCTATATATTATCTCGTAGGTGCGTTGCAGGGCTGGGACCCAGAGGTTAAGACTTGCATGTTCTACCCGGAGAGCCAGACAGTGCAGACCTACACCACACAGTGGACTGGTGATGGCAACCTGAAGATTTGGGACGAGAACAACTTCGGCGATTGGAACAACTGTATCGGCGCAGCTACCGACGGCGACAAAGCTGCTTCGGGCAAGCTCGTGACAAGCAATGCTGGAGCAATAGTATGTCCGGAAAAAGGCGCCTTCTACACACTGAAGGTTGACTTCGAGACTATGTCGTACACATGGACAAAGCTCGAGAACCAGACTCCTAAAGAGTTCGAGAAGATCGGTCTCATCGGTGCCTTCAACGAATGGGGAGGCGACGAGAACATGACTGCTACCGCACCGCACAACTGGACTGCGGAGGTAACTTTCGCTGCGGATACCGAAGTGAAGTTCCGCGCTAACGGCGCTTGGGACGACAACTGGGGTGCTGACGTGAACGTAGCAGAGAAGTACTACGGCACTGGCATAAAGAACAACCAAAACAACATCAAGGTTCCGGCTGGCAAGTACAACGTGTTCTTCAACGACATCACCGGCGAGTTCGTATTCGCTGCAAAGTAAACTTTTGATATCAAACATATAAAAAATAAAAAGTGAGATTGCGCATCAGTCGCAATCTCACTTTTTCATATCTGCGTTTTCCTATCATAAAATGCTGTCCAGTAAACAATTAGTTTCCCTTATATTGGTTTGTTTATCAACGTTTTATAGTAATATTTGCTAAATGGGCTTGTCTATAACTATGCGGGCTGAAAGCCCGTCTTTGACTGCCTTGTTAGTTTTTTGGTGCACTTGAGACAAGTGCACCCCCTAAAAGCAAAAAGGTGTATCAACATTGTTGATACACCTTTTTGCTATTCTGTGGGTGGTGATGGATTCGAACCACCGAAGGCATAGCCAGCAGATTTACAGTCTGCCCCATTTGGCCACTCTGGTAACCACCCGATAGCTTTTGTCTTAAAAGCGAGTGCAAAGATACAAATTAATTTTGATACTACAATAACTTTGCACAGTTTTTTTTCATTATCTGTAAAAACAAACGCAAAAATAGTGAAAGAGCACTTACTTACACTATAATGCAGCTGCTATTCTCCTCACTTTTGCCAATTTATCCATAAAAGTTGCATCTTTACGTGTAGTCTGAATATTATAACGCATCTGCATCTTCAACAATGGTTCAGCGTTTATACCCAACGCAGCCTCAAATAAAAGCGCTGTCTTTTCGGTAATGGGACGTCGAGCATTAAGTATTTCGTTAAGTGCCGAATATGCAATACCCATTTCATCTGCCAACTGACGTTGAGAGATGCCTCTATATTCTATCTCATCCTTAATAATTTCACCCGGATGTGTGGGGAAAGCTGGATTGATATTATTTGCTATCATATCTTGTGTCGTCATACTACTGCTTATTTATAATGGTTTGACAATTCTATTATGTTACATATAGTTGCTATGGTCTGACCATTTTCAAACTGCTCTTCAAACTCAATCCGGTATTGGTCATTAACCCTTACCGAAGACAATCCATGTTTATCTCCTTCCAAACGCTCATAATTAAGAGAGTTGTACTTCCATAATCCATGAATATTATCTTCGGCAATCATCAGGTCTATAACACGGACATACCTCTTAATAATCTGAGGTTGAAAACGGTGCTTTTTATCTGACTTACCCGTTTCATATAGGTCACGTAGATATTCTTCGTTAAACTTTACTTCCACAACTTATTTATTATCTTTTGCAAAAATAATGCAACAAATTGACATTCACAAATTTTGTGAAGATAAATTCATTTACATTAACAATAGCAATGAAAATTTGTATGACTCCCAAATTAATAGTAAATTTGCAGTAATTCGGAAACAAATCAAAAAACCTAAATAAATGAAGAGAACTTTATTGTTAGTAGCTGTTGCAGCATTGGTATGCAGCGGCACTGCCTACGGACAACGCAAGGCGAAGCGTCAGACAAAGAAGGACGTGCCTACGATTGTCCATTCGGTTGAGGTGAAGGACATCGCCGAGGTGGTTGACTCATGGGTGGAGAACGAGCAGAAGTTTGAGGACCAGAAGCTCCCGGCACACGCTACGTTCATACCCTACTCGTCTACATCGCAGATGATGCAAGACAAGTGCTACGCCATGCCGTGGCTCAAGCCGGAGCGTGCCGACTACCTGCTGCTCAACGGCGAGTGGAAGTTCCGCTACACAGCCGACTGGAAGCAAGGCAAGCCCGAAGCAAAGGACTTCTATGCCGACAACGCCGACGTATCGGCATGGGACGACATCAAGGTGCCGCTCAACTGGGAGATGGCTGGCTATGATGTGCCTGTATATAACAATGTGGGCTATCCGTTCCACAACGACCCGCCGCGCATCAAGGCGATGGACGACAACTTCGACAAGAACCCTGTGGGTTCGTACCGCCGCACGTTCAACCTGCCCGAGGGCTGGGAGAAGGAGAAGCGCGTAGTGCTCCACTTCGACGGAGCGTGCAGCGCCATCGTGGTATGGGTGAACGGCAAGTACGCCGGATTCTCTGAGGGTGCGAACACCGACGCCGAGTTCGACGTGACAGCGCTCGTGCGCAAGGGCGAGAACAACGTATCGGTGCGCGTATACCGCTGGTCGGATGGTTCGTATCTTGAGGGGCAGGACATGTGGCACCTCGCCGGCATCCACCGCGACGTGTATCTCATGGCTACTCCGAAGGTGGCTGTAAGCGACCATTACATAACATCGCAGCTCGGCAAGGGCTACACCGCAGGCTCTATGAACGTGGAGCTGACAGTAAACAACTCGCTAAAGCAGAGCGCAAGCAAGACGCTCGAAGTGGAGCTGCTCGACCCCGCTGGTCATCTCGTTGCGAAGAAGCAGCAGGCTGTGGCGCTGACAGCGAAGGATGCGCAGAAGACTGTTTCTATAGACTTCGAGGGTCTGAACGACCTGAAGCTCTGGTCGTCTGAGCACCCGTGGCTCTACACCGTCATCGTACGCCAGCTGAATAACGGCGGCGAGGAGATGGTGTTCTCTACGAAGTACGGCTTCCGCGCCGTGGAGAAGAAAGGCAACCTCATCTACGTGAACGGCAAGCGCGTTTACTTCAAGGGCGTTAACACGCAGGACATCCATCCGCTCTTTGGTCACGCCATCGACGTGAAGACGATGCTGCGCGACGTGGAGCTGATGAAGAAGGCCAACGTAAACACCGTGCGCACATCGCACTATCCGCGCCAGGCTAAGATGTACGCCATGTTCGACTACTACGGACTCTACTGCATGAACGAGGCTGACGTGGAGTGTCACGGCAACCAGAGCATCTCTAACATACCGTCGTGGGAGGCTGCATACGTAGACCGCACGGCACGCATGGTGCTGCGCGACCGCAACCACCCGAGCGTAGTGTTCTGGTCGCTCGGCAACGAGTCGGGCGGCGGCTGCAACTTCCAGGCTACATACGACTGCGTGAAGCGCCTACTGCCGCGTCGCGACGCATGGGTTCACTACGAGGGATACAACCACGGCGAGAAGTATTCCGACTTCGGTTCGGACATGTACCCTGTGGTGAGCAAGGTGGTTGAGCAGCGCGACGGACTGAACAACAAGCCTTACTTCATCTGCGAGTATGCTCACGCTATGGGTCAGGCTGTAGGCAACCTGCAGGAGTACTGGGACGTGATAGAAAACAGCAAGGGCATCGTGGGCGGCTGCATCTGGGACTGGGTAGACCAGGGCATCTACGACACACGCCGCATCAAGGCTGGCGAACCGCTGAAGGATCCGAAGACAGGCATTCCTTACTACACTTCGGGCTACGACTATACAAAGATGAACCGCGGCGACTATGGTTTCCAGGGCGACTTCATGAGCAACGGCATCATCACTCCGGGACGCGAGTGGACGGCTAAGCTCGACGAGGTGAAGTACGTGTATCGCGATGTCGACTTCGTGTCGTTCGCCAACCACAAGCTCACGCTGAAGAACAAGTTCGCCTTCACCAACCTGAGCGACTACCAGCTCATATGGAGCATCAGCGGACGCGGCGAGGGAGAGAGCAACTTGGCTCACGGCGCAGTGAAAGACCTGCAGTGCAAGCCGGGCGAAACATGCGTAGTAGAAATTCCGTACGACGTGAACGTTCCGGCTGACAAGGAGATTATCATCACCTTCAAGCTCAAAGTTAAAGACAAGACCGCATGGGCAAACCGCGCTCATGTGATTGCAGCACAGCAGTTCCGCCTCACACCCGACGTTGCAGCCAACTGTCCGTCGGTAGCCGACCCGACATACGTGCAGCAGAACCACATCGCTCTGCCTGCCATCAACGAGAAGGGCAAACTGAAGGTGAAGGGCAACAGCGTTGAGGGCAAGAACTTCAGCATCAAGTTCGACACTGACGGTACTATCGCCGAATGGACATTCGATGGCAAGCAGATCGTCATGCCGTCAGCAGGTCCCGACTTCAACGGCTTCCGCCGCATCGCCAACGACAACATCTCGCTCGGCGCAACGGGTGGCGTAGCCGAGAACGAGAACAAGGAGGAGGGCGCGCTCACTGGTCAGAAGACGCTCGTAAAGGCTCCGAAGAAGCAGGGTAACAACGTGGTCGTTGAGACTGCCGTGTCGAACGGCAAGGACACCCACCACATACTCTACACCATCTACCCGAACGGCGAGGTGGACATGCGCGTAGCGTTCAACAACTCGTCGGAGGAGACACGCCGCGTGGGCATCACAATGCAGTTCGCACCGGGCTTCGAGGGCGTGCTCTACTACGCTAAGGGTCCGCACTCCAACTATATCGACCGCCAACGCGGTTCGCTGCTCGGCTGGTATCGCACGTCGGTAGACAAGATGTTCGAGGAGCTGTCGACTCCGCAGACCATGGGCGACCGTCAGGGCCTGCGCGAACTGACGCTCAGAGACAACGGCAAGGGCTTGCAGCTGAACATGAAGGTGGAGGGTCAGCTCGCCTTCTCGCTCTCGCACTACGACGACCAGCAGTTCAACTACGACGTGTTCTACGGTGGCAAGCACCCGTACGACCTCACTCGCAGCGAGCAGGTGTTCGCTCACTTCGACTTCTGGCAGCGCGGCATCGGCAACCACTCTTGCGGTGGCGACTCTTGTCTGCCGCAGTTCAAGACTCCTACTGGCGAGCACGTGGTGACAATGCGCTTCGCTCCGAAGACTTTCGAACCGAAAGCACGCTTCAGCGCTGACATCGTGAAGAACATCAAACCGATGGGAATTAAATAACAGCATCTTGACGCTCGTTTTTTAACAACGGATTAAACGGATTAAACGGATTCGTTGTTAAATACGTTGCTAATCGTAGCGGAGGTCTCCGGCCTCCGCAACACCAAGTCGGCATTTGCACTAAACAAACAGCGGATTAAACGGATTTTTATTGATTGAGCAATAAAGTCCGTTTAGTCCGCTTCTTCGTGTTCTGAACACACCAGTTTCTCACTATATTAAACGACACGAAAACAAAGCTAATTCGGTATTCCCCAGGGGGTGCACTTGTCTCAAGTGCACCAACACAGCAAGCCGTAAACCAACACAGCAAGGAGGGTGTTCAAAACTATAGAATTGTGATGAATGCCGTAGCCTCCTACGATTAGAACTGTTTGCTATTCAATTTGCCAAATATTTTAGTTTTGACACACCGCCTTTGAGGATGGACGCGCTACATTTTGGTTCCGCGTTCGGTTTCTATAGAATGAGCTTTTTCGCGGAAGTTTTCTTGTATTATATTTGCGAATAAAAGTAAAGAAATAAAAAGGTAAAAAAGTAAAAAAACGCAGAAAATAACATGTTTCTTTACAACAGACTCACTTACTGAAAACATAGAAAGCGGGTTTATCGTATGAAACGAATTTTTGAATGCGCCAACCGTAGCGGAGGTCTCTGGCCTCCGCAGCACCAAGTCACAGTTATGATTGTCCTCAGCTTGCTGCGGAGGCCAGAGACCTCCGCTACGGATGGATACGCACCCTAAACATCTGAATTCCGTGGGAGCACACCCAGGGGGGCAGCTGTCTCAGCTGCACCAACCGAGCAGATGGTACGCCCTCTCGGTTGGTACAATTCTTGATCGGTTGGTGCACTTGAGACAAGTGCACCCCCTAAAGAATTCTATGGGAAAGCAACCAACAATCTACGCTTCCTCCGTGGTATCCTCTGGCGCACGGAACAGCGAGAAGTTGACGCTGCCGTAGGCGCGGTGCTCTATGAAGCCCGGCACATCAGAGAAGTCGTTATGCTTGCCGTGCTCGAAGACGAGCAGACCGCCGGGGCGCAGCATTCCCTTGCCAAGGATGAGCTGCGGTATGGTAGGCAGCGTGGGCAGAGCGTAAGGCGGGTCGGCAAAGATGAGGTCGTACTGCTGCTTGCACGACTTGATGAAACGGAACACGTCGCCACGGATGAGGATGTTGTCCTTGGTGTCGAGCTTCGTCATGCACTCGCGGATGAACGACGCATGGTCACGATCCATCTCCACGCTCACAACCGGAGCGCAGCCGCGCGAGAGCAGTTCGAGCGAGATGCTGCCTGTGCCAGCGAAGAGGTCGAGCGCCTGTGCGCCATCCATATCGATGTAGCCGTTAATCACATTGAAGATATTCTCTTTGGCGAAGTCCGTTGTAGGACGAGCCTTGAACGAGCGCGGAATATCGAAGTGGCGCCCTTTATATTTTCCTGTTATTATACGCATGATGTAATGGTGTTGAGATGGTGTGGTGGTGAGGTGTTGAGGTGTTGAGATGTGTGGTGAGATGGTGAGATGGTGAGGTGGTGTGATGGTGTAATGGTGAGGTGGTGTTATGTTGACATTTGCATTGCATATCTCAACACCTCAACATCTCAACACCTCAACACCTCAACATCACAACTCAACATCACAACTCATTTACATTCTTCACAAACTGCCCGAGCTTTGTCTTCAACGTCTCGGGTTCCTCGGCGTTGCCTGTGATGACGAGAATGTCGGTGGGTCGCATGGCGAGCTGTTGCCACACGCTCATGATGTAGAACACGGCGTCCTGCGTGTCATCGGCGTGGAACGAGTTGCAGAAGCGCAGGCGGTGCTTGCGGAAGGCGATGATGTCGAGGTCCTTGCCGCGGAACACGCAGAACAGCTTCTCCTGAAAGCCGCCGTACGCACGCTGGTTCAAGTCGGCGAGCGTAGAGGCGATGCGCGGCTCGAAGCACACGTAGCGGAAGTTCTCGTTGAGCACGAAGTGCAAATCCTTGTTCACGGCGAACGCCACCACCACGCCCAGCGCGTCGAGTGGCGACGTCTGCACCTCGTCGGCTGCAGCGAGGCTGAACGCATTGCGGTAGAGCAGTGTGGCGCTGCCTGCGCTGTACTCGTCCTCGGGGATGAGCATCACGGGCGTGTCGACCACCACCGTCACACGGTCGTACTGGCGCGGATGGCGCAGCAGAGCGCACGAGGCGAGAGCCTGTCGCAGGTTGGCAGCCACGGCGATGCCCGAATTGAGAGCGTACGTCTCGCGGTCGTTGCCGCCGTCGACAGAGTCGGTCTGCAGCGTCATCATCGTGTTGTCTATCGTGATGATAAGTTTCATGTTTTTATACTGATATGTTTGCACAAAGTTACTGAAAAAGTTTGGGTTATGCGAAAAAAACAGCGTTCCAATGCCGTTCTATAGTCAAATTTCTGTAATTTTGTAGAATTGAAAAGACAAAAACCACAACGCTTATGCAATCATACAAGACCGACGTAGCAGTACTCATACTCTTCTTCAACCGTCCCGACCACCTCGGCAAGGTGTTCGACGAAGTGCGCAAGGCGCGACCATCAAAGCTGTTCCTCTACCAGGACGGACCGCGCGGCGAGCGCGACATGCCCGGCATAGAGGCATGCCGACGCATAGTAGAGAACATCGACTGGGAGTGCGACGTGCAGCGCCTCTATCAGGAGCGCAACTACGGCTGCGACCCCTCGGAGTACATCTCGCAGAAGTGGGCGTTCTCGTTCGTCGACAAGTGCATAGTGCTCGAGGACGACGACGTGCCCTCGCAGTCGTTCTTCACCTTCTGCAAGGAAATGCTCGACCGCTACAAGCACGATGAGCGCATCTGGATGATTGCAGGCTTCAACCCCGAGGAGCAGCTGTCCGACTACCCCTACGACTATCTCTTCACCTCCGTGTTCTCTATCTGGGGATGGGCGTCGTGGCGCCGCGTCATCGACAAGTGGGAGCCCGGATACCCGTTCCTCGACGACCGCACGTCGATGCGACAGCTCAGGAAGATAATGCGCCAGCGACGCTACTGCGAGGACACGCTGCGCGCCTGCTACGACCACCGTGCGTCGGGCAAGGAATACTACGAGACGATATTCTGGGCATCGATGGTGATGAACTCCGGACTCGCCATCATGCCCTCGCACAACCTTATCAATAACCTCGGAGCCACCGACGGGTCGACTCACTATACCGGCTCGCTGCAGACCATGCCGCGCCGACTGCGCCGACTGTTCACCATGAAGCGCTTCGAGCTGGAGGGCGAACTGAAGCACCCGCCTTACGTGATAGAGGACGTCGACTTCAAGGAGCAGGTGTACCGCACGTATGCCTACGGTCACCCGTGGATAAAGTTCGGACGCTCTTTGGAGGAGCTTGTGCTCAACATGCGCTACGGCAACTTCGCGCATATATGGCGCTCGATAGGCAACCGCATACGCAAAATATTCGGCAAAGACAGCCATTGGTAAGCCATGAGAAGCAAAAAACTTAATAATCTCACAATAATATTAATAAACAAACGTTATACATACGTGTTAAAACGCGGATACATAATAATAACGATGATATTGTCGCTTGTCTCGATGAAGAGCCAAGCGCAGTACGACGTATCATTCAGCCACTACTTCGACATGGAACCTTCGTTCAATGCCGCAGCAGTGGGCAAGTCGCCGAAGCTGAACATCGCGGCGGCTTACGCCATGCAAATGGCTGGATTCAAGCGCAACCCTAACACGATGTACGCCGGAGCCGACGCACAGTTCCTGCTCATGAAGCAGTTCCACGGCGCAGGCGTGCAGTTCATGAACGACCAGATAGGTCTGTTCAGCCACAAACGTCTCGCCCTGCAGTATGCGTTCAAGTTCAAGCTGTTCGGCGGACAACTGTCGACAGGCATCTCAGCCGGACTGCTCAGCGAGAGCTTCGACGGAACAAAAGTGGATCTTGAGGAATCAAACGACCACGCATTCTCATCGTCAAAAGTGGACGGCAACTCAGTAGACCTTGCCGCCGGACTCTACTACTCGCACCGCAATTGGTACGTAGGCGTCTCGGCGCAGCATCTCAACTCGCCCTGTGTGAAGCTCGGCGAGACCAACGAGCTGCAGGTAGACGCCACCTACTATCTCACCGGCGGCGCAACCATCCGTCTGCGCAACCCGTTCCTCACCATCCTGCCATCGTTTCTCGTGCGCAGCGACCTCTCGGGCTATCGCGGCGACATCACCGGACGCCTCGTCTACACCAACGAGAAGAAGATGATGTACGCCGGCGTAAGCTACGCCCCTACAATATCAACGACGGTGCTCATCGGAGGCAAGTTCCACGGCATAGTCCTCGGCTACTCCTACGAGATATACACCTCTGCCATCAACCCCGGCAACGGAAGCCACGAGATATTCATCGGCTACCAAATGGACCTCAACCTACAGAAGAAGGGCCGCAACATGCACAAGAGCGTGAGAGTGCTGTGATGAGAGGGTGTTGTGGTGTTGAGATGGTGGTGTGTTGAGATTTCCCAAGCTCCCTAGAAAGCCTAGTCAGCCCAGCTCTCCTAGAAAGCCTAGCCCCTCCCCCCCAAAAAAGAAAACAAAAAAACAACAATAGATGAAAACAACAAAAAGCATATTACTATTAAGTCTCATGGCACTCACCATGACACTCACCGGCTGCTTCGGCAGCAAGGCAGCCTCGTCGGCAGGACGCGGCGGCGAAGTGGTGGGCGTGAGCGGACGCTCGTTCGCCGAGCCCGCACCATACGGCATGGTGCGCGTAGGACGCGGCTACCTGCGTATGGGCCTCGAAAGCCAGGACAGCCTGTGGGGCAAGCAGACACCCGTGAAGGACATCTCTGTAGACGGCTTCTGGATGGACGAAACCGAAGTAACCAACTCTAAGTACAAGCAGTTCGTGGTGTGGGTGCGCGACAGCATCATACGCACACGACTCGCCGACCCGCAGTATGGCGGCGACGAGACATACATGATAACCGAGGACAAGAACGGCGACCCCGTCACTCCGCATCTCAACTGGAAGAAGCAGCTGCCGCGCAAGCCTAACGAGGACGAGCTGCGCGCCATCGAGAGCGTGTACACACGCAACCCAATCACCGGCGAGAAGATGCTCGACTACCGTCAGATGAACTACCGCTACGAGGTGTACGACTACACGGCTGCAGCGCTGCGCCGCAACCGACTCAACCCCGAGGAGCGCAACCTCAACACAGACATCGCCGTAAACCCCGACGAGGTGGTGATGATATCGAAGGACACGGCGTACATCGACGACGAAGGACGCATCGTACGCGAGACTATCAACCGACCGCTGAGCGGTCCGTGGGACTTCCTCAATACCTATATAGTAAATGTATACCCCGACACAACATGCTGGGTGAACGACTTCCGCAACGCAGAGAACGAGACATACCTGCGCAACTACTTCTCTAACCCTGCCTACAACGACTACCCAGTAGTGGGCGTCACATGGGAGCAGGCCAACGCCTTCTGCGCATGGCGCACCGACTATCTGCTGAAAGGTCTCGGCCCCGAAGAACGCTACGTGCAGCGCTACCGTCTGCCGACAGAGGCAGAATGGGAGTATGCGGCACGCGGAAAGAGCGGCACCGAGTTCCCGTGGGAGGACAAGAGCGTGAAGAGCGGCGACGGATGCTTCTTCGCCAACTTCAAACCCGACAAGGGCAACTACACCAAGGACGGCAACCTAATCACATCGAAGGTGGCTATCTACGGCTCCAATAGCAACGGACTCTACGACATGGCTGGCAACGTGGCAGAATGGACAAGCACCGTATACACCGAAGCGGGCGTAGAGGCGATGAACGACCTCAACCCTACACTGCAGTACAACGCGGCGAAGGAAGACCCGTACCGACTGAAGAAGAAGAGCGTGCGCGGAGGTTCGTGGAAAGACCCCGAGTCGTTCATACGCTCGGCATGGCGCACATGGGAATATCAGAACCAGCCACGCTGCTACATCGGATTCCGCTGCGTGCGCAGCTTGGCTAACACATCAAGCGGCAAGGTAAAAGCAAAAGGAAAAAAGAAATAAATAAAAAGCTATGACTATTTACAGCAAATTCAACATAGTCTACCACTTGCAGAAGTGGATGGACAGTGTCCCCGGACAGACATTCCTCAACTACGCATACAGCTGGGGTGCATCAGTCGTAATTCTTGGTACGCTCTTCAAGCTCACCCACCTGCCGGGTGCCAATATCATGCTTTTCGCAGGTATGGGCACCGAGGTGTTCGTGTTCTTCATCTCGGCATTCGACCGTCCGTTCGACAAGACGCAGGAAGGCAGAGACCTCCCCACTCACATCGACGAGGAGGAGATAGACCGCGAGGAGGCTGAAGCAGAGGCTGCATACAACGCCGGCGTGCAAGGCAGTGTAATCATCGGCGGCGGCGCAGCAGGCACTGGCGCTGGAGTTGCTGGATCTGGCGCTGGAGTCGCTGGATCTGGCGCTGGCGTAAGCGGCGGTGGCACTATTATAATAGGTGGCGGTGCAGCAAGCGCAGCCGCTTCAGCAACAGCACCGGCTTCTGAAGGCGCAGCACAGACTGTTGCCGGCGGAACACAGACTATTGCCGGCGGAACACAGACTGTTGTTTCGCCCGAAGCAGCTCAGACCGCTGCCGCAGCAGCCGAACTGGCTGCCAACCACGAAGTGGCTATGCAGCTGGCAGACGCGCAGGCTAACTATCTCGACGAGCTCAAGCGCCTCACAGAGACCCTGCAGAAGGTGTCAGACCAGAGCGTGCGTCTCACCCGCGACAGCGAGGAGATGGAGAATCTCAACCGCACACTCACCGGCATCTGCAAGATATACGAGATGCAGCTCAAGGGCGCAAGCCAGCAAATCGGCACTATCGACCAGATCAACGAGCAGAGCAAGCGCATGGCAGAGCAGATAGAGCAGCTTAACGGCATCTATGCACGCATGATTGAGGCAATGACCGTCAACATGAACTTGAAAGTAAAAGAGTAAAAACCCTAAGAATGGCAATAAAGAAAAAACATATCTCCCCACGCCAGAAGATGATCAACCTCATGTATGTGGTGTTGATGGCGATGCTTGCCCTGAACATTTCTTCGGAAGTGCTCAACGGCTTCTCTATCGTGGAGGAGAGTCTGAACCGTACCACTGCCAACTCCTCGAAGGAGAACGAGGTGCTCTACGGCAACTTCGCCGAGCAGATGAAGAAGAACCCGCAGAAGGTGAAGGAGTGGTTCGAGAAAGCTACGGCTGTGAAGCGCATGAGCGACTCGCTCTACAACTTCGCGCAGGCGCTAAAAGTGCAGATTGTGCGCGAGGCTGACGGCAAGGACGGCAATATCTACAATATTAAGAGCAAGGATAACCTCGAAGCGGCAAGCCATGTGATGCTCGCTCCAGGCACCGGTCAGGGCAAGAAACTCTATGACGCCATCAACAACTTCCGCGAGCGCATCCTCAAGATGGTTCCCGACAAGCATCAGCGCTACATAATCGAAAGCAACCTCACGACAAAGGTGCCGAAGAACGCAAACACGCTCGGCAAGAACTGGCAGGAGTACATGTTTGAGGACATGCCCGTTGCAGGTGCCGTCACACTGCTCTCGAAGTTGCAGAGCGACGTGCGCTACGCTGAAGGCGAAGTGCTGCACACGCTCGTTGCGAACATCGACATGAAGGACATCCGCGTGAACAAGCTCTCGGCGTTCGTAATACCCGAGTCGAAGACCGTCATCAGCGGTGACCAGTTCTCGGCGCAGATCGTAATGGCGGCTGTCGACACCACACAGCAACCGGAGATATACGTAGGCGGACAGCGCATCGCCAACGGACTCTACCGCTTCACAGCGGGCGCTGTAGGCGAGCATCAGTTCGGCGGATACATCACAATGCGCGACGGAGCAGGCAACGTCATCCGCCGCGACTTCACACAGAAATACACCGTAGTGGCACCGAGCGCCACCGTATCGGCAGACCTCATGAACGTGCTCTACGCCGGCTACGACAACCCGATAAGCGTCAGCATACCTGGCGTGCCTCTCAACGCCGTGTCGGCTTCAATGTCAGGCGGTTCGTTCCGCTCTATCGGCATGGGCAAGTACATAGCGCGTCCGTCGGCAGTGGGCAGAGACGTCACTATCTCCGTCGCATCCAACGCCAACGGCAAGTCGCGCCAGATGGGCAAGTTCACATTCCATGTGCGCAAGCTCCCCGACCCGGCAGCATACATGCAGATCGGCACCGACCGCTTCCGTGGCGGCGGACTCGCCAAGGCTTCTATCATGAGCGCTCCGGGCATCAAGGCAGCCATCGACGACGGCATCCTCGACATCCAGTTCAAGGTTGTGAGCTTCGAGACCGTGTTCTTCGACAACATGGGCAACGCTGTGCCGATGGCTTCGGCTGGCGGCAACTTCTCTGAGCGCCAGCGCGACACCTTCCGCAAGCTCTCAAGAGGCAAGCGCTTCTACATCTCGCGCATCACAGCGGTTGGCCCCGACGGCATCACACGCAAGTTGAACGGATCAATGGAGGTTATAGTGAGATAAAGCCCCAAAGCCCATAGCCAACTCTCAAGAAAACAAAAAACAAAACAATGAATAAATTCTTAGCAATACTCCTCGCCGCCCTCTTCTGTGCCGATATAGCTTCGGCACAGCCTGCGGCACGTCGCCGCGAGCAGGCTCAGCAGCAACAGCAGAAAGACCAGGGACTGAGCGTGCGCGCCCAGATATCGTTCCCAACGCAGAAAGCGATGGACGAGGACGTGACATGGCGACGCGACATATACCGCGAGATAGACCTCACGGAGGACGCCAACGCCGGACTCTACTATCCGGTGGAGCCGGTAGGTTCGCAGATGAACCTCTTCACGTATATCTTCAAGCTCGTGATGAAGCGTTCTATCACCGCCTACGAATATCGTCTGGATGGCAATGAGGTGTTTGACGACGCAGCGAAGGTGAACCTCAAGTCGCTGCTCGACAACTATCACATCTTCTACGAGCGCACCGACCGCGGCATACGCATCGACGACAGCGACATCCCGTCGCGCGAAGTGACAGCCTACTACGTGAAGGAGGCTACATACTTCGACGACCGCAACTCGGCGTTCCACACAAAGGTGCTGGCACTCTGCCCTATCCTGAAGCGCGAAGACGACTTCGGCGACGCTGCCACAAGCTATCCGCTCTTCTGGGTGAAGTACGACGACCTTGCTCCGTTCCTCACAAAGCAGACCATCATGACAAGCAACCTCAACAACGCTGCTACAATGTCGATGGACGACTACTTCACGAAGAACATGTACAAGGGCAAGATATACAAGACCACGAACATGCTCGGCAAGACACTCGCACAGTACTGCCCCACCGATTCGGCTATGAAGAAGGAGCAGAAGCGCATCGAGAAGGAGCTTACCGACTTCGAGCAGCACGTATGGGGCGCAGGCGAACCGAAGGACTCGCTCGACAGCATCGCCGCTGTAGACAAGAAGGCGGCTAAGGCTATCAGAAAGAAGAACCGCCACGCAGGTGCCTCAGCCTCAACAAAGACAAAGGCTGCGAAGGTGAAGAAATCACGCTCGCAGAGCAGCTCTTCGAAGTCGTCGGGCAGCGCAGCACGCGTCAGCGTGCGCAGACAGCGACACTAATTCTGTTGAGAGTTGAGGAGGGTGTGTCAAGACTCGCAAGCCGTACGCCCCGAAGGGGCAGAAGCACATAGCCCAGGGCAGCGCCCTGGGTAAAAGGAACCCACACGACTCCTACGCCCTGTAAGGGCAAAAGCCTAATTATTAAGGTATTGCCCTTACAGGGCGCACTACTCAATATATACACTCAATACCCAGGGCGCTTGCCCTGAGCTATGTGATTATTGGGCTTTCAGCCCGCATTAATTGAGTTTTGACACACCCTCACCCCACGTTATCAAGCAAACGCAAATTGAATATTAACTAAAACAAAAACAGGTATGAAAAAGATCTTTACATCAGCAGCTATCGCACTTGCGATGCTTTTCACAGCAAACACAGCGAATGCTGGTATCAACTTCGGTGTTAAGGGCGGTCTGAACGTTACAAGCATGAGCCTCAACTCAGAGGTGTTCGACACAAGCAACCGCGCAGGCTTCTTCTTCGGTCCGACCGTAAAGTTCACACTGCCTATCGTAGGCCTGGGCATCGACGCTTCGGCTCTCTACGACCAGCGTGAGGCAAAGCTCACCGTAGGCGAGGCAAAGACCAAAGAGACCGTGAAGACACAGGCAATCAATATTCCTATCAACGCACGCTACAGCGTAGGCTTGGGCAGCGTAGCAAGCGTACTGTTCTTCGCAGGTCCGCAGTTCGGCTTCAACGTAGGCGACAAGAACGTTGACCTCGGCGACGACCACAACTGGAAGTTCCGCTCATCACAGTTCAGCGTGAACGTAGGCGCAGGCTTCAGCTTCATGAACCACTTCGAGGTTACAGCCAACTACAACATCGCTTGCGGCAAGACCGGCGACGCTACACTCAGCAAGACACTAAGCGATGTGGTAGGCTCTGCTACCAAGGACAAGGGCCGCGCTAACGCTTGGCAGATTGCCCTTGCATACTATTTCTAATGCACTACGTAGACGTAATACTTCCTTTACCATTAGAAGGAACATTCACATACTCCGTGCCTGAGCCGATGGTGGCTCAGGTGCGGATGGGTGTGCGTGTACTTGTGCCCTTAGGCAGGTCGAAGACATACACGGCGATGGCGGTGCGGTTGCACAGCGAGAAGCCGGAGTTCGAGACACGCCCAATCATCCAAGTCATAGACGCAGAGCCGGTGCTCATCGAGCAACAGCTACGCCTATGGCAGTGGATTTCTACCTATTACATGTCGCCCATTGGCGACGTATTCAAGGCCGCGCTCCCTGCCGGTCTGAAAGCCGAAGAAAACTATCGTCCGAAGACGGTGCGCTGCGTCACGCTGCCCGCCAACCTGCGTTCGGAGCAGTCGCTCCACATGGCGCTCACCATCCTGAAGCGCGCGCTAAAACAACACCAGACATTCATCACCTACCTCGAACTGTCGCATTGGAACGAGATTGACGGCGAGACACCGCCGGCGCATATCGCCGAGATAGCCTGCGACGAGCTGCAGAACGCCGCCAACGCATCAGATGCGGTGCTGCGCCAGCTCATTCAGCGCAACTTCCTCGAACTTTACCATCGCGAAGTGGGCCGTCTGAATACCGCGGGCGAGTATCACCCCGAGCGCATCCAGCCGCTCAGCCCGGCGCAGAAAGCGGCTAAGGACAGCATCAGCCGCCAGTTCAACGAGAAGAACGTAGTGTTGCTGCACGGCGTAACGTCGAGCGGCAAGACCGAGATATACATCCACCTTATAAAGAAGGCAATAGACGAAGGCAAGCAGGTACTCTATCTGCTGCCCGAGATAGCGCTGACGGTGCAGATGACGCGCCGCCTGCACAACGTGTTCGGCTCGCGCCTCGGCATCTACCACTCAAGATACAGCGACGCTGAGCGTGTGGAGATATGGAAGAAGCAGCTATCCGCCGAGCCTTACGACGTAATACTCGGCGCCCGCTCTGCCATCTTCCTGCCCTTTACGCGACTCGGACTCGTCATCGTTGACGAGGAGCACGAGACCTCGTTCAAGCAGCAAGACCCTGCGCCGCGCTATCACGCACGTTCGGCAGCCATCATGCTCGCCCGAATGTACGAAGGGGCTAAGGTGCTGTTAGGCACGGCGACGCCTTCTATGGAGAGCTACCACAACGCCTGCACGGGCAAGTACGGCTACGTGCAGCTCACAACCAGATACAAGGATGTGGCGATGCCCGAGATACGCGTCGTAGACACCAAAGACCTCTACCGCCGCAAGATGATGCGCGGGGCGTTCTCGCCCGACTTGCTCGAAGCGATGCGCACGGCGCTGCGCAACAAGAAGCAGGTGTTGCTGTTCCAGAACCGCCGCGGCTTCGCGCCGATGGTGGAGTGCAAGGTATGCGGATGGGTGCCTAAGTGCAAGAACTGCGACGTGTCGCTCACCTATCACCGCTCGATGAACCTGCTCACCTGCCACTACTGCGGCTACACCTACCCCGTGCCGAAGCAGTGCCCAAACTGCGAGAGCACCGAACTGCTCGGTCGAGGCTACGGCACGGAGAAGATTGAGGACCGCGTGCGCGAGTTGTTCCCCGAGGCGCGCATCGCCCGCATGGACCTCGACACGACGCGTTCGGCTGGCGCCTACGGACGCATCATCGACGACTTCTCCTGCGGCAGAACCGACATACTCATCGGCACGCAGATGATAACCAAGGGGCTCGACTTCTCGGGCGTCACGGTCGTGGGCATTCTGAATGCCGACACCATGCTCAACTATCCCGACTTCCGTGCCTACGAGCAGGCGTTCCAGATGCTCTCGCAGGTGAGCGGCAGAGCGGGCAGGCGCGACGAGCGCGGACTCGTCATACTGCAGACCAAGAGCGCCGACCTGCCCGTGATACAGCAGGTCGTGGCAGGCGACTTCAAGACGTTCGCCCGCGACTTGCTCGAGGAGCGCAGCATGTTCCGCTATCCGCCGTTCTACCACCTCGTCTACGTCTACCTGCGCCACCGCAACGAGCAGCTCGTAGACAGTGCTGCCATCGAGATGGCTTCGCGTCTCAGACAGGCGTTCGCCGACCACGTGCTCGGACCCGACAAGCCGGCTGTGGCGCGCGTGAAAACCGAGTCGATACGCAAGATTGTACTCAAGCTCGAGCAGGGCATCAACCTGCAGCTCGCACGCCAGTGCATGGCAGAAGCCCGCACGCAGCTGCTGCAGGATAAGCGCTACGCAGCCATGACCGTGTTCTTCGATGTCGACCCAAGCTGATATATTTATACACGCAAGCGAGTTAGCGAAATGAAATGAGCCTACTAAAAAAGCTCTTTTATTTCGCTAACTCGCTTTTTTATAGTAACTTTGCAGCCTGTACTATGTACCAATATTAAGAATGACTAACAAGATACTTATAACAGGAGCCAGTGGCTTCATTGGCAGTTTTATAGTTGAGGAAGCCCTCAACAGAGATATGGAGGTGTGGGCAGCAGTGAGAAAAACCACATCGCGCAAATATCTTCAGGACAAGCGCATACATTTTATTGAGCTTGACTTCGGTTCGAAGGAGCAGTTGAAGGCGCAACTCGGCGAGCACGAGTTCGACTACGTCGTTCATGCCGCCGGCGTTACTAAATGTCTCGACAAGGCAGACTTCCGCCGCATGAACACCGAGGGCACAAAGCACTTCGTCGATGCGCTCATCGAGCTGAAGATGCCGCTGAAGCGCTTCGTGTTCCTCAGTTCGCTCAGCGTCTTCGGCGCCATACACGAGCAGCAGCCCTACCAGGACATCAGCGAGCACGACATGCCGCGCCCCAACACGGCGTACGGCAAGAGCAAGCTCGACGCCGAGAAGTACCTCGACGGCATCGGCAACGACTTCCCCTACATCATACTGCGCCCCACCGGCGTCTACGGACCGCGCGAGAAAGACTACTTCCTCATAGCTGAGAGCATAAAGAAGCACATCGACTTCGCTGCGGGATTCAAGCGTCAGGACATCACGTTCGTCTACGTGCTCGACGTGGTGCAGGCGGTGTTCCTCGCTCTCGACCGCGGCATGAGCGGCAGAAAGTATTTCCTCTCCGACGGCGACGTATACAGCTCTACCGAGTTCAGCGACCTGCTGAAGAAGGAGATGGGCGTGAAGTGGATGCTGCGCATCGTGGCGCCGATATGGGTGCTGCGCATCGTGACGTTCTTCGGCGAGAAGATAAGCCAGATAACGAAGAAGCCGACAGCGCTGAACAACGACAAGTATAACATTCTGAAACAGCGCAACTGGCGCTGCGACATCGAGCCGGCTTGCGACGAGCTGGGCTATCATCCTCACTACAAACTCGCCGAAGGCGTGAAGCTCGCCGTTGAGTGGTATAAGAAGAACGGATGGCTCTAATGCCTGTGCGCGCAGGTGATTGCTCGGTTGGTACACTTTTGCTCGGTTGGTGCACTTGAGATAAGTGCCCCCCTAAAATTACACTTAAAACAATGAATTTCCTTACACAACTTTTCTCTATAGACAAATCGCCCAAGCGCGGACTGCTCGCGCTGGAGTGGCTCGTGATGGCATACACGGTGTTCACGCTGCTCGTGGCGCTCTTCACTTACACCAACCTGCAGAACCCCGACGCCATGATTTGGGGCCGCGTGCGTGTGGTGGCAATGACCGTGGCGCTGTGGGTGGCTTACCGACTCGTACCGTGCCGACTGACGCTGCTGGCGCGCGTGGTGGCGCAGATGTCGCTGCTGGCGTGGTGGTACCCCGACACGTACGAGCTCAACCGCATGTTCCCCAACCTCGACCATGTGTTCTGCCGCGCTGAACAGTCGGTGTTCGGCTTCCAGCCGGCGCTCACCTTCGCTTCCACCTTCTCGTGGGCTCCCATCAGCGAACTCATGAGCATGGGCTACGCCGCCTACTATCCGATGATAGGGCTCGTGGCGTTCTACTATTTCTTCGCACGCTACAAGGAGTTCGAGCGCGCATCGTTCGTGCTGCTTGCCTCGTTCTTCATCTACTACATAGTGTTCATCTTCGTGCCCGTAGCCGGACCTACGTTCTACTTCAAGGCGGTGGGCTTGGAGAACATCGCCAACGGCTTCTTCCCTGCCGTCGGCACCTACTTCAACACGCATCAGGAATGTCTGCCCACGCCGGGCTACGTAGACGGTTTCTTCTACGACCTCGTCGAGCAGGCTAAGGCAGCGGGCGAACGCCCCACAGCCGCCTTCCCGTCATCGCACGTGGGCGTTTCGACGGTGTGCATGTGGCTGGCTTACCACTCGGGCAACCGCCGCCTGCTTCTCTTCCTCGCGCCGTTCTACTTCTTCCTCTGTCTCGCCACGGTCTACATACAGGCGCACTACGCCATCGACGCCATCGCGGGCCTCATCACCGGCACAGCTTTGTACTTCGCGCTGATGTATGCTACGAAGGGGTTGAGAGGTTGAGATGGTGAAGTTTGTAATGTTGAGATGTTGAGATGTTGAGGTGGTGAGATTTGTTGTTGTGGTGGTGAGATGATGATATTACCGCAGACTGGTAACGATATTCCCCCTATGCTGTAACGACGTTACAGCATAGGGGGAATGTCATTTTTGCCGCGCGGTAATTGTGTTCAGACTGTTACTTCTGCCGTATAGGATGCGTAAACACGAAGCGTGCGCCCTCGGTGTACGTCGTGTCTACCCATATCTTTCCGCCCAATTCCTCTACGAACGCCTTGCAGATGGAGAGTCAGAGCCCCGTGCCCTGCCTGAACGAATTGAGCTTGCTGAAGCGTTCGAACACCTCCGTAGCCTTCTCCTTTGGTATGCCGCAGCCCGTGTCGCTCACGCTGATGCTTATCATGTCGTCCTTGCGCAGTTTCTCGAGCGCAATGGTTATCGTGCCCTTCTCCGTACACTTCTTTGCGTTGGTAGTGAGGTTGGCGAGCACCTGCAGCAGGCGTTCGCGGTCGGTCTCTATCATCAGACGGCTGACGTTCGTCGCGACGCGTATCTCCACATCCGCCGACTTGTTGTTGGCATCGGCTATCTTCGCCGCCGTGTTCACGAGCGCCACCACGTCGTACTCGCCGATGTTGAACTTCAGCTTGCCCGCCTCTATCTTCGACACCTCGAGCACGTCGTCTATGAGCTTCAGCAGCATGTTGCTGTTGGTCATGATGAGGTCGGCATACTGCTTGCGCTCCTCCGCTGACATCTCTATCTGGTCGTTGGCGAAGAGCTGCGAGAAGCCCAGCACGGCGTTGAGCGGCGTGCGTATCTCGTGACTGATGCTGGCAATGAAGCGCGACTTGGTCTGGTTGGCCTCCTCTGCGTTGTACTTCGCCACGAGCAGTTCCTTGCCCTGCTTCACGAGCTTGGCGCTCAGCCGGCGACTCTTGCGCAGCAGATGGAGCGTTATGGCGAGCGCCGAAACGAGCACGATGATGAGCACGGTGATGAACAGAATGGTGTCGCGATACTCCTCGAAGACGCTCAGCGGCTCGTTCACCACGTCGTAGTTGAAGCTGAAGCCATCGAGCGAGAGCTTCAGCATGTTCAGGCGCTGCAGGTCGAACACATAGCGGTTCTCCACCAGTTCTACCGGCTTCTTCCTGCCCGTCTTCAGAAACTCCACCACCTTGTCGGCAAGCGTGCGGCCCATGACATGATAGCGCGGCGAATAGCCAGCCACGGGCCAGTGGCCCATAGCTACGTCGGTGAGGGTGAACGTAGGCAGCTTCGGGTTGGTCTGTCCGAAGGTGTACGTAGAGTTGCGCACCACATAGCTGTTCGAGTTGTCCACGCTCCACGTACCTAACAGCAGCGCCTGCGAAGGCGGCATGTTCGATATCGTCTCGTCAGCCTCTATCATCGACATCTTTCTGCCGTCGATATAGTTCACGTCGAAGCGTTTGTCCGTCTGCGCGTACTTCTTGAAGAGCGCATGCATCGTTACGCCGCGCAGCGTGTTGTCGGTCATGAACGTGATCGTGCTGCACTTCGGGTAGAAACGCTTTATGAGGTCGAGGTTGCGCTTCACGTCGTAGTAGTAGAGCTCGCCGCCCACGATGTTATAGTCGTTGAAGTCTTTCGTAAGGTCGTACGACTCAGGATCCCACTCCACAATGTCGAGATTCTGCTGAGCTGGAATCTTCACTATTGCCGAGTTTCTCATGCCCACTACAACTGGCGTGCGCTTCAGCTCAGCATCGTCGAACGAGAAGAACACCGACGACGCCTCCAGACCCAGCAGCACGATGCACGCCGGACGGTTGCCGTGCTCGTAATACTTCCTTAGCACTCGTCTCAGTCGGTGGCGCCAGCCGAGGCAGTCGCGCAGGTTGTGCGCGTTGATGTCCTCAACGGTTATGGGATTAGGTATGCCGCTTCGGGTGTACTCCTCGAAAAACTCCGCAAGGTTCTCGTTCACGTGGCGCACGGCGGTGTTGTACGACGACACAATCACCACCGGCGCCAACTCTTTCGGTGACGCCGTACGCTGCTCAGCCTGCGCCAATAACGGCAGGTTGAGCAGCACTGATAAAAGCAGCAGAATGACTGTTCGCATATATATGTATCTATATTGTTTGTTCTACCTACAAATTTAACTGAAAATAAGGAGTCGGCAAAACAAAGCAGATACTTTTTTACTTTTAAAAGTCTTTTTTATCGTTGTATTTAGAGCCTTATAACTAACCATAACTTACTATGAATAACCAAACATAAAGTCTTGATTTTCAACACTCTTTGATTTTTAACACTTTCTGAGTGCTTTTTGGCAGTTTGAAGCTGATTTTGAAAAACAGCTGTTTCATACCAGCAACAGATGATCAATAAGATATGGGCGCTGGCTGGCATGAAGGCGCTGGCTGAGACAGCAGACATCTATCCACGTATGACGAGTATTCACGACAGCAGTCTCTTTGACGATAGCTTTGCAGCCTCAATGGAAGGTGTAGACTTCCATTGAGGTCATAATTAGTTAGAATGTTGCCATCACAAAATCAACAATAAGCTCTTTTCTTTTGTCAATTTTAGCCTTGTCCCAAAGATGATCCTGTTCCGTCATGTTACGGATTTCCTGTTGCTGGAGTAACTGGGTATAGGTGTTTCGTTTAGCTTCAAAAGTAGTGTTTCCGATTGATTCGTTATGATGGCCAGAAAGCAGCAAGTAGTTTCCGAGACAATTTAGATACGACTCTCTAAACTCATCATCGTATGGGCAATAGCCACTATTGGCATCTTGATTTTCTGTGTTTGGAGCAATATGCTCACACTGAGATTTCTCAACAGCATCATAACGTTTCAACCCATAGCCAGATTTACCATTTTCTATGAGGTGATTCTCATAAAGCCAAAGGATGATTTTGGCAATGCCATGTCCTCCATCGAAATTGCCTTCAAGCATACGTTTAAACTCAACGTTGTTCCAATAATCCCACCATCCGTCTGTTGTAGTCTTCATCCATTCTATATGATTGACAACAGCATGAACGTCACCTTCAAATTCCTTGAAGACATCATTCAATCTCCATGTGAGAACAGCACGTGTACCAATAACTCTGTGACGCAAGAATATAGAGGTTAGAGCCTTGGCTAATAATCTGAAATCGTCATCAGAAACGCCATTGCTATAAGCCTTGATTACAAATGGAAAAATAATAGCAGGCTGGCCGATAATCCACAGTGTGTGTGCCATAATATCCGCTTGTTCGTTGTGGAAGAAAACGGTCATTTGTTCAAAACTGTCAGCAAGTGAATGGGTGAAACTGCGAATGAAATTGATGCGTGAATCATCTTTCCCTAATTCTTCATCCACTTTTTGCAAGGCATTGCTTGCATCCAGACTATTGAAATACACACGCAAAGTGTATGTGAGAATATCATCCTCATCTATATTGCCTTCTATCTTTGATATAGATTTGTAGATGTGTTCAAAGCGATTCTTTACCTCGCTTATCAACTCTGCTTTCTCATCCTCCGATGTACAATAAAGATGAATATTGTATAGGAACTGCGCTTTGATTATTTCAAGATTGGACGGTTTTTTGCCACGGTTGTTCTGGAAGATGAACATTTGGATGGCTTCAGCCTCATCCTTTACTGTATGCGTAGTGCAAGTGGCATTTACGACTGCTTCTAATATATCGTGCAATGACTCCTTGTCATAGGCATTCAATTGACTAACAAAGTAGTCGTAAGCCGCGACAATACGCTTTTGTGATTCTGTCTCCAACCCATTACGGTCAGTTTTTACTTTATTGATGACATAGTCACGGAACAATTGGTTATCGTAATCAACAGTAGAGAATCTGTAGGTTTGCCCTACTTTCACAAGAGTGCCATAAAGAAAAACGTCATCCTCTGACAAAGCCCCTGCCAACTCTTCCAATCTTCTGTAGATGGCAGAGATGAATATAGTAATAGTGGTCAGACGCTGTTGACCGTCAATGATGGCAAAATTACGACTGCCTTTATCCTCGAACAGAAAATGTCCGAAATAATAACTTGATGCCGTATGGCTTTCTACATAATCCTGCAAGTCCACAAGAAACTGCTTTGTCTGCTTGTCTTCCCAGGAATATGCTCTTTGATAAGTGGGGACAAAGATTTTGTTGCCCGACAGCATTTGATTTATAGTTGTTGAAGCGTCCATAATGAAAACATTTAAAAGTCTATGAGTTTAATTGCAATGGCAGCGCAAGCTTCCGCATCTGCCATTGCATGGTGATGTTTGGTGAGGTCGTATCCACAATATGCGGCAACAGTTTGAAGTTGATGATTGGGAAGTTTGTCCCCCAACAATTTTCTTGAAGCACGGCATGTGCAGTAGAATCTATACCCAGGATATTCCATGTCGTATGCCTCAAATGCAGCCCTCAGGCAACTCTCGTCAAACGGACTGTTGTGGGCAACCAATGGTAAGCCCTGGATATGTAGTGCTATTTCTGCCCATACTTCTGGAAAATCCATAGCATCATCAGTGTCCGCATTGGTCATTCCATGCACTTCTGTACACCAGTAAGTGTAGAAATTGGGAGTCGGCTTTATCAGCCGATATAGCTTGCCCGTCACCTTGCCATTGCGCACAACGACCACTCCAACACTGCACACACTGGAGCGGTGCTGGTTGGCTGTCTCAAAGTCAATTGCTGCAAAACTTTTCATATTCGAAAAATCTTTTTCTGTTAGTCAATTGGCGGATGATGGTACAGATTCGGATATCAGTTTTATCCAATGCTGCAGTTTGTTTCCTACGACCTTTGGATCTAACGAGCCTGTTTCTTCCAAGTTGATGAAGCAGTCTTCTTGAATTTCGCTAATTCTATCTGCCAATCCGATTCTATTCAAAGTTTGTTTGAGCAGTTCTCTGTCGTTAGCCCTATTGCCCAACTGAATGATTGCTGATTCCTTACCCTCAATAGGCATAGTATCCATATAGATTTTCCCTTCCGCATCATTCTGGTATTCACAGGCAAGAGTAGACCAATACCAAGTGAACAAATACCAGTCTTTCTGCTTGCCTACAGCCTTCATCCAACGGGTTGTAAGATCATTCTTCATGATGACAGATTGCAGGTATTCCACCTTGTCTATAATATACTTCCGTAGTTCTAAGGAAGATTCAAATTTCTGCAAGAATTCTCCTTGTGGAGTGTCAAAACATAATGGCGGATATTCCCACCATTCTCCATATCTTCTTCGACCTCCATTCTTCCATTTCAGACATTGTGAGAAATTGGAATCGTTCTCATAACTCGCCTCCAAATAGTAATGACCATCATGAAATCCCATGTATATTTCGCCCAGAACACCATCTTCCCTTTTCAGCCACAAAGGACGTTCCTCGGTTATTGGCTCGGGGTTTACTGTCCATCCTGCGTTTTTCCATCTTTCAATAGCTTTTTCCCATAAACTCTCAAGATTGCCTGTACTTTCTTTCTCTATGCTATTTGCCTTTGGGTTATTGTCGTCAGCAAGTTCTGGGCTATTTTGAGTTGTTGCTTGCGTTATTAGCGTTGATATATTAGAAAGCAAATTTACATCAACAACGAGATGCTCCTTTGGGGAATCTTCACCCTCATTTGCATTTTGATATGCATCGTCAAATTTCTTAATAGCATAGTCCCTGTCTTCTTTGTCAAATTTTTCAAATTCATCTGGATACAAATCCTGTCTGAATGCTTCTACCACATCAAACAGACTGGCTATTAGTGCTGTCTGCGGAGTATGTTCATCACCTTTGTTTGGACAAGTGCTTTTTATCACGCCATTTACTGCGTCACTTATAGTCTTGATGAATTTAGGGTCACAATGCATGGCTACAAGAGATGTCTGGAATTGAAGCTCCATCTTCTCACTGTCGGTTAATTTTCCGTCTTTTACGGCTTTGTAGAGACTGTTGAGAAAATTCTGATATATTTTCAATTTTTCCTCGAAAATTTTAGAATCCCGTTTCAACGTTCCCTCTTTTTGGGTTTGTCCTTGAAGAAGCACCTGTGTTATGGTTGCCGTAATGACAACACCTAATATCGCAGCCATGATTCTGCCAGGTAACTCTAAGTCCGTAAAAACATTGAAAGCTACAGCGATAGCACATATCATACAAGCAGCAATTGCTGTGTATGTGAAGAATCTTTTGTTTTCCATAAAAGAGCTATTTTTTCTGGTGTCATAAAAACAAACTCCCCATTATGACAGTGGAGAGTTTGTTGGTTACTAAATATTATCTTGCAACACGAGAGCTTATTTTCTTTCCCCAAGCATCGTATGTATCAAGATATGAACCCTTTCTGACAATGAATTGATCAGCGCAGATAGAAACATAGTTGCCAATGCTTGTTGAAATTGATTTGATTTTTTTACCTTGCTCATCATAGGTGTCATAAAAATAGCCTTTCATAACAATGAAAAACCTGTCACTCCACCCCAGCAGTTCTCCGATGTTATCAGAAATGCTTTTTGCCTCGTGCATCGAATATCTCATAAAAATAGCCTCGATGCTCAATACTTGATATTGCCATATTGCAAATGTCTTTTACCAATGGCTACCATGTTGGCTTGTTTTACAAAAGGTTAGTATATATACATGAAAACGTGGAGCCAATCCTGTCACTCGTTCCACGCAGTAAAGGCTCTGGCATCGCCCAAGTTGTCGAAACGAGCAACGCCGAAAGCCCCACGCCTGTGTACGTATATAGAAAGCACTCTTGACAACGAACGACAGAATCGTTCGAAGCCAATGAGGGCTGTATACAATACACCTCATGAGGCGTTCCCGTTGCTTTGTTCTTGACAACTTTGCTCGAACTGCCAGATTCTTACTGCGTCAAAACCAAAGCGTACAGTTACGCCTTATATGTATATATGTCTGCCCAACCTCTGCCCATCGGGGCTTCCGGTATGAGTATAGACATTACAAAGGTAACACTTTTACCTTGAAAACCACTTCATTTGGCTGGTAAAGTATTATTTTAAGGTCTGATTTAACATTACTAAATATGAATATGTCAAAGAATTCCACTTTTGCGTGATTTTTCCTGCTAAAAGTTTGTATTATCAATGATTATTCTTATCTTTGCAATAACAGAATCCGCCACGCTTCCCATTTGAACAGCGAACCAGGGCGGGTCTTTTGCTTTTATGGGAACATTAAGATTATACACTAAACAGGCTCTTTCTATTTCCGAACAAATAGAACTACTAAAAAGTAGAGACTTAAATATTGCTGATTCATCCAAGGCTGCAAAATTTCTTGGTGAGGTCAGCTATTTTCGTTTTGTTCAATACCTTCGTCCTATGGAGGCAGACAAGACTACACATCAATTTAAGCCTAATAGTAGATTTGAAGATGCCGTAGCTCTCTATAACTTTGATATAGATTGGAAAGCTGGATGCGCAGTGTAACTGTCTTGAGAAACTGTTGCGCTCACCACTCACGACTTTGGAATCGCTATCTTTCCAATGCTCCACAAATGAACGCTTCTTTACGTGGTGCATGGGTGAGCATTGATGGTGTTGATGCGAACAAAGTATCACTTTATAGATAAAATACAGATAAGCCTGTCGGTAGTGAACATCCCTCACTATCGACAGGCTTTCATTTTTACGTTCAGCTAAGCTAATGAAACTCTTTTACTTTTTTACTTTTACAACACTCCCAGCTGGTTGAGGAATATTGCCACGATGCACACCGGGCACACATAGCGCACGAGAATCATGTACACGCCGAAGAACGTGCCGCGCAGCGTGCCCCAGTTAGTGAACTCGTCCTTTATCAGCTTGCGCGGCACCACCCAACCCATGAAGATGCAGGTGAGCACTCCGCCGAACGGCAGCAGCAGCTGACCCGTTACGAAGTCGAACCAGTCGAACAGCGTCTTTCCGAACATGCTCAGCCAGGCTCTGTCGCCGAGCGAGAGCGAGCAGAACGCACCTATCACCGAGCACACCACCGTGACGAGGCGCGCCGCATTCTTGCGGTCGAGGCATGTCTCCTCGCTGAGGAACGCCGTGCTCACCTCGTGCAGCGAAATGAGCGACGTGAGGGCAGCAAGCGAGAGCAGCATGTAGAACATGACGGCTACGGCGGTGCCCACGAGCGGCATTCCGGCGAACGCCTGCTGGAACACGTTGGGCAGAGTGATGAAGATGAGTGACGGACCGCTGTCGGGGCTTACGCCCACGCTGAACGCAGCGGGGAAGATCATGAGTCCGGCGAGAATAGCCACCAGCGTGTCGATGACGGCGATGTTCACAGCCGACTTCAGCAGATGGGTCTCTCGCGAGAAATAACTTGCGAACGTGCTTATGCAGCCCATGCTAAGGCCCAATGAGTAGAACGCCTGACCCATTGCGGCGAGAAACACCTTGCCGCTCACCTTCGAGAAGTCGGGCTTGAAGAGAAACTCTACGCCCTTCATTCCGCCAGGCAACAGACACGAACTCACAACCACCACCAACAGCAGCACGAAGAGCGTCGGCATAAAGGCTTTCGACGCACGCTCGATGCCGCCGCGCACGCCGCGCACGATGATGAAATGGGTGATGCAGAGTATCGCCACAGTCCATAAAACCGGCTTCACGGGCGATGCGGAGAAGTCGGCGAAGTAGCTGGCTATGTAATGCGGGTCGCCGTTCAGTTCGCCCACGCCCGAGGCGAAGATATACTGCAGGCACCAGCCCGACACCACGGCATAATAGCCCGTGATGAGGAAACCCGTGAGCACGCCCATCAGTCCCACGAAGCGCCACGCCTTATGCGTGTCCATGCGCGAGTAGGCGCGTGCGGTGTTGGCTGCTCCGTGTCTGCCGATGATAAACTCGCTCATCATGCAGGGAATGCCGAGCAGCATTATGCACATTATATATATAAGGATAAAGGCGGCGCCGCCGTTGTCGCCCGCCATATAAGGGAAACGCCACACGTTTCCTAAACCTACTGCCGATCCAGCTGTGGCAAGAACCATGCCCAACTTGCTTCCAAAACTAACTCTCTCTTGTGTCATCCTTGATACTTTTTTATTGTGTTATTATTACCACTTGTTGTGTTATCATTACAACTTATTGTATTATCATTAACATGCGCACATTCTTTGCGCCTTACAGCTTGCAAAATTACACATTTTTACGCTTTCTACAAACAATCGTAAACACAAAACATCGTAGAAGTATACGATTAACAATGCGTCATATACAAAGAAAGGCGACACCAAACAACCCGAAAATCCCTTTCAAGCTGTTTGGCGTCGCCTTGCTATGTTGTTACAGTCGTAAAATATACGCTTATGAATGGCGCTATGCGTTCTTGAATAGCGCCCCAATTGCACTTTAAGAGTAGCGCAGAATCTGACCTGGGCGCAGACGCATCTTCTTTGTGATGTGGTTGAGCTTGCAGATCTTTTCTACAGTCACGCCACGCATCTTTGCGATGCGGTCCAATGTCTCGCCCTTCTTCACCTTGTGGTAAGAAATCTGGTCGGTAAGACCAGAAGTGGTGCGCTTGTTTGTAGCGTAGTCGTCCGAAGATTTGGTGCTTGCGTAAGTAGAAGAATCCTGCTTACCGCGCAAGCGTGTAGCGTTGGTCGACTCGTTGTCGTATGTCTCTTTGTTGAATGCGTAGTAGTCGCCGGTTACGTCCTGCGCGCGGAAGTCGAACATAAGCGCCGGGTTGAGCGCAATGCCGCAAAGACGTGTTTCGAAGTGGAGATGCGAACCGGTGCTGCGGCCTGTATTGCCGCCGAGACCGATAACCTCGCCCGAACGAACCTCCTGGTTCTCCTCGACGAGCTGCTTTGAGAGGTGGCCGTAGATGGTCTCCAGGCCGTTGTTGTGGCGAATTACGATATACTTGCCGTAGCCGCCTGCCTCGTAGCGCACGATGCGCACCTTGCCAGAGAAGGCAGCGCGGATTGTGTCGCCGATGTACACCTTGATGTCGAGACCCTTGTGCTGGCGTCCCCAACGCGAACCGAAGTTGCTCGTGATGACACGGCTTGTGGTAGGCATGGTGAAGTGGCGGAGGTCTATCTTGTATGTCTCAGGAAGCTCCGTAGCGCGGTGAGCGTACTTGTTGTCCCAGTTGGCGTAGAGGTCTGCAGAGGGCGATTCGAGTTCTTCGCGCATAGTGATGTTGCGAAGCATGATTGTGTCGACGGCTGCCATCTTACGGTCTACCGGCGCCTGGCGTGCAAGAAGGTCTTGTGCGTTGGCGGTTGTAGAAGTAACGGCGAGCAACATCGATATTGCAAATGTCTTAACGATTTTCTTCAAATTCATTCTTCAGGCAGTTTTTTTTTTAAATAGAATGAGTATATCATTCCTTCAAAAAGATGGTCATCGAATTGTAGTATATTCGATATCAGTAGTAGTTAATTTGCAATGTAGGCATAGCATTTTGAACATTGCGTTGCAAAGATACGAAAAAATATTGAATAATATTACATTATGCACTCTGCATTAACAGTTTTTGCACGAAGTTTAACATTTTCTTTGCAGCTATAAAGCAAAAAAACAAGCCGACAGACACGCCGTTGTATCAGCCTGTCTGTCAGCTTGTTGCTATGAAATTGCCGCCCAATTGACGTTCGTATCGCGCAATTCGCGCAGTCGGCGCCAGAGCATGGCGTACTCCGACGAGGTGCATGTAGGGTCGGCGTCTATTATCTTCTGAGCTTCTTCGCGTGCGATGGTCATTATCTGTCCGTCGCGCGCTATGTCGGCTATCTTCAGGTCGAAGGCAATGCCGCTCTGCTGCGTGCCTTCGAGGTCGCCGGGTCCGCGCAGCTTGAGGTCGGCCTCAGCGATGCGGAATCCGTCGTTGGTCTCGCACATGATGTCGATGCGCTTGCTCGTCTCGGCGGAGAGCTTGTAGGTGGTGACGAGTATGCAATAGCTCTGGTCGGCGCCGCGTCCTACGCGTCCGCGCAGCTGATGGAGCTGCGAGAGTCCGAAGCGCTGCGAGTCGAGTATCACCATCACGGAGGCGTTGGGCACGTTCACGCCCACCTCGATGACGGTGGTTGCGACGAGAATCTGCGTCTCGCCCGACACGAACTTCTGCATCTCGGCGTCTTTCTCCTTCGACTTCATCTTGCCGTGCACCTTGCTTATCTTGAACTCGGGGAAGATGTCGCACAGCGCGGCGTAGCCTTCCTCGAGGTTCTTGAGGTCGCTCTTCTCGCTCTCGGTGATGAGCGGATAGACGATGTAGACCTGACGTCCGAGTCGTATCTGCTGGCGTATGCCGGCGTAGAGCGATGTCATCTGACTGTCGTACTTGTGTATGGTCTGCACGGGCTTGCGGCCGGGTGGCAGTTCGTCGATTATGCTCACGTCGAGGTCGCCGTAGATGGTCATGGCGAGTGTGCGCGGGATAGGCGTTGCGGTCATCACGAGTATGTGGGGCGGGTTCTCGCCCTTAGCCCAAAGGCGTGCGCGCTGAGCCACGCCGAAGCGGTGCTGCTCGTCGATAACCGCCACGCCGAGTCGCTGGAAACGCACGGGGTCTTCGAGCACGGCATGCGTTCCGACGAGTATCTTCACCTCGCCGGCTATGAGGGCGTCGAGCACTTCCTGACGCCGTTTGCCCTTCACCTGCCCCGTCAGCAGTTCGACACGTATATTGAGACCGCGCAGAAACTCCTGTATCGTGGCGAAGTGCTGCTCGGCGAGTATCTCGGTAGGCGCCATGATGCACGCCTGATAGCCGTTGCCGAGCGCGATGAGCATGGTCATGAGCGCCACGAGGGTCTTTCCGCTGCCCACGTCGCCCTGCAGCAGGCGGTTCATCTGACGGCCCGAACGCATGTCGTCGCGTATCTCGTGCACGACGCGCTTCTGCGCACCGGTCAGCTCGAACTTAAGGTTCTCGGAGTAGAAGCGGTGGAAGTCGTCGCCCACCTGCGAGAAGACGTAGCCGCGGAACTTGCGGCGATGGTCGGAGGCGTAGCGCAGGATGTTGAGCTGAACGTAGAACAGCTCCTCGAACTTCAGTCGTTCGCGCGCCTTCTGCATCTCGATGGCGTTCTTCGGATAGTGGACGCAGCGCAGGGCTGTATCGCGCGAGACGAGGTGGCGTGCGTTCACGATGAAGTCGGGCAGCGTCTCGGGTATCGGCTCCGTTATCTTCTGCAGCATCGCCTTCACCATTTTCTCCAAGGCGCGCGAGGAGATATTGCGCTTCTTCATCTGCTCGGTAGTGACGTAGTAGGGCTGCATGCCCATCTCGGAGAGCTGCAGTTCGGAGGCGCGCTCTATCTCGGGATGAGAGAACTGGAAACGTCCGCCGTATACCGTAGGGCGTCCGAACACGATGTAGTCTTCGCCCACCTTGTAGGTCTTGTAAACGTACTGTGCGCCGGAGAACCACACGAGGTCGACCACTCCCCTGCCGTCGGAGAAGTGAGCCACGACACGCTTCTTGCGTGCCGACATCTCGAACTCCTCAAACGATAGTATCCTGCCGCGTATCTGCACGAAAGGCATGTCGCTCTGCAGTTCGTGTATGGCATAGATGCGGCTCCTATCCACATATTTATATGGATAGTACTCCAGAAGGTCGCCCCAGGTGCGCACGCCCAACTCCTTGTTGAGCACGTCCTTTTTGTTGGGGCCGACTCCCGGCAGATACATTATGTCCTGTGAGAGAATGTTCAAAACTCGTACATCATTCCTTTCTTCAACTCCTCAACGACGCCCGCGCCCTTGAACTCCTCGAGCAGTCGGTAGGCGTAGGCGAACGAAGCGCCGGGACCCTTGCCCGTGATGATATTGCCGTCGGCGGTGCAAGGCTCGGCGGTGTATGTGGCGCCCTCAAGCTCTGTCTCGAAGCCCGGATAGCACGTAGCGCGCTTGCCGCGGAGCAGCCCGAGATGGCCCAGCACCATAGGCGCAGCGCAGATGGCGCCAATGAGCTTCTGCTGTTCGGCATGGCGCACGAGAGCCGCGCGCACGCCCTCATGCTCGTCGAGGTTCTTAGCGCCGGGCATTCCGCCGGGCAGCATGAGCAGGTCGGCGTCGCTGAAGTCGGCATCGGCGAACATCATGTCCGCCTTCACCTGCACGCCGTGCGCCGACGCCACCATGTCCGTAGCGTTGATGCTTACTGTCTTTACGTTGAGTCCACCGCGGCGGAGGATGTCTACTGGTGCCAACGCCTCGATGTCCTCGAATCCGTCGGCAAGAAATACGTATGCTTTTGCCATGTCGTATATGTTTACTTGTTGTTGTTCTGCATTCTTCACTTTCGGACGCAGCACGCCGAACGGATCGGCTGTCTTCGCGTCGTCCTCATCCTTCTTTTTAAGCGAATAGAATCGTGCCATGTATGTATCAGTTTATCTGGCAGCGCCACTTCAACGCACGCCGCCGCTTGTTTCTTTCGATTGCAAATATACCGTTTTTTGGCGAAACTCCGTAAGGTTTCTACTAAAAGTAGCGCAGCGCGACTAAAAAACACATTTCTAAAAATGATTTTTAAAAATATCATTTTTCAAACAATCATTTTCAAAACCTACCCCTCTCTGCCACGAACCGCTTCAGCAGAAACGTCAGGAAGTATGGGAATGTATAGAACTTGCCGTTGAATCCGATATTCTTGTACCCCAACTTGATGCCGTATTTTATATCTGGATACTTGTCTTCTTTCAGCAGATTGTTTAGTGAGGCGGTAGCGTTGTCATTAGCCTTCACCTCTACCGGAATCAAAGAATCGGCATCTCTTACAAAGAAGTCCATTTCGAGTGCGGGTCTGTCGCTGTTGTAGTAATAAAGATTGTAACCCTGCTTCACAAGCATGTCTCCAACTATATTCTCATAGACAGCCCCCTTGTACGTGCCGAGGTTCTTGTTGGCTCTCAAGTCCTCCTGAGCTTCTTCGTCAAGAGAAGCAATCAGCAGACCTGTATCCTTGTAGTAAATCTTATAAAGTTTAGGGTCGTAGTTACCCTTCAACGGAAGCTCCGGCTGATTAAGACAATAGCAGACATTGATGAATCCTGCGTCAGCCAGCCACTCTACACACCCCACATAATCTCTGTTACGTGCGTTCTTGCCTATCTTTGTTATCTGAAAACGCTTGTTCTCTTTGGCAAGGAACGTAGAGATGTGGCTATAGACGGCCTTCACCTTAGCTTTATCCAAGCCTTCTACATACTTGGTGATATCTTCCTCATAGTCTTTCAGCAACTGACGCTGAATAGCCAAAGTACCGCTGAAATTGTTGTTCTTGATATACGAATCTACCACCTCTGGCATACCGCCTATAGTAACATAATCGCGGAAAAGACCGAAAAGAACGTCCATCTGCAAATTGTTTATAGGCTTGACCTCCAACATATTCTGGTAAAGGTCGTCTATAAATTCCTCTGAATACCCTTTTGCCCATAGGAATTCTTCGAAATCCATAGAATGCATCTCGTAATCCTCCTTGTAGCCAACACTGTTCGACTCTATTTCACGATAGTTGATACCCATCAATGAGCCGGAGCAAATTACATCAAACCGACCATCGAGCTTGAAAAACTTCAATGATGTGGCACAATTGGGACATGCCTGCAACTCATCAAAAAAGAAAAGCGTATCACCTGGTATAAACTTCAATTCAGGATTAAGCAAGGAGATGTTCTTCAGAATCGCATCAACTTCAAACCCATCTTCAAAGATATCCCTATACCTCTTTTGCTCTACAAAATTAATCTGAATAACACATTGATAGTTCTGGCTGGCAAACCATTCAACAGAACGAGTCTTGCCAACCTGTCGGGCACCTTTAATAATAAGTGGTTTACGGTCTGGATTGTTCTTCCATTCCAACAAGTAGTTATCTACCTTTCTTTTGAGCAGTTTATCCATATTCCGATTCATTTGTTATATGTGCAAAGATAACACTTTTCACATAATCCACACCATAAACACCCCTATTTTTCACATAATCCACACCATAGCCACCCCATTTTTTCACATAATCCATACTATAAACACCCAAAAATTCACATAATCGCACTATTGGAGCCCGTTTTTTCATCTTAATTGACTCAATTAGCTTTACAACTAAGACCGAAAATAGTCAACTCAACGCTTTAACCCAAGATGTCCAAGTTGTTTTTTTGCACGTTAATAGATGTTACTAAATTCAAACGCACTATAAAATAAACTTAAATACCAAAGTTTTTTCGACTGTCGCTTGCATTTTAAATTATAATATTCTATCTTCGTTGGCAAAAGGATGTATAAGCAAAAATCTAAAACTAAATTGTCTTTATATTCTAAACGTGCTTACTCTCATAAAAGAGTAGAGAATAGATCTATTGCAGCAGAATAGACTGCATCTCTCATTCGTCGTAAGACTTTCATTTTTTTATTTTGACCACTAACTCCAAAAAGAAAAATTAACAAACATCCCCTGCCACGGAAAATATCCGTTGAGCCACTTTGGCACATTCCACATGTAACGGGACAGAGACACATTTTTCTATGCCTTCTACAATGGGGGAAAGGAATATACGTTGTGTCTGTAGAGACTAAACAAGAAATATCATCGAGGAAACTTGTTGTAAGGTAAAATAACAATGAAATAACGGGGGCGATGCGCGTATTCAGCATCGCACCCAATAAAATGACACGGTATGAGATACATTATTATTGCATTACTAATGATTTTTGCAGTCATTTGCAATGCGCAAAATAAAATTCCAGCACATTGGGTAAGTGGAACTCACGCGGGGCATGATTATGCCGATTTAGGCCTGCCAAGTGGAACTCTATGGGCAACTTGTAACATTGGTGCCAACGCGCCCGAAGAATATGGCGATTTCTTTGCTTGGGGCGAAGTTGAGCCAAAGGATTGGTTTGTCCCAGAGAATTATCTATATCATACAGGGAAAATTATTCAAGATTCTAGATATGGTGAATTTTATGAATGCATTGATATTGGCTGGAATATAAGTGGAACAGAATATGATGCAGCAGTGAATCTATGGGGCAGTGGTTGGCGCATGCCTACACAAGAAGAGCAGTACGAACTAACAATGATGTGTTGGAGTAATGGGATAATTGAAGAGAATGATGTAAAAGGACAACGTTTCTGTGGTCCCAATACGAATAGTATTTTTATTCCAGCAGCAGGGGCGGGAGCTGGCCCTGGGGCACAATATGAACTGCCAGAAGGACAATCGGCTGTATTATGGATGGGTGAAGCGAAATGCGACATCTACAATAACGGCGTACCAGATTCAACAACCTATGTCCCAGAAAGAGCTTATTGTATTTATTATGATACTGGTGCTGGCGCTGGAAAAATGATAGGATTAAAATATACAGGAAAAAACATACGTCCTGTATATAACCCCAAAGAGGCAACAGGCATTTTATCTATCTCTTCACCCCCAAAAGTATTAATTGGATATAGCGAAGGAACTTTGTCCATACATGGATTGAATAATCCTGCAACGGTGAGGGTAACAGATATGTCTGGTCGAGAGTATAAATCCGCCAAATTCGGCAGAAATGCATCTATTGAGATGAATTTGCCACGTGGCTTCTATATCGTTTCCGTCTCTGACGCGAGCGGTACATTAACAACAAAAAAAATAATCGTAAAAAAGTAATCACATGAAAAAGTATATTCTTACAATCGTTGTGGTGTTGGGCTTAACGGCTTCAATATCAGCGCAAGCTACAGAGCTAACATTTAAGCAATGCTCACTTGATATTCGTGCCGCTTATTGGCCATTGCGGCAGATTGATTTTACATACCAAGAACTATTATCGCTTAACGACTCCACTGCCAAAGTATATAAGGGAGATGAAGTGATTGCCGAAGGTAAACTTGCCATAAACAATTATCATGGACATGACAGTTCGAATGCCTCAACTACACAACAAGGGACAGTAAAAGTAATGTTCGACGAAGCTCTTGTTCTGCCAAAAGGTGAAACTTTCACCGTGGTTATTGACGAAGGAACTTTTTACAAAGAAGGTGAGCCTGACATCGATAATGATGAAGTTAGATATTCGTTCACTATTCCCACCGACCTCGGCGAATTCCACACGGACATTGTAGACGGTTCCACTCTTGCAAAAGCAAATCTAATGACCTTCTATTGGGGTACGGAAACTGAGAGTGATGAACAACAAGCCGTCTTGTATCGCGAGGGCGTGCCAGTACGCCAGTTTCCATTTCAAGCCACATGGGATTGGGACTTAGGACAAGCATGTGTGGATTTTGGCGAATATATAAAATTCGAGAAAGGCGTAAACTTCGCCCTTGAAATACCAGAAGGAACTGTCTATGCCATGTACCGCCCCGACATCACAAACAAGAAAGCCGTATTGCATTTTGTAGGCGGCTACGAAGAGCCACTGCCATCGATTAACTACGTGTGGTGCAGCCTATTCGACAACCATCCGACGGACGTACTAGGTGAAGTGGCATTCTACTACAACCAAGCCGTGATGCTGTCCTGCGACCCGAAGGTGCAACTGTGGTATGGCGACAATTCGGAAATGGTGAAAGAAGTGGTGCCAACGCTGACGGAGGAAAACGGGCAATGGGTACTGAAAGCCGATTTCGAGAAGACGCCGTTGACATCCGAAAAAGGATACACCATTGTCATTCCCTACGGAACATTGATTTCAGCCAATGGCGATGTGGTGGTAAATTCGCGCAGGACGGTAAACGTGGGCGATGCCACTGGAATATCGCAAGTCGGCAATGACGCTTTGTTGCTGCGAACAACGAAGGGAGGTATCAGCCTGACGGGCTTGCCCACCAATACGAACATTACCGTTTGCGGACTTGACGGGAAAGTGGTTTATAGCGAGACGCCCAATGCCGCGAATGTCACCGTTCCCCTAAACAATGGCCTCTACATTGTGAAAATAGGCAATGCGCTTTCGCGCAAAATGTATATAGAGAAATAGGTTGACTGTAAACGTATCCGCTTACGATAGACTGGTAGATAGGCTGGTAGATATCGCTCTCGAAAGCCTATCTACCAGCCTTTATCGTGCTCGTAATGTGCAAGTTACGGCAATTCTGGAAGATATGGTAGATTTTTTCACGTACTGAAACTTTACAGGACAATGACATATCTCCTTAGATTAGCAGACTTGTTATTTTTACAAGAAAGCAAGTCATTGGATAACAATAATCTACCTACAACGGCTACCAGTGGGACGAGATAGTGCGTCAATGTACAGCCGTATACAAGACATACGCAAATGGAGGCGTGTTGAGATAGGCTCGCAGGAAACGGAAGTGGCGTCGTGTCCTAATTTGAACATCTTTGGATTTTTATCGTGCAGATATGCGTATGCGCACGATAAAAATCTAAAGAATATAAGGAAAGACTTTGTCTGCTAATTTAAGGTAATAAGTAAAATGAAAACATAATTATACCCTTTCGGGTGCAATATCAAATAAATTTTATATATTTGCACCCGAAAGGGTATAATTGTATATATATGGAGACATCAATAGCAGCATTTGTAAAGGAACGCCGACGCATGTTCAACCTCACACAGGTGGATCTGGCGGAGAAGTCGGGCGTGGGACTGCGCTTCGTACGCGAACTGGAGCAGGGAAAGGAGACGCTCCGCATAGACAAGATAAATCAGGTGCTCGCACTGTTCGGACACGAAGTGGGAGCGGTGCCACAACATCTTAACAGTTCAATATCTCAACACCACAACATATGAAGAGTGCAAAGATATACATGTACGACCGCTACGCCGGTCGGCTGACGGAGGACGAGAACGGATTTCAGTTTGTGTACGACAGCGAGTATCTCGCGGCGGAGGGCGCTGAGCCTATCAGCCTCACGATGCCGCTGCGCAAAGAACCGTATGAGGACAAGGTGCTCTTTCCGTTCTTCGACGGACTGGTGCCGGAGGGATGGCTGCTGAACATTGCGGAACGCAGCTGGAAGATAAACCAGCGCGACCGTATGTCGCTGCTGCTCGCATGCTGCAAGGACTGCATCGGAGCGGTGAGCGTGGTGCCGGAGGAGGGAGCCGACGGCACGGCGCACAACCCAAACTGAGGTATTGCTAACTAAAAAACTCTTGATTACGATGGAAAAATGCCTTTACTGCTACAAGCCGCTGAAAGAGGGACAGAAGGACTTTCACCCTGCCTGCGCACGCAAGATGTTCGGCGTGAAGGAGGTGCCGGCGCTGCCCTACAGACGCAGCGAGATAGCCGACCTCGCAAAGCAGGTGGTGAGGGCGCAGACCACACTGACCGGCGTGCAGGCGAAGCTGTCGCTCGACGTGAACCCGGGCGGAAAGAACGAGCCCGACCGCTTCACAATCGTAGGGCTGTGGGGACGCTACATTCTTAAACCACAGACCGACGCCTACCGCGCACTGCCCGAACTGGAGGACCTGACGATGCACATGGCGGAGGCGGCGAAGATAGCCGTCGTGCCCCACTCGCTCATTCGCTTTGCCGACGGAGAGCTGTGCTACATAACACGGCGCATCGACCGCGAACGCGACGGATCGAAGATTGCGATGGAGGACATGTGCCAGCTCACGGAGCGACTCACCGAGTACAAGTACAAGGGCTCGTACGAGCAGATTGCGAAGCACATAAAGAAGTATTCGGCGGTGCCGCAGCTCGACCTCGTGAACTACTGGGAGGTGGTGGTGTTCTCATGGATTACGGGCAACTCTGACATGCACCTGAAGAACTTCTCGCTCTACAAGTCGCCTATGGGCTACTGTCTGACGCCTGCCTACGACCTGCTGTCGACCGCAATAGTGATGCCCGAAGACAAGGAGGAGCTGGCGCTGACGCTCAACGGCAAGAAGGCGCGCATAAGGCGCAGCGACTTCGAGAAGTCGATAATAGCTTCGGGCGTGAACGAGAAGGTGCTCGACAACATTGCGAAGAAATTCCGCAAGGCGCTGATGAAATGGATTGAACTCATAGAGGCGTCGTTCCTGCCAGACGACTTCAAACGTCAGTACAAACGACTTATTCTGAAAAGGATGCTGATGTTAAGATGATGGTTTGAAGCATCGTGTTTATACCCTTTCGGGTGTAATATCAAGCGAATTGTTTAAGATTACACCCGAAAGGGTATAATTACATATATGTACATATACAATAAAAACGCTGCAAGCAGTCGGTTAAGACTCGCTTGCAGCGTTTTCTCGTTTATGGTTTATACCGCTGTCCGGCTAAAGAACCGGACAGTGATATCTGGATTTATGCTTTATTCAGCTGACTCCTCGTTAGAGTAGTCGGTCACGTTGCGGCGGTTAGCCTGCATGCGGTCGTACTCTTCGCGTGAACCCACGATGAGCTTGTCCCACTGACGCAGACCGGTACCTGCCGGGATGAGGTGACCAGAGATAACGTTCTCCTTCATACCCTCAAGGAAGTCTACCTTACCGCGGATAGCAGCCTCGTTGAGCACCTTGGTTGTCTCCTGGAACGAAGCAGCCGAGATGAAGCTCTTGGTCTGGAGAGCGGCACGTGTGATACCCTGCAGGATCTGTGTAGATGTAGCAGGCACGGTGTCGCGAACCTGAACGAGACGGAGGTCGCGGCGCTTGAGGCTTGAGTTCTCGTCGCGCAACTTGCGTGCCGAAACGATCTGACCAACCTTGAGCACGTCAGAGTCACCGGCGTCGGTGACGTACTTCTTGCCCCAGATGCGGTCGTTCTCCTCTGCGAAGTCGAGCTTGTCTACCATCTCCTGCTCGAGGAATGTTGTATCGCCCGGCTCGTCGATCTGCACCTTGCGCATCATCTGGCGAACGATAATCTCGAAGTGCTTGTCGTTGATCTTCACACCCTGCAGACGGTAAACGTCCTGCACCTCGTTAACGATGTACTCCTGAACGGCAGTAGGACCCTTGATGGCGAGGATGTCGCCCGGAGTGATGATACCGTCAGAAAGCGGTGTGCCTGCGCGTACGGCGTCGTGCTCCTGTACAAGAATCTGCTTAGAGAGCGATACGAGGTACTTGCGCTGGTCGCCGGTCTTCGATGTAACGATGATCTCGCGGTTGCCACGCTTCACCTTACCCATTGTCACCTCACCGTCGATTTCTGATACGACAGCTGGGTTAGACGGGTTGCGAGCCTCGAAGAGCTCGGTTACACGTGGGAGACCACCGGTGATATCGCCTGCAGAACCTGCTGCACGTGGAATCTTAACGAGTGTGGTACCGGTCTTCACGGTCTGACCGTCGTCGCATACTACGTGGCCGCCTACCGGGAAGTTGTATGTACCGATAACCTCGCCGTTTGCGTCGAGCACGTCGCAGGTCGGAACCTTCGACTTGTCCTTAGAGTCGGTGATGATCTTCTCGGTAAGACCTGTCGCCTCGTCGGTCTCAGCACGGTATGTGATGCCCTCGATAACGTCGTTGAAGCGGAGCGTACCTGCGTACTCTGTAACGATAACGGCGTTGAACGGGTCCCACTTAGCGATGAGGTCGCCCTTCTTCACAACGTCGCCATCCTTGAAGTAGAGCGAAGAACCGTAAGGCACGTTGACAGAAGCGAGTGCGATGTCGGTATTCGGGTCGACGAACTGCAACTCTGTAAGACGGCTCACTACCATCTGGCAGTTGACGTCCTTCTCGCCGTTGTTCTCTACGAACGGAACGACACGGAGGTCCTCAAACTTAAGCTTGCAGTCGTTCTTTGCTGTGATAGAAGCGTTGGCTGCTGCGTTACCAGCCACACCACCGGCGTGGAAGGTACGGAGAGTAAGCTGTGTACCCGGCTCACCGATAGCCTGAGCTGCGATGACACCGACAGCCTCGCCGAGCTGTACCATGCGCTGTGTAGCGAGGTTGCGACCGTAACACTTCATGCAGACGCCCTTCTTGCTCTCGCAAGTAAGCACCGAACGAATCTCTACGCTCTCGATTGGAGAGTCCTCGATGAGCTGTGCCTTAGCCTCTGTGATCTCCTCGCCAGCGTTGACGATAACCTCGCCAGTGCGCGGGTCGACAACGTCGTGTACTGACACACGACCGAGGATGCGCTCGCCGAGAGAAGAAACCACCTCGTCGCCGTTCTTAAGAGCGGTGCAGACAAGTCCGCGCAGTGTGCCGCAATCCTCCTCAGAGATGATTACGTCGTGCGAAACGTCTACAAGACGACGTGTAAGGTAACCGGCGTCGGCTGTCTTCATAGCGGTATCGGCAAGACCCTTACGGGCACCGTGCGAAGCGATGAAGTACTCGAGCACCGACATACCCTCCTTGAAGTTAGAGATAATCGGGTTCTCGATAATCTGATGACCCTCGGCACCTGCCTTCATAGGCTTAGCCATAAGACCACGCATACCAGAGAGCTGCTTGATCTGGTCCTTAGAACCACGGGCACCAGAGTCGAGCATCATGAATACGGCGTTGAAGCCCTGGTCGGCCTCTGTCATCTCCTTCATAAGGATGCTTGCGAGGTCGTTGTTCACGTGGGTCCAGGTATCGATCACCTGGTTGTAACGCTCGTTCTCAGTGATGAAGCCCATGTTATAGTTGTCCTGGATGGCGCGAATCTCTTCGTGACCGCGCTCCACGATTTCCTTCTTTTCTGGCGGGATGATGATATCGTCGAGGTTGAACGAAAGACCTGCAACGTAAGCCATACGGTAACCGAGGTTCTTGATGCCGTCGAGGAACTCGCAGGCACGAGCCATACCTACAGCCTTGATTACGTCGGAGATGAGTCCGCGCAGAGTCTTCTTAGAGATGATATCGTTGAAGAAGCCTACTTCCTCTGGGATGATCTGGTTGACGATGACACGTCCTACAGATGTCTCCACCATGCGCTTCTGGAACTGGCCGTCCACTACGTCCTTCACGATCACCTTAACCGGAGCGTGGAGGTCGCACTTGCCCTCGTTGTAAGCAATGATAGCTTCCTCGTCGCCGTAGAACGAAAGGCCTGAGCCCTTTGCACCCGGACGGAGCTTTGTGATATAGTAGAGACCGAGCACCATATCCTGTGACGGCACTGTGATAGGAGCACCGTTGGCAGGGTTGAGGATGTTGTGGCTCTGAAGCATCAGCACCTGAGCTTCGAGGATAGCCTCGTTGCTCAACGGAAGGTGAACAGCCATCTGGTCGCCGTCGAAGTCGGCGTTGAACGCCGTACATGCCAACGGGTGGAGCTGGATAGCCTTGCCCTCGATGAGCTTCGGCTGGAACGCCTGGATACCGAGACGGTGAAGTGTCGGCGCACGGTTGAGCATTACCGGGTGGCCCTTCATTACGTTCTCGAGGATGTCCCAGATAACCGGCTCGCGACGGTCTACGATCTTCTTTGCGCTCTTAACGGTCTTCACGATGCCGCGCTCGATGAGCTTGCGGATGATGAACGGCTTGTAGAGCTCGGCTGCCATGAGCTTCGGCAGACCGCACTCGCCCATCTTCAGCTCCGGACCTACAACGATAACCGAACGTGCTGAATAGTCGACACGCTTACCGAGGAGGTTCTGACGGAAGCGGCCCTGCTTACCCTTCAAAGAGTCAGAGAGTGACTTGAGCGGACGGTTGGCGTCGCTCTTAACGGCGCTCGACTTGCGTGAGTTGTCGAAAAGGCTGTCTACCGCCTCCTGGAGCATACGCTTCTCGTTGCGGAGGATAACCTCAGGAGCCTTGATCTCTACGAGACGCTTCAGACGGTTGTTACGGATAATTACACGACGATAGAGGTCGTTGAGGTCGGATGTTGCGAAACGACCGCCATCCAGCGGCACGAGCGGACGAAGCTCTGGCGGAGTAACCGGGATAATCTTCATGATCATCCACTCCGGACGGTTGACGCCCTTGCTTCCGCGGAATGCCTCTACAACCTGCAGACGCTTCAGAGCCTCTGTCTTGCGCTGCTGCGAAGAGTCGTTGTTGGCACGGTCGCGCAACTCGTATGAAAGAGAGTCGAGGTCGAGACCTGCGAGAAGGTCGTAGACAGCCTCTGCACCCATCTTTGCGATGAACTTGTTCGGGTCGGTGTCTTCAAGAAGGTCGTTCTCAGCACCGAGCTTGTTCTCTACGATGTCGAGATACTCCTCCTCGGTAAGGAGGTCCATCTTGTGCGAACCGTTGTACTCGTCGCCCTGCTCGTCGGTGCGTCCTTCGAACGCACCGGGCTGGATAACTACGTACTTCTCGTAGTAGATAACCTGATCGAGTTTCTTTGTCGGCATACCGAGCAGATAGCCGATCTTGTTAGGCAGCGAGCGAAAGTACCAGATGTGAGCTACGGGCACAACGAGTTCGATGTGTCCGCTGCGCTCACGGCGTACCTTCTTCTCAGTTACCTCAACACCGCATCGGTCGCAGACAATGCCCTTGTAGCGGATGCGCTTGTACTTGCCGCAGGCGCACTCATAGTCGCGTGTCGGACCGAAGATGCGCTCGCAGAACAAGCCGTCGCGCTCGGGCTTGTAGGTGCGGTAGTTGATGGTCTCAGGCTTGGTAACCTCACCATACGAATTTTCCAGGATCTCCTCCGGAGAGGCAAGACCGATGGTAATCTTCGTGAAATTATTCTTAACTTTTGTATCTTTCTTGAAAGCCATATATTTCTATAGTTTTGGGATGTTCGGATTAATCAAGTTTGATGCTCAGACCAAGACCGCGGAGCTCATGCAGGAGCACGTTGAGCGACTCTGGGATGCCCGGTGTAGGCATTGGGTCGCCCTTAACGATAGCCTCGTAAGCCTTTGAACGGCCCACTGTATCGTCGGACTTGATTGTCAGAATTTCCTGAAGCACGTGGCTGGCACCGAACGCCTCGATAGCCCAAACCTCCATCTCACCAAAACGCTGTCCACCGAACTGTGCCTTACCACCGAGTGGCTGCTGTGTGATGAGCGAGTACGGACCGATTGAACGGGCGTGCATCTTGTCCTCAACCATGTGACCGAGTTTCAAGAAGTATGTCACACCTACTGTAGCCGGCTGGTCGAAGCGCTCGCCTGTCTCACCATCATAAAGGTGTGTAGAGCAGAGGTGCGGCAGACCTGCCTTGTCTGTCCATTCAGAGAGGTCCTCAAGATGAGCACCGTCGAAGATAGGTGTAGCGAACTTGACGCCGAGCTTACGGCCGGCAGCACCGAGGATGGCCTCGAAGATCTGACCGAGGTTCATACGTGAAGGCACACCGAGCGGGTTCAATACCAAGTCGACCGGACGACCGTCCTCGAGGAACGGCATATCCTCCATACGCGTAATCTTCGAAACGATACCCTTGTTACCGTGACGACCTGCGAGCTTATCACCTACGCCGATCTTACGTTTCTTTGCAACGTATACCTTAGCCATCTGGAGGATGCCTGAAGGCAGCTCGTCGCCGATGGTGATGGCGAACTTCTTACGCTTGAGTTCTGCGTCGAGCAGCTTGTACTTGCGTATGTAGTTCATGATGAGCTTAGAGATGAGCTTGTCGGTGTGCTCGTCGCCGGTCCAGTCGTTCGACTGAATGCCGTCGTACTCGAGGTTCTTCAGCATTGTAGCAGTGAACTTTGTGCCCTTTGTGACGATCTCTGCACCTGAGTAGTCCTTAACACCCTGCGAAACCTTGTCCTCGGTGAGTGTGAGGAGCTTGTCGACGAGAATGTCCTTCAAGTCGTCGTTCTTTGCCTCGTACTCCTCGTCAATCTTGGCGAGAATCACCTTGTCCTGCTTCTTCGACTCGCGTGTCTTGACGGCACGAGAGAAGAGCTTCTTGTCGATAACCACACCGCTGAGCGACGGGTTAGCCTTGAGTGAAGAGTCCTTCACGTCGCCAGCCTTGTCGCCGAAGATGGCGCGGAGCAGCTTCTCCTCCGGTGACGGGTCGCTCTCGCCCTTCGGCGAAATCTTACCGATGAGGATGTCGCCCGGCTCGATGCGTGCACCGATGCGAACGATACCGTTGTCGTCGAGGTCCTTTGTAGCTTCCTCTGAAACGTTAGGAATATCGCTTGTGAACTCCTCCATGCCGCGCTTTGTCTCGCGAACGTCGAGTGAGTACTCGTCTACGTGTACAGATGTAAGCACGTCGTCGCGAATCATGCGCTCTGAAAGCACGATGGCGTCCTCATAGTTGTAACCCTTCCACGGCATGTAAGCCACGAGGAGGTTGCGACCGAGTGCGAGCTCGCCGTTCTCTGTAGCGTAACCCTCTGTGAGGATGTCGCCCTTCTTAACGCGCTGACCCTTGTTGCAGATAGGACGCAAGTCGATGGTCATGTTCTGGTTGGTGCGGCGGAACTTCGGAATGCGGTACTCCTTGAGAGCCGGCTCGAAGCTTACGAACTCCTCGTCGTCGGTGCGGTCGTAGAGGATGCGGATTGTTGTAGCGTCTACGTATTCGATAACGCCCTCGCCCTCTGCAGTAATCATTGTACGAGAGTCCTCGCACACCTGCTTCTCAAGACCAGTACCTACGATAGGTGCGTCGTTGTGGAGCAATGGCACTGCCTGGCGCATCATGTTACATCCCATGAGTGCGCGGTGACCGTCGTCGTGCTCCAAGAACGGGATAAGACCTGCCGATACAGATGCAATCTGCTGCGGAGAGACGTCCATGAGGTCTACGTCTGATGGCGGCACAACCGGGAACTCGGCGTTCTGACGGCACTTAACGTTGTCGCGTATGAACGAGCCGTCCTCGCGCAGAGGAGCGTTACCCTGACCGATTACGTGGTCTTCCTCTTCCTCAGCGGTGAGGTATACTACGTGGTCGTTATTGAGGTCGACGAGCGAATCCTTCACGCGGCGGTAAGGAGTGGCGATGAAGCCGAGCTCGTTGATAGTTGCGTAAACGCAGAGAGACGAGATAAGACCGATGTTCGGACCCTCAGGGCTCTCAATCGGGCAAAGACGTCCGTAGTGTGTATAGTGTACGTCTCGCACCTCGAAGCCTGCACGCTCACGTGACAGACCGCCAGGACCGAGTGCCGAAAGACGACGCTTGTGAGTAACCTCGGCAAGCGGGTTGGTCTGGTCCATGAACTGCGAGAGCGGGTTGGTGCCGAAGAACGAGCTTACAACGCTCGAGATTGTCTTGGCGTTGATAAGGTCTGTCGGCTGGAACACCTCGTTGTCACGCACGTTCATGCGCTCGCGGATTGTGCGGCTCATACGTGCCAGACCGATAGAGAACTGGTTGCTGAGCTGCTCGCCTACTGTACGTACGCGGCGGTTAGAGAGGTGGTCGATATCGTCAACAGTTGCGTTAGAGTTAACCAACTGGATGAGATAGCGGATGATGGCGATGATATCCTCCTTTGTAAGAACGCGTGTTTCAGAGTCGATATCGAGACCGAGCTTCTTGTTGATGCGGTAGCGACCAACTTCGCCGAGGTCGTAGCGCTTGTCAGAGAAGAATATGTTCTGGAACACCTCGCGTGCCGATGCGTCATCAGCCGGGTCAGCGTTGCGGAGCTGACGGTAGATGTAGAGCACAGCCTCCTTCTCAGAGTTAGAGGGGTCTTTAGCGAGAGTGTTGAAAATGATTGAGTAGCGTGAAGCTGCCTCTGCGTCCTTGTGGAGAAGCACTGAAGCGTTGCCCGACTCGAGGATGTCGTCGATGTTCTCTTCTGTGAGCACAGTCTCGCGCTCCATGATAACCTCGTTGCGCTCGATAGACACAACCTCGCCCGTATCCTCGTCTACGAAGTCCTCGTTCCAGGTCTTCAGCACACGTGCGGCGAGCTTGCGGCCGATACCAGCCTTCATGTTCTTCTTGTTCACCTTCACCTCCTCGGCAAGGTCGAATATCTGGAGGATATCCTTGTCCTGCTCGAAGCCCATGGCGCGCAGAAGAGTAGTTACGGGCAACTTCTTCTTACGGTCGATGTATGCGTACATCACGTTGTTGATGTCGGTAGCGAACTCAATCCACGAACCCTTGAACGGGATGATACGTGCCGAGTAGAGCACAGTACCGTTAGCATGCACACCCTGACCGAAGAACACGCCCGGCGAGCGGTGCAACTGCGAAACTACTACGCGCTCTGCACCGTTGATGACGAACGTACCGTTGGATGTCATGTAAGGGATAGTGCCAAGGAAAACGTCCTGTATGAATGTGCCGAAGTCTTCGTGTTCGGGGTCCGTACAGTAGAGTTTCATCTTAGCCTTCAAAGGTACGCTATATGTAAGACCACGCTCAAGGCACTCGTCAATTGAGTAGCGGGGCGGGTCGATATAGTAATCCAAGAACTCAAGAACGAAATTGTTACGTGTGTCGGTGATAGGGAAGTTCTCAGAGAACACCTTATACAAACCGTCATTCTTGCGTTCCTCAGGCGGAGTGTCTAACTGTAAGAAGTCCTTGAAAGACTTTAACTGCACATCGAGGAAATCCGGATATGGCAACGGATTATGAACGCTGGCAAAATTTACTCTGTTATCAACAATTTTTGAAGCCATCAGAAGTTATTATGGGTGATAAAAAATCGAAATAAGCGGAAAGACACAAAAAGGTTAGGACCCACCTACTTGGAAGATCCTAACCATATTTGCTAATTTTAAAATATCGGGTTAACCTTTCCTAAATACTGCTTAGCAGCGTTAAACCCGACATTTGAATTGTAAGCTGTTATTACTTGAGCTCTACCTTAGCACCTGACTCCTCGATAGCCTTCTTCAAGTTCTCAGCCTCTTCCTTAGAGAGACCTTCCTTGATCTTAGCAGGAGCAGCGTCTACGAGGTCCTTAGCTTCCTTCAAGCCGAGACCACAAGCTTCCTTAACTGCCTTTACAACCTGGAGCTTAGCGCCACCTACCTCAGCGAGGATAACATCGAAAGATGTCTTCTCCTCAGCTGCATCAGCACCACCTGCTGCAGGACCAGCAGCTACAGCTACAGCTGCAGCAGCAGGCTCAATACCATACTCGTCCTTGAGGACTGTTGCCAACTCGTTTACTTCCTTTACTGTAAGATTTACCAATTCTTCAGCAAGAGCTTTAATATCTGCCATTGTATTTAAATTTTAATTGTTTTTAATGTTAATGTTCTTTGACTTGTAGTTATATTACTCAGGACGCTCGCCCAAAGTCTTAAGCACACCGTGAATAGTGTTTGCGCCTGACTGAAGAGCAGAGATAACGTTCTTTGCAGGCGACTGGAGCAGTGCAACAATGTCTGCAATAACCTCGCTCTTGCTCTTGATAGCTACGAGAGCCTCGAGCTGATCTGCGCCGAAGATTGTCTCCTCAGCATAAGCACCCTTGAGTGCAGGTACGCCATCCTTAACGTATTCCTTCAGGAGCTTAGCCGGTACGTTAGCTGTGTGAGCGAACATAACTGCTGTAGTGCCCTTGAGAGCGCCGTACAGAGGCTCAAAATCAATGTCGCTTGCCTGGAAAGCCTCGCGGAGAAGTGTGTTCTTAACGACGATCATCTTGATCTCGTTCTTGAAGCACTTGCGGCGGAGGTTGCTTGTAGCCTCGGCGTTGAGACCTGCGAGGTCAACGATGTAGAAGTGAGGGAACTCCTTCAGCTTCGCACCGAGTTCGGCAATAATAGTATCTTTTACTTCTTTCTTCATTTTACAAAACTTTTAGAGTTACTCAACTGATTTAGGATCAACCTTGATACCCTTACTCATAGTGCTTGAAATAAAGATACTCTTGATGTATGTACCTTTAGCAGCAGCAGGCTTGAGCTTGATGATGGTAGCGATGAACTCCTTAGCATTCTGATAGATTGCCTCCGGAGAGAAGCTTACCTTACCGATTGAAGTGTGGATAATACCAGCCTTGTCAACCTTGAAATCAATCTTACCCTGCTTTACTTCCTTAACCGCCTTGGCAACGTCCATTGTTACGGTGCCGCTCTTAGGGTTAGGCATGAGTCCGCGCGGACCGAGGATACGGCCGATAGGACCAATCTTACCCATGCATGACGGCATAGTGATAATAACGTCGACGTCTGTCCAACCACCCTTGATCTTATCGATATACTCGTCAAGACCTACGTAGTCAGCACCTGCTTCCTTAGCAGCAGCCTCCTGATCGGGAGTACAGAGAGCGAGTACGCGTGTTACCTTACCGGTACCGTTGGGAAGAGAAACCACGCCGCGAACCATCTGGTTAGCCTTACGCGGGTCTACGCCCAAGCGTACGTCGATATCGAGAGAAGCGTCAAACTTGGTTGTGGTAATTTCCTTTACCAGCTCTGAAGCCTCTTTCAATGTGTACATCTTCCCTGCTTCAACCTTGTCAGCTACTGATTTTTGATTTTTTGTCAGTTTCATTTCTTAAAAATTGAAGTTATTAAACATTTTCAGGGAAGTCTCCCTCTACAGTGATACCCATACTTCTTGCTGTACCAGCAACGAGTCGCATAGCCGATGCAACTGTAAAGCAGTTCAAATCTTTCAGTTTGTCCTCAGCGATTGCTTTTACCTGCTCCCAAGTTACTTTACCAACTTTCTGGCGGTTAGGCTGAGCTGAGCCACTCTTAACTTTAGCTGCCTCTTTCAGCTGTACTGCTGCAGGAGGAGTCTTAAGTTCGAAGCTGAACGATTTATCGGTGTAGTAAGTGATAACAACAGGAATTACCTTGCCTGCCTTATCCTGGGTTCTGGCGTTGAACTCTTTGCAGAATCCCATGATGTTAATACCCTTAGAACCAAGTGCAGGTCCTACTGGAGGAGAAGGATTCGCAGCGCCACCTTTAATCTGTAATTTGATTAATCCAGCAACTTCTTTAGCCATTTTGTCTGTTAATATTTAAATTGATTTAATATAAAAGAATTCTAAACGCATTCGTAACCTTGCGTTAGCCTTCTTTTTCGACTTGCATAAAACCTAATTCCAACGGAGTTTTGCGTCCGAAGATCTTGACCATCACCTTTAGTTTGCGCTTCTCGACATTCACCTCTTCGATGATGCCGCTGAAGCCAGAGAACGGTCCGTCTGTCACCTTGACAGTCTCGTCAACTACGTACGGGATGTCGATGTTGTCTTCAATCTCCGTTTCCTCGCATGAACCGAGCATACGGTTGATTTCCGACTGCGGAACTGGTGAGGGGTTGTCCAAGCCTCCAAGAAAGCCTAAAACGTTCGGCATGAAACGCAGCGTGTGTGCTACGTCGCCTACGAGGGCGGCTTCTACGAATACATAACCGGGGAGAGATATTTTCTCCTTGATTACTCTTTTGCCATTACGCAAAGATGCGTGTTTCTCGAGCGGCAGAACCACTTGCGAAACATGCGCCTGAAGTAACGGGTTGTGCTTGATCTCAGCGTCAATATATTCCTTTACTTTGAATTCTTTTCCGCTGGCAGCACGAAGCACGTACCATTTTTTTTCTGTCTTAGCCATTTTTCTTGAAAATGATTAACCTGGATAAACCATGCTCATTGCCCACTTGAACAGAGAGTCCATAGCGAACACCACAACTGCAATGACAAGGGAAGCAGATAATACAATCACTGCACTGTGGTTGAGTTCGGCATAACTTGGCCAAGTTGTTTTATGCGCAAGTTCGTCGTAACAAGTCTTGCAATAATTTACAAACTTCTTAAACATATTATCTTCTTTTTAGCACGGGAAGAGAGGCTCGAACTCCCGACACCTGGTTTTGGAGACCAGTGCTCTACCAACTGAGCTATTCCCGTAGGATAGTTCCCGACGCCGTAGCGATGCGGGAACTATTTTTATTTAGTGCAGTCTCATGCGAGTCTGCGGTCCGTCGAATTAGTCTTCGAGGATCTTTGTGATCTGGCCAGAACCTACTGTACGACCACCCTCGCGGATAGCGAAACGAAGGCCCTCGTTCAGAGCAACTGCGTAGATGAGCTCAACCTCGATCTCTACGTTGTCACCAGGCATTACCATCTCAACTCCCTCAGGAAGCTTGATCTCGCCTGTGCAGTCCATAGTACGGAGGTAGAACTGAGGACGATACTTGTTGCCGAACGGTGTGTGACGACCACCCTCTTCCTTCTTCAAAACGTAGATAGAAGCCTTGAAGTGCTTGTGAGGCTTGATCTGACCCGGGTGGCAGAGTACCATACCGCGCTTGATCTCGTTCTTGTCGATACCACGGAGGAGAAGACCTACGTTATCGCCAGCTTCACCCTCGTCAAGGATCTTACGGAACATCTCAACACCAGTTACGACACACTTCTTGTCCTCACCGAGACCAAGGAGCTCTGTCTCGTCGCCTACCTTAACGCGACCAGTCTCGATACGACCAGTAGCAACGGTACCACGACCTGTGATTGAGAATACGTCCTCGATAGGCATCAAGAATGGTTTGTCGAGGTCACGTGGAGGCTCCTGGATCCATGTATCAACAGCGTCCATAAGCTCCATTACCTTGTCAGCCCACTTCTCTACACCATTGAGTGCACCAAGAGCAGAACCGCGGATGATAGGAGTTTCCTCCTCATAGCCGTACTGGTCGAGGATCTCGCGAACCTCCATCTCTACGAGCTCGAGCATCTCCTCGTCCTCTACCATATCGCACTTGTTCAAGAAAACAACCATGCGCGGTACGTTTACCTGACGAGCGAGAAGTACGTGCTCACGTGTCTGAGGCATAGGACCGTCAGTAGCAGCAACTACAAGGATAGCACCGTCCATCTGAGCAGCACCAGTTACCATGTTCTTAACGTAGTCGGCGTGACCCGGGCAGTCTACGTGAGCGTAGTGACGCTTTGCTGTTTCGTACTCGATGTGAGCTGAGTTGATGGTGATACCACGCTCTTTCTCCTCAGGAGCGTTATCGATCTGGTCGAAAGACTTAACATCCTCGCCGCCGAAGCCTCTGTCGTGAAGAGTCTTTGAGATGGCAGCAGTAAGAGTGGTCTTACCATGGTCAACGTGACCAATTGTACCAATGTTTACGTGCGGTTTGGTGCGCACAAATGTTTCTTTAGCCATAGCTTTCTTATTTTATATATAAATTGAATGTTCGTTTTTCTTCCGATTCTTGGTTTAAAGAACAGAAAGAGCTGTAACTGAGAGTTGAACTCAGGACCTCTTCCTTACCAAGGAAGTGCTCTACCACTGAGCTATTACAGCAACTTAGAGCGGAAAACGGGGCTCAAACCCGCGACCCCCAGCTTGGAAGGCTAGTGCTCTATCAACTGAGCTATTTCCGCAAAGATAAAGTGAAGTGGGTGGTGATGGATTCGAACCACCGAAGGCATAGCCAGCAGATTTACAGTCTGCCCCATTTGGCCACTCTGGTAACCACCCAATCTTTATTAGTAGCGTATCGCTTGGATACTGAAGAAAAACTGCGTTCAGGTTTTCCGTTTGTTTGAGCCTCTTGTCGGATTCGAACCAACGACCCCGAGATTACAAATCACGTGCTCTGGCCAACTGAGCTAAAGAGGCAAATCCTTGCAGCCGCTAAGGCTTGCGTTTAGGACGTGTTCTAAAACGGCTGCAAAGATACGACTTATTTTTTATTCGCCAAAATTTTTCGGCTTTTTTTTTACATCTTGCGTGTTTTTTCCTTGAATTTAGTTAGCTGCACCTTCATTGCGTCTACGCAGAGGTCGACGCCTTCCTCGAATGTGTCGCATGTTTTCTCGACGAAGAGCTTCTGTCCGGGGACGGTCACTTCGAGGCTTGTTTCCTTGTTCTGCGCGGTGGCTGGCTTCACTACTTTGAGCTGCACTTCTGCGCTGCTTATATCCTCGAATGTCTTCTCAAGCTTTGCTACTTTCTTCTCGATGAATTCCTGTAGTTTCTCGGTAGCGTCAAAGTGAATTGACTGAATCTTTACGTTCATAGTGTCCTCCTTTTCTTTGTTTAAGGTCGTTTATACTATATATAATAAGGTATAGTGTCATCCTTTCGGTGTTTCGCTTCGGGGATGTGCCTCATTATATGCTTTCTTTAGTTGCTCGAACGAGGTGTGGGTGTATATTTCGGTTGTGGAGAGGCGCTCGTGTCCGAGCAGCTTCTGCACGTTTTCGATGTTGGCTCCGTTGTTGAGCATTGCGGTGGCGAAGGTATGGCGCAGCACGTGGGGCGATCGTTTCTGAAGGCCGGTCACGGTGGAGAGCTGTTGCTTCACCATCTGGCGCACTTGTTGGGGGCTTAGGCGCGTGCCGCGTGCGGAGCGGAAGAGCGCCCGGGTGCAGCGCGGCGGTGTCTCGGCGTCGCGACGCGCGGTGTAGCTGCGCAGGGCTTGGGCGAGTTCGTCGCCGAAGGGTATGGCGCGCTGTTTGTTGCCTTTGCCGTGCACGCGCACCTCGCTGCGTGCGTAGTCGACGGAGTTGTCGTCGAGCGAGGTGAGCTCGGAGAGGCGCATGCCTGTCTCGTAGAAGGTGAGCACGATGGTGTGCTCGAGCTGCGCCTGGTAGGTGTCGGGCTGCTGTGTGTGGTCGAGCAGCCGGTCCATCTGTTCTTCGCGCACGAACTGCGGCAGGGGCCGGTCGGTCTTGGGGCGGTAGACGATGTGCGCCGGGTCGTGCTCTACGTATCCTCGTGCGAGGAGATAGCGGTAGTAGGTTTTCAGGGCGCTCAGGCGTCGGGCTACGGTTGTGGCGCGGTTGCCTTGGTCGAGCTGGTGCTCCATCCAGTCGCGCACGACGTCGGTGTCTACCGTGGCGAACGTGAGTTCGCTGTCGAGACTGCTGAAAAACTGCTGGAACGCTTCGAGGTCGCGGCGGTAGCTTTCCACTGTATTCTCCGACCGGTTGCGCTCGTAGCGCAGATAGTCGAGAAAGCCGTCAATACCTTTTTGCATGTTCTTTTTTGTTTTTCGCTACGAATATACGACGAATATTTGTCATTTGCAAGTTTTCGGCTGTCTTTTTTCGTTTTTTCACGTTTTTAGCGTGGTTCTGGTGCCTATTCGTCGTGTGCGGCAAGTGTTTTACCGCGCTACGGTAACATGATTACCGCAGCGTGGCTATGTCGTTACAGCATTGCGGTAATGGTGTTACCGCGTGGATGTAACGCTGTTGCTGCTAAACACAAAGACGGCAATAGCTGCTCTTTAGAACTGCTATTGCCGTCGCCAGCCTGCCCGAGTCGCAGAGGATTCGGGTTGGCACGTTTATGTCTTAATGATTATTTCTGAGTGTGTACACCTCCTGGTCCATCCGACTGCGCTTGCCGTGGGGCGTGCGCGTCATATTAATTGTTAGTCGAAATGGGGAGATTACTCCTCGTTAGCGCGGAGCTGCTGTACGTAGATAGCGTGCTCCATCTTGAGTCTCTTGAGTACAGAAGGCTTGTTGTACTGCTGACGAGCGCGGAGTTCCTTTACTACGCCTGTCTTCTCAAACTTTCTCTTAAACTTCTTGAGTGCTCTTTCGATGTTCTCACCGTCTTTTACCTGTACAATAATCATTTTTGTTTCTTTTAATTTAAATAGTTATACATTGTTTATTTGCGGCACTGTGCCACAAAGCGGGTGCAAAGTTACTGATTATTTGCCGATTAGCCAAATTTTTCGCAATATTTCTGCATTCTGCCCTGCTTATTCGGCATTGTAATGCGCAGTCGGATGCTACGCACGCCGCTTTGCCTGCATAAACGTTAAAAGGCAGCGGGCGCTCCTTGCGGAGTTCCTGCTGCCTTTTGTCGTCACAAGTCTGCTTGCGACACGTTGCAGCCTGCTCTGCCCCGAGGGGCGCAGCCGACTACTTTCCGTGGTGCTCGTCAGATACTGTCAACTTCTTGCGGCCATGTGCGCGGCGAGAAGCCAATACGCGACGACCATTCTTTGTAGCCATACGCTCACGGAAACCATGCTTGTTTACGCGGCGACGATTGTGCGGCTGAAATGTTCTTTTCATTGTCTTATTTTTATTTATTTGTTATTATTCACACTTTTGGGTTGCAAAATTACTCATAATTTTTTAAACGACAAAGACTTGAGCCTTTTTTAGCTGCATTTTTTAGTTTTTTCTACATTTTTAGGGCAAAATCGCCCGTGTATGGGCTGAAAAGCGGTGCGACGGGGAGGTTGAGGGGCTTTTTTTGCCGGTTTTCACGATTTAGGGCGTGTCACGAATAAAAAAAACTATGAACCATGCGTTTTTGTGCGTGATTTTCAGTAACTTTGCAGCGATTTTTAAGAGATAATACAATTATATAAATAAAAACAGCAATGATCAACTCACAAGACATCAAGATGGGAACTTGCATCCGCATGGACGGCAAGCTCTTTTTCGTAATCGACTTCCTTCATGTAAAACCGGGTAAGGGCAACACTTTCATGCGCGTTAAGTTGAAGAACGTTGTCGACGGCCGCGTGTTGGAGCGTCGCTTCGACATCAGCGAGAAGCTTGAGGACGTACGCGTAGAGCGCCGTCCGTACCAGTACCTCTACAAGGAGGGCGAGGACTATATCTTCATGAACCAGGAGACTTACGACCAGATTCCTATCGCTGGCAACCTCATCACTGGCGTTGACTTCATGAAGGAGAGCGACATCGTCGAGGTAGTTTCCGACGCTTCTACAGATACCGTGCTCTTCGGCGAAATGCCGGTTAAGACTAACCTCCGCGTTACTCACTCTGAGCCGGGCATCAAGGGCGATACTGCTACAAATACTCTCAAGCCGGCAACTCTCGAGACTGGCGTAGAGATTCGCGTGCCTCTCTTCGTTAACGAAGGCGACCTCGTTCAGGTTGACACACGCGACGGTAGCTACCTGCAGCGCGTTAAGGAGTAATCCTTATCGAGCAACAGAATAAGAAATAGTAAAGAGTAAAAAAGTAAAAAGCATTGGGGATAACGGCTAACGCGCCCTCATCGTGCTCTTTACTTTTTTACTCTTTTTCGTTTCTTGCCAACTCGTCAACTCGTCAACTTGTCAACTCGTCAACTATAAAGAAATGAAATACAGCATAATAATTCCCGTTTACAACCGTCCGGACGAGGTGGACGAACTGCTCGACAGCCTCACCCGTCAGAGCGAAACCGACTTCGAAGTGGTGGTAGTGGAGGACGGTTCGGCGGTGCCGTGCAAGGATGTCTGCGAGAAATATGCGCAGAAGCTCCGCATACAATACTTCACCAAGCCCAACTCCGGACCCGGACAGACGCGCAACTACGGTGTGGAGCGCGCGCAGGGCGACTACGTGCTCATCCTCGACTCGGACGTGGTGCTGCCCGAAGGCTATCTGGCGGCGGTGTCTGACGAACTGCAACGCGAGCCTGCCGACGCTTTCGGCGGTCCGGACAGCTCGCATCCCTCGTTCACCGACACGCAGAAGGCTATCTCCTACTCGATGACTTCGTTCTTCACCACCGGCGGCATACGCGGCGGCAAGAAGAAGCTCGACAAGTTCTACCCGCGATCGTTCAACATGGGCGTGCGCCGCGACAGATACATGGAGCTGGGCGGATTCTCGAAGATGCGTTTCGGCGAGGACATCGACTTCTCAATACGCATCTTCAAGGCCGGACTGCGCTGCCGACTCTTCCCCGAGGCATGGGTATGGCACAAACGCCGCACCGACCTGCGCAAGTTCTTCCGCCAGGTGTACAACTCGGGCATCGCGCGCATCAATCTCTACAAGAAATACCCCGAGTCGCTGAAGCTGGTGCACATGCTGCCGATGGCGTTCACCGTGGGCGTGCTCTCCATGCTCGCGCTCTGCCTCGTGCTGCTCGCGCTCTGCCCCACTCTGGCGTGGCTGCCGCTCGTGCCGCTCGCCCTCTACTCGCTCCTCATCTGCATCGACTCGGCTCGCCTCAACCGCAGTCTGAAGATCGGTGTGCAGAGCATCGCCGCCGCCTACGTGCAGCTCATGGGCTACGGCTTCGGATTCATCGAGGCTTGGTGGAAACGCTGCGTGCGCGGCAAGTCGGAGTTCGCTGCGTTCGAGAAAACGTTCTACAAATAACACACGTCTCCCACTGATCGCACTCTAAGTTTATTGCTGAAAAGAAACTCCCACAGATTGCACAGATACACACAGATGTAGCTTCAGGGGGTGCAGCGGTCTCCGCTGCACCAACAAAACCGGATGGCACTATCATATTGACAGTGGGTGTGAGTCAAAACCTAACCAATGCGGACAGCGCCCGTCTGTAAGACAACTGGGAAATACAAGGGAAAAGGCTGGAGGATAGCTGGTAGATATCTGGAAGAAAGACGCTATCTACCAGCCTTTAACTCACTACTCAACAATGCGTTACACGCCTGCTGGGAGATATGGTAGATTTTTCGCACTAATTAAGTTCTGTAAACATACTTTCCTTGAAACACGCCATAATTATCTGTGTACATCTGCGAAATCTGTGGGAGAAAAGTTCTGCAACAAGTTCTGTGAATTCTGTGAATTCCGTGGGAGAGCCTTCTGTATTATTTTTCTATTAAACAAACAACCTATGAACGACATAAGCAACAATACTAATCATAACGCTCAACTAAAGATCTCCGATTGGTCGGAAGCCGACCGACCGCGCGAAAAGCTGCGCGACAAGGGCGCCGAGACGCTGTCCGACGCCGAGCTGCTGGCTATTCTTATCGGTTCGGGCTCAACAAAAGAGAGCGCCGTGGCGCTCATGCAGCGCATACTGAGCGCCTGCGACAACAACCTCAACACCTTGGGCAAGATGTCGCTGCACGAACTGATGCAGTATAACGGCATCGGCGAGGCGAAGGCGATAACTATCATTGCGGCATGCGAACTGGGCAAGCGCCGCCAAGCGGCGAAGGCTGCCGAACGCCCCGACATGGGGTCGGCGCAGGCGGTGTATGAGTATATGCACCCGAAGATGCAGGACCTCGACACCGAGGAGGCATGGGTGCTGCTGATGAACCAGCGTTTCCGACTCATCAAGGCGGTGCGACTGTCGCACGGCGGACTCACCGAGACGGCTGTCGATGTGCGCGTCATTCTGCGCGAGGCGCTGCTCGCCAACGCCACAACGCTCACGCTAATACACAATCATCCGAGCGGCAACGCGCGTCCTTCCGGCGACGACGACCGCATCACTCACAAACTGAAAACTGCCTGCGAGACAATGCGACTCTATCTCATCGACCATCTCATCGTGACCGACGGCCGCTATTACAGCTACGCAGAAGAGGGCAGGATTTAAGGTTCACACATAAAGACAATTGCTTCTATGCAACAGCACAAAACGCTGGTTACATAGAAGCAATTGTTTTTCTATTTAATGACAGTTCGATTTCCTAAACCACACAGCGAACCACACGGCAGCAACGACAAGTGCGGTTGCACCGACGCCGTAGCCCACAGTGTATGGCAAGCCGAGCGCAGTCTTCGACACCATGAAGAAGGTGGTGCAGACGCAAGTCATGAAGAGAGCTGGCACGAGCGTGATGATGTAAGGCTTCTTTTCGCGAGCAAGATAGACGGTGATGGTCCAGAGGGCGAAGACAGACAGCGTCTGGTTAGCCCATCCGAAGTATTGCCAGATGGTGTTGAAGCCGTCGGGGTTCTCCATCTGCCAAACGAGCATGGCGAACGATGCGGCGAAGAGCGGAACGCAGATATACAGACGGTTCTTCTTTGCACGCTGACTGAGTTTCAGCGCCTGAGCGATGATAAGACGGGCAGAGCGGAACGCTGTGTCGCCGCTTGTTATCGGGGCAGCTACCACGCCGAGCATAGCGAGCACACCGCCCACAATGCCGAGCCAATCCTTGCAGACAAGATTCACAACGACGGGCGCCGACGTATGCAGTCCGTTAGCCACGGTGCCGCCAATCTGGGCATATCCCGGCTGCGGAGCGTCGTAGAAAAACCACATCGACACCGTAGCCCAAACGAGCGCCACGAGTCCTTCCGTAATCATTGCGCCATAGAAGATAGGTCTGCCTTTACGTTCAGACGTAAGACAGCGAGCCATAAGCGGACTCTGCGTGGCGTGGAAACCGCTGATAGCGCCGCAGGCGATGGTGATGAACAGACACGGGAAGATATTGTCGGTGAACGAAGCTGGGTCTGTAGCCTTGCCCATATTGCCCACGCCATCCCACAGTTCGGGCAGCGCAGGCCACTTTACGAACAGCACAGCCATCAGAGCCACAGCCATGAACAGCAGCGAGAACGAGAAGAGCGGGTATATCTTGCCTATGATCTTGTCGATAGGTAGCATCGTCGCTACTACGTAATAAACGAAGATGACGGTTATCCACATGGTTGTCGAACCGCTTATGCCGTGCAGAATCTCTGCCGGACTATACACGAACACCGTGCCGAGCATGATGAGCAGGAACACGGCGAACACCAACAATACCTTAGATGCGGCTCCGCCGAGATAGCGCCGAACGAGTTCGGGCAGGTCGCAACCACCGTTGCGCATGGAGAGCATACCCACGAAGTAGTCGTGAACAGCTCCGGCGAAGATGCAGCCGAAGATTATCCAGAGATATGCCGCAGGTCCGAACTTGGCGCCCATGATTGCACCGAAGATAGGTCCGGTGCCAGCGATGTTGAGGAACTGTATCATGAACACCTTCCAATAAGGCATCGCGACATAGTCCAGACCGTCGGCTTGCGCCACGGCTGGCGTAACACGGTCGTCGGGTGCGAAGATGCGCTCCACGAAGCGTCCGTAGACAAGGTAGCCCAACACAAGGGCTGCCAGACTGATTAAGAATGTTATCATTTATTTTAGTTATTATGGTTACGTTCTGCGATGCAAAAGTATAGTTTTTTATCGTAACCGAGTAAGAAAAGCTGTATTATTACTGCCATAAAATTCGGTATTCGGATATTTTTCCTTAAATTTGCAATAACATATTAATGTATAACAAGCTAAAGTACAAAACGAATGACACAGGAAGAAAAGACACATATAGAAGAACGCATCGTCGACGTGCTCAAGACGGTGTACGACCCCGAAATACCGGTGAACATCTACGACCTCGGACTCATCTACAAGATTGACGTGCAGGACGACGGCAACGTGGACATCGACATGACTTTCACAGCGCCTACATGCCCCGCCGCCGACTTCATACTTGAGGACGTGCGACAGAAGGTAGACTCGCTCGAGCATGTGAAGTCGGCTAACGTGAACCTCGTCTTCGAGCCGGTGTGGGACCAGAGCATGATGACGGAAGAGGCAAAGATAGAGCTTGGATTCGACTAACAAGGTCGAATATTGAGCTTTGAATAGTGAGTTTTGCGCTCGGCTATGCCGCTTGCTATAACAAGAATGGTAGGCTGCGCCGATTTTGAATTAACCAATGTTGAATTCGCATGAAAAATGTATATTTCCTTAGCGATGCCCACCTCGGTTCGTGGGCTATCGACCACGGTCGCACGCAGGAGCGCCGACTCGTGAGGTTTCTCGACTCGATAAAGACAAAGGCGCGCGCCATCTATCTGCTGGGCGATATGTTCGACTTCTGGTGCGAGTGGCGCTACGTGGTGCCGAAGGGCTACACGCGCTTCCTGGGCAAGCTCTCGGAGCTGACCGATATGGGCGTGGAGGTGCACTACTTCACCGGCAACCACGACATCTGGACATACGGATACCTCGAGGAGGAGTGCGGACTGATTGTACACACCAAGCCCGAGACGGTGGAGATTTATGACAAGGTGTTCTACATAGCGCACGGTGACGGACTGGGCGACCCCGACCGCCGCTTCAAGTTCATAAAGAGCGTGTTCCACAACCGCACGTGCCAGGTGCTGTTCAACTCGCTGCACCCGCGCTGGGCAATGTGGTTTGGACTCACTTGGGCGAAGCACTCGCGCTTGAAACGTGCCGACGGCAAGGAACCGCCGTACATGGGCGAAGACCGCGAGCATCTCGTGCTCTTTGCGAAGCAGTACATGAAGACGCACAACGATGTCGACTACTTCATGTTCGGACACCGACACATAGAGCTCGACCTTTTCCTCTCGAAAAAGACGCGCATGATGATTCTCGGCGACTGGATAACACAGTTCACCTACGCCGTGTTTGACGGCGAGCACATGTTCCTTGAGGAGTATGTGGAGGGCGAGAGCCAGCCGTAAACGATATATAAAAAGCCAAGTCGTATATAACGATATAAAAAGGGCAAAACTCATTAATCGTGAGTTTTGCCCTTTTTCATAGGATGGTTATGGCATCCTTTTACTTGCGGAACTTCTCAGCCTGCTGCTGAATGAGCGCAGCGTCGTTGAAGTAGTCGATCTGCATTGCGCGACGCACCTCGTCCATTGTCTGAGCCGCTGTCTCGCGCGCAGCCTCCGAACCCTTGCGCAGGATGTTGTAGATTTCGGGGATATCCTTCTCGTACTCTGCGCGGCGCTCGCGAATCGGGTCGAGCATCTTGTTGAGCACGTTGTTGAGGAACTTCTTCGTTGTGCCGTCACCAATGCCGCCACGCACGTAGTGGTCTTTCAGCTCGTCGAGTGTCTTGTACTCGGGCCAGAACTCAGCGAAGTCGTCGGGTGTGCTGAACGCCTCAAGATATGTGAACACGGCGTTGCCTTCGAGGTTGCCCGGCTCGTCCATGCTCATGCGCGGTGCACCGTTCGACATCTTCTTCACCTTCTTCCACACCTCAGCGGCTGAGTCAGAGAGGTAGATGCAGTTGCCGAGCGACTTCGACATCTTCTCCTTGCCGTCGGTGCCCGGCAGACGGCGTGCCGTAGCGTTCTCGGGCAGCATAATCTCCGGCTCAACGAGCACCTCGCTGTATGTCTGGTTGAAGCGGCGCACAAGTTCGCGCGTCACCTCAATCATCGGCTCCTGGTCTTCGCCTGCAGGCACGGTTGTAGCCTTGAACAGAGCGATGTCGGCAGCCTGGCTCACGGGGTAGCAGAAGAAGCCGAGCGGAATGTTAGCCTCGAAGTTGCGCATCTTTATCTCGGTCTTCACAGTCGGGTTGCGCTGCACGCGCGACACGGTGATGAGGTTCATCAGATAGGTAGTAAGCTCAGCGAGCTCCGGTATCTGACTCTGTATGAACAGCGTGCACTTCTCGGGGTCGAGACCAGCCGAGAGGTAGTCGAGCGCCACCTCGATGATGTTCTGGCGAATCTTTTCGGGGTTGTCTGCGTTGTCGGTGAGAGCCTGCACGTCTGCCATGAAGACGAACATGCGGTCGAAATCGCCAGCGTTCTGCAGTTCGACGCGGCGGCGGAGCGAGCCTACATAGTGACCCAAGTGGAGCTTACCTGTAGGACGGTCGCCCGTAAGAATTATCTTTCCCATATTTTGTTTATTTTTATTTCCTGTTTGTTTTTGTTTCCTATCAACCTACAAAGGTACATTATTTATAGGAATTGGGCAAAAACTTTGCCGTTTATCACAAGAATTGGGGTGTTTGAACTACTCAGCCTCATCTATTTGGCCCTTTCGCGGCGCAATACGTTCTGCAGGTCGAACACGGTCTGTGCGTTTTCGAGCGCCACATTGTGCTCCTCCTTAATGTCTTTCTGCATGTCGTAGAGCTGCGGCTGCGGATTGTTGCCCGTCTCCACGCGTTCGCCGTTGAGCGTAGCCGCCCAGCCGATGGTCTTTGCGCCGTCGTTCGGCTCTATGTATTTCCACTGCTTTGTGCGCACAGAGAGCACATGGTTGTTAGCCATGCCGATGACGTACGGACGGTCGGTGCGGTCGTTGCCGAGGAACGTACTGATGCGGTTCTCGCTGTCTACGGCAGCGCCCTTCGGTATGCGTGCGTTGATGAGCGAGCCGAACGACGCCAGCAGGTCGATATGCGAGAAGAGCGCTTCCGACGTTTCGCCTGCCTTCACGCCGCCTGCCTTCCAGCGCACGATGACGGGCACAGCCGTGCCACCCTCATAAGCCGAGTACTTGCCCGATCGCCACGGCCCCTGCGGCGAGTGTCCGTTGAGCAGTTCGTCGGCGCGGTCTACATATCCGTCGTCGGTGACGGGTCCGTTGTCGCTGGTGAGCAATATGATTGTGTTATCGGCGATGCCGAGTCGTTCGAGCGTGCGCATAATCTCGCCCACCGACCAGTCGAACTGCACGATGGCGTCGCCGCGCAAGCCCATTCCGCTCTTGCCGCGGAATCGCTCGTGCGGGAATCGCGGCACATGCACGTCGTTCGTGGCGAAGTACATGAAGAACGGACGGTCGGCGTGCTGCTTTATGTAGTTGACGGCGTAGCCTGTTATCGAGTCGGCGATGTTCTCGTCCTTCCACAGCGCCTTACCACCACCCTTCATATATCCGATGCGTCCGATGCCGTTCACTATTGCTTGGTCGTGTCCGTGCGACGAGCGCAGGTTGTAGCACAGCTCTGGATGCTCGCGCGCCGTAGGTTCGCCCTCGAAGTTATGGTAGTAGTTGACGTCGATTGGCGCCGACTCGTCGTAGTTAGCCACCATGCCGTCCTCGATAATCACGCAGGGCACGCGGTCGGCAGTAGCCGCCATGATGTAGTGGTTATCGAAACCTATGTCAGCAGGCGACGCCGGCAGCGGCGCATTCCAGTCCTGCTCGCCCGTGCGGTCGCCCAGTCCCAGGTGCCACTTGCCTATGGCGCACGTAGCGTAGCCCTGCGAGCGGAACATGTCGGCTATAGTGAACTGCTCTGGCTTTATAATCATCGCCGCGTTGCCCGGCGCCACGTCCGTGCCCGGTCGGCGCCACGGATACTCGCCTGTCAGGAGCGAGTAGCGCGACGGCGTTGAGGTAGAAGCAGCCGCATGACAATCGGTGAAGCGTACGCCTTCGGCAGCGAGTCGGTTCACGTTAGGCGTTTCGACGTTCTTCGCGCCGTAACATTCGAGGTCGCCGTAGCCGAGGTCGTCAGCCACAATCATAATCACGTTCGGTCGCGACGTGTCCGCCTTCGCCATCTGTTTCTTCGCCGCCATCGTCGGCTGTGTCGCCCACGCTGCGAGCAGCGAGAGCGCTATTGTCTTGTTTATCTGCATATTTGTTTGATTTGTTTTTAGTAGTTTCTATTATTTTAATACAACTTATATATAAGCGTAGCAACGGCAAGCATGCCGTAGTATCCTATATTTGCTGCAGAATCTTCATATACTCCTTGTAGGAGATGGTGCGTCCGCCCATCGACTTGAGGTGCGGCGTTTCTATCTGGCAGTCGATCATCAGTCCGCCGTTCTCCTGCATGAACTCGGCGAGGAAGATCAGAGCGAGCTTGCTTGCGCTGGGCACGAGCGAGAACATGCTCTCGCCGATGAAGCAGCGTCCGAGCGTCACGCCGTAGAGTCCACCCACGAGTCGGTCGCCCTCCCATACCTCCACGCTCTGCGCGAGGTTCTGGCGGTGCAGCTCGGTGTATGCGCGGATGATGTCCTCGCTAAGCCACGCCCCTTCCGAGTCGTAGCGTCCGTCGGCTTTCTGACAGCCGCGTATCACGCCATCGAAGTCGTCGCCGATAGACACGTCGTACTTGCCCTTGTTAATCAGCGTGCGCATCGAGTGCGACACGTGTATCTCGTTGGGGAAGATGACGAAGCGCTCCTGCGGACAGTACCACAGCGGCTCGTCGTAGTCGCGGAACGAGAACCAAGGAAAGATGCCATGACTGTATGCGAGCAGCAGGCGGTCGACGGAGAGGTCGCCGCCAACGCACAGGAGTCCGTCGGGCTCCACGTCTACGGGCTGGGGAAATATCAGTTCTTTGCCAATACGATAAATCATAATGTGGAATGTTAATCGGGTTTATTTGCGAGAATTTTCACAACACTATTAAATTCATCTATTATCTCCTGAAGTTTCGGATTGCTTTTCTGTACTATAATAGCTGCGAAGTTATCAACGCCTTCGGCTTTCATGCTCACTGTATCAAAATAAAACAAATGCTTGCTTGAATACTCTTTAAACCAACGTATGAACAAGCGGTTGCGTGAAGCCTGTTTGCCGTCGCCTGTTTCGCACAGATACAACAAAATGGAAGGATTAGCCTTAAAGAAACCCTCGATTATACAAAACACGGTTTCCTTCAAATGCGCATCATTTGGAGAAGTTGTGTTATTTTCATTCACAATAAGAAACTGATATGCGTTTTCATCCCAGATTGTGTCATCGGGCATAAAACCTATCTTATACAATGCACCATACTTTGTTCTGAAGAAGTAGTATTCGCCTACATTCCAAACAGAGTATGGTGCATTCGTATTTATTGCCGATATATCCAGCGTATTCATAATTTCAGTTGTAAACCACGATTGCGGATTTCTTCAAATTCCTTTTGGGCTTCTTCTTCCCATTCTTTCTTTCTGTCAATTGCCCTTCGGAACGCAGCGATGAGTTCCTCACGGGATTTTGCCTTAAATGTAGTCATAAGCCAGATTTTATAATGTTATGATGCTGCAAATATACATATTTTATTTGTAGCAGAGAAATATTTATGAAACATTCAACATTCCACATTCAACATTAAACTCGCCGCCCTTCTTTAGTTTGCCGAACAGTATCTCTCTCATCAGCAGCGGCTTGAGCATCGAGCCGATGACGCGGTCGAGCTCTCGCGCTCCGTACTCGGGCGTGAAGCCCTTTGTGAGGAGCAGTTCGCGAGCCTCGGCGCTGAGGTGCAGCGTCACGTTCTTCGCGCTGAGCTTGGTCTGCAGCTGCGCGAGCTTCTTGTCGAGAATGAGCGATGCCATCTGGCGCGACATATCGTGGAAGACAACGATGTCGGTGAGGCGGTTGATGAACTCGGGCTTGAACGTCTTCTTCACGGTAGTGAGCATGGCATCGCCGCGCGACACGCTGCCCGTGAATCCGATGCTGGCGCGCGAGGCGTACTGCGCTCCGGCGTTGGAGGTCATGATGATGATGGCGTTGCGGAAGTCGGCACGCTCGCCGTGGTTGTCGGTGAGCGCGGCGTAGTCCATCATCTGCAGGAAGATGTTGAAGATGTCGGGGTGCGCCTTCTCTATCTCGTCGAAGAGCAGCACGCAGTTGGGCGTCTTGCGCACGGCAGCCGTGAGCAGTCCGCCGTCTTCGTAGCCCACGTATCCTGCCGGCGAACCGATGAGCTTAGCCACGGCATGCTTCTCGGCGTACTCGCTCATGTCGAAGCGCACGAGCTTCATGCCCATTCGCTCTGAGAGCACGCGCGCCACCTCAGTCTTGCCGACGCCGGTCGGACCGACGAAGAGCAGACTTGCCATCGGCTTGGTGTCGTCGGCGAGTCCGGCTTTCGACATCTGCACAGCCTCAACCACACGACCGATGGCTTCGTCCTGACCGAATATCTCCTTCTTTATGTCGCTCTCCAGCGTGCGCAGCGCGTCGTTCGACTGCTCCTTGAGTGCTTCGGCGTCAATCTTGCAGACGCGTGCGAGAATGTCGGTGACGAGTCGGCGGTCTACGGTCTGGCGCTTCTGCGTGGTGAGCGGATGGGTCTCGCGGTAGGCGCCTGCCTCGTCGATGAGGTCGATTGCCTTGTCGGGCAGGAAGCGGTCGCGTATGTGCTTGGCGGCGCTGCGCACGGCGAACTCAACGACGCCCGCAGCGTACTTCACGCCGTGAAACTTCTCGTAGCTCGGACGCAGACCCTCCACAATGCGTATGGCGTCGTCTACCGACGGCTCGGCGATGTCTATCTGCTGGAAGCGTCGCACGAGCGACTTCTGCTTGGCTATGTAGCGGTTGTACTCGTCGTAGGTGGTCGATCCGATGAAGCGTATCGCTCCGCTCTCGAGATAGGGCTTCAGCATGTTCGACGCGTCGAGCGAGGCGTCGCCGTTGCGTCCGGCTCCGATGAGGTTGTGTATCTCGTCGATGCAGAGTATGGCGTTGCCCTCCTGCGCAAGTCCTTCCATCACCATCTTTATGCGCTTCTCGAAGTCGCCCCTGAACTGTGTGCCTGCCACCATCGTGCCCATGTCCATCATATAGACACGGGCGCCGCGCAGACGTTCGGGCACTGCGCCGCGCTCTATGAGTGCGGTGAGTCCGTAGATGAGCGCCGTCTTGCCCACGCCCGGCTCGCCCACGTGCAGCGGGTTGTTCTTGTCCTTGCGGCAGAGCACCTGCATGGTGCGCTCCAGTTCGGCTTCGCGACCGATGAGCGGGTTGTGCGCGGCGTATGTGTCGTTGACGCAGGTGACGAGCTTGCGCCACGGTGCGGGGGAGTTGGCGTCGTCGCCGTCAGCCGCTTCGCCCGTTTCGTCTACGGCGTATGCCGACACGAGCGACTGCATGAACTCGCCCTTCTCGTCGCCCGTGAACTGGTCGAGAAGATAGGCTGCCTGCGAGTCGTTGAGCATGAGCATAGCTGCCACGACGTGCGGCACGTCGAGCGTTTCCTGGTCGGAGTATTGCGCCTGCTTGATGGCGAGCGACATCATCTCTGAGAACTGCTGCGAGCCTTCGATGACGTACTTCTGTGTCTCGGGCACCACCTCCATCGACAGGAATTCCTTCTCGAGTTGTGTGATGAGCCACGAGGCGTCGTGCGGCAGCAATTCGCTGGCGCTTGCGAACTGCTCCTGTGAGGCAAAGGCGTAGAGCACGTGTTCCGGCGTCACGAACTCGTGGCGCCAGAAGTCGCAGTCTTCGATTGCCTGCTTTATTGCGTTTGCTAAATTCTTGCTGTTGTTCATATTTCATTCCGGTTTGCATTCGAGGCGCAGCGGGAAATTCTCCTCGCGCGCCATCATCGTGGCCTTTCTCACCTTCGATATCGCCACGTCGTAGCTGTATATGCCCACCACGGCGCTGCCGCTCTTGTGCACGGCGAGCATAAGGGCTTCTGCCTCCTCCGCCGACTTGAAGAAGACGGAGGTGAGCACGAGCACCACGAACTCCATCGTCGTGAAGTCGTCGTTGTAGATTATCACCTTGTAGCGGCGCGGCTCGCGGAGGTTGGTGCGAGTGCGGTCGCGCACGGCGGTCTGTTCTTTTGCCATTGTTTATTAAGAATGTGCTGTTAAATCGGATGGTGCACTTGAGACAAGTGCACCCCCTATGTTACTGCCCTCCGAGTCGGTCGAAGAACACTATTATCTCCTCCCATGTCTTGAACTCGTCGCTGCCCCACTCTATCTGCGTGCCCATGAATTCGGGCTGCTCCTGCAGCGTGGGCTTCTGTTGTGCGGCGGGCGTGATGAGATAATCGCCGTAGAGCATCTGGCGCTGGTTGGTGAAGACGATGCGTCCCCAAGCCGGAGCGCTCAGAAACTGCTCCACCCAGCGTGTGTCGTCCACCATCTGCTGCGCATTGTCTGACGGCGACGGCGCCACGATGTACACGTTGTAGTGCTCGATGAGCATCTCGTAAGCCTTGTGCATCGACGCCGTGGCATTGCCGTACGAGTCGCGCAGCGTCTCGATGTCTACGTATACGACGGGGCGCTCGCGACCTTCCTGTCGGTCGTCGATGTAGCGTATCACGGGTATGAGGTAGTGCATCGCCACCTTGTCGGTCAGGCGGTGCTCGCCGTGGAAGCCTATCGCCGTGGGATAGTGCTCGTGGAAGAGGTCGTAGGTGTGCACTACGGGGTCGTTGTCGCCGAAGAGTGCGATGACGCGTGTGCGCTCGTCGGGGTCGGCGGCGTGCTCGAAGTTGTGCGTAGTCATCTCCTGATACTCCTTTATGAGGCCCTTCGTCACGATGAACTCCTGCACTCCGTCCTCGCGCGGGTTCTGAAACACCTGCTTGCCCGTGAACTTCGACATGGTGTCGCCCATCTCGAAGGCGGGGTTCACCAGTATGCGGTCGAATCCGGTGAGCATCTCGGTATACATGCCGCCCATCGACGTGCCTATGATGAGGTCGGGCTGCTCCTCGGCTGCCATCGCCTTCAGCATCTGCAGTCCTTCTTCGGGGTGCAGCGGTATGTCGCGCGCCACAACCGTAGCGTTGGGCATCAGCGTGCGCAGCATCTGCACCGTGCCCGACTGTGCCGACGAACCGAATCCGTGTACATACATGATTTTCTTGCCCCGCATAAGCTCGGGGTATTGCTTTACAAATTGATTTTCCATTGTCGCTTGTCTTACAAACATTTGTGATGGGGTGCGCTTGTCTTATATAAAGATATGTGCAAAGTTACAAAAACACAGGTTTACGGCAAAATATAGCTTGTCATATTCTGTAGTTTTCTGCGATTTGCGCATCATAACATACTCAAGTTAGACACAAGCAGTAGTCAGATATGGCAAGTTCATTTTGCCATTTTAACTAATTCACCCCCGTTAGTCCTCATAATGAGGTAACTAACGGGGATTTTTATGCTGTATAGCAGGATTTTGTTCGATAATCAGAAAATATTTATTGGTATTTACAAAAAAACAGAAAAGAATAAATCCTTCTCAAGTATATTCACTATATTTGCATGAGATAACTATTTATCGGATTATGGAAAAGATTAATCGAATAAAAGCGGTGCTCGCAGAAACTGGGCATACGGGAAAGTGGTTGGCTTCTCAATTAGGGAAGGATCCAACAACAGTCTCGAAATGGTGTACAAATAAGATTCAACCAGATCTTCAAGTGTTGTCAACGATAGCAGCATTACTGGATGTCAATATCAGAGATTTATTGGTTGACTCTAAAAAATAAGAGGAGAGTGACGATGCAGACAGAGAAAACATACAACTTGACCTTTACAGCCGGCACCCTTCTCTTGAATGAGACTTATGCCGTAGCCGAGACCTATCTGGAGAGCGGATGCGACTGGGGAAAGACCCAAACCATCACTTTCGAGCATAATCTAATGTCCAAGGATAAGGTCAGTACCAATAAACGCTTCTTTTCGCTGGTGAAGCAACGTATCTCGGCGCTGAATGAAGAGGAGCTTGATTTGTTGGTCAACAGCACTGTGCTCATTCGCCGGCAGATGTTGCTGCTCGCCATTTGCAAAGCACATGCGCTCATCTTTGATTTCATCTCCGTGAATGTGCGCGACAGTTTCTTCGCCATGCAAGAGCGAGTGACGCACGCTAATTTCAATGAGTTCTTCAATGAAAAGAAATATGTGCATCCTGAGCTGGAAGCAATCACCGACCTCACGGTGGCCAAAATACGTCAAGTGGTGTTTCGCATCCTGGAGCAAGCCGAGCTCATAGAGTCTATCGACACGGGGCTGATTCAGCGACCTTACCTCTCAGAGAAAGTCGAACGAGTCATCGTCAAAGACAATCCCAAATGGTTGGCTGCTTTTCTCTATTCAAATAACGAAATCAATAATGCCTGCAGTTTGTATGAATAATATAGATATGGATACCCTCTTCGAAGGGGTTTATCAGAAACTCATCTCGCCCGACTTCAGCAAGAACTTGGGCGGAGAATTACCACTGTTTATTCAGCCTATCCCCAATGCGGGACAGACCGAGCTGAATGCACAGACGGAGCGCTTGGCCACGCGCCTTTCCAAGAAAGGTAAAACGGCCCTTATTATCGACCTCTATCAGCTCTGCATGACGCTACTGGAGGAAGAAGGTGTGCTGGAAACCATTCTGGAAGAAGAGCCTAACATTGCATCCGAAGATATTGTCTCTACGATTGACAGTATTTTGGATATGAAATCTGTGGTGATACCACGTATCAGCGAACAAATCCAGGCTGAGAACCCCAACTATGTGCTAATCACGGGTGTTGGACGTGCTTATCCTTTTCTGCGTTCACATGGCATCTTAAACAATATTGACGAACTGGCCAATGAGAACAAGCTCATTCTTTTCTTCCCCGGTGAGTACAATAACTTACAACTCTCTCTCTTCGGAATCATTTCGGACGAGAACTATTATAGGGGTCACAACCTCGATGACTGCTTAAGCTTGATGAGCGTAAGCGAATAACTAAAAGTTACACTTGATAAAATCTAAAACGATGATACAGGAACAAATTTACAAGAAGGATATTAACCGCGTAATCGACGGTGTGATCAAGGCTGACAGCGTTACCAAACTCAAAGACGAAATTACAGAGTATGTCATTACCGGTGAGCAACTTCGTTTGCTGCCTCGCTTGTTTGAAACGTTGGTGCCACCCCAGCGGGCCAACTGTGTATGGATTTCAGGTGATTTCGGTAGTGGTAAGTCTCACTTGCTAAAGATACTTTCTTATGTTCTTGAAAACAAATATGAGATTGAGGGCCGTCTCTGTGGCGATCTCTTTGCAGAGAAAGCGGCCGACGATTTTGAACTGAAAGGACAGATTCAAAAGGCCTGCAAAGTGCCTACTGAGTGTGCTTTGTTTAATATCCAGGAGTTGCTCGATGGCATCGGTAAGAATGCCAGCGACCCTGTGCTTACTATCTTCCTGAAGGTGTTCAACAAGAAGTTCGGTTACGACGATAAGAAACCTGAAATCGCAGAGATCGAACGCTACTTCGATAACAAGGGTCAATACCAACATCTCAAAGAAATGTACCAGCAGCGCTTCGGAAAGGCGTGGGAAGACGACCGCAAGTCCATCCTGCTCAACCTCCAGAAGTTGGCAGAGGTGGTGGCTGAACTCGAAGGTACTGACAAAGCTACCGCCGAGAAGAACCTTCGTGCGCAGATTCAAGGTTTCAAGATGGATATTGATGGTTTCGTGGCCATTGTGAAGGAGCATCTTGCAAAGCAGCCGGCCGGTAGCCGTTTCATCTTCTTTGTCGACGAGGTAGGTCAGTTCATCGGCAAAGACGTACATCGTATGCTCTCCCTCCAGACCATAGCCGAAGGTTTGACCGACAAGACCGAAGGACGTGCTTTCTTGGTAGTGACTTCGCAGATGGATATGGATGCCACAGTGGGCGACCTGAACGCGCAGCAGAGCAATGACTTCTCGCGCATCCAAGGCCGTTTCACCACTCGTATCAACCTGACCAGCGCCAATGCCGACGAGGTGATTCAGCGTCGTCTGCTCGAAAAGAAGGACGAACCTAACCGTCAGCTCTGCCTCGAATACGACAAGCAGAAGAACATCATCCGCAGCCTCTTCAACTTTGGCGACCAGAGTCAGTTTAAGAACAACTATAAGAGCGATGAGCAATTTGCCGTTTCTTTCCCTTTTGTGGATTATCAGTTCAACCTCCTGCAGGCTTCCATCATCGAGCTGAGCAAGAACAATGCCTTCAGTGGTAAGCAGCAGTCGGTGGGTGAACGAAGCATGCTCACCATTACACAAGCCGTGGCTCGGCTGTACAAGGACAAGGATTTGAGCCAGATTGTGCAATTCTGCGACATGTATGAGGGCCTGCGTGGCGTGCTGCAAACCAAGATTACCAACGATATTCAGCAGGCAGAGCGCACGTTGGACGACGAACTCGCTCTCAAGGTGCTCAAGACGCTCTTCCTAGTGAAATATGTCAAGGGATTCCCTTCTACGCTCGACAATATCACCCGTGTGATGCTGCCTACGCTCGACACCGACTTCCCCGCTTATCGCAGCGACATCCACGAAGCCTTGAATAAGCTCGTGCGCCAGTCGTACATCGAAAAGGGTGCTAACGAAGAGTATCACTATCAGACCAACGAAGAAAAAGATATTGAGACTGAAATCAAGAATGAAGAACTTCGTCCGGAAGCCACCAATGAAGAGTTGAAAAAAATCTTCCGCGATGAGATATTCTCTGATTCCAAGATTAAGCTCTCTGCCTATAAGATATTCCCTTACGGCCGCATAGTCGATGAGGTGCAGGATGGCCGTGACGCAGAGATGTTTATTCATTTCCTCACGCCGCTTAACAACCTCAGCGAGACCGACCGCAATAACCTAGGTATGTACTCCATGCGTCACCCCAATCAACTCATTGTAGTGTTGGGTGAAGATAAAGAATTACAAGACGATCTCGTGATGTTCAAGAAGGCAGACAAATGTCTCACTCGTTTGCTCTCCAGCAATGATGAAGGCTATCGTCAGCAGATTATCTCTGATAAGCGTCGTGTCAACAGCCGTCGTCGTGAAGCCATCGTAGAGCGCCTCACACAACTTACCAAGTCTGCCAAATTATTTATTGGTGGCAACGAACTCACCGACATCCATTCGCAAGACATCAAAAATCGTTTGACCGATGCCATGAAGTGCCTGGTAGAACAGGTTTATACCAACTTGAAGATGCTCACCATCGAGTACGATGATGCCATGCTCAAGAGCATTATCAATAGCACCACCACAGGATCATTCCTTGGGGGAATGCAGGAGGATGCTTGCAGCATGGAAATCTTCAACGAAATCAGTAAGCAAAAACGCTTGGCTGTTCGTACGAAGATTAAAGATTTGGTGGATTATTTCAAGGGCAATACCTATGGTTGGTACGAGACGGCTATTCTCTGCATCATTGCGAAACTCTATAAGTTGGACAAGATTTCGTTCCGCTGCAACGGACAACCCGTGGCCGATCGCAACCTCTATACCGCATTGACCAACTCGACGCAACAAGCTAATACTTTGGTAGATATTGAAGAGGCAATCACCCCTGCACAGGTTAATCAGTTAAAGGGTTTGTATAAAGAATTCTTCAACGATGAGAGCTGCACCGCCCAAAGTGCCAAGGATGTACACATAGCTTTCATTGAACGCTTAAAGAAGGACATAGAAGACTTCCGTTCAATTTCAGACCGTAATCGCTTTGAGTTTGTCAAGGGGTTGGACGAAGTGATGGATTCGCTCCGTGGACTCTCTACGATGATTTACCCCGGCCTTTATCAGAATAAGAAGAAGCTGGAGGGTGCACTGGACGACAAGCTTGATATTGCCGATGCCATTCGCGACTTTATCCACAGCCCACAGTTTGCTATCTTCAAGAAAGTGGAAGCATGGACCACCGGCAACCAAGCTAACCTCTCGTATGTAGCCCGCGAACAGCGTGATGCGCTGACGGCCATCTACCAGAGCAAGGAGCCTTGGAAGCTGATGACAAGAGCCAATGAAGTGATTCAGACCATCAAAACTGAAATCGAGGAATTGCAGGCAGCAGCTCGTAATGAAGCGATAGCAGCCATCAATAGCAAGCTGGTTTCCATCCAGGCAATTCCTGCCTACACGAAGATACCCGATACGTTGCGTACGCAGGTGGAGAGTTTCTTTAGCCTTTTGACAGATAAAGCCAAAGAAGACCGCTTCATCGGTAACCTCAAGGCCATGAAGAGCGACATCGATCGAGCTTACGACAACAGCGTGAAGTCTATCAACGCTTGGGTGGAAGAGCAAGCTACCAAGTCCGCACAACCCGCGGCTGATGGAGGCGGACAATCGGCACCTGCGACGCCTGCCCACACCATCAAACCGGTGGTGAGCAAGGCTAAAGCCATGAATGTGAACTTCGATAAGCCTGTGCTCGAGACCGAGGAAGATGTGGAACAATATCTGGCTACCCTTCGCACCAAGATGCTGTCCTTTATCCGTGATAACAAGAGCATTATGTTGAACTAATTTACGCCTTACGCTTATGGCAACAAATACCGCTGCACTCAAAACTTTTGCGCAGCAAACCCGCATCAAACTTCGTTCGCTCATTGCCACGAAGATGGAATATATCCTGACCCAGGACACGGCTGAACTCCGTGGCTTTGAGTCGCAGATTCAGAAACTGAAAAACGAGATCACCGCCAAGAGACGTGACCTCGTGGTAGAAGAAGTGGCTTATACGTGGTTCAATCGCGTGATGGCGCTCCGCTTTATGGATGCCAATGAATATACCTCGCCTCGGGTGGTGACACCGGGGGCTGGGCAGATGCGTCCGGAGATCTTACAAGATGCGATGGCAGGCAGTGTGGATGAGGATCTTCACCTGCGTCCTGAGGACTTGTCATTACCGGAGGCGAAGCTCTATCGTAAGTTATTGGTGGCTTCGTGCAATGCTTATGGCGAGTCGATGCCTTTCCTCTTTGAGCATATCAGCGACTATACGGAACTGCTTCTGCCCGACGACCTGCTGTCGGAGCAGAGCTTCGTGACGGACATTCGTCGCGGCATGACGGACGAGGATTGTCAGAATGTGGAGGTGATGGGCTGGCTCTATCAGTTCTATATCACCGACCGCAAGGCGGATGCTGAGACCAAGAAATCGAAGAAAGGTGGACTGAAGAGCGATGAGCAGGCAGCTGCCACGCAGCTCTTCACGCCCCACTGGGTGGTGCGCTACATGGTGGAGAACTCGTTGGGCCGCATCTGGATGACACTCCATCCGGAGAGCCGCTTGGTGGACGAGATGCCTTACTATATCCCTACGCCCGAGGGTCAGACGGACACCATCCCCGAGGACATTCATTCGGTGAAGGACATCCGTTTGCTCGACCCTTGCGTGGGCAGTGGCCACATTGCGGTCTATGCTTTCGACCTCTTCACGAAGATGTACGAGGAGGAGGGTTATCAGACGCGTGAGATTCCTGCGGAGATTCTTACGCACAACATCTATGGCATCGACATCGACCGTCGTTGCTACCAGTTGGCGTGCTTTGCGCTGACCATGAAGGCGCGTGCTTACCATAGCCGCTACCTTCGTCGTCCGGTGCAGCCCAATGTGATTGCGCTCCAAACGATTGACCATGATACAATTGCTTCTACCGGTGCCTGGGGCAGTAAATCTACGATGTGGCAGATGGAGCATGTGGATACGATTGGTTCGCTGCTTCAGATTGCGCCGGAGGAGTGTGCGAAAATTCAGGTAGAAGATGGTTTGTTTGGTGAACGCCAGCGGGTGTTGAAGACGCAAGCGGAGTACCTGAGCGAGAAGTATCATTGCGTGGTGACGAATCCGCCGTATTTGGGGAAAGGAATGGGAGATGCGCTAAAAGCATATATAGAAGTTCATTATCCAAACACAAAGGGTGATTGTATGGCTACGTTTATGGAACGTTGTCTAGACCTCTGCGAGTTTAATGGCAAGATGGGAATGATTAATCAAGATAGCTGGATGTTTACAGTAACTTACGAAGATTTTAGACGTGAATTACTATCATCAGATGTACATATAGATTCTCTGATTCATTTAGGTCCTCATGCCTTTGCTGAGATAGGAGGAGAAAAAGTAAAGTCTGTCACTTTTGTTCTTGCTAATTGTAAAATTAACAGCAGAGGTATATATATCAATGTATATGATTATAAGAAGCACTTTGAAAAAGAAAGCTATGCCTTAAAAGCTATAAAGAATACAGCTTGTCCTTGGCGTTTTGTAGTTAATCAAACTTCCTTTGATGGCATTAAAGGTAATCCTATCAGTTTTTGGGGAAGTGATAAAATTTATGAAACCTACACAAGGAATCGTGCATTGTCAGCGGTCGCCAACCCTTGTGTTGGCTTACAGACCGCTGACAATGCACGATTCCTCCGCTCATGGTTTGAGGTTAGTTTGCAAAAGGTTGGTTTCAACTATCCAAATGCCGCGTTAGCGGCTCGCGACCAAAAAAAATGGGTGCCCTACAACAAAGGTGGTAGCAAAAGACGATGGTATGGAAATCAAGAATTATTAGTGAATTGGGAAAATGAAGGAGCTGAAATAAAATCGTTTAAGGGCGCAGTGATAAGAAATCCATCATATTATTTCAAACCTTGTATTTCATGGGGTTTAATATCTGGACCATTATTTAGATATTTTCCCCAAGGATTTATTTTTGATGTTCAAGGAATGAGCTGTTTTTACAATTCAGAGGAAGAACTACATAAAGAAATAGCATGGCAAAATACCAAGGTATTCGGGGAAGTTGCTAAAATTATTTCTCCTGCTGGGCATATTCAAATTGGAGAAATAGGTAAAATGCCTACTTGTGATAGTAGACCAGAAAATATAGAATTGTTTTCGGCTCAGAACATCTCCATCTCCAAACAAGACTGGGACGCCCACGAAACCTCCTGGGATTTCCAAACCAACGAGCTGCTCACCATCAACGAGACTTCCTGCATAGACATTCTCAATGACTATGCCAGCGCCACAGGCATCTGCATAGACCCCGCAGCTCCTGCCCCCGAGAGTTTGGAGTGGCGTATGGACCTCTATAAGATGAAGTGGACCGCCAAGTTCCTTCAGCTTCATAAGAACGAAGAAGAACTCAACCGTCAGTTCATCGACATCTACGGCCTGCAAGACGAGCTCACTCCCGATGTGCCCTTGGATGAAATCACCATCCTGCAAAAAGGCGAGATTGATATCAAAGACGGAGAAATCGTCTGGAACGATGCCATTATCATGAAGCAACTCATCAGCTACCTCATAGGCTGTTTTATGGGTCGCTACAGCGTAGATCGCCCCGGACTCATCATCGCCTCGCAGCACCAAGACCTCAATGCCCTTGGCCTCCGAGTGGAAGGTATCGACAATGGAGCCGAGGACCGCCTGCTTATCGACGACGACGGCATTGTACCCATCCTTGAAGGCGAATACTTCAGCGATGATATGACTGTGCGCATCGAGGGAGCTATCAAGACCCTCTTTGGCGAAGCGAACTTCCAACAGAATCTGAAGTACCTCGAACAGACCTTAGGCAAGAGCCTCCGCGACTACCTCTTCAAGGACTTCTTTGCTGACCATATCGATGGCAAGATGTATCAGAAGCGCCCCATCTACTGGCTCTTCTCCTCGAAGATGGGCGACAAGAAAAAGAAGGGCTACTTCAAGGCCCTGGTGTATATGCACCGCATCGAGAGCGACACCCTCTCCAAGCTCCATGCCGACTATGTGGCGCCCTATATCGACAAGATAGAGCAGCAGAAGCAGGAAGCCGAGGATCAAGCCGTGCGTGACGACCTCAGTCAGGCCCAGCGCAACAAAGCCACGAAGCAAGCCGCCGAATACGCCGCCGCCCTGCGCGAAGTCCGCGAGTTCGCCACCATCCTTGCCCAGATGTCCACTCAGCGCCTCACCATCGACCTCGATGATGGCGTGCGTGTGAACTATCCCAAGTACTATCCGCTGGTGGAACCCATCAAAGGACTGGATAAAACAGAAGAATAAGAAGCTATGATTGAAGTAAGAGACATACAGGATTTTAGCGACTATCTTGACACACTGCTCAACCAGACAGAGTGTGATGATATCGAGTTTAAGAGTGCGGCAGGAGGTTTCCCTGATAGTTTTTGGGATACTTACTCTGCTTTTGCCAATACGGATGGCGGAACCATTGTATTCGGTGTAAAAGAAAAGGACGGGAATTTCTTTCTGAATGGACTAACAGACGCTCAGATAGATAAGTACAAAAAGGACTTTTGGACGAATATGAACAACCGTTCCACCATTAGTTGTAATCTGATGAAGGAAGCGGATGTAGTAACACCCGAATATAAAGGGTATAAATTCATGCTTTTCTTCGTGCCAAGGGCAAGCAATGAGCAACGCCCAGTATTCCGCACTACAAATCCTTATAATGGAACCTTCAAACGCAACTATGAGGGTGACTATAAATGTACGGAGCGAGAGGTGAAGCGCATGTTTGCAGATGCAGATGAGCAACATCCCGTGGATTGTAGGATTCTGAAAAACTATACATTGAATGATATAGACAAGGATGCTTTGAATAAGTACAGACAGCTATTTAAGCTCTCTTCACCAGATCATCCTTGGTTGGCCTACGATGATGTGGAGTTGCTGCGCATGTTAGGCGGTTATCGCAAAGACCGCCAGACAGGCGAAGAAGGCTTTACCTTGGCAGGACTGCTCATGTTCGGCAAGAGTCAGGCAATAACTGATCCCGAGTGTGCTCCTCATTTCTTTCCTGACTATCAGGAACATCTGACTGAGGATGAAGATGTAAGATGGACCAACCGCATTTGGCCAGATGGTACATGGGAAGCCAATCTATTTAACTTCTATCAAAGAGTACTTCCAAGATTACAGTCTGTGTTGCCCAAACCATTCAAATTGGAAGATAATATTCGTAGGGAAGAAACACCTGCTCATGTAGCTGTTCGTGAAGCCCTTATCAACCTTTGCATTCATGCAGATTATACAGAAAACGCTTCACTTGTGGTAAGACATAATGCCAATGGCTTTATATTCTCTAATCCCGGTACGATGCTTGTTTCAAAAGAACAGTATTATACGGGTGGAGAAAGTGTATGCCGCAATAAGTCTCTTCAGAAAATGTTCGCTATGCTGGGTGTAGCCGAGAAGGCTGGCAGTGGTACGGATAAGATTATGAAGGGATGGAAAGAATCCAACTGGCGAGCACCCAAAATAGACATCAAACAGGAACCTGACAAGGTGGTTCTGACGATGCCTATGGAATCTCTTCTTTCAGAGAATGCAAAGGCTAAACTGGAGGAGAAGTTTGGATTTGTGGTTAACTCATTTGAACACAATGTGTTGTCTGTACTTGCTTTAGCAAGTGACGAGGGGTTTGTGACCAATGAAAGATTGCGCTATTCGCTCAACCTTCATAAAGCACAGATTTCTGAATTATTAAAACTCATGTGCCATAATCAGCTTCTTGAGCCGCAAGGTTATGGCCGTGGTATGAGGTACTATCTACCAAAAGATAAGTTGAATGTCTTTCGGACAGAGGCTAATATAGCAACCTCGGACGATAATAGTGCAACCTCTGACGGTAATAGTGCAACCTCTGACGATAATAGTGCAACCTCAGAAAATAAGGTGACAACCTCACATGATAAGGTGGCAACCTCAGAAAATAAGGTGGCAACCTCAGACGGTAATAGTGCAACCTCCAAGAATAAGGTTGCAACCTCGGACGATAATAGTGCAACCTCGGAAGTCATCAAAACAAAGAAACGTATGAAAAAAGAGGATTTGTGGCTAATGATGGAGAATGTATGTGAGGATTGGATTTCTATAGAAAACATAGTTGCAGCAACGGGGCTTAGCTATTCGTACCTTAGAAATACGGTAATTCCTCAAATGATTAAGGAAAAGCAGCTTGTAATGATGTATCCAGGCACTCCCAATCATCCTAAGCAGCAATATAAACATAAGGAATAGTTCATTATGGCAGAATCAAATAAAGACAAAATACAGAAAGTGCTCAGTGAGCAGTTCAACAAGCATCGTTACATCTTTTGGTACGATGCCGAAGGCGCGATGGAAGAGCTGGTCACGGGCTTAGACATAGAGGGCGTGACCATCCTCACGCTCTCGCACAACGCCTTCTCGCTGAAATACCGCATCGTAAATGGCGACCAGCCCGCGCGTGGTTTCTTGATCTATAGCAAAGAGGCGGAACCGGAAAAGGAGAACAACTGGCTGCTCGACTTGCAGATGGAGGGCATGAAGTTTAGTGCCGACATGGCGTCGCTCTACGCTACGGAGTGCAACATCCCTATGGAACTCAAGGAACGCATCATCGATGAACATCTGGAGTTCTTCAAGGTAGCACGCCATCGCGAAAAGTTGGCCGAGGTAGTGCGTGCAGGCATGAGTGGAACCGAAATCATCAGCCGGATGCTGGCCGTGGCGGCTCATACGCCTATTGCGACTTACGACCTGCTGACCTATATGTTGGCGGATGAGTGCATCCACGAGAAGAGCGACCTGCAAGACCGATTGGAGAAGTACAACTTGCTCGCTACCTATTGGGAGATGGCCGAGAAGGCCTTCGGCTACGACAAGGCCCACCAAGTGAAGGACCTCGTCATCGTGTTGTTCCAAGATGAGTTGGCCAGCATTTTGGGCCAAAGCAAGCTGACCAACGAGGCGCATATCTTCATGCGCGACTGGCGCGACAGCCGTCAGTATGGCGAGATGTACAAACTTTGGGCCTCCCAGCTGGAAACGGAGCTAGGCATCATGCCGCAGATTCAAGGGGAACCCATCGAACGGCTGGTGCGCATCGAAACCTTCCCATGTGTGGATAAGGTCATCGCCAAGTATATCCACAAGGAAGTGAAGCATGGCACCATCACGGCTGAGAAATTGGAATCCATTGTAGAAGAACGTCGTAACAAGATATTCTTCTGTGTAGCCGCTCATACCATCAATGCATTCTTAGAGGCTCGGCGCTTGCTGGAAACCATCGAAAAGCTGGCGACTGGGCTGAGCATCATTTCGGCCGAAGAAGGTTTTAAGCTCTATACCAGTGAGCTGTATGTGATTGACCAACACTACCGCCATTTCTTCCGTGAGGCGAAATTGGCAGAGAGTACGAACTTGATTGGTGATATCACGCCCAAGGTGGAGCAGGTCTATACCAATAGCTTTCTTTCGGCTTTGGCTGCCAAGTGGCAACCGGTGGTGGATGCCATGGAGCGTTGGTCTATCTCAGGCGTTTATTCTCAGCGCACCTTCTTCACTACCTATGTGGCGCCCTTCATGCAGAAGGGCAAACGATTGTTTGTCATCATCAGCGATGCGATGCGTTACGAGACGATGGTGGAACTGGAAGGCCGCATAGCCCAGGAAAATCGTATGGAGACCGACCTTAAGCCGGCGATGCTTTGTGTGCTACCCTCTTATACCCAACTGGGCATGGCAGCGCTTTTGCCACATCGTGTACTGTCGTACGAGAAAGAATCGGATGAGGTCTTTGCGGATGGTGTGAGCACAAAGGGAACTGCCAATCGTACCAAGGTGTTGCAAGCCAGCATGCCCAAAAGTATCGCCATCAAAGCAGAGAACTTCTTGGAGGTGTGCAGCAAGGATTGGGTGAAGGATTATGACCTCGTCTACATCTATAGCAAAACCATCGACGATGTGGGTGACAATAAGGATACTGAAACACTTGTATTCAAAGCCACAGAGGACGAAATGGATAAGATTGTTCGACTGGTAAAGGTCATCAGTTCGAGCAATGGTACCAATATTCTCATCACAGCCGACCATGGCTATATCTACCAAAACGAAAAGCTCGACGAAACGGACTTTACCGATTTCAAGGCCCAAGGAGGCACTTGCTACATCGAAGATCGCCGTTTCGTGATTGGTCGTGGCCTTTGGGATGGAAATGGGGCTAAGAGCTGGAAGAGCGAAGAAGTAGGAATCAAAGCAGGGGTAGATATTCAAACCTGTAAAGGATTGAACCGTATTCGCAAGCAAGGTTCAGGCACGCGCTTCGTGCATGGGAGCAGCATGCCGCAGGAAGTGGCTGTACCGGTACTGCATGTCAACGTGAAGAAGAAAACGGACGTTAAGCAGGTGGATGTGGATATTCTGGGCAAGCAGACACGTATTACGCAGATGAGCCAGTCGGTGAAGTTCTACCAAACGGAAGAGACAACGGAGAAGACGAAAGGCATCACCCTCCGGTTGGGCTTCTATTCGGCAGAAGGTGAGATCATCTCCGACCAAGTGATGTTGACATTTGATAGTGCCAGCACCGATTCCATGCAGCGTGAACATAAGCATACGTTCAAGTTTAAGAACATCATCTCGAAGTTGAACGGACAAGTAGTAACACTTCGCATGGAGAAACTGATTGAAAACTCCGATCAGTTCGCTCCCTACCGAGAAGAAGAATATAAAGTAAGTGTGATGTTTGAAGCAGAGTGGTGATATGAATGAATTAGACGCAAAACTCAACGAATACTATGGTGGTAAAGTGGTTCGCAAGGACCTCACCAAAAGTATCAAGGAAGGTGCCAATGTGCCCAGCTATGTATTGGAGTACCTGCTGGGTATGTATTGCGCCACCGACAATGAAGACGATATTGAACAAGGGGTAAGCATGATAAAACAGGTGCTGGCCAATAACTTTGTACGTCCGGATGAAGCGGAGGAGATTAAGTCGAAAATCCGTGAGAAGGGTCGTTACAAGATTATTGACAAGGTATCAGCCAAACTCAATGAGCATACAGACTGCTATGAGGGAAACATTTTCAATATCAACATCAGTAAAGTGCTGATAGATGATGCTTACATCAAGAAATATGAGAAGCTGCTGTGTGGTGGCATTTGGTGCATCATCGATATGGAGTACCTCTACGATGAAAACAGCAAAGGAAGTCCCTTCACCATTGCTTCGCTCAAACCGATACAGATGCCGGCCACGGATATGAACGATTATGTGGACGGTCGCAAGCACTTTACACTCACAGAGTGGATAGAGATTATCTGCCGGAGTGTGGGTATGGAGCCATCGAACCTCGACGAGAAGACGCGCTGGCACCTGGTGGCTCGCATGATTCCGTTTGTAGAGAACAACTATAATCTCTGCGAATTGGGGCCACGAGGTACTGGTAAGTCGTATGTCTATGATGAGTTGTCGCCTTATTCGATTCTCATCTCAGGTGGACAGACCACGGTGGCCAATTTGTTCTACAACATGGGCCGTCATCAAGTGGGTTTGGTAGGTACTTGGGATGTCGTGGCATTCGATGAAGTGGCAGGCATTCACATGAACGACAAAGACGGCATTCAGATTATGAAGGGCTATATGGCCAACGGCTCGTTCAGCCGAGGCAAGGAAAGTATCAATGCTAATGCCTCGATGGTATTTGTAGGCAACATCAATGGCAGCATCGAAAACATGGTCAGAGTCAGTCATCTGCTTTCTCCTTTTCCTAAGGAGATGATTGATACGGCCTTCTTCGACCGATTCCATCACTATCTGCCTGGTTGGGAAATCCCCAAGATGCGTCCGGAATTCTTCACGGATGCCTATGGTTTCATCTCTGACTATTTCTCGGAATGTCTGCGTGAACTGCGCAAACAAAACTTCGGTGGAGCAATCCAGAAATATTTCCGCTTGGGCAAAGATTTGAATCAGCGTGATACGATAGCCGTCAAGCGCACCGTGAGCGGACTACTGAAGTTGCTCTTTCCGGATGGTAGCTATCAGAAAGAGGATGTACGCCAATGTTTGGAGTATGCCTTAGTGGGGCGTCGTCGCATCAAGGAGCAGTTGAAAAAGATAGGCGGACTGGAATTTTATGATGTACACTTCAGCTACATAGATTTAGAGGATGGTGAGGAGCGTTTTGTGAGCACGCCCGAAAACGGTGGCTCTGCCTTGATTCCGGAAGGTGATTTGCAACCCGGAGCTCTCTATAGTATCGCTCATCAGCCGGGTGACGGTCAGATAGGTCTTGTACGCTTGGATCTGCAGGTAATGCCGGGTAATGGAAAGTTCACCCATACCGGTTTCGGTAGTGGCAGCGCCATCAGCGATGAACTGAAGGAGGCGGTGAACTATTGCCGTAGCAACTTATCGCGCATTACACAATCGGCCCAATTCGGAGAAAACGAGATGCACCTCAAAGCGACCGACATCAATGGTATAGGTACGTTGCAAGGTCTTGAACTGGCTGTCTTCGTTTCACTCGTATCGGGCTTGACAAACCGCCCCGTACAGCCACAAATGTGTGTACTTGGCTCCATGTCCATCGGTGGTACCATCATCCCCACCACTGACCTCGCTGGTGCTTTGCAAATAGCCTCCGATGCCGATGCCAAACGCATTCTCATCCCTGTGGCTGATATGATTCAGTACGGCAAAGTGCCGGCCGATCTTATCGCTCAGTTTAGTTTAGAAGTATATTCAACTCCCGTAGATGCTGCGTTTAAGGCATTGGGGATAAAATAATATGATATACCCCAGTTCGGGATAGTTTCTATCTTCAACTTAATTAGGTTGACCGAGTTTAAACAAATAAAAAGAGGAGTGTGGAATGTGCGGAAACTGGTCCACACACTCCACACTCCTCATTTATAGAAGTCAGGATATGTATTTTAATACTTTGCGCTGAATGTAGCTACAGACAACGTGCGGAAGAGTACGCCGTCCTCGGTGTCCATGAAGTCGCCGTAGATGCGCATCTGCTTGCCATCGAAGCGCACGGTCATGTCGGCGAAGTCGTCGTCGTCGTCGTCATCATCGTCGTCGTCGTCCCAGTCGAACGTCTCCCAGCAGCGCAATACGCCGTTATAAGGGTCAGTCCACTCCCATGTTCCGATTTCAACATCGCCGTCTACGTAGAAGCAAACGAAGGTGCCGCACGGCGAGAAGATCACGCGGTAGCAGTAGTCGTCCTTGTCGTCAATGAGGTCGTCCTCGTCGAAGCCCATGCCCTTGCCCTCAGGAGTGAGCGTTGTCTGCTGCATAACGCGGCCTTTCTCCAGCCACTGCTTGCCGTAGCCGATCATCACGTCACCGGCGAGCAGCCAGTTCTCTGAGCTGTCCATTCTCCACGAGCGGCAGATATGGCGGAGCGGGTCGTCCTGTTTGCTGGTTACGTCGATGGTGACGGTGATTGTTATAGACATGCCGAGACTGTTGGTGTATGTCACTGTGGCTGTTCCTGTCAGCTTTCCGTCCTTTATCTCTATCTTGGTGTTGTTGCTCAGCTGATAAACGCCTTCCTTAACGCGAGTGTATGTACCGTAGATGTAGAGACCGCCGTCGATGACAATCGTGCCGCTGGCGTCAACGGCGCGTGTCTTTAGCGGCTGGCCGCCCGACTTCTTGAACATTGTCGAACCGTCGGCTGCGCGTGTTACGCTCATCTTGCTCTTGGGCAGCTTGCCTGCCTTCGGACTTGTGATGAGGAAGTGGCCGTCGGCGAAAAGCTCAACCGAGGCGAACTCCTGGTTGGTATTGCCCCACGACTTCACGTTCAGCTTGATGGCGTCGTCGGCATTCTTCTCCTTGTCGCAATTGCCTACTTTAAATTCTTTTGATGGCTTGGCGCTGTCTGGTACGCCCAACTGTCCATTGTTATCGTCGCTGTCGCAAGCTGTAAAACCAAAAGCGACCAGAGCGATAAGAAACGAGAAAAGAGTTTTTTTAATCATAATAATAGGTTTTTAAATTAATAGATAGAGTTAACAGATAAGTATGTGTGTTTTTGTTATCATTTCAGCTATTTTTGATGCAAAAACGAAAGACTTACACACGTTTCATATACTGATTGCAAAGATATGCGTTAAAAATATACGCAACAAGAAGATATTCCTAAAAATCCTAAAAGCGCAGCAAGCGTTTAGTTAAAAAAATATTGCTGTCTGCCAAAAGTCTTCGGAAAGAAGAAGCTTTTAGCTGACAGCAATAAAATATGTACTAATTCTTTAATTTTTGTTTTATGCTTTGCCTGTTGTTTCAAGCGCATTTTTGCTCAAAGTGCATTACTTGAACAGCTGCGGGATGAACAACAGCGAGTACTGACGCCAGTTGCTCCATAGATGGCCGCGTGAGCTCTCGTGGAATGTGTACTTCAGACCGTCCTTGTTCATGCGCTCCATGAGCTGCTTGTTGAACGGCATCAGTCGGTCGGCGTTGCCGCAAGCGATCCAGTAGAGTTTCGGGTTGCTCTGAGCCAGCTTAGAGAGCTTGCCGTCGAGGTTGGCGTATGCCGGAATCGCCTCCATATTAATCTGCGTGAAGTCAACGCCAGCAGAGTAGAGACCGATGTAGTTGAACATGTCAGGATAGTTGACTGTAATCATAAGCGTGTGCATACCCCCCATCGACAGACCGGCGATAGCACGGTGCTGCTTGTCGGCTATGGTGTTGAACGTAGCGTCAACATAGTTTACGATTTCGGGGAAAGCCATCTCGTAGAGTCCGTCCTTGTAGTGAGGGAGGAAGTTGGTCATCACCGGCTTGTAGTTGAGGTTCTCTGCTGTCTCGCCTGCAGCAGCCTGTTTGCCGAAGTTGCCGTTAGGCATTACTACGATCATCGGTTCGCACTTGCCCTCAGCGATGAGGTTGTCCATGATGCGCGAGATGTTGCCAAGCTCGAGCCATGCGTTCTCGTCGCCGCCACTGCCGTGGAGCAGGTAGAACACCGGATACTTCTTGTCTGTCTTGCCGTATCCGGCAGGCAGATATACGTTCATGCGGCGGTCGGCATTACCGGCGTTGGAGTGATACCACACAGTGCGTACCTGGCCGTGAGCTACGTTCTTCACCTGATACTCGTCGGCAGCGCCACCTCCAACATAGAAGATGCTGAACACGTTGCCCACGTCGCGGCGTGTGAACGGATTGACCGGGTCGACGCTTACCACGCCGTCTACGTCGAAGCGGTATGTGAACATCTCTGAGGTGAGCTGCGGAGTGGTGTACTCCCATACGCCGTCCTTGCCCTTCTTCATAGTGCCCTGACCGTCGTTCTGTTCCCAGTCTGCCAGCACCTTCACGCTCTTGGCCTTAGGAGCCTTGACGCGGAATGTAACGGTGCGGTCGCTGTTTACCTGCGGCGAAACCAGCTTGCCTTCGCGGAACGAGATGTTCTGCTGTGCGCTCATGCTCAAAGATGCGAGCAGAGCAGCCATTGCTACAAAAATTCTTTTCATAGATTTTGCTTTTCTTGTGAGAATTGATTTACAATACTGCATAGATTGTATGTTTATAGATTGCTAACGGCTACCTTCATTACTTTCTTGCCGTTATAGGTGTTAAGGGTAAGTTCTACGGTGTCGGCTTCCTCAAGCAATTGCGTGGGGATGCTGACATATTGCTGCACGGTGTAATACGTGGGCACACCGCCCTGGTCGTGATAGAGTGTGAGGTGGAGTGTGCGGCGTCGGTCGGCGTCGGTGGTCGTTCCGTGGCTAACGATGCCAAGGGCGTGCAGGGCGTCGTCGGCTTCTGTCTTGCCGCTCTTAAGGAGCAGCGAGAGGTTGATGTAGCTCTTGTTCTTCGACATCCAAAGGCTCTCGAAGCCCACGGGGTCGGTGCGCAGCGTTTTCATATCCTCAGCCTCAACGGGGCGAAGCACGGAAACGGGGCGGACGGAGCGCGCGCGAACAATAGACGTAGCCGTAGGATTGGAGGCTGCAGCGTCAGAAGCGGCTACCGTCTTGTCGTAATAGAGCAGGGCGCGGTAGACAGAGTCGGGGCGTGTGAGCCAGTCCTGCGCGAACGGGTTGGAGAACTGCAGCGTGGTGCCATCGTCGAGCAGAGCCGAACGCACCGACTTGTCTTGCGACGTGTGCAGCAGCACGAGGTCGGCGGTGAGATAGCTGTTCGGTCCGTCGCCGGCGTCGTAGCTCTCGGAGGTGCAGGCTGTGAGGGTTATCAGAAAAGCTATAACCGCAAGACTCTGCTTGATATGTTCGCGGAATATGTAGGACATTGGCATGAGGGTTTTGTGTAAAAAAAGAGGGTTAAAAAAAAGTAGCGGAGGTCTCCGGCCTCCGCAGCACCAAGTCGAACACTAATATCGCCGGTTGCTGCGGAGGCCGGAGACCTCCGCTACTATATTTAAATCACGCTGAGCTGATTGATAGCCGGATTGGCGTACATGGTGAGCATGCGCTCACGCAGGAACGCCCAGTCGGGGTTGGGCAGCTGTATCTTCTTGAGCTGTGCGTCGAGATAAGCCTCAAAGCGCTGGCGGTCTTCAGCCGTGTAGCGGTCGGCGTGCTCGTCGGTGCCGCGCAGAAGGTCGAGCGCCACGAAATTGGACGGGTACAAGCGGTAGCCGCGCCATATCTCGTGGTCGAGATGCTCGGCAACAGCAACGTAGAACTCGTTCTTCGGCATGTCGTCGGGCAGCGCACGCAGCCACTCGTCGATGCACGGCGCAGCCTGATAGTGGATGTGTCCCTTGTAGCCCATTATGCCGGTCTGCATGCTCACAACATCGTCCATCGGACCTTTTTTCCAGTCTGCCACATCGCGGCGCAACTGAAACTCCTGTGCCTTGAGGAAGTCGCACGGGTCGTACTCGTATGATATGGCGAGCGGCACAAGGTGGAGCGAGAGTAGGCGTTCCTTTATAGAACCCTCGCCGCCCATGGTCATCATCTTGAGTATAGCCTCTGCGGTGCGGTCGTTAGAGTCCTTGGCGCGGCCTTCGCGCTGCGCAATCCATACGTTGTCGTTCTTCTCGGCAATGACGAAGTGCATGTACTCGGCGAGCAGTTTAGACGCAGCGAGCATCTGTCGCATAGGCAGCGAGCGCTGCACGATGAACGACTTGTTGAGACGCACGATGTCCTTCACCCAAGGCAGCTTGAGGAGGTTGTCGCCGATGGCTATCTCGGTGGTTGTGTCGCAGCCGGCGTCGAAGAGCATCACATGGAGCAGCGCAGAGTCGAGCACGATGTCGCGGTGGTTGCTGATGAAGGTGTAGCGCTTGCTGAGATCGAGGCTTGCGAAGTCGGCGTCGCAGCCGAGCGATACCTTGGCAAGCAGGTTCTTCAAGAAGCCGTAGCAGAAGGCTTTCTGAAACTCGAGATTGGTCTTGCACTGGTGCATCTTCTGCCGTATAGCCTCAACGGGCACACCGGGATAGAGGTATGCCAGCACTTGACAGAACTGTTCGTTCTGCACCAAACGGTCGAATACTTCGGGGAGCTCTTCCGGCTCAAACGGGCGGATAGAGTCGTATTTGTGGAGTTGTTCAGGTGTCATAGGGGAATTTTGAGTTCAACACTTGAATTGGTTCTCTACGATGTCGGTCAGCACTTCCTTGATGTCGAGACCTGCGGCGCGCACCTGCTGCGGAATGAAGCTGGTGGCAGTCATGCCCGGCGTGGTGTTCACCTCAATCATGTTTATCTTGTCGTTGCCGTCTGCATCCTTCGAGATGATGAAATCGATGCGGATGATGCCGTTGCAGTGGAGGATGTCGTAGATGCGGCTCACCTCCTCAGCCACGCGCTTTGCAGTCTCGGGAGCGATGCGCGCCGGAGTTATCTCCTGCACCTGTCCGTTGTACTTTGCGTCGTAGTCGAAGAACTCGTTGCTTGTAACAACCTCGGTTGCAGGGAACACAACCGACTTCTCGCGTGTCTTGTAGCAGCCGATAGAGATCTCGGTGCCTTGCAGGAAGCTCTCTATCATCACCTCGTCGCTCTCCATGAAAGCCACGCGCAGAGCCGGCGCAAGCTGGTCTACGTTCTTCACCTTCGACACGCCGAAGCTCGATCCGTCGGCAGCCGGCTTCACGAAGCATGGCATACCTATCTCCTTCTCGATGAACTCGTCAGAGTATCTCGACTCTTCGCCGCGGCGCACGAGGATGCTCTTCGCCACGTTCACGCCCCAACCGCGCAGATAGTTGTTGAGCACGTACTTGTCGAAGGTCATAGCCTCAACGAGCACGCCGCTTGTGCTGTACGGGATGTGGAGCAGTTCGAAGTAGCCCTGCATCACGCCGTTCTCGCCCGGTGTGCCGTGGATAGTGATGTAGGCGTAGTCAAACACCACAGCCTTGCCGTCGAGCACGAACGAGAAGTCGTTCTTGTCGATTGGCGCTGTTGTGCCGTTGGGCAGGTTGACATGCCAGTCCTGACCCTTCACGTCAACGATATAAATGTTATAACGTTCCTTATCGAAGAAGGAGTACAATCCCTGAGCTGAGCGCATTGAGACATCGTGCTCAGAAGAGTCGCCACCGCAAACGATGGCAATGTTGCGTTTTAATGTATCCATAGTGATTATTGTTTTAGGGGTGAGTATTCTTTTTACTAAACTAAGCCGAACTGAGCCTCTTTAAGCCTTTCTAAGCCTTTGATGGAAATCTTATCGCAGTTCTATGCTCTTACTGCTGTGCAGTGCTGAAGGTGTCGCGAGTGGTGCCCTTCATGTATCCGCGCCACTTCTCTATGAGCTGCGCGAAGTCGTCGGGCCACTCGGATGTGAAGTCCATCTGCTGCTTTGTCTTCGGATGGACGAAGCCGAGCGTACGGGCGTGCAGTGCCTGGCGTGAGCAGGCTTTGAAGCAGTTGTTGATGAACGCCTTGTATGTAGCCGAGCGCTCGCCACGCAGTATCTCCATGCCGCCGTAGCGTTCGTCGCCGAAGAGCGGATGACCGATATGCTTCATGTGGGCACGTATCTGGTGTGTGCGTCCGGTCTCAAGGCGACACTCGACGAGCGTCACGTAGCCGAAGCGCTCAAGCACACGCCAGTGGGTTACGGCTTCCTTGCCGATGCCCGAGTCGGGCGACATCACGGTCATGCGCAGACGGTCTTTCGGGTCGCGTGCGATATTGCCCTCGATGCGTCCTTCGTCTTCGGTGAGGTTGCCCCATACGAGAGCGTTGTACGAGCGGTGGGTGGTCTTGTTGAAGAACTGCAAGCCGAGCGACGTCTTAGCCTGTGGAGTCTTCGCCACGACGAGCAGACCCGATGTGTCTTTGTCGATGCGATGCACGAGTCCCACTTCGGGGTCGTTGGGGTCGTAGCTCTTCAGGTCGCGCAGATGCCAAGCGATGGCGTTGACGAGCGTGCCGGTGAAGTTGCCGGCTCCTGGATGAACCACCATGCCCGCCTCCTTGTTTATCACCATCACCTCCGAGTCTTCGTACACTACGTTGAGCGGCAGATCTTCTGCCACGATGCTTGTGTCGTGGCGCGGACGGTCGAGCATGAGCGTCACCACATCGTTGGGGCGCACCTTGTAGTTGCTCTTCACGGGGCGCTCGTTGACGTGTACAAAGCCTGCGTCGGCAGCCTTCTGTATGCGGTTGCGCGACGAATGGGGCAACTTCTCGCACATGAACTTGTCGACGCGCTGCGGCTCCTGCCCTGGGTCGGCAACAAAGCGGAAGTGCTCGTAGAGCTGACCGGTTTCGTCGTCGTCTTCGATTGGGGGTGTGAGGATATCTTCTTCTATCATATTCTTGTTTTTTAGGCTAAGCCGAATTTAGGCAGCGTTTAAGCCGAACTAAACCTGTCTATGGCAGCGTTTAAGCCGAACTAAGCCTTCTTAGGCCTTTCTAAGCCCTCCCCGACGGGGAGGGTTGGGAGGGGCTTTTTACTTTTTTACCTTTTTACTTTTATTCTACTCCGTCGGACCTGTCACTTCATGAAACTGGTCTACATCGCCCGACTCGTAGAACTCGTCTTCCTTGGCGTCCTCTATCGGAGCATCGGTGTAGTTGACGTCCATGTCGACATCGCGCTGTCCGCTACCCACCTCGATAGTGATGTAGTCGTTCACCGACACCTTGTCGCCTGCAACGACGTGGCGTCCTTTCACGGTGAGTCCGTACACCCAGTCTTTCTCGCCGTCTACGAACGTGGGCTGCGTGAGCTTGAAGCCCATCGCCGAGAGCTTAGCCATCGCCTCGCGCATCGACGAGTTGTCGATGACGTCGGGCACGGTGATGGTAGGCGTCTGCGTGGCGTTCACGGTGAGGTATATCACGTGACCCGACTTCACACGCTCGCCCGGCGCTGGCGACTGTTCGAGGATGCAGTCGGGGCGCATGCCTGGCACGTATCCCGTGTCGCTCACTACCACCTGCAGTCCGCTCTGCTTGAGCAGATACTCGGCGTCGCTGAACGCCTTGTGGCGCACGTTAGGTATCTGCACCACTTCGCCATGATGGGTGTATATATCAAGTCCGAACTTCACTCCTATGCACACGAAAAACACCACCGCAACCATTGCGGCGATATTCCCCCAGAGGTAACGGCTCTTGAACTTGCTGAAAAACTCAGATGTATTCATGCTCTTTATGTATATATAAATATGTACAAAGATACGACTATCGTAGCAATTCACAAAATATATGCTAAAAAAAGCGCTAACTTATTGATATATTTTGTAATTTCGCATGAAATTACAAAAAGCGTAAAACACTATGAAAGATACATATAAGAAAGCTTTTTACATTGCAGTCTGCGTGTTCGGCGTGGCGCTGGCGTCGTGGTCAGTATGGCGGTTGCTGCCGTCGTCGGCTGACGAGATGAAGCGCTGCACCGTGGTGGTGAACGCAGAGTCGTGGCACGAGGTGCGGGTGGACGGCAAACCGCTGCTCTACTTCGCCGAATGTTATGGCGACTCGGCTGTGAGCAGCCTAAGAACCGTGCGCGACGAGGCCCTCCATAGCACTTATTCGGCTGGTTTCTGGACGAACAGATGGCTCATGATGCCGTCGTGCGAGGGAAGGATTGTCACGGCGATAGAGACACCGACCGACGCTCTGCGCGCCTGCGCCGACTCTACGATAATGCGCCTCTGCCGCGAGGCGGCTGCCGCACGGCTCAAGACGCTGAAGCATCAGAAGTCGGAGCTCAACTACTATATGCGTGTTCACAGCGTGCACGACTACGGCTATCAGGATGTGGCGACTTTGGACACTCGCGTCTGCAGCGAGTATGCCGAGGCTGAGCGTGTGCTGCACATCATCGACAGCATTACTGCCGGCAAGCACGGCGTATGCGTTAAGACGCGACACGAATACACGGCGACCTACCGCACGGAGGAGGGCAAGCTGGTGCGCACCCGGCTCCGCTTCGTGGGCTCTGCCGACGGACTGACGCTGCTGCAGACCGCCGACGGCAAGACGCCGGAGGGCGTAGCGACGCTCGCTCTGCTGCCGTGGAACGCTTCTGACATCGGCGAAGCGCGCGCCGTGGGCTTCCCGACGATAGCTGTAAAAGGCATAGAGTGCGACACGGTCTCGGCACACATTCTTCCTGCACGGATAGCGCAAGGCGGCAAGCACAATCTGCCACGAATGCTGGCTGGCAACGGCACGCCCGTGTTCAGCACGAAGGGCAGATTCGTAGGCATTGTGAGCGGTGACACCATCGCTGCAAGGAAAACGATAAGGAGGATTTTGAACTTTAAGTGGTAGGAGGGTATGACATTCCTGCCACACCAACGCAGCCACAAAGCATCCACAAATCATACAATACATTGCATGGAGGATGAGTAAGAACTCTATTTATGCGAAAAAATGTACCATATCTCCCAGCAGGCGTGTAACGCTTTGTTGAGTAGTGAGTTAAAGGCTGGTAGATGGCGTTTTATCTACATGTATCTACCAGCCATCTACCATAGTTATAAAAACGAAACGACAATGAAGGCAATCAGATACACTATCTCGCTGTGTCTCGCCCTACTCTGTCTCTGCGGATGCAAGGACATTCCGCACAACGGCGAAGCAATAATCGGGCACGGCGCTACAACATACTATGGCGGCACGAAGCAGGGCAAGTACGACGGATACGGCGTGCTCTACGTGGGCGACAGCGTGGTGTACGCCGGACAGTGGCGCATGGGAAAGCGATGCGGAAAGGGCATCAGCCACGACTCGCTGGGCCACCGCATCGTGGGCAGATGGCGCGCCGACACGCTCGTCAGCGGAACATGGCGCGACTCTACGGGCACGTACAGCGGTACGCTCAACCGCGACGCAATAGCCTGCGGACACGGCACGTTCACCGACCGCAAGCAGAACCTCTACCAGGGCGAATGGACTGACGGCAAGCGCAACGGATTCGGCTTCGCACTCACAGCCGGAAAGCACATGCAGCTGGGCGAATGGAAACGCAACCGCTTCCTGGGCGAGCGCATCGAGTATCGCGCCGACCGCATCTACGGCATCGACATATCGCGCTTCCAGCACGAGAAGGGACGCAAACGCTACGCCATCGACTGGAAGCGGGTGCGCATCACCAATCTCGGCAAACTCTCAAGAAAGCGCATCGCCGGCGCAGTCGACTATCCCGTGTCGTTCTGCTACATCAAGTCGACAGAGGGCGCAACGATAAAGAACCGCTACTTCCGCACCGACTATGCTGCGGCTCGCGCACAAGGCATAAAGTGCGGCGCCTACCACTTCTTCTCCACTCGCACGCCCGGCGCAAAGCAGGCACGCCACTTCCTGAAGTACAGCACGTTCCGCAAGGGCGACTTGCCGCCGGTGCTCGACGTCGAACCGACGTGTGCTCAGATACGCGCCATGGGCGGACCGGAGGCGTTGTTCCGCAGCGTGCGCGAATGGATCAGGGTTGTGAAGGCGGCTACGGGCGCCCGACCGGTGCTCTACATATCGCAGTCGTTCGTTAACCGCTACCTGCCGCTCGCACCCGACCTGAAGCGCGACTATATCGTGTGGATTGCCCGCTACGGCGAGTATAAGCCCGACGTGCGCCTCGCCTACTGGCAGCTATGCCCCGACGGACATGTGCGCGGCATTACGCCCGAGGTCGACATCAACGTGTTCAACGGATACCGCAACGAGTACGAGGAGTTTCTGCGCAACGAGTGCATTAAATAAAAAAAAGCTGCATCGCAAACCAAATTGCGATGCAGCTTTTTTTATGTATTTAGCAGAAGCAGCGGAGCATGTGTCCCTGCTGCTTCCATGTTTGTCTTCAGCGATTAGAAGTCGTTGTTGTGATCGAGCGAGTCGTTGAAGTCGCGCGGCTCACGATGCTCGCGGTTCTCACGACGACCGTCGCGACGCTCGCCACCCTCACGGCGCGGACGACGCTCACCACGCTCGCCACGCGGACGGCGCTCACGCTCTACATATCCCTCCGGCTTCTCGAGAAGCACGCGGTGAGAGAGCTTGTACTTGCCAGTCTTCGGGTCGATCTCCATGAGCTTCACCTTGATCTTGTCGCCTTCCTTGATGCCAGCCTCTTCAACTGTCTCAAGACGCTTCCAGTCGATCTCAGAGATGTGGAGCAATCCGTCCTTGCCCGGCATGATCTCTACGAAGCAGCCGTAAGGCATGATTGAACGAACTGTGCCCTCGTATACCTCGCCTACCTCAGGGATAGCCACGATAGCCTTGATCTTGCCAAGCGCAGCGTCGATAGCGTCCTTGTTAGGAGCCGATACCTGCACCTTGCCTACGCCGTCTGCCTCGTCGATAGTGATAGTAGCGCCGGTGTCCTCCTGCATCTGCTGGATGATCTTGCCACCAGGGCCAATCACAGCGCCGATGAACTCCTTCGGTATCTCGATCTGAACGATGCGCGGTACCTGCGGCTTCAGCTCCTTGCGCGGCTCAGAGATAGTCTCCATCATGCATTTGAGGATGTGCTCGCGGCCTTCCTTAGCCTGCATAAGAGCCTTCTCGAGAATCTCGAAGCTCAGACCGTCGCACTTGATATCCATCTGTGTAGCTGTCAAGCCTTTGGGGGTACCGGTTGTCTTGAAGTCCATATCGCCGAGGTGGTCCTCGTCGCCGAGGATATCGCTAAGCACAGCATACTTCTCCTCACCCGGGTTCTTGATAAGACCCATTGCGATGCCTGATACCGGAGCCTTCATCGGAACACCTGCGTCCATGAGGGCGAGTGTGCCGGCACATACTGTAGCCATTGAAGACGAACCGTTAGACTCGAGAATCTGGCTCACGAGACGCACTGTGTAAGGGAAGTCCTCAGGAATCTGACCCTTCAGACCGCGCCATGCCAAGTGACCGTGACCAATCTCGCGACGGCCTACGCCGCGCTGAGCCTTAGCCTCGCCTGTGCAGAACGGCGGGAAGTTATAGTGGAGGAGGAAACGCTGGTAGCCACGCTCGAGCACGTCGTCAACCAACTTCTCGTCCATCTTTGTACCGAGTGTACATGTAGAGAGCGACTGTGTCTCGCCACGTGTGAAGATAGAGCTTCCGTGAGGCATCGGCAGCGGAGAAACCTCGCACCAGATAGGACGGATGTCTGTAGTCTTACGACCGTCGAGACGCTTGCCCTCGTCGAGGATGCAGCGGCGCATAGAGTCGCGCATAACGTCGGCGTAGTAGCGCACCATCTCTGCGTGCTTCTCGTCGAGTTCCTCAGCGGTGAGGTCTGTGTGAGCTGCGTCGTAAGCCTCCTGGAAGTCAGAGAGGATCTTGTCGAAAGCCTCCTCGCGCGACTTCTTGTCGTGGTCGCCCGACTCTGCGATAGCGTAGCACTTGTCGTAGGTCTCCTTGCGGAGCTGCTCGCGGAGTTCCTCGTCGTTCACCTCGTGGCAGTACTCGCGCTTAACGTCTGTGCCAAGCTCCTTAGAGAGCTCTGTCTGCAGTTCGCACATCGGCTTGATAGCAGCCATAGCAGCCTTCAACGCGCCGATCATGTCCTGCTCCGAAACCTCCTTCATCTCGCCCTCTACCATCATGATGTTCTCTGCAGAAGCACCTACCATGATATCCATGTCGGCATCCTTCATCTGCTCGAAGGTAGGATTGATAACGTACTCGCCGTTGATGCGTGCTACACGCACTTCTGAAATCGGGCACTCGAAAGGTATATCTGAACAAGCCATAGCGGCTGAAGCTGCAAATCCAGCGAGAGCATCAGGCTGGTCAACGCCGTCGGCGCTGAGAAGCATAATCTGCACATATACCTCTGCGTGGTAGTTAGACGGGAAGAGCGGACGGAGCACACGGTCTACGAGACGCGATGTGAGGATCTCGTTGTCGCCCGACTTGCCTTCACGCTTTGTGAAGCCGCCAGGGAAACGGCCTGCTGCTGAGTACTGCTCTTTGTAGTCTACCTGCAAAGGCATGAAATCTGTTCCGGGAACTGCATCTTTTGCGGCACAAACAGTGGCGAGAAGTACGGTGTTGCCCATACGCAGTACAACACTTCCGTCGGTCTGCTTTGCCACTTTCCCGGTCTCAATGCTGATGGTTCTGCCATCAGGCAATGATACTGTCTTTGTAATTACGTTCATCTAAATCTTTATTTACATCAAAAAAATTGTAATATGTGAGCAAAGTTAGTCAATTTCAATGGTATAAACGAACAATCGCCGATTATTTTTGTTTTTTTGTATAATTTTCCACTACAGCATCTGCAATCATAAGAGATACGCTCCTCAGAGCCATGCAAGCCCCGTTTGTTATTCAGAACTTGAAACTCAGCCCTACACCCAATGTTTTTCTGTTTGCCAGATTATCATTGAGCATGCTGACGTTGGCAGAAAGCGCCAATTTCTTTTGATGATGGGCTGCTATAAGGAATGACGTGGTCCATATCACACTTGCTCCGAATGAGGCGGCTAATCCGATGGCAAATGGATTAACTCCGGGGCCGTTTTCTTGAAAAGATGCAACGTATGCCGTTCCTAATAAGCAATATAAGCTGGCTAAAAAGAAGACACTGCCGCCCACCCAAGCTGTCCACTTAAATATTTTTGCTTTCTTCAACCGCTTAGCGGAAGTGTCTTCAGCGATACTTTTCAGCAATTCGGCGTCCGACACAAGTGTGTCGTTGTGTTGCAGCAAAGTGAAGTTCTCTGACTTGACATCTGTGCCATAATTTTCCCCTACCATTACCGTCGAAGTAGCGGTTGGGTTGGCGTCATTGGCGATGGCGTCTTGAGCGTTGACGGCGAGTGAGCATATCACGACTGCCATCAGCATAAAGAATCGTAGACTTCTCATCATTTCTTATGTTGTTATGCCAGCATATAATCTGGCATAGGGTTAGACATAAGCAAATTTAGCTGATTCTCTCGAAATGACAAACAATAAAAAGAATTTTTTGATAAATTCGTTTATTATGCGTACATTTGCATGAACGGGAACCGCCGCCACGCTCTGTTGCCGCGTGTGCGGCTTCAACCCACGCGGCGTGTGTGGCTGTGTTGGTGCATACTAGCTGTGTTGGTGCATACTTGCTTTGTTGGTGCATACTTGCTTTGTTGGTGCATACTTGCTTTGTTGGTGCACTTGAGACAAGTGCACCCCCTATAAATACCCTATAACCTTAAAGAAAAAGCTAAAGATATGGACAAGAAAAACGAATTTATGCGCCGTGCCATAGAGCTCTCCGAGGAGAGTGTGCGCACTGGCGGCGGACCGTTCGGAGCGGTCATCGTGCGTGGCGACGAAATCATCGCCGAGGCATCTAACAGCGTTACTATCGACAACGACCCTACGGCGCACGCCGAGGTGAACTGCATACGCAAGGCTACGCGCCGCTTAGGCACGTTCGACCTCGCCGGATGCGACATCTATACCTCTTGCGAGCCGTGCCCTATGTGCCTGGGCGCCATCTACTGGGCGCATCTCGACCGCATCTTCTACGGCAACGACCGCAAGGATGCTGCCGCCATCGGCTTCGACGACGACTTCATCTATCAGGAGATGCCGCTCAAGCCCGAACAGCGCCACAAGACGATGCAGCGTCTGATGGGCATGGAGGCGCTCAAGGCGTTCCGCATGTGGGAGGAGAACACTGAGAAAACAGAATATTAAAATTAGTAATGGAGGTCTCCGGTCCTCTGCAGCACAAAGTCGAATATAAACAAGGCTAACTGCTGCGGAGGCCGGAGACCTCCGCTACTGTTATACAGCCTTGTTCATGCTCTTTATCTTGCCGGCGAGATAAGCCTTAAACTCCTCGCAGCCAATCACTTCTATATCCTCGTAGAGTCCGAGCACGAAGCGGCCTATGCCAAGGAACGACACCACTTCGCCTTCGAAGATCCAGGCGGTGTCGCCGTCGGCTGTGAAACACTTTGCCGACTGCGGATACTCCTCCACCATGAGGTTGTAGGAGAGCAGTCCCATGCGCATTTTCACCATGTAGCGCTGTTCACCAGTGAACATGAACATGTCGGTGTACATCTGCTTGTGGCGGTCGTCGAAGGTCCAGGGCACGTCGATTATCTCCACCGACTCCATGCGCGACAGTCGGAACGTCTTGTTCTCGTGCGAGCGTATCTCGTGACAGCGCACGTCGCGCTCGTCGTTCATCAGCTGATACGGCTCCACGATGCGGTCGGTGACGGTGTTGCTGTGGGGCGAGGCGTACTTGTGCAGCACTACCATCTTGCGCGTAGCCATCGCCTCGCGCAGCTTCGCCACGCAGTCGTTCATGCGGCGCTGCAGTTCGGGGTTGACGGCGTCGGGCAGGTTGAACGATCGCGAGAGTTTCTGGCGTATGTTCACGGCTGTATGGTCGCGCGTGCCGTCGGTGTCGAGTCGGCGGCAGATGTATGCAGCCTCGTATTCGGAGAGCGAGATGTGCTCGTGCAGACGGCGGAAGAACGACGACGAGCGGTCGAGCCGGTACGTGGTGCCGGTCTTCTGCAGATTGAAGCCGCAGTCGCGCAGGTAGTCGAAATAATAGTAGAGATTGCGGCGCGTGATGCCGAGGCGGTCAGCAATCTGCTGCGCCGTGTAGCTGTTGTTCTCTGTCAGTATAAGTATAAGGTCGAGTTCTCGACCGTATTTATCCATTCGCATTGTTGTTGATGTTTAGTAGATTTGTTTTGTAGTTTTCTTTTTCTCTTTGCTTTCTATAGATCAGTAGTTTTCTTTTTCGGGTCGTACAGCGGACAGAAACCAATCGGACGGCGGACGGAAACCAATCGAACGGCGGACGGAATCCGATCGGACGGCGGACGGAATCCGATCGAACGGCGGACGGAATCCGATCGGACGGCGGACGGAATCCGATCGGACGGCGGACGGTGCCGATGACTTTTGAACAGAAGGTACAAGGCTTGCTGCGAAATTTTGAGCCTTTATAAGCCGCTTTAAGCCTTTCTAAGCCTGACCAAGCCTTTTAAATTCTAAGCTGAGGACGTTCTGTTCTAAGCAATCCTAAGCCCTCCCCGACGGGGAGGGTTGGGAGGGGCTCTCCTCAAACTTCAGTTCGAGTTGTCCTCCGCCCAGCAGGTTGTAGCTCATTCGGTGGTAAGGCGTGGTGCCGTGCAGGCGTATGCCCTCACGGTGCGCCTTTGTAGGATAGCCCTTGTTCTTCTGCCAGTCGTAGTAGGGATACTCCTCTGCGAGACGGTCCATGTATTCGTCGCGGAATGTCTTGGCGAGGATGCTCGCTGCGGCTATCGACTGATACTTGCCGTCGCCCTTCACTATCGTTGTGTGGGGCAGGTCGCGGTAGGGAGTGAAGCGGTTGCCGTCGACGATGATGGCTTCGGGGCGCACGGTGAGTTGGTCGAGCGCGCGGTGCATGGCGAGGAAGCTGGCGTTGAGGATGTTTATGCGGTCTATCTCCTCGGGCGTAACCACGCCTACAGCCCACGCCACAGCGTCGTGCACTATCTGGTCGCGCAGTGTGCGTCGTGCTTTCTCGGTGAGCTTCTTCGAGTCGTTGAGCAGAGCATTGTCGTAGTTGGGCGGCAGAATGACTGCGGCGGCGTATACGCTTCCGGCAAGACAGCCTCTGCCGGCTTCGTCGCAGCCTGCTTCGACGAGGTCGGTATAGTAATGGGGTAGCAAGTGTGTCTTACTTTCCTGTTTTTTCATTGTTGTCTGTTTCAATGTGCAATAAACCCGCTTACGGGTGCAACTCTTTTCCGTTTGCAAAGTTAGCTTTTATAATACAAACTACAAAGCGATTGTAATATTTCTTTAACAAAGAAATACAGAAAGTGAAATGTTATTTCCATAAAGCCCGCTAATTTTGCAAGCGAAGATAAGAAACAATATGTATCACCTTATATAATATATAGATTATGGAAAAGAACATCACACTTCAGCAGTCGGACATCCGTGTTATCAACGCAAAGCAGGTGCAGCCGTCTGCCCTACTCGACGGCATGAAAAAAGCCGCAACCGCTCCGATGGAGTGGTTACGGCAGTATTATTCGAGCGTGCTTGAGCGCGAGGTGACTATGGGTCAGACTCTGCGCTACCTGCATGCACAGCTTGCTTTCGTTATGTGCGTATTCCCTACATACGACTCGCTGCTTGTGCATCTCGGCGTATGCGCTTGGATGATGTGGGCGGTGCTGAAGTGCAGAGGATAGACCGCTGAAGTCAGAGGATAGGCTGCTGATGCGGTGCCTCTGCGTCGTAGATGTCTGCGTGCTGCGCTGCGTGGCATCAGAACATCTGGCTCACGCGCTTCACTCCAGCCACGAGAGCGTCCACTTCTTCCTTCGTGTTGTAGAGTCCGAACGACGCACGCACCGTGCCCTGTATGCCGAAACGGTCCATAACGGGCTGTGCGCAGTGGTGACCGGTGCGCACGGCGATGCCGAGTCGGTCGAGCAGCGTGCCCATGTCGAGATGATGTATGTCGCCCACGAGGAACGACACCACGGCGTCCTTGCCCTCGGTGGTTCCGAAGAGTCGCATGCCGTCTATCTCCGCCAAGCGCTTCATGCAGTAGTCGGTGAGCTCGCGCTCGTGTGCGGTGATGTTGTCCATGCCAAGCGCCGACACGTAGTTGAGCGCCGTAGCCAGTCCGTGCGTAGCCACATAGTCGGGCGTTCCGGCCTCGAACTTGAACGGCAGCTTCTCGAAGGTGGTCTTCTCGAAGCTCACGCTTTCTATCATCTCGCCGCCTCCTTGATAGGGCGGCATGCGGTCGAGCCATTCTTCCTTGCCGTAGAGCACACCGATGCCGGTCGGTCCGTATATCTTATGTCCGCTGAAGGCGAAGAAGTCGCAGTCGATTGACTGCACGTCTACAGCGAAATGGGGCGTCGATTGCGCTCCGTCTACGAGCACCGGCACGCCGTGCTCATGCGCTATGCGCACAATCTCCTTCACGGGGTTCACTGTTCCGAGCGTATTGCTCACGTGAGCCACACTTACTATCTTCGTTTTCTCAGAGAACAGCTGCTCGTATGCCTGCATGTCGAGCTTTCCGCTGTCGTCCATCGGAATCACCTTCAGCGCAATGCCGCGTTTCGCTGCCTGCAACTGCCAGGGAACGATGTTCGAGTGATGCTCCATTACGGACACTATCACCTCGTCGCCTTCCGCCATGAACGCTTCGCAGAACGATGCAGCCACGAGGTTGATGCTCTCGGTTGTGCCGCGCGTGAAGATTATCTCTTCTGTCTTCGGCGCGTTTATAAACTGGCGCACGGTCTCGCGTGCAGCTTCGTGCAGGTCGGTGGCGCGCTGCGAGAGATAGTGTACGCCGCGGTGCACATTGGCGTTGGCGTTGAGATACTCTTCGCGCATGGCGTCGAGCACGCACAACGGCTTCTGCGTGGTAGCTCCGTTGTCGAGATAGACGAGCGGACGGTCGTAGACGGTGCGCGAAAGGATTGGGAAATCGGCGCGAACCTTATTTATATCGTACATGATGTTGTTAAGTTGAAATGGTGAGATGGTGAGAATTCTCTACTAATTACTTGCAGAGCTTGCAGCCCTCACACTTGCTCAGTTCGCCGCGGAAGCGCTTCTCCACGAGATAGTGCAGGCGGTCGCGCAGCGGTTCGAGCTGTATCTTGTCGATAACCTCGTTGATGAATGCGAACTCGAGGAGCAGTTTTGCCTCCTTCTCACTGATGCCGCGCTGACGCATGTAGAACAGAGCCGCATCGTTGAGCTGACCCACGGTAGATCCGTGCGAGCACTTCACGTCGTCGGCGTATATCTCGAGCATCGGCTGCGTGTACATACGCGCTGTCTTTGTGGCGCAAAGGTTCTGGTTCACCTCCTCCGACACGGTATGCTGCGCACCGTGACGCACGAGCACTCTGCCTGCGAAGGCTCCCGTCGCCTTGTCGTTGAGCACGTACTTGTAGAGTTCGTGACTCGTGCAGTGCGACACTTGATGATCTATCAGCGTGTTGTTGTCCACGTGCTGTGTTTTGTCGGCTATCACACAGCCGTTGCACCAGCACTCTGCGCCCTCGCCCTTGAGCTGCACGTCGAGTCGGTTGCGCGTCACGCCGTTGTGCAGCGTGATGACGTTGTGGTTGAAACGCGAGTCGCGCTCCTGCTCTACGTACACGTTCGAGATGCGTGTGTTCTTGTAGTGAGTCTCCTCCATGCAGTAGAGGTCGAGCGATGCGTTTGCTCCGACGTAAGCCTCAATCACCTGGGTTGTGAGGAACTGCTGGTCGTCGGCAGCGTGGTCGCAGAAGAGGAACTTTGCGTTGGCGCCCTCCTCCATCACGATGAGCACGCGGCGATTCACCATCATAGCCACGTCCGAGCGCAGGATGTTGATGACCTGCACGGTCTTGTCGACAACGACGTTGCGCTTCACGTGAACGAGCAGACCGTCCTGCGCCAGCATGGTGTTGAGCGCAGTCACGGCGTCTTCGTCGCTCTTCGCCAGACGTGCGTAGTGCTTAGCCACAAACTCGGGGTGAGCCTTCGCGTATTTGGCAAGCGACGCCACCTCGATGCCTTCGGGCAGGTTCTCCTTGGGCTGCAGCGACTGGCGGAACTGGTCGTTGACGATGAAGTAGAGCGATGTGCTGAGGTTGGGCACGTCGCAGCGGAACGCCTTGTACGGGTCTACCGGCACTTCAAGACGATTGATGTTCAGTCCGTAGTTGGGCTCGAAGAGCTTGTCTATCGTTGTATATTTGTATCGCTCCACTTTTCGCGAAGGGAAGCCGAGACGCTCGAAGCTGTTGAAGGCTTCGTCGCGCACAGCGTTCAGCACGTCAGCGCTGTGGGCGCAGATTTGCTCGCGACATTCGCGGTAGAGATCGATGTATTGTTGTTCTGAAGTCATTGTTCTGAATTTTATTCTTCTTCAAGTTCAGCTTTTATCCAATCGTATCCTCGCTGTTCAATCTCCTTTGCGAGTTCGGGTCCGGCGGTCTTCACGATGCGTCCTTTGTAGAGCACGTGAACGACGTCGGGCTTTATCATGTCGAGGAGTCGCTCGTAGTGGGTGATGACGATGGCTGACGTCTCCGGCGTGTGCATCTTGTTGACACCGTCGGCTACGATGCGCATTGCGTCCACGTCGAGTCCGGAGTCGGTCTCGTCGAGTATGGCGAGCTTCGGTTCGAGCATTGCCATCTGGAATATCTCGTTGCGCTTCTTCTCGCCACCCGAGAAGCCTTCGTTGACAGAACGGCGTGTGAACTTGGAGTCGAGCTCCACGACCTTGCGCTTCTCGTTCATGAGCTTGAGGAAGTCGCCCGCCTTCAGTTCGGGCTGTCCCTGATACTTGCGCTTCTCGTTGACAGCCGCCTTCAGGAAGTTGGTCATCGACACGCCCGGTATCTCCACCGGATACTGGAACGAGAGAAACAGACCTTCGTGTGCACGGTCTTCGGGTTTCATCTCAAGGATGTTCTTGCCGTTGAACCATGCCTCGCCTGCTGTCACCTCATAGAGCGGATTGCCTGTGAGCACGGCGCTGAGTGTTGACTTTCCTGAACCGTTCGGTCCCATGATGGCGTGTATCTCGCCGTCGTTTATAGTGAGGTTGATGCCTCTTAGTATTTCCTTGCCAGCGATAGTGGCATGGAGGTTTTTTACTTCTAACATATCGAGTTTTGAATTTTTATATTAATACGAATCGAGCACGCGACCGAGCTTCATCCTGCGGCGTTCCTTCTTCGTTTCTTGTTTCTTTTCGTCGGCAGGGTCGTATATGCCGAGTGCCATTTCGATGAGCGTGAAGAGACTGTTGCCGTCGGCTGCAGTGAAGCGGAACGGGAACGTCGCCTTCAGACCTATCTGTATGTTGTGGCGGTGCATGTTGGAGCGCAGCCTGTATACGTCGGGGCTGCCGTTGCAGGTCGTAGCCACGTGCGCCTTGCCGTCGATTGCGAGTTGGAAGCCGTACTGGAACTCGAGCGCGAGCGACGAGAAGATGTAGCAGTCTACTCCTACCGCCGGCGCTACGCTCACACGCGGCAGACTTATTGTGCTGTTGCGCTCGAAGCTGTCGTCAGCGTTCCATCCGCTCATGCTGCTCCGCACGTGCCGACCGGCTACGTTGATGTTGGTCATGAGCGAGGCGTAGGGCTGCAGGGCGAAGCGCTTGCTCAGGGGATAGTAGCGTGCGCCGACCACTATGTTCTGCATTGTGGCATCCACTTCGCTACCGAACCATTGCACGGTCTCGGCGTTGTAGCCGCCCACGACGGAGAAGTGCTGCTGCGGCAGATAGTATTCGAGCAGCACGTTGCATTGGGGTGAGGCGAACGCTGCGATGTTGCCTGCGTCGCGCGGCGAACGCTCTACGCTTGCCGTCGTGGGGCACGAGAGGTTCATGCCTGCTATCACCGCCCAACGGCGCGACACATCGTCGTCGCCTGCGAAGGCTGTTGCGGCACAGACTGCGAGAGCTGCTGTGGCGGTCATTATCCTGCGGAACATATATTGAGTTTTGAATTTTGAGTTTTGAATTGTTGCGACAGAAGTCGCAATTTTGAATTTTGAATTTTGAGTTATGAGTTGTGAGTTTTGAATTGTTGAGTTATCAACTCCTAATTGAACAATTCCTCATCGGCGTAGCCGACAATTCAAAATTCAAAATTCAAAACTCAAAACTCCTCCTATCCTACCGTTCCCTCAAGCGACACGCTGAGCAGCTTCTGTGCCTCTACGGCGAACTCCATAGGCAGCTTGTTGAGCACGTCCTTGGCGTATCCGTTCACGATGAGACCCACGGCTTGCTCGGTGGGTATGCCGCGCTGGTTGCAGTAGAAGAGCTGGTCTTCCGAGATCTTCGACGTCGTAGCCTCGTGCTCCACCACTGCCGTGTCGTTGTGTATATCCATGTATGGGAAGGTGTGCGCTCCGCAGTCGGAACCGAGCAACAGCGAGTCGCACGACGAGTAGTTGCGTGCGTTGTCGGCGTTGCTTGTGGCGCGCACCAGTCCGCGGTACGAGTTCTGGCTGTGTCCGGCTGAGATGCCCTTCGATATGATTGTCGACTTGGTGTTCTTGCCCATGTGTATCATCTTCGTGCCGGTGTCTGCCTCCTGGTAGTTGTTGGTGACGGCTACGGAGTAGAACTCCGCCTGCGAGCCGTCGCCGCGCAGCACGCACGAGGGGTACTTCCATGTGATGGCAGAGCCGGTCTCCACCTGCGTCCACGAGAGTTTGGAATTGACGCCGCGCAGGTCGCCTCGCTTCGTCACGAGGTTGAGCACGCCGCCCTTGCCATGCTCGTCGCCCGGATACCAGTTCTGCACGGTAGAGTATTTCACTTCAGCGTTGTCCTTCACGACGATCTCCACGATGGCTGCGTGCAGCTGGTTCTCGTCGCGCATCGGCGCCGTGCAGCCTTCGAGGTAGCTCACGTATGCGTCGTCGTCGGCAATGATGAGCGTGCGCTCGAACTGGCCGGTGTTGCGTGCGTTGATGCGGAAGTAGGAGCTAAGCTCCATCGGGCAGCGCACGCCCTTGGGTATGTAGACGAACGATCCGTCAGAGAACACGGCGCTGTTGAGCGCAGCGAAGAAGTTGTCGCGGTAGGGCACCACGCTTCCCAAGTACTCGCGCACGAGGTCGGGATGGTTCTTTATGGCGTCGCCTATAGAGCAGAAGATGATGCCTTTCTCGGCGAGGTGCTGCGAGAATGTGGTCTTCACGCTCACGGAGTCCATGATGGCGTCTACCGCCACGCCGCTGAGTGCGAGTCGTTCTTCGAGAGGTATGCCGAGCTTGTCGAATGTCTTCATCAGCTCGGGGTCTATCTCCTTATTCTCGTTCTTCTTCTTTGCGAGCGGGTCGGCGTAGTACGAAATCGCCTGATAGTCGATCTCGGGCACGTGCACGTGGCCCCACTTAGGCTCCTTCATCGTCTGCCAGTGGCGGAAAGCCTGCAGACGGAACTCAAGCATCCAATCGGGTTCGCCCTTCTTGCTTGAGATGAGTCGCACGATGTCCTCGTTGAGTCCTTTCTCAATTATGTCTGTATGCACGTCGGTGGTGAAGCCGTACTCGTATTTCTGCTCCGCCACCTGGCGCACATAGGCGTTTTTTGTATCTTTATTTTCCATTTTCGTATATAAAAGTCAAGGGAGAGCGACCGATTGCGTCTGCCGTCCGATCGGATTGCGTTCGGTGTCCAATCGGATTGCGTCCGCCGTCCGATCGGGTTGCGTTCGGTGTCCAATCGGGTTGCGTTCGGTGCACGATGACTCAGCCTGCACTTTCAGACTGCAAGACATCGGCATGCACATCTCCTAAAGAAATGCAAATTTACGAATAATGCGTTGATTATTCGAAGAAAACGTGGCTTTTTTCAGCCTAAAGGTTCATTTCCTTCGAGAGAATATTCTCGAGTTTCTCTGCCGAGAGCCTCAACTGGAACGCGCCCTTGATAGCTACGCTGATGCCGCCGGTCTCTTCGGACACTACGATGGCTATGGCGTCGGAGTCTTGCGAGATGCCGAGCGCGGCGCGGTGGCGCAGTCCGAGCTCCTTCGGTATGTCGTGGTTGTGCGACACGGGCAGGATGCAGCCGGCGGCGCGTATGCGCTTGCCCACGATTATCATGGCGCCGTCGTGCAGCGGCGAGTTCTTGAAGAAAATGTTCTCTATGAGTCGCTGGTTGATGCGCGCGTCTATCACGTCGCCGGTGTCGACAATGTCGTCGAGGCGTATGCCGCGCTCAATGACGATGAGCGCTCCCACCTTGCCGCGCGAGAGGTCGATGCACGCCATGACGATGGGCATGATGGTCTCCTTGTCCACTATCTTCTCCTTGCTTGCGCCTACGAACAGATTGGCGAAGGCGCGGAAGCGCTGGTGGGCGCCGAGCGAGTAGAGGAAGCGGCGTATCTCTTCCTGAAAGAGCACAATGATGCCGATGACGCCCACCGACACGAGCTTGTCGAGGATGGCTCCGAGCAGGCGCATCTCGAGCACCTGACTCACGAAGAGCCACACGAGCACGAACACGATGATGCCGATGAAGACGTTGAGCGAACGGCTCTCCTTCATCAGACGATAGATGTAGTAGAGCATCAGGGCGACAAGAAATATGTCAATGATGTCTTTTATTCCGAAGTCGAACATATTTTGAGTGTTGAATGTGGAATGTGGAATGTTGAATGTTAACCTAATTGCTGCACAATTCGAATTGTTTCAAAGGCTTCCTTCACGTCGTGCACACGCAGTATTGAGGCGCCTTTCTGCAGCGACACGGTGTGGAGCACGGTGGTGCCGTTGAGAGCCGTCGTGGGGTCGCCGCCGACGAGACGGTATATCATGCTCTTGCGCGACACGCCTACAAGCACAGGCAGATCCAAGGCAAGCAGACGCTCCGCCTCGCTCATTATCTCGTAGTTCTGCTCGAGCGTCTTGCCGAATCCGTAGCCGGGGTCGAGAATGATGTCCTTCGCTCCGAGGTCGCGCAGGCGCTGCACCTCAGCCGCGAAGTTCTGCATCATCTTCGCCAGCGTCGGCTGCACCGACATCAGTATGTAGGGCACACCGAGCTGCGCCACGGTCTCGAACATGTCGCCTTCCTCGTGTATCTCCTTGCCTACGATGCCCGTTATGCCGCCTTCCGACACGTCGTTGATGATGTCGGCGCCGAACTCCTCCACGCATCTGCGCGCCACAAGCGGGCGGTAGGTGTCTACCGACACGATGGCGTCGGGCTGCTCGCGGCGCACTATCTCGAGGGCGCGCTTCAGACGCTCGGTTTCTTCCTCAAGGCTCACCTCGTCGGCGCCGGGGCGTGTGGAGAAAGCGCCCACGTCGATGATGCGTCCGCCTTCGGCGATTATCTGGTTGGCGCGGTCGGCTATCTCAGCCTCGGTCTGCTTGCGCGATCCGCTGTAGAACGAGTCGGGCGTTGCGTTCAGTATGCCCATCACCATGGGCTGTGAGAGGTCGAGAAGTCGGCCTCGCACGTTTATTGTGTATTGCATATTCTCTTGATAATTAGTTAATAACCGACCACAAATTACGCAATAAATATCCGAACTGCCAAATATTTAACTCAAAAAGTTGGGCTCTGCGCACGCCCAAAACCGATTATTTCGCACACGCGCAACGATTTATACAGACATTCTCTTTGCGCACACAGATTATTTGCATACTTTTGCAACATAAAACCCATCAAGACATGAAGCTCAAGACAACTCTCGCTGCTCTGCTTTTCTGCGCAACGGCTCTCGCATCCTCGCCACACAAGTACCGCCTCGTATGGCAGGACGACTTCAACGGCACCACTTTCGACAGCCGCTCGTGGACAAAGATAAAGCGCGGCGCACCCGACTGGCGTAAATATATGTCGGACGCCGACTCGCTCTACGCCGTGCGCGACGGCAAACTCGTTCTGCGCGGCGCCCTCAACACCAACCTCGAAGCCGACACGGCTCGCTTCGTAACCGGCGGACTCTACACAAAGCGCAAGCACGCCGTGAGATACGGCAAGGTGGAGGTGCGCGCACGCTTCGACTGCGCGCAGGGCGTGTGGCCGGCTATATGGATGAAGCCCGACTATGAGGTGAAATGGCCGCGCGGCGGCGAGATCGACATCATGGAACATCTCAACCACGACAACATAGCATACCAGACCATCCACACCACATACACGCACACTCTGAAGCAGGACCAGAACCCGCCGCACGGCGGCACCTACCCCATCGACCGCAACGCCTTCAACACCTACGGCGTGGAGATTCTGCCCGATTCAATAGTGTTCTCGGTTAACGGACAACCGTCGTTCTCCTATCCGCGCATTGAGGAGCATAAGGACAAGGGACAGTATCCGTTCGGCGCCCCGTTCTATCTGCTCATCGACATGCAGATTGAAGGCTCGTGGGTGGGCAAGGCAGACCCCAAACAGCTGCCCGTCGAGATGGAGATCGACTGGGTGAAACTCTACGAACTGGAACAAGAGAAGTAAACTCTGAGGAAGTAGAAGTAAACCTTCGAGGAAAGAGAGACAGACTTTGAGGAAAGATACGGCTGCGCCAAGCACGCTTGCCGACAAAAATAAAAGCAAAAATGGAAATATCCGAACTTTACGAAATCTTTAAGCAACACCCCGTTGTTACAACCGACAGTCGCGACTGCCCCGTCGGTTCGTTGTTCTTCGCCTTGAAAGGCGCTTCGTTCAACGGCAACAAGTTTGCTGCGGCTGCGCTTGAGAAGGGCTGCGCTTATGCTGTTGTCGATGAAACGGAGTACGTCGTTGAGGGCGACGCTCGCTTCATTCTCGTCGACAACTGTCTGCACACTCTGCAACAGCTCGCACGCTATCACCGCCGTGCGCTCGGCACGCCTATCATCGGCATCACCGGAACCAACGGCAAGACCACCACAAAGGAACTCACGGCTGCGGTGTTGCTGCAGAAATACAACGTGCTCTACACCGAGGGCAACTTCAACAACGACATCGGCGTGCCTAAGACATTGCTGCGCCTGAACTCCACACACGACATCGCGGTCGTGGAGATGGGCGCGTCGCACCCTGGCGACATCAAGACGCTGGTGGAGATAGTTGAGCCCGACTATGCGCTCATCACAAACGTGGGTCGTGCGCATCTGCAGGGCTTCGGTTCGTTCGAAGGCGTGATAAAGACTAAGGGCGAACTGTACGACTTTGTGCGTGCGGCTGCCAACGGCGAGAATGATGCTTACGCCATACGCGAGGTGAAGCGCCCGCGCTGCGTGTTCATCGACAACGACAACCAGTATCTCAACGGCATCGCCGACGGACTGAACCTCGTGCGCTACGGCTTAAACGCCGCTGATAAAAAACTTTACGTTGCGGCAAGCGACGTGAAGAGCGAGCCGATGCTCAGCTTCTCGTGGGCGGCTGAGGGCAAGGCGCAGCACCATGTTGACAGCCACCTTATCGGTGCGTACAACATCACGAACATGCTTGCAGCCATCGCCGTCGGCACCTACTTCGGCGTGGAGGCAGACAAGATTGACGCTGCGCTGACCGGCTATGCGCCGAGCAACAACCGCTCGCAGTTTGAGCAGACAGCCTGCAACCGCCTCATCGTAGACGCCTACAACGCCAACCCGACGAGTATGGCGGCGGCGCTGAACAACTTCGAGGCTATCAATGCCGACCACAAGATGGCTATCATCGGCGACATGAAGGAGCTTGGCAGCGTGAGTCACGACGAGCATCAGCGCATCGTTGACCAGCTCAGCCGCATGAAGCTCGAAGAGGTATGGCTCGTTGGCTCGGAGTTTGAGCACACAGCGACGCCGGCTGCGTTCCGCAAGTTTGAGAACGTAGCGGAGGTGAAGGAAGCTATTGCTTCTGAGAAGCCTCGCGACCGCTACATCCTCATCAAGGGCAGCAACGGCACACGCCTGTTCGAACTCTCCGAGAAACTATAGGAGGCTACGGCATTCTTGCCGTAGTCAAAATAACGTAGCGGAGGTCTCCGGCCTCCGCAGCACCAAGTCAGATAGACATCTTTATCAACTTAAAGACCTACACTGTTGCATGCTGCGGAGGCCGGAGACCTCCGCTACGTTTTACATTCTATTTCTGCGCATAGAGCCATTTCTTCTTACTCTATCGCACTTCGCCTTTCAATATCGCATCCATCTGAGCAGATGTAGGCTCGGCAGGCAGGCGCTTTATCACATCCTTCACCTTTCTTTTCTGAGCAGCAGTCAGCCCGAAGCTGTCCACGATGTCCTCATAGTAGGCTTTCAGGAATTTGCCGCGGTTGATGCGTCGGTTTACGCAATACTTTCCGTCGGTTATCGTCTCCAGGTCGAACGACTTATACACGAGTTCGCAGCCGTCATAGTTGTGCTCGCCCTCGCCTTGCGGGAAACTTGTGCTGACGGGATTGGGCTTTGTGCCCCATCGTGTGAGCGTCTCCTCGTAGAAGAACGCGATGCGGTCGTCAGCCTGCAGATCCATACTGCTGTACATCGACACCGTAGAGCTCACCTGATAGCATCCGTCCCAGCCCGAGGCGAAGGCTTTCGCGTTGCGCATGTCGTCGGGTGAGGCAAGTTCTTTATAGAATATGCTAACATTGTTGCGTCCCGTGCCCGTAGGCACCGACTGCAGCGCTACGTACATCGGCTTGCCGTCGCTGTTGCGCATGGCTGGAACGATGAGCATCTCGCCGTTTGTGGGGTTGGTGCTCGGCGCGAGTGCGAGTCCGTCCATCGTAGCCTTCTCGGGCTTGTCCCAGCAGCCTTCGCCGCTCTTCGTGTTGCTGTAAGTGTAGATGTTAAGCAGTCGGCAGCCCGACGCTCTGCTGGTTATTATCACACGACCGTCGGGCAGTTCCTCGCACTTCGGTTCGTCGCCGCCAGGCACGGGCAGAGCAGCAGCGCCGCCGAGAGCGTGCCATGAACGTCCAAAGTCGTCGGAATATATCACGCGGTTGCCGTTGGGGCGCGCTGTGAGTGCGGCATAGATGCGATAGTAGTCGCCCACCTTCACCACTCTACTCTGGAACAGCTTGCCACTGCCGACGAAAGCTGCGTCCACTACATTGCCCTTGTCGAACAAGCCGTATATATCCTCGGTCTGGTCAACCGGCTTCTGCCATGTGCGTCCGCCGTCGGTGCTACGTATTGCGGCGATGAGGTTCGGGTTCTGTCTGTTTGTGCTGGGCTTGCCGTACACCGTACAGCCCGCAACAGCCATGATGAGCACCTCGTTGCGCTCGCGATCCAACACGACAGCCGGGTCGCCGTAGGCAGCTTCCATCGGAGTCTTATGGGCGTTGATGAGCGAAGTGTCGCCACAAGCCACGTCAATCTCATGCTCGCTCCATGTTCTGCCGTTGTCGTAGCTCAGTTTCACCACGCAGTCGACGCGTCCGAAGCCGGGGTCGGTGCCGCAGACGAGGCGTGCCGCACTCGCAACGAGTCGTCCGCCGTGGCCGCAGGTGATGCCTGGTATGCGATAAGGCGGAACGTCGATGCTGCCCTTCGCCGTACTGAACAGGATTGTGCCGTCGGCGTAGGCTGCAACGGTGAGCAGCAACATGCCGAGAGAGAATAGAATTTTCTTCATTGTAGATTGGTTTTACTTTTCACCTTTTTACTTTTTTACTCTTTCACTCTTTTTACTTTTTTACCCTTTTACTTTTTTACTTTTAAAAGTTATGTTCTCCTCCTTGAATTTATCTTTCGGCTGCGGATGCTCCGCCGGATAGCCGATAACGATCATGTTAAGCGGAACGAGATTGTCGGGGAGCGAGAGAGTTGCGCTTATCGCCTTGCTGCGTTCCTCGGAAGGATAGGCGCCCGTCCATACGGCGCCGAGACCCATAGCGTGAGCCGCAAGCAAGAGATTCTCTGTTGCAGCCGACGCATCCTGAATCCAGAAGTCGCGTCCGCCGCCTTCTATAACCTTATCCATATCGCCGCAGACGATGATAGCGAGCGGAGCCTTGAGCAACATCTTCGCGTTGGGGCTGGCGGCAGCCAGACTGTCGAGCACGCTGCGCTGTTCTACAACCACGAAGTGCCACGGCTGCTTGTTCATCGCCGTAGGTGCAGCCATCGCCGCACGCAGCATCTTCTCCACTTTCTCCTTCTCAACGGGGCGCGCCTCGTAGTCGCGTATGCTGGTACGCGTAGCGATATTGTCGAGCACAGCCTGCTCTTGCGTTTGCGACTCGCCGGCGTCTTCTGCTCCCGACACCAAGCGCACGCCAAGCACCACGACGGCAATGGCGAGCACTACGTTTAAAACGATTAACTTATTCTGTAAATTCATAATTCTTAATTGTATAATTCTTCATTGGCGAGTAGCGGAGGTCTCTGGCCTCCGCAGCAAGCAACAGTGTTGGTCTTTAAGTTGATAAAGAGTAGCGGAGGTCTCCGGCCTCCGCAGCAAGCAACAATGTTGGTCTTTAAGTTGATAAAGATGTCTATCTGACTTGGTGCTGCGGAGGCCGGAGACCTCCGCTACGGGAGACCATTCCTCATTCAACACTCTTAATAAGCGCTCCCGTTGGGCACACGAAGCGGCAGTACGGGCGCGGCACCCACACCGACAGCACGAGGAACAGCGCCGCAAGCACTGTCACCCACACCGACGCCGACGAATAGAGGAACGCCGTGAACAGCTCGTAGTCGATCCATGCGGTGCATGTGCCGGTGAGCAGCAGCGCCATGAGCACGCCCCAGAGCAGATTGCGCAGCACGGAGAGCAGTTTCAGTACGCGCGGCGTGATGCGCAGCTTGCGTCGACTGAGCTTTCCGGCGAGTTCCTGCGCCGATCCGAACGGACAGATATTGGCGCAGTAGTGACCCGACCGACCCGCCAACGGGTATATCAGCGCCACTATCAGCATAAGCAGCGGAGCGGCAAGTGCACCAATCGCCGAAAGACTCACGCCGCCGGCGAAGATTCGCAGAAAGAGCGTGTAGGAGACGAACGTGCCGGTCCACAGACCGAGCACCACGACGTTCACCGCAAGCTGCACAAGATGCAGTCGACGGTTGTTGTAGAAGAGCGGAACGACGGCTCCGAGCAGCACGACAATCAGCGCAACTATAGGGGGTGCACTTGTCTCAAGTGCACCAACCGAGCCATCCTCACTCCCCACTATAGGGGGTGCACTTGTCCCAAGTGCACCAGCCGAGCCGCCCTCTATAGGGGATGCACTTGTCCCAAGTGCACCAACCGAGCCATCCTCACCCCACTGACCGTGCTGCTTGGCGTAAGCCAGTCCGCGCTGCATGTTAGCTATTATCGCCTTCGACGAGAACGTAGCGCCCGACACGGCGTCCACCTCCTCCGCCAACGCCTCGTCCACCGACTTGTTCTGCCAGTGGTTGAGCAGCTCCTTCGCGCGGTTGAAGAAGTCGGGCGACTCGGCGTTGGGTTCAGCCTCAACAGCCGCCACCCTGCCGTCCTTTATATGTATCTTCAGCGGCACCGGTCCGCCGTATCCCTGCACGTCCTTTGCCAGCGGCTTTGTGTTCACCACGAACGCTCCGTCGGGCGTCACCTCCAGCGTGTCGTTCTTCAGCGCCTTCGCCTCATGCGCCTCTCGCAAGTCGTGTCCTAATATCCTGCCGTCGCGCAGTATCGCCGCCGCAGCCAGTATCAGCACCACCACAACGAGCGACAACAGTCGCGCCACGAATCCCTTCCTTTGTCTTTTTACCATATCGTTGTTCTTTTGTTATCCTTCATAGAATCCATTTGGACTCATGCTCGACCAGCGGATATACATTTCCTTATAATTGTCCTTAATAAACTCGCGTATTATACGAAGTTCCTTATCGGTAAGCACACCACGTACTTTCACCTCCGTATCACCATTTCCTTTTACAAAGAGTTTTGCAGAACCAGCCTCCGTCAGTCGTTTGTCGCTTGCGTGAACATGCATAGCTTCAATGATACAATGTGAAGTGAAATACAGGTAATAACCACAAATCATGAAATCAAAATATTTAGGCATACGACTCCTCCATGTATTTTTGATTCTTCTTCCAATAACCTTCCACAATACTCAATTCTACATCATTCATTGTAGTTTCAAGCACTTCGCCCTGTGGCGACAAAACCAATGCATGATGAGGAGCCTTAAGATCCAATACACGTATATTCGAGTCTTCTGTTTTAGTGAATGCATACCCACAGACAATCATATCAGCCGTGGAGCATATCTTCGTTATATCTTCATTGTTCATAATTTCCGATTTTTACTGATTTTATGTCTTTCAAGAATGTTTCCGGATTGATATAGAGATTCTGAAGGATAGGCACAAGATCGATATATTCTTCTGTCACGCCCATCCCGTCATAGTCCGCCAAAACTACAAGGTAGCCGTCATCCCATGTCTTCACCTCAACATATCTTTTCAGTATTGCAGGCGTACGGAAGCGGATGTTATAGTCGGCATACTTGAATGATGTCATATCGCCTTTATTTGACAACACAGCCTGTGTTGCAGATTTTGCCGTATTCATAAATTCACCTCCTTAATCTTTTTGTTAGAATATAAAACTCTGTAGCAAAGATAATGCAAATTGAAGACAATACAAAATGTATTCGTTGATTTTTACTATCCATACATCATAATACGATATCATTACCACGCACAGGAAACATCATTACCACGCACAGGAAACATCGTTACCGCGTATCTGTAATGATGTTACCATGCCTTGGTAACAACCGTTATCTTTGGCATCAATCTGTTAATGTTCGGCAGACAGCTGCAACAGGCGGCTTCTACCGACACATAAACGCAAAAAGGGCTGGACTCCTTGCATGGAATCCAGCCCTTTCTGTTTTTGACTTAGCGCCACGACATTCATCGTAAATCCGAGCCAAATGAGGTACAGCGGTGAACACATAGCGGCTATGGTAGCATGAGAAAAGCGACAATGAATGTCCTCTTGCCAGAATGTAGGGAAGTAATCGCCGTCACCGACATTAGTGCTATTCAACATGCTTTTTTATGTCTTTGTATGCTTATTCGTTAGTCATAATGTTACTGATTTAGACCCATTTCTACATGCATATCCTTCATTTGATTTTTCTCCATTGTTTTGTTTTTTTTATTATAGTCATTATAATCCCATTCCTCAAATGCAGAGACATTGAGCTCAGGCTCCTCGTCCTTAGAATAGTCGTTGGCAAGATATACAACCGGCAGCCCAGTCTTGCGCATCAAGTCTGCGGCATGTTTCAGGTACGGAGCTTTCAGCTGCTCAATGTAGCGATGGAACAGAAAGGACCTTGTCAGTTATTGTCGTGATAGCAAGTTTTTAGAGTTGATATATTTATGCTTCGTTTCCCAATAGAATTGACAAAATTGAATATTCCCAATCAAAGATTTCTCCTGTCTCTTTGATTATGTCAATCCACATGCTGACGCGAGGTTTATACCTTTCGAGAAGTTTCTTGTCTTCAGGACGAACTTCAAGCATACTTATCTGATGACGTTCCATGTTGACATCACTCTTGATAACAGTATCCTTGAAGGTGCTTAGCTTCCGGGCTTCTGCCAGATACTGCTGCGCTCCTTCTTCGTCTTTTTCAAACAGACAATGGTAAATGGCATCTATATAGCCACAACCTTTTATCGCATTGTAAAGCTCGCGATTGTATACAAAGTCATTCTCGCAATTATCCAGCACGCATGCGAAGATGCGCTCTTTCCATGTGTCGAATGTTGGTTCGACATTTGAGCCATATACAGCTTTGCCATTGGTTATTGACACCCCGTTTCTATTACTACATATCAACACGACGTGCTTTCCTGAAGCAGCAAGCAGTTTCTCTGCCAGGAGAATCACATGGTCATATCCGTTTTGCAGCCCACTACCATTGTATAGAATGACGAACGCTTTCTGTGGTATGGATGTCAGCATCGGGATTTGCGCTTCCAAATCGGCTAAATTATTTGGATTCACTCTAAGCGACCTCACCATTCCTTTACCAAAGATATTTTCGCCTATTACACATGTTTGCTTAATGTCCTCGTCTCTATCTTTCCTTCAGAATCTCTTGCCCTATATTATATTTCTCCATTGAATTGTATTATTATGTATGTTTATATTTCCAGTTCTCGTTGTTCAGAACCATTTAAAATCCTTGTCAAACAAGTTGGATATTGGTTTAAATAGTCTGCACAGGATCAGTCCTACGACTATCAAGCCTATACGCACTAATGCAGAACCGTTCATCGTAAATCCGAGCCAAACGAGGTATAACGGTGAACACATAGCGGCTATGGTTATCAGCATCATTAGTGATGCGATGAATGTTTTAATGCCCATGTCTCTATTTTTTATCTTTTTCAATGGTTTAAGGAACAACAATGTAGTCGCTCGGCAAGCCGTGGAAATACTTGCGGTAGGCATCGTTGGTGGTATAGATGTCGCCTTCATTGTCTTCCGTGATGAAATATACTTTCAGGTCTTTATAGTGATTTTCAACCAGAATCTTGAAATCGGTGATGAATGCGACTTCCTCAGCTTCTATTTCGAGAACTCCATCTTTAAGGTCACAATGGAGAATGTTACCACAAAGATTGCGGTCGCCATAGTCTATACCGAGTGCTAAAATGATGTTGCCTTCCCAACCTGGCTCCTCGTCATCTTCCATAGCGGGGCGTTTCTTGTCGGCAAATTCCTTGTAGAGATTGTATATTTCTTGAAGGTTCTCTTGTCTGCCATCTATTTTATATACCACTCTTATCCAATGCAACTGTGACTTGACAAAAGTCTCCCAATCTATTGTTATGTCTTCTTCCATCTCTAATCAATTTTAAAGTTGTACAATGGTCGCAGACTGTCACCGGCTATCTCGAAAGCCACAATGTCGCGAGCGTACTCGTTGCTTCCCACTTTAGCGGAGAGGAAGAACACGTAGGAGCGATTGCCGTACTCATCGTCAAGGCTCACTATCTTCTGCACTTCATGGTGGCTGTAATCATCATTAGGATGAGCAAGTCGAAGCAGAGGTCTATGCTCCTCGTGCAGCTTGCCGTCAGCAGACTTAAACTTCACCACACAGTCGATATCGGATGCGGTTCCGCCTTCGCCTGTGTCATGCCAGACAGCTGTCACGAGACTGTCGTCAGAGACTATTGTATGGTAAATCTCGGTAGAGTCAGACTTACCATAGCTCTTATCGAGACTTGTATCGGAAGACTTGTTCAAACATGAAGAGCATATAGACAATGCCAGCAGGGCTATGCTACAAAGTTGGAGTATCCTTTTCACATTCCTCATAGTTTCCATTAGACATATATGCCCGTTTTAATTTTTCGTCTTCAAAATCACTCGTAAACATACATTCTGCCAAAACCTCACCATCCTCTGCGTATTCGGGGTCGAACACAAGTCCTGGGAGAGTAAGCGGTTCTTCTTGTTCATATATGTACGAACCGATATAGACGTATTCCTTGGAAGGCTCTACCTTATCTTTATCTAAGAATACATCTCTTTCGCGTGCAAGATCAGAGTACTCGTCTTCGTATCCTTCGAAATCGTTTAGTTCCCACACAAAGCAAAGCTCGTACATCAACCATTCGAAGAAGAAACGTTCGTTGTTTGCTTCAACAAAGTGGCTATGCGTATCCTCTTGATAAAACATAGGATATAACTTCGGCTCAAACATCCAATTCTGACTTACTTCTTTGACAGTTTCCAGAATTTGCTCTTTGATGAACTTGCTCCAAAGGCTGGTAACCTGATAGGCATTGTCTTTCTTTACTTTCAGATATATTTTCATTTTCTTTTCGTTTAGACTTTTATTCTGATGGAGGAAAAATTTGGTTGATAACAACTTCATTGTCGTAATCAAGATATGCCCCGTCTATGTCATGACCTATTGACATAAATTCATCACTCTCTACCCATCCTCCTATGCTCAATCGCTCGCTGGTTTCCTGATAGTAAGCATCCATTATCTTCTCATGGAGGTTAGGAGCTTTTTCCTTTAACCAAGGGTCGAACTTTTCCCAATAGTCTTCTTCCTCCACGTCTTTGAGAATGGTATCCTGGGCTTCTTTCCATAACGTAAGGAGATTCTCTGCTTCTTCGTCAGAGAGTTTGACGGTAGTACCGTCATTATTTCCATTCAAATATATTTCTACGTTAATCTCTTTCATTGTCTGTGATATAGTTTAACTTTATGATTGATGACTTGCAATCCACTCTTTTGCGAGTGTGGTGGCAAAGCCGTAGAAGTCTTTCTGATGAACATCCGACCATAGTTCTTCATTGGTTTGAAGATACTCCTCTAGTTGATTTCTCAATTCTTCGTTTTCCGTTCTTTCGAGAACCACTCTGATGAGTGTTAGCGCACGGATGTCGCCTAAATCTTTGTGTATCATATCATTTCTTCTTTAGTTATTTTCTTTTTGTGAATAGCTTGCAAGATAGCTTCGCGCATCCACCATACGGCATACGAGGCAAACTTGAAGCCACGCGACTTGTCGAACTTATAGCTGGCACGTAACATTCCGTAACGACCGGCAGCAATAAGTTCTTCCTTTGACAGACCCTTGCCAACATACTGCTTTGCTACAGCCTTGACAAAGACAGAACCGAGTTCTGCCAACTCGTTCTCCGCATCGGAGTCGCCCTGCTGGATGAGGTCGATAAGACGCAAAGCCTCATCGTTGTCGATGATAGGCTTCTTTTCACTGTTTGTTGTAGAATTGTTGTTCATCATGTCTTTAATGTTTTTAGTTGTCGCGCGAAATTTACCCTGTTTTTCTGAAATAAAAAAATCAGACCTTGCAAAATCTGCTTAAGACTGGTTTTTATTGATTTCCTACTCGAAAAAACTGAATATGGCTTGGATAATCCAGCCAATAATCATAAAGACGAGTTGTATGACACTTATCAGTATGTAGCCGCCAAACACAACTATCAAGATACCACATAGAAAGAGAAACATGTCTCATGTCTTTTAAAAGTTTTGCCTACTCCCTTTGCAGCGTTTCTGCTTTCTCTGTTATTATTTCGACAACTGCATCATCGTAAAACAACCTCATACTCATTGAAATAGATGAAGCCGTCCTTCCAATGCTCACAGTTCCACTTGTGGATGTCATCAACAGTAAGAATGTCACGTTTCAAGACACGTGCGAAATAGGCTAATGCCTCATCCATACTGTTGAACCGCTCGTAACCACACAAAACCGGCTCTTTCAAATGAAAGTCTACACTGACGCGTGTCGGGAAATATTTCCCTTCTGCATCATTTGTTGCATAAGTCTCATCGCAATAACTTTCCACCATATAGTATATGGTCATACCTTCATAGTGGCTTTCAAGCGGATGTCGGAAGTTTGCCGTCACCCAATCTTCCTCGGCTTCAATACTCAATGAATTATCTACTAACTCACATTTTATAATGTTGCCCCGAAGATATTGTTCTTTGGTATCTACTCCGAGACTATACACCATACTTGCGTAAGATACAGACTTGTCTTTACCCTCTTCAAGCAGTTTCTTGTTTAGAAGCGTCCTATACTGGTCATATATATCTTGAAGGTCATTTGGTTTGCCCTCAATACGATAGCGTACACTTGCCCAATTTGCCATATTTATTATAATTCTATAAATTTTAATGCCTTAATTCTTAAAGGATTATCGGTATTTTCTGTCTTTGTTATTTATCCTGTTTCGAAGTCTTAGACTTTTTATCTAAGCTATGAGGAGAAGAATCGAATTACAAGTATATAACCGACAAAGTACAATAATATAGAAATAGAGTGAAAAGTATAGTATATCTCATGTCATTTAAAAGTATTGCCTACTCCCTTTACAGCGTTTAGGCAGCCTCTGATTTTTATATTAAGGTACTTTATTTATGACTTAAGTGTATCTTCTTTGGAAGGCGAAGGTGTTATTAGTCAATGTATATGTCCTCTGCTTCTTCCTTAGTCATGGCTAAGTCTGGATGGTTTGCTACAAAGTCATAGATGTCTAGGTAGCAGCCTTTTTCTATGTTATCAATGTCTATCCAGTAGTCGCAACAATCGTCATAAGAGTCTACATGAGCGACTAATGAACCATTGTTGTTCAATCCTACACCTATGAGGCACAATGTTTGAGTCTCCCAGTATTGACCATTATCAATCTCCGCCTTAACCCATGGAGTGTCTTCTTCAATTTCTTCGTAAGAGACAAAGCACTTGTCACCACGTTCTTTCAGTATGGCTATTGTCTCATCAATGGCATTGCCGTTCACGCAGTTAGAGAAAAGCCAGAAGAAGTCTCTTTTCAGCAACTTAGAAATCTGTAATAGAAAGTCTGTTTCAAGACTTGTCTTTTCAAAAATCTTTTCAACCTCAGAACTTGCTATATGCAAATTCTTTGCGAAATCCTCAACGGAGAGGTCTTGTTTCTGAACCTCCTGTTTGATTTCTTGTCCAATATGAATCTTTTCCATAAAGTATGATTTTATATTTTAAAAACTTACTCCCCTTACAGCGTTTCAGTTTTCTCTGTTTTTTTTTATTTATCTTATTCTTTCGGAGTTATGAGACTATTGAAGTCGCGAGTCTCAAACTGTGCAGACTCATAGTCTTGGATGTTGAAGTCCGGGTAATGGTTGTACTTGTTCTTTGGCACTATAATCTTTTCGAGAGATGTGCAGCCAATGAGCATCGTTGCGTTTATTTCACCAGCACAGCATGTCAATGACGGCTGCTCAAACTCAATCGTCTTTAGTGAAATGCAGTCGGCAAACGCCATTCGCTCCAAAATCTTCACATTCTTATTTAGATATACAGACTCCAGATGCTTGCAACTTGCAAAGGATCTGTCATAAATCCAGCATTTGCAGTCTTCGCTTATCACGATGTTGAGACTTTTCAGACCGGAACTTCTGAATGCAGACTTGTCGATAATCTTCAGGTGACTTGGAATATTTATCTCTTCCAAAGCTTTGCAGCCAGCAAAGGCACCTTCCCAAATCTTGCCCAACGTTTCAGGCAAGATTATCTCCTTCAAACTCTCACAAAGTGCAAAACACTCTTTGCCGATGAATTCTACTCCAGGCATTGTAACCTTGAAGAGTTTGCGGCAGCTTGCGAAAGCTCTTGTGCCCAAGTCGACAACAGATGCTGGCAACACCACATCATGAAGATTGTCTAGTCCTTGGAATGCCTCGTCACAGATTGCCTTCACACCATCTTCCACTTCAAGGAACTCAGGATTGCCGAGTACTTTCAACAAGCGAAGTCCATCCTCGCTGTAGATTGGTCCAGAAAACTTGTTGCCTCTGGCTTCCTTGATCATTGCTTGATCTTCTTTTGTCAATCCTGTATTCATATTTATTATTTTTTAGTTGTATCCATAAAAGAATAGCATGTCTTGAACTTACTTCTCTTCTGTATTATTCATTACCTTCACTTGATCGAAACTCATTGGCTCATACTCTAATATTTCGCCAGTCTCCTTAATCATGCGATAACGCAGATGGGTGCGGATATGCGAAATCCCTTCAGGACGATTCAAGTCGTTAACAGTAGGCTGAATGGTGCTCACCTGATGATATTCCACCTGACGATTGTCCTTATCGCTACTTTCTTCCAACACAATGTCTTCGTAAGTGGTGAGATTCTGCTTTGCCTCCTCCAGCAAGTTTTTCAATGTACCTGCCCAATTCTCGTTATCTTCTATGCTATCATAGATTCTGTCCATATATCCCTTGCCTTTGATGGCATGGAATAGTTCGATGAGATAAGCGAAACGCTTCTCAATATCATCGGCTATGAATATATGTGCACGTTGGTTCCAAGAGTTGAAAGTAGACAAGGCGAGCGACTTCAACACCACTCGGCCATTGGGCAGCGTGGGAATATGAATAGGGTCAAGACATAGCAGCACGACGTGCTTTCCCGACTCCTGGGACAGTCTTTCGGCAATGAGTACATGGGAGTTATAGTCTCTTGCCATAGTGCATTTTATCACGACCACCTTCTGCGGCATTTTGGCAAGCGACATCACGCCAAGCTCAAAATGCATCAGTTCTGCTGGTTCGAGCACAATCCTTCTTACCATACCTTTGCCATATATCTCCTCGCCCTTTTTGCATACAAGACGGGGCAGGTTGCGGTTGCGTGCCCCACTGAAGAACACTACGAGCGGTTTTTTGCGAGGTATCAGAAAAAACTCTTCCACCACATCCATTGTTTGGCTTGGCAATACTGTATGTAGTTTATCTTCTGGCAAGAGTAGCGAGATGCTGTTTTCTGCCGTCTGCTTGTCTACTACCGCTACTTCTCCGTTCAGACATTTCTCCGAGAACTCGCGGAAGAAGTCTCTATCAAGCAGCTTCGATACTTTCAGCAGCAGGTCGGTGTCGAGACTCGTCTTTCCGAATATCTCGTATGTGGCAGAGTTAGACTTGCACAGTTCTCTGGCAAAGGCTGCTACCGAAGGAAACTTTGCCTTTACCTCTTTCAGAATCTCTTGTCCTATATGATATTTCTCCATTGTTGTATTTTATTATTCTGATGCAAAGGTATATCTTTTTATGCCTCTACACACTATAGCCATTATCGGACAAACAGGAATGAAGTGTCGGAAAAACAGGAAAGATGTTAAACTACGCTATAACGATGACATCTATCTGGAATATGTCGTGAAATATATAGTTAGGTAAAGTTGTCTGTTGGCGTAGTATTCTGTCAAGAAGAAATATAAGGGTGCATTTCATTATAATTTAACGAAATGCACCTGAATAACATTGTCGTTATTGACTGCTAGGCAATCTTTTCAACTCCGACAACCTTGTTGCGACAACTGCCATTAGTAGCAAGGCTTGATCTTTCCCATTTAGAGATAGCATCAGATTCGCTTGAAGCATCTACTACATAACAACTTCTGTTGCTGTCCCAAGGACTTGCATTCTCAGACTTGAAATATACATTGTAACGTGGCATAAGTTAATGATTTTACTTGTTCATGTCTACTTCCTATCGAGCGGTTCGACTTTCTCTATTGCCTACTTCCTTCAAAGCGTTTCGGTTTTCTCTTTGATGTTCTTTACTATGCGTTATGAATCTCGGTATAGTGCGCACTTTCCCAGTTTACTTCCGGGTATCTGATGCGTGCCGTAGCCAAGATGATTGCTTCTTGGTCAAATGAGTTGTGGCATAAATTCCAACGGTTTGCATCAATGATGAAGTCGTCATAAACCATACCGCACACATCGTGAAGCGTTACCTTACATCCGTTGCGATGTCCTTCCGCATAATAAGTGATTCTTAATTTTGACATATATTTAAACCTTTTAGAATTTAACAATCCCAATCGTCTATTAACTCATCTATAAACTTGTCTTGCCCTTTAGATAACCATTTGAGTCCAGTAATGATTCCGAGGATGCCTGGTATCCATGCCCAACAGAAGATGGCATAGACAACACCTGATGTATACTTGCCAATATAAAACTTATGTGCACCAATCCATCCGAGAAGTATTGCAAGTACTGCGGCAATACGATAGTCTTTGCTGTTTTCCAGTTCTTCTCGGTGTTTGGCAATAGCTGCTTTCTTCTTGTCCTGTCTTTCTTGCCATTCTTCTTCGTTCTTGCGCTCTCTTTCAAGTTCTGCAAGTTTCGCTCTTTGTTCTGCAGCATCAATCTGCTGTTGTAGTTTGATGCGTTCCACTTCAGCTTTAGCCCTTGCAGCTTTTACAGACTCATCAACTTCCACTTCACGCTGCAATGCCTGTTCATACTCGTTCTTTTCATAATCATAGCTGTCATAATTGCTTCCACAAGACGAATATGAGTTGTCATTGCTTGTAGGTTCAAATTGATCGTAATGGAAACAACTTTCAGGGTCGTTTCCCCACAAGCATGTGACAGGAAAATGAGGGCACTTGTCCTTATGGGGACATTGGTTGTTCTCGTTAATGCCACCGCCCGACCAGTCTTGATACAAGTCGCAGTCTTGATAGTTTTCTGTCGCACAAAAGCGACATATTCCGTCGACACCTGCAATGTTGCACATGTCTTTAAACTTACAGTTGTTTTTCTTTCCGAATAATCCCATATTAGTTGTTATTATGATTTTATACTACAGCTTTAAAAAGACAGTATATCGTCTTCTATAATGTCATCAATGAAGCAATCTTTGCCTTTTACCAACCATTTTAAGCCAGAGAGCACACCAAGGAGTGCTGGTATCCATGTCCAACAGCAAATGAGGTAAATCACGCCATGAGTAAACTTGCCCATATAGAACTTATGAGCACCAATACCACCCAAAAAGATGGCAAGCAGGGCTGCAACGATATGGTTCTTCTTAGCAGCAATTTCTTCGCGCTCCGCATTCTTCTTCTCTTCACGAACCTTCTTCTCACGTTCCCATTTGATAGAGTTGAGTTTTTTGTCTATTTTAAGGATTTCCTGTTGTATAGACCATGCCTGATTCTCTCTGACTTCTACATTTCTTGCCCAGTCTTTTGAACACAATTCTTCCAATGCATACTCTCGGTTGCGCGCTCTTGACTCTCTGTCTGTGACTCTTGTGTTAAGGTCGCTACGACCTGACGCCCCGAGATAGCCGAACAAGAAGTCATCGGCATCAATCTCATGCCAATGCCAGTCTTGCATCTCTTCAATATCGTAGTCCGACAAAGTTTCGCGATTTCTCAGAGTCCATAATGGCTTGGACAGCCTTGCCTTAGGATTTGAGAGAAGTCCTGTATTGCTGGTATTTACCAAAGCATAACAGGTTCCGTGTGTCCACAGATACAATTCTCCATTCAACATGACAGGATTGCCGAATGCCACTTCCCAATCATGGGGAATCTCCTTCTCAATATAATACTCCCCATTCCGTTTTTTAATAAGGTATATGGCCTTTGGTGTTATTCCTATCATAAAATGGGGATAACAGACAACGGCAGTGAACTTTGACTCTATCGCTTCAAGAGTGTTCTTTTCTTTTAATAAATCTCGTTCCTCATTAGAGGTTGTCGTATTACTCGTTTCTTTTTCCATAATCTTTCTCAGTAGATTGTTATTCTTGTGAATACTCCCATTGCTCAAACGCTGAGACATTAGCTTGTGGCTCTTCTTCCTTAGAATAGTCGTTGGCAAGATATACCACAGGGCACTTTGTCTTATACATCAAGTCGAAGACATATTTAAGATACTCTCCTCTTAACTGTTCCATATAGCGGTGGAACAGGAAGAACTTGGTGTTCTCGTTGTATGTTCCAGGAATAATGAACTGTTCATCATCTCCAGACGGAGTGAGTGTTTGGATTGCCCCTGCCTTATCTATGTAAAGTGCTTGTCCGCAAGTCGCACAACCGTTCATTTCGCTGATAGCACGTCTTGCGTTGTCTATGTCGGAATTTGAATGAAACCATATAATTACAGGGCGTATCGGTGAACTACCAACGTACTCTCCGATAGTCTCAATAATGTTGTCCTTGTTAGTACTTTTCATATTCTGTCTTTTGTTTAAGCCAGACTGTATGTTACAAAACAAAAAAAGCAGCAAAGACTCTGCGACAGCACGATTTTACTCGCACGTCGTAGTGTCTTTGCTGCTTTGTCTTATGCTGTTGCCCATAGAGCCAGACTTCAAGGTTTGTGTCCTATGACTCCGTTCGGACTGTTTCTTGTTCAGGTCGTGTACTTTAGTATAAGCACGAAAAAGCGTGAAGCCACCTGTCGCTTGCTCCACCTTTGAGGCCTTAGGACTTGCCCTTCACGTCAGAACAAGCAACGAGACCCCACGCCGATATGTATATGTACACTCCCATAGAGCCAGCCTTACAAGGCTGACCCATGAAAGGTACTTATATAACATACCCATAGGCATCATCGTTGCGAGGTTCTTTGACGTGAGATTTGGAGTGTCCTAAGTTCCAAAGGTCAAAAACCAAGCGCCAATAACGCTTTTCTTATGTTTGCCCTCTACCAACCGTCACTTTTTCAAGCGACTTCAGCGTAGGGCTATATGCCATCATTGCACATAAAATGCAATTTAGCGTGCCAAAGTTACTAATTAATATTGGTATCGCAAAAAATAAGACCGAATTATTTCAAGTAGAGTTGACAAATAAAGACATTGATGTTGTACAACATACTCTTAGACATAAGCTTATTATCCGAACATTCCTTGTGCCTTTAAGTCTACATTCATCCAATTAGTATCATCGTTGTCATTGACTCCACTTAATACGCCACCCAACTGATTCTTTTTCAGTCTGTTTATCTCTTCTTTGAGACTTTCCATTTCTTCATCCTTCTTGTCTATGGCTTCATAAAGTTTTTTTATGGTTGAATTTTGTGCATCAATGATAGACTGAGCGTATGGACTTACCATCTTGTAACTGTCATTCTACATTAGTTTCTTTATATTATTTTCCGTCTCTTGCTCTTTGGCAACTCTATCTTCATGCTTTTTGTTGTTCGCCTCCTTTAGAAGTCCATATCGCTTCATCCAGCGTTGAGCTGTAGATATGCTTGTTTTGTAATGTCTGGCGATTATTTCTTTCTTCTCTGCCTGTGTAATATCTTCATCATACAAGCAAGTCAGATCTTCTGCACAACGTGGCTTGTTAATACTCTTCGGGGTTATTCTCTCTGTTTGTTTGCAGTGTAGATCTATAATGAATTCTTTGTCTATTTGAGGAAGTGCAGATACTTCTGTATCGAGAACCATGTTGTAAACGGTTTCTATATCGTCTTGTCCATTATGAAAAATGTCAACAGACCAACTATTATCATAGACACATTGGGTATAGAAAGTAAAGTGTTTACATAACAAATGTATTATAGCATACTTAATCTGAAAATCATAAACCTTCCCATGCGTCAACATAAGAAGCTAAACCTCTACAAGAGTTAGCTCATACAGTTTCATTAAACAATATCTCATTCGTTGATTTATCTTTGATATATGAAAATCGAATTTTTCTTTCATGGCTGATGCAATGGAATATCCCTTGTGTTGAGACACAAATATACCAGACTTTGACTTTTCTTTATTTAATACACATCGTATAAAACTTTTCTTTATGTCATTAAAATAATTGCAATAACTATAAATTAATTGGGAGGGAGAGCAAATACCTACTTTTAAAGAGTCTTTGAATTGACCGATTACCTTTTCTATATCATTGGCCAAATGTTTCACAGGAATATTGGGATGTATAGAGTAATCCTCTAAAATATCTTTTATTTTCATTCGTAAATATGTTTTTGTTGTATTTATCTGTTTGGATTCAGAAAACAGCCTATTCTTCGAATATTTTTTATTGAATAATGAAAAATATTCTACATAAATAATAAGTCAAAAACAGATCAGTTCAACAGATCAATAACAGGTCAAAACGATGTTTTACAAAGCTATATTAGATGATACTATAAACATCTTCATTCTATGTACTACAATATAAACATGAACTATTCAATACAATTAATCTACATTATATGAATCTAATGTAATACATCATAAACTATACATACTTGTAACAACAAGTTATGTTCTACAAACTTTGTCTCTGTATTTTTAGTGTTTCTGAATAAGAGGGGTGAAGCCCCGGTGAGCGCCTTGCGCTCACCCTGACATTTATTTAAGTCAACCCACCTGTTTCATTGATAAATATTATAAAGACAACTCTTTCCATTCAATGATGAATTCATGCTGGAGTACATCCACAACCATATACATCGAACCATGCGGCAAGCCCAAACCTACAACACCAGTTGCATCAAACCCAATAAGTAATGCTAAGGCTCCAATCTCTGCATGGTACAATATAAACGAAACTGTTTCATGGAATTATGAATATGCCTGCAACCATGGTATTGATGTGAAGAAGCATAGCCTTTACAATTATGTTTATCGGTAGAGATAGTATAGTGAAAAACAGGGGTAAACGCATCAAAATAAAAACCGTATCAATTTAATCTTATATAGGGTTTATTATGAGCTTGATTTCAGTATCAACATAACCTTTTAGATTATTTCGATGCAGTTTAGCATGGTCGTTTTTCGTATATTCCAAATACCATGTATCTTCGAGGTGGACAAACAATCAAAGACACAGATATGGAACAAGTCGTATTATTTTGCCGAGTCTCGACTCAAATCCAAGACTATGAACGACAAGTCTCAGACTTAACTCTGCTTGCCGAGAGACATAATTGGAGTATTGCAGAAACATTTACGGAAAAGGTGAGTGGAGCAAAGAAGAATGAGGAACGTAAGGAATTGACAGCCCTCCTCGCATACGTGCGCGCGCATAATATAAATAAGGTATTGGTCACGGAACTTTCTCGTTTGGGCCGTGATACTCTGCAAGTGCTTACAGCTATTGAAAAGCTCAACAAGGCTAAAGTCTCATTGTATATCATGAACTACAACATTGAGACTCTTACCCAAGATGGAAAAATAAATCCCATGAGTCAGTTTATGATTACTATTTTGGCAGAAGTAGCCCGTATGGAACGCAAGACAATAAAGGAGCGTATGGAAAGTGGCTACAACAATTTCCGAGCCAACAATGGTAAAGTTGGTCGTAAGACTGGTTATCGTAAAAGTGAAGAGCAGTTTCTTGAACAATACAAAGATGTCATCCGGTTATTGAAAAAAGGCGTAAGCCTTAGAGACATCAGCAATGCAACAGGTATATCTGTGAATACTGTCAGAAAATGCAAGACTTTTATATAACTCCTTTTTATTGCCGATAAATATAATAGCTCATATAGAGCTTTTTATTCGTAAAAAGTTTTTTCAGGCACTCTCTGATTTTTATCAGGAGTGCCTGTTTTCTTTCTCATGCTTAAACCTCATGCCGTCTTTTTCCCATCAATTTTTGGAACAAAGTCAAAACCGAGTTTGTCTACAACAGACGCAAGGTTATCTGGCAGGAACTCTGCATAGACTCTTTCTGTTACTCCTGTTGTCGTATGCCCCAACAATCGACTTATCTCGCTGATGTCGGCTCCTGTGGCAAGGGCAAGGACTGACCAAGTGTGACGAGCGACATGAAAAGTCAAATCTTGTTTCCATTTCAGTTCATGTGAGATGGCACGGAGAGACGTATTAATAGTATTGTTCCAAGAGTTTCGGCGACGGTAGATAGCTTCATTATCATTCAAGTCAAAATTCTCTGGTAGTAAGTCAAAGACAAAGACTTTGTTTCTGCCTTTCCATTTGTCAAGGATGCGAAATACAGGTTCGTTCAGCGGTATAGTATTGCGGTTACGAGTCTTGACCTGCACCTTACGGATAACTCTATTCTTGAAATCAATGTCCTTCCATCGCAGAGTCATTACATCTACCATACGCATTCCACAAGCATGGAAGGCAAAAAGCCACATTTCAAGAAACTCCTTTCGTCTGGGTTGTTCTACAGCATCATAAGCAGCCACCAATTCTTCGAGCTGTTCTTGTCTCAGATATTTTATGTTCTTCTCTTCATCGTCAAGTCTGTCCTCTTCCTTCATATACAAGTCTTGTAGAGCAGCGTTTAGGTGATGAGACACATACCCCAACTGACAAGCATATTCACACGCTTGGAGTATCGGACTAAGTGTCTTGTTTACTGTCGTCGTTTTCTTCTTGGCAAGCAAGCGGTATTTTCGAAAATCAATAAGCAAGTCCTCGTTTATCTCTGAGACATATATCAGTTCCTTATGCTCACCATGAGTTCCTTTGTGTTCAAGCAGCAGATATTCTTCAAACTGATTCAGATATGAGATACCATTCTTCCATGTGCTCACGCCTATTTTACCTTTATTATAACGGCTTTCTATCAGTTCTTTGGCGAATGTTATGAAGTCCTTGCCTCCATCGGGACGCAACACTTCATCATTGTCGTCAAGAAATGAGCGGATAATGTCGCAGGTGATGTGTTGATGAATCTCATAATACTGGTGTATCTTCATATCAATGTCTTCGATACGCTTGTGCAGGGCATTGTTGTAGTATTTGTAGTCTGTGTTGGCTGTGGCGCGTATCTCTCCGATTCCACCATACCCTTTGTCGTTCCACTCCTTGGCAAACACACTTATGCCAGTAGACTTGCGGGCATTGTCTGCTTGCCAGTTGTATTCGATATAGACTTGATACTTCTTGTCAAGCTGTGCTTTCTTTGGTGCACGCAACTTTAATTTTCCTTTTGGATAGCTTCGCGATATTCTTCCCATATACAATTATCTAAATTTGATTTTATGCACTATATACGCGAAGATAGCAGAAAAGTTTATCAGAATTAAATGATCACAGAAGAAAGAATTCAGAAAGTACCGATTATTGATCATTTAATTCTTCAAAATATAGCGATTTGAGCATTTTATTTGGCGGTAAAAGAACGTAAAAAGCGGTATAGGAATGTTGTCGTACAATTCCTATACCGCTTATATTCAATGCTTTAAGCTGTTTGCACAGCTTTTTGAGCGATTAATATTCGTCCTCATTAAAGAGGAAATCCTCTTTTGTGGGGTAGTCGGGCCATAAGTCCTCGATGCTTTCATAAACATCACCCTCATCCTCAATCTCCTGAAGGTTCTCAAGCACTTCGAGCGGAGCGCCAGAACGCATAGCATAGTCGATGAGTTCGTCTTTAGTTGCTGGCCAAGGGGCGTCTTCCAACTTGGAAGCCAATTCAAGTGTCCAATACATAGTCGTAAGTTTTAAATGTCGTACTTTAATATGTTTTTTCTAAGAGCCGCGAGGCACTGTTCTTCATGGATTGCCACCCTGCTCTAACCGATTGCAAAAATAGTAAATTTTGCGTTATTTGCAAGAGATATAGAGTTTTTTTTCGTCTATGGATGAAATAAAGTTTAAATTGAGAGCCAAAACAAAGAAATAGTCAGACAGACGGTTTACATATTGCATCGCGAGCGGGTCTACTCGATACTGGTGCGACATGGCTACCATGCTGCGTTCGGCGCGGCGTGTCACGGTGCGGCAGATGTGCGACTCGGCTGCTGCTGTGCATCCTCCAGGCAGAACGAAGGTGGTGGGCTCGGGAGTCTGCTGCTGGAGCGTGTCGATTGAGCTTTCGAGCTGTGCGATGTCGGCAGCTGTGAGGTGCGAGCTCATCGTGTAGTCGGGATTCGACAATTCACCGCCGATATGAAACAGCAGTTGCTGTACGTGTATGAGCACAGCAGATTCTCGTTCGGGCACGCCGAACGAGAGGAGCAGACCTATATGGGCGTTCAGCTCGTCGAGGTCGCCACACACGGCGATACGTATGTCGTCCTTCGACACACGCTTGCCGCCTACAAGCGAGGTTTGTCCCGTGTCACCATGTCGTGTGTATAGCTTCATAGGCATCATTCTATTTAATGGTTCTTGTCGATATACTGATGGGGCGTGAAGTCTAAAAGTTTACAATGTAATTAGTCTTGTGACGGTCGGTATCGAAGAAGGCAATGCCGCAATAATAAAGATCGTAGCTCACACTCACCTTCTCACTCTCTACAAGGCGCTGCCACATTCGCGAAGCCACGGGGTTGGTGCAGATATCCTCTACAACGAACACAGACTCTTGGTCAGATTCTGCGAGCGCAATCTCAAGAAAGTCGTCGCAGCCGTCAATCGGACAGATTCTCATAAGACGTGCATTGAGTGCGTCAAGCACCTCATTATAGACATTAAGCACTCGTGTCGCACAGCATCCATGCTTTACGTAATCGGCAAGCAGACCGCTCTCCTCGCTATAATCGACCATCTGATTCGTACGGCAGAAATTGGAGAGACGGAAATAGAGCTCCATACGCTTTCGCGTCAGCCAATCGAGCGCAGGGTACTTCTTGCGCAAATCATCGTAGGCATAATACGGATAGTGCTCGCTGATGACATAGCGTATGAAACGATATGCCGACGGCGACTGCACCCCGAGACCACGACTGTGCGACATTCGGCGTAGCCAGATGAAATAACGCTTGATTGAATTCATAGATGCTATTGATTTTACTAATACAAAGATATAGATTTATTATTGAATAGCTTTTGTTTATACATGATTTGTTGTATTTTTGTAAGAAATAAATACATTGAAGCTATGGAACAGATATCTACACGACAAGTAAAGGTTCTAAACTACCTTTCAGAACACAACATCCCATTCACCTGCTACAACCACCCCGAAGGCAAAACCATCGAGGAAGCGAAACGATGGTGGAAGGACGATGGCAGCATTCACTGCAAGAACCTCTTCTTCCGCAACCACAAAGGCAACCGACATTATCTCGTATGCTTCAACTGCGACCACGATCTCGCCATTCACGATCTGGAGCATCTGCTGAAAGAGTCGCTTGTAAGCAAGGGACTGCCTTCGTGCGGCAAGCTGTCGTTCGCTTCGCCTGAGCGTATGATGAAGTATCTGGGCTTAGAACCGGGCAGCGTCTCACCATTCGGACTCATTAACGATAGCGATCATCATGTTCATCTGTTTATTGACGCAAACCTGCAGCAAGCAGAGACATTGTCATTCCATCCCAACGACTGTCGTGGCACCGTCGTAATAAGCCGACATAACTTCGAGAAATATCTCACAAGCGTTGGCAATACATACGAATACATCAAACTATACTAAATATCTGCAACTACAAATAGGTTGCAGAAAAAATCTACCATATCTTACAGCAGCGGCACAGCCAATTGGCTTTGAAGTGATTAAAGGCTGGAAGATGCAGTTAGTATCTACCAGGATTTGAAAGTATCTACCAGGATTTGAAAGAATCTACCAGGATCAGGGGGTGCAGCAGTCTCTGCTGCACCAACCAAGCTTCGGTTGGTGCACGTATTGATCAGTTGGTGCACTTCTTGCTCTGGCAAGCGGCAAAGCCGAGCGGAGACAAGTGCACCCCCTTAAAGTGCACCCTTATAGTGCACCAACTGAAGGGTACTTCTTAAACAAGGGTGTGTGTCAGGTGTATCAAAACTATAAAATAGAGGCGGAGGGCTAACCCACCTATGGGCACAAAAAAAGGTCTCCAAAGTCGTTTGACTCTGAAGACCAAAAGTAAAGAAGGCAGCCACCTACTCTCCCGCATTGCATTGCAGTACCATCGGCGCAAGCGGGCTTAACTTCTCTGTTCGGAATGGGAAGAGGTGGGACACCGCCGCAATAACCGCCTAATATTCGTTCGCCTGCGACAATCAGTAATTCTTAATTATTAATTATTAATTCGTCAAGCGTATAAGTTAGACACGTTGATTAAGCAAAACTATTGTTAAGTTGTACAACAACTGAAAGTATCGCTACTCGAGAAGAAAGTCTCGGGCAATTAGTACTGCTCGGCTTTGACGTCACCGTCTTTACACCTGCAGCCTATCTACGTCGTCGTCTACAACGACCCTCAATGGAGTTCTCATCTTGCGGATGGCTTCGCACTTAGATGCTTTCAGCGCTTATCCTAACCAGACTCGGATACCCAGCGGTGCGCCTGGCGGCACAACTGGCAAACCGGAGGTCTGTCCATCACGGTCCTCTCGTACTAGTGACGGCACCACTCAAAACTCCT